>Ga0164243_10007389_pt1 | contig 16414 bp, 13 predicted proteins | sample OricompcompostOP_FD_108781 | JGI IMG/M metagenome (GOLD analysis project Ga0164243, IMG submission 108781) | Organic Plus compost microbial communities from Emeryville, California, USA - Original compost - Organic plus compost (OP) | ecosystem: Engineered > Solid waste > Mixed feedstock >...
CCAGTTTCCCGCACCGGGCCGCCGCTGCTACGCCCGGTCCCGGTTTCTGCGGCGGCCACCACGGCGGTAAGCGCTCACCGCCGGGCTGCCGTCGATCCAGGACCGCCAGGGCAGGTCCATCGCGGTGGCCACGCCCACGCGCGGGCCCGTGCGCACGTCGTCCTCGTCCACCGGCTCCCCGGCGTAGAGGCGGATCGGCGACTGCGGGTCGGTGAGGTCGACGCCGTTGTGCTCGCGGGTGATGCCCAGCACCCCGGCCAGCCGGGCGGGGCCGCTGGCCAGGTCGGTGTCCTTGCGCACCGCCGGGCGGCGCCGGCGGGCGAGCTCGGTGCCGGTCAGCACCTCCCCGGCGCGCAGCAGCACCGCGCCGGGGACGCCGTCGGTCAGGCACACCACGTTGATGCAGAAGTGCAGGCCGTAGACGAAGTAGACGTACAGGTGGCCGGGCGGGCCGAACATCACCTTGTTCCGCTCGGTCCGGCCCCGGTAGCAGTGCGAGGCCGGATCGTCGCCGCCGCGGTAGGCCTCGACCTCGACCAGCCGCACCCGCACCTCGCCCTCCGGGCTCGAGGAGTGCAGCTCGCAGCCGAGCAACCACCGGGCGATCCACAGCGGATCGCGGGCCAGCTCGTCGCTCGTCACTTGGTTCACGGCCGCAGACTACCGGTCGTGATCGCCGCCACTCTGCGCAGTCAGCCGGTCCCGGTGCTCGCGGACGGCGCCGGTGACCCGCTCCAGCTGCTCGCGGACGCGGTCGGGGGCGGTGCCGCCGTGCGCGTCGCGGGAGGCGATCGAGCCGGCGACGGTGAGCACCTCGCGCACCTGCGGGGTCAGCGCCGGGTGCACCCCGGCGAGCTCGGCGTCGGTGAGCTCGTCGAGGCCCGCGCCGCGCGCCTCGGCCAGCCGGACGCACTCGCCCGAGGCCTCGTGGGCGACGCGGAACGGCACGCCCTGCCGGACCAGCCACTCGGCGATGTCGGTGGCCAGCGTGAACCCGGCCGGGGCCAGCTCGGCCATCCGGTCGGTGTGGAAGGTCAGCGTGCCGAGCATCCCGGCCATCGCCGGCAGCAGCAGGTCCAGGTGCTCGACCGAGTCGAACACCGGCTCCTTGTCCTCCTGCAGGTCGCGGTTGTAGGCCAGCGGCAGCGCCTTGAGCGTGCCCAGCAGCGAGGTGAGGTTGCCGATCAGCCGGCCGGACTTGCCGCGGGCCAGCTCGGCGACGTCCGGGTTCTTCTTCTGCGGCATGATCGAGCTGCCGGTGGCCCAGGCGTCGTCGAGGGTGACGTAGCCGAACTCGGCGGTGTTCCAGATGATGACCTCCTCGGCCACCCGGGACAGGTTCACCCCGAGCATGGCCAGCACGAACGCCGCCTCGGCGGCGAAGTCGCGGGAGGCCGTGCCGTCGATCGAGTTGTCCACCGCGCCGTCGAAGCCCAGCTCCGCGGCCACCGCCTGCGGATCCAACCCCAGCGAGGAGCCGGCCAGGGCGCCCGAGCCGTACGGGGAGAACGCGGTGCGCGCGTCCCAGTCCCGCATCCGGTCCACGTCGCGCAGCAGCGCCTGGCAGTGCGCGAGCAGGTGGTGGGCCAGCAGCACCGGCTGGGCGTGCTGCAGGTGGGTGCGGCCCGGCAGCACCGCCTCGGGGTGGGTGCGGGCCTGCTCGGCGAGGGCGTCGACGACGTCGAGGACACCGGCGGCCACGCGGCGGGTGGCGTCCCGCAGCCACATCCGGAACAGGGTGGCGACCTGGTCGTTGCGGGAGCGGCCGGCGCGCAGCTTGCCGCCGAGCTCCTGGCCGACCCGCTCCAGCAGGCCCCGCTCCAGGGCCGTGTGCACGTCCTCGTCGTCCAGGACCGGCTGGAACGCGCCGGACTCGACGTCGGCGGCCAGCACGTCCAGGCCCTGCAGCATCCGCTCCAGCTCGTCGGCGGTGAGCAGGCCCGCGCGGTGCAGCACGCGCGCGTGGGCGCGGGAACCGGCGATGTCGTAGGGCGCCAGGCGCCAGTCGAAGTGCGTGGACAGGCTGAGCTTGGCCATCGCCTCGGCCGGGCCGGAGGCGAACCGGCCGCCCCACAGCTTGGTGGGCTCGCTGCCTTGCTGGGTCACGGTGGTCCTCGTCGGGGAGTCGGGTCGGGATGTCGGTCGGGGCCGCCGGGTGTCCGCTCAGGACGGTAGGTGGCCGGAAACGCGGGCGCGGTGGCGGAGGTCCTCCCCCGCCACCGCGCCCGGGCGGCTCAGCGCTGCGCGCGCTTCGCGGCGATCTTGCTGGGCAGGCCCCACAGCTGCACGAAGCCCTTGGCCAGGCCCTGGTCGAAGGTGTCGCCCTCGTCGTAGGTGGCCAGGTTGAAGTCGTACAGCGACTGCTCGCTGCGCCGGCCGTTGACCACCGCGCGGCCGCCGTGCAGCGTCATCCGGATGTCGCCGCTGACGTGCTGCTGCGAGTCGGCGATGAACGCGTCCAGCGAGTCCTTCAGCGGGGAGAACCACAGGCCGTCGTAGACCAGCTCGCCCCAGCGCTGGGCCACGGTGCGCTTGAACCGGGCCAGGTCGCGCTCCAGGGTCACGTCCTCCAGCTCCTGGTGGGCGGTGATCAGCGCCAGCGCGCCCGGGGCCTCGTAGATCTCCCGGCTCTTGATGCCGACCAGCCGGTCCTCGACCATGTCCAGCCGGCCCACGCCCTGCGCCCCGGCGCGGCGGTTGAGCTGCTGGATCGCCTGCAGCACGGTGACGGTCTCGCCGTCGATGGCCACCGGCACGCCCTTGTCGAAGGTGATCACGACCTCGTCGGCGTCGCGCGGCTCGGCCGGGTTCGCGGTGTAGGAGTAGACGTCCTCGATCGGGGCGTTCCAGATGTCCTCCAGGAACCCGGTCTCCACGGCCCGGCCCCAGACGTTCTGGTCGATCGAGTACGGCGACTTCTTGCTCACGTCGATCGGCAGGTCGCGCTCCTCGGCCCAGGCGATGGCCTTCTCCCGGGTCCAGGCGAAGTCCCGGACCGGGGCGATGACCTTCATCTCGGGGGCCAGCGCGCCGATGCCGACCTCGAAGCGCACCTGGTCGTTGCCCTTGCCGGTGCAGCCGTGCGAGACGGTCGTGGCGCCGTGCTGCCGGGCGGCGTCGGTGAGGTGCTTGACGATCAGCGGCCGGGACACCGCCGACACCAGCGGATACCGGTCCATGTACAGCGCGTTCGCCTGCAGCGCCGGCAGGCAGTACTGATCGGCGAACTCATCGCGGGCGTCGGCGACCACGGCCTCCACCGCGCCACACTCCAGCGCCCGCTTGCGCACGGTCTCCAGGTCCTCGCCGCCCTGGCCGACGTCGACGGCCACGGCGATCACCTCGGCCCCGGTCTCCTCGGCGATCCAGCCGATGGCCACGGAGGTGTCCAGGCCACCGGAGTAGGCCAGCACTACCCGCTCAGTCATGCTCGTTGCTCCTCGGAACGTCTGTCGGTTGTTGGTGCGGTGACCGAGCGGACTCGGTCGAGGGCAGGTCGCCGGCCCGCTCGCCGGAGGCCATGTTGGTGAACCGCTCGGCCAGGTCCAGGCCGGTCAGCGGCTCGCGGGCCACGACCATGACGGTGTCGTCGCCGGCGATGGAGCCGACGACCTCCAGCAGCGCCGCCCGGTCGATGGCGCTGGCCAGGAACTGCGCCGCGCCCGGCGGGGTGCGCAGCACGGTGAGGTTGCCCGAGCCGTCGGCGGAGACCAGCAGCTCGCCGAGCAGCCGGGCCAGCCGGGAGGTGCCGCCCTGCACCCCGCGCACCGGGCTGCCGTCCTCCGGGATGACGTAGACGGCCGCTCCCCCGTCGGGCCCGCGCAGCTTGACCGCGCCGAGCTCGTCGAGGTCGCGGGACAGGGTGGCCTGGGTGACCTCGATGCCGTCCCCGGCCAGCAGCCGGGCCAGTTCGGTCTGGCTGCGGATGCCCATCGAGGAGACCAGCTCCACGATGCGCGCCTGCCGGGCCGCCCGCGTGGTGCTCATGACCGCTGCACCAGCCAGCTCAGCAGGGCCTTCTGGGCGTGCAGCCGGTTCTCGGCCTCGTCGAAGACCGCGCTGTTCGGGCCGTCGAGGACCTCGTCGGTGATCTCCCGGCCGCGGTGGGCCGGCAGGCAGTGCAGCACCGTGGTCTCCGGGATGCCGGTGGCGGCCAGCAGCTCGGAGTTGACCTGGAACGGGCGGAACGGGCCGACGCGGTCCTTGCCGTCGGTCTCCTGCCCCATCGAGGTCCAGGAGTCGGTGACCAGCACGTGCGCCCCGTCGACGGCGGCGCGGGGCGCGTCGTGCACCTGCACCGAGCCGCCGGTCTCGGCGGCGCGCTTGCTGGCCGCGTCCAGCACCCACTGCGCGGGGGCGAACCCGGCGGGGGCGCCGATGCGCACGTGCATCCCGGCGGTGGCGCCGCCGATCAGCAGCGAGTGGGCCATGTTGTTGGCCCCGTCGCCGAGGTAGGTCAGGGTGCGCCCGGCCAGCTGCCCGTGCCGCTCGCGCACCGTCTGCAGGTCGGCCAGCACCTGGCAGGGGTGGAACTCGTCGGTGAGCGCGTTGACCACCGGGACGCTCGCGGCGGAGGCCATCGCCTCCATGCGGGCCTGGGCGAAGGTGCGCCACACGACGACGTCGACGTAGCGGGACAGCACCCGGGAGGTGTCCTCGATCGTCTCCTCCCGGCCGAGCTGCATCATCCGGCCGTCCACCACGATCGGCTGGCCGCCGAGCTGGTGGATGCCGACCTCGAAGGACAGCCGGGTGCGGGTGGAGTTCTTCTCGAAGATCACCGCCACCGAGCGGCCGCGCAGCGCGTCGTCGGCGTGCGGGTCGGCCTTGCAGCGGTCGGCCAGGTCGAGGACCTCGGCCTGCTCGGCCGGGCCGAGGTCGTCGTCGCGCAGGAAGTGCCGGGGTGTCACGGCTTCACCTCCGGGGTCGTGGTGGGTTCGGGGCGGCGGGTCAGCGGTCCAGCAGCCGGGGCAGTTCGGCGACCAGCCCGCGCGCCTGCTCGGGGCGCAGCACCAGCGGCGGGCTCAGCCGCAGCACGTCCGGCTGCACCGCGTTGATCAGGTAGCCGGCGCGCTGGGCGGCGGCGGAGATCTCGGCGGCGGCGGGTTCGGCCAGCTGCACGCCGAGCAGCAGGCCGTGCCCGCGGACCTCGGTGATCAGCGGGTGGCCGGTGGCCCGCACGCCCTCGGCGAGCTCGGCGCCGACGGCCTTGACGTGCTCCAGCAGGCCCTCGGCGCGGATGGTGCGCAGCACCGCGAGCGCGGCGGCGCAGGCGACCGGGTTGCCGCCGAAGGTGGTGCCGTGCTGGCCGGGCCGCAGCAGCTCCCCGGCGGCGCCGAGGCCGAGGCAGGCGCCCAGGGACAGCCCGCCGCCGAGGCCCTTGGCCAGGGTGATCACGTCCGGGCGGATGCCGTCGCGCTGGAAGGCGAACCAGTCGCCGGTGCGGCCGATGCCGGTCTGCACCTCGTCGACGACCAGCAGGGCGCCGTGCCGCTCGGTGATCTCGCGGGCGGCGCGCAGGTAGCCCTCGGGCGGGACGACGACGCCGTTCTCGCCCTGCACCGGTTCCAGGAACAGCGCGGCGGTCTCGTCGTCGACGGCGGCCTCCAGGGCGGCCACGTCGCCGTAGGGCACGTGCTCGACACCGGACGGCAGCGGCTCGAACGGCTCCTGCTTGGACGGCTGGCCGGTGAGCGCCAGCGCGCCCATGGTGCGGCCGTGGAAGCCGCCTTCGGTGGCCACGACCTTGGTGCGGCCGGTCAGCCGGCTGATCTTGAACGCGGTCTCGTTCGCCTCCGCGCCGGAGTTGCAGAACAGCACGCGGCCGTCGCCGGTGGCCCCGGCCAGCTCCAGCAGCTGCTCGGCCAGCTCCAGCCCCGGCTCGTGGGCGTAGAAGTTGGACACGTGCCCGAGGCGGCCGATCTGCTCGGTGACCGCGGAGACGATCGCCGGGTGCGCGTGGCCGAGGGCGTTGACCGCGATGCCGCTGACGAAGTCGACGTAGGTGGTGCCGTCGGCGTCGGTGACCTCGCAGCCCTGCCCGCGCACCAGGGTGAGCTTGGGCGTGCCGTAGTTGTCCATCATCGCCGCGCGCCAGCGCTGCGAGCCGGTCGCGTTGTCCGTCATGACTCCTGCACCTCGACCTTCTCGCTGGGCAGCACCATCGTTCCGACGCCGGCGCTGGTGAAGACCTCCAGCAGCACCGAGTGCGCGAGCCGCCCGTCGATCACGTGCGCGCGGGGCACCCCGCCGCGCACGGCGCGCAGGCACGCCTCCATCTTCGGCACCATCCCGGAGGCCAGTCCGGGCAGCAGCTCCTCCAGCTCGTCGGCGTCCAGCCGGGACACCAGGGAGGAGCGGTCCGGCCAGTTCGTGTACAGCCCCTCGACGTCGGTGAGCACCACGAGCTTCTCCGCGCCGAGCGCGGTGGCCAGCGCGCCCGCGGCGGTGTCCGCGTTGACGTTGTGCACCACCCCGTCGGCGTCCGGGGCCACTGTGGACACCACCGGGATGCGGCCGGCGTTGATCAGGTCCAGCACCGCGTCCGGGTTGACCGACACGACGTCGCCGACCAGGCCGACGTCCACCGGTTCGCCGTCGACGAGCGCGGTGCGGCGGGCGGCGGTGAACAGCTGCGCGTCCTCGCCGGACATGCCGACCGCGAGCGGGCCGTGCTGGTTGATCAGCCCGACCAGCTCCCGGCCGACCTGGCCGACCAGCACCATCCGCACCACGTCCAGCGTGTCCGGGGTGGTCACGCGCAGGCCGCCGCGGAACTCGCCGGTCATGCCGAGCCGGTCGAGCATCGTGCTGATCTGCGGGCCGCCGCCGTGCACGATCACCGGGCGCAGCCCGGCCAGCCGCAGGAACACCATGTCCTGCGCGAAGGCGGCCTTGAGCTCGTCGTCGACCATGGCGTTGCCGCCGTACTTGATCACGACGGTGGCGTCGTGGAAGCGCTCCAGCCAGGGCAGGGCCTCGACCAGGACGCCGGCCTTCTCCCCGGCGGTGGCCAGCCGGTCGGTCTGCGGGGTCTCCCGGGTGCTCATGACGAGTAGGCGCTGTTCTCTTCGACGTAGCCGTGGGACAGGTCGGTGGTCAGGATCGTGGCGCTGTGCTCGCCAAGGTGCAGGTCCACGACGATCTCGACGTCGCGGCCGGACAGGTCGGCCTCGGCGCGGTCGCGGGCGGGCACGCCCCCGGCGAACAGCAGCACGCCGTTGGTGCTGATCTCGGCGCGGGCGGGGTCGAGCTCGGCCCCGGAGCGGCCCAGCGCCATCGCGATCCGGCCCCAGTTCGGGTCGGAGCCGAACAGCGCGGTCTTGACGAGGTTGTCCTCCGCGATGGTCCGTCCGATGTGGACGGCGTCGTCCTCGGTGCGGGCGCCGCGGACGGTGATGTCCACGGCCTTGGTGGCGCCCTCGGCATCGCCCTGCAGCTGGCGGACCAGGTCGGTGCAGGCGGTGGTGAGCACCTCGGTGAGCTCGCCCAGGCCCGGTTCCACCCCGGAGGCGCCGGAGGCCAGCACCAGCACGGTGTCGTTGGTCGAGGTGCCGCCGTCGACGTCCAGCCGGTCGAAGGTGCGCCGGGTCGCCGCCCGCAGCGCCGCGTCCAGCGTCTCCCGGTCGGCGACCGCGTCGGTGGTCAGCACGCTGAGCATGGTGGCGAGGTTCGGCGCGAGCATCCCCGCGCCCTTGGCGAAGCCGCCGGCCGAGAACCCGGCGCCGAACGCCTGCGCCTGCTTGGCCTTCGTGTCGGTGGTCAGCACCGCGCGGGCCGCGTCGGCGGCCGCCTGCTCACCGGCGGACAGCGCCTTCGCCGCGGTGTCCACACCGGACAGGACGGCGTCCATCGGGAGGCGCTCGCCGATCAGGCCGGTCGAGCACACCGCCACGTCGATCGCGCCGACGCCGAGCACCTCGGCGACCTTCTCCGCGGTGGCGTGGGTGTCCTGGAAGCCCTCCGGGCCGGTGCAGGCGTTGGCGCCGCCGGAATTGAGCACCACCGCGCGCAGGCTCTGCTCCTGCAGCACCTGCTGCGACCACAGCACCGGCGCGGCCTTGACCTGGTTGGTGGTGAACACGCCGGCCGCGGTGTGGTGCGGGCCGTCGTTGACCACGAGGGCGAGGTCCTTCGCGCCGGAGGACTTGATCCCGGCCGCCACACCGGCCGCCCGGAACCCCGCTGGGGCGGTGACGCTCATGCGAACTCCTGGAGGTGCTGGGGAACGGCCGGGGACGGGGCTGCGGCGATCACGGGGCGACCCCCGCGGTGGGCAGACCGGTCGTCTCCGGCAGGCCGAAGGCGAGGTTCATGCACTGCACCGCGCCGCCGGCGGTGCCCTTGGTGAGGTTGTCCTCGGCACCGACCGCGACCAGCCGACCGGCGTCGGGATCGACGGTGACCTGCAGGTGCACCGTGTTCGCGCCGAGCGTCGAGGCCGTCTGCGGCCAGGTGCCCGCCGGGAGCAGGTGCACGAACGGCTCGTCGGCGTAGGCCTCGGCGTAGACCCGGCGGGCGGCCTCGGCGTCCACGTCACCGCGCAGCGGGGCGGTGCAGGTGGCCAGGATGCCGCGCGGCATCGGCGCCAGGACCGGGGTGAACGAGACCTTCACCGAGCGGCCGGCCGCGGCCGAGAGGTTCTGCACCAGCTCCGGGGTGTGCCGGTGCGCCCCGCCCACGCCGTAGACGCTGGCCGAGCCCATGACCTCGGCCGACAGCAGGTGCGGCTTGAGCGCCCGGCCCGCGCCGGAGGTGCCGGTGACCGCGACGACCGTCGCGTCCGGCTCGACGATCCCGGCGGCCAGCGCGGGCGCCAGCGCCAGGGAGGAGACCGTGGGGAAGCAGCCGGCCACGGCGACCCGCTTGGCCGCGCGCAGCCGCTCGCGCGCGCCGGGCAGCTCGGGCACGCCGTAGGGCCAGGTGCCGGAATGCTCGCCGCCGTACCAGCGCTGCCAGTCGGCGGGGTCGTTGAGCCGGTGGTCCGCGCCGCAGTCGACCACCAGCACGTCCGGGCCGAGCTGCGCGGCCAGGGCCGCGGAGTGGCCGTGCGGCAGCGCGAGGAACACCGCGTCGTGCCCGGCCAGCGCCTCGGCGGAGGTCTCGGCCAGCTCGCGGTCGGCCAGCGGCAGCAGGTTCGGGTGGTGCTCGCCCAGCTTCGTGCCCGCGTTGCCGCCCGCGGTGAGCGCGCCGATCTCGACCTCGGGGTGCGCCAGCAGCAGGCGGAGCAGTTCCCCGCCCGCGTAGCCGCTGGCGCCCGCGACCGCCACTCGGAAGACCATGCGGATGATTATGCATTCCCATGCAACGTCAATCAACACCGGGGGTGGGAGACCTGCCGCACCCGGTGGTCCGCGCTGCTCCGAGCGGCCGCTCCCGGAAGTTCCAGGGCGAGGGGCGCTCCGGGAGGAGGAAGGCGGGCGTCGCCGCGACGGGGGATGCGGCGACGCCCGCCCGGGATCAGCGCAGCGGGTCGAACGGGCGCAGCTGCTCCGGCTGCTTGCCGGTCACCAGCTGCTCGGCCAGCAGCCGGCCGGTGATCGGCCCGAGCGTCAGGCCCCACATGCCGTGCCCGCCGGCCACGTGCACGCCGTCCATCGCGGTCGCGCCGATCAGCGGCATCCCGTCCGGGGTCACCGGGCGGCCGCCGACCCAGTCGTCGGTGCGCTGCTCCCAGTGCACCCCGCGCAGCAGCGGCCTCGCGGAGCGCTCGATCGCCGCGATTCGCTCCGGGTAGAGCTTCGCGTCCGCCGAGCGGAACTCCATCGTGCCCGCGACCCGCAGCCCGCCCTGGTACGGCGTGCACGCCACCCGCACCGCGGGCAGGTAGATCGGGCCGGGCACCGGCTCGTCGGTCGGCACCGTGAACGAGTAGCCGCGCCCGGCGCGCACCGGGGTCCGCACGCCCAGCGGCTTGGCCAGCTTGCTCAGCCACGCGCCGGTGGCCAGCACCACCGCGTCCGCGGACAGCTGCTCGGCGCCGGAGACCACGGTGACCCCGCCGCCGGGGCCGCGGCGGACGTCCTCGACGGCGAACCCGGAGCGGATCTCGCCACCGCGCTCCTGCACCGACCGGGCCAGCGAGCGCACGAACTCGCCCGGGTCCACGTAGCGCTGGCCCTCGATGCGCATGACCGCCTCGATGCCCTGCGCCAGCTGCGGAACACCCGCCTCGGACGGGTCGACCTCGGCGATGCTCACCTCCTGCCCGGCGTCGCGGACCAGGTCGAACTCGTGGCGCAGGTCGGCGACCTGCTCGGCCTTCGCGAACGCCGCGGTGATCGGCGCGGAGTTGGTCGGGGCCTGCACCCCGCCGGAGGTGAGCTCGTCGAACGCGTCCAGGCACTCGTTGTTCAGCGGCACGTACGGCTGCATCGCGCGCTGCCAGGCCGGCATCGTGCAGTGCGCGGCGAACTTCGCCAGGAACGACCACAGGCCCGGGTCCACCCGCGCCGGCACGTACAGCGGCGCGTTGCGGTCCAGCAGCGAGCGCAGGCCGTAGCGCAGCACGCTCGGCTCCGGCAGCGGGATGGAGAACGTCGGGGCCAGGTAGCCCGCGTTCCCCCACGACGACCCCGCGGCCACGCCCGCGCGGTCCACGACGGTGACCTCCACGCCGTGCTCCTGCAGGAACCACGCGGTGGACAGCCCGACGGCCCCGGCGCCGGCCACGACCACCCGGCGCGGCGCCCGGTCGATCCCGGTCATCGCTCGCCTCCTCCACTCCACCCGCCCGGCGGGCGGGGTGCTGGTTCGGTCTCGGATGAGCATGACCGGCGACGACCCCGCGTCCGTTGTTCGGCGCGCACAATTCGCCGCGCCCGATTTGGCCGGGTGCGACTACCCGGCGTGCAGCGCGATGATCAGCGCCAGCCGCTTGTCCGGGTCGTCGAGGTCCAGCGCGGTCACCTCGGCCATCTTGCGCATCCGGTAGCGCACGGTGTTCGGGTGCACCGACAGGCGCCCGGCCGCGGCCACCGGATCGCCCTGGGCGCGCAGGAACTCCCGCAGCGTCGCGGCGTAGCGGGTGCCGTGCTCGGCGTCGTGCCGGTGCAGCTCGGCGACCGGGCCGCGGGCGGGCACCCGGCCCGCCGAGGCGGCGTTGCGCAGCCGGCGCAGCAGGACCTGGTGCCAGGCCTCGTCGTAGGACACGATCGGCCCGGCGTCGTCCACGGCCAGGCACTCGTCGGCCTCGCGGCGGCTGGCCGGCAGCTCCAGCGGGCCGGCCGGGCCGCCGATCCCCGCCCGCACCGGCACCTCCGCGGGCATCCCGCGCACCAGCCGGCGCACCCACTCGGCGGCGGAGACGTCGCTGGGCAGCACGGTGTAGACGGTGTTGGAGAACAGGGCGCTGCGGTTCGGGCGGGCCCAGCCGAACCCGGCGGTGGCGCGCTCGAACGCCTGCAGCACCGCGGTGTCCAGGCCCGCACCGGCCTGCACCGCCACCACCTGGAAGCCCTCGCCGCGCAGGCCCAGCCTGCTCAGCACCGCCTGCGGGTCCTGCCGGCTCTCCAGCAGGTCGACCACCAGCTCCGATTCGATCCGCCGCTCCAGGTCCGCGCCCGCGCGGGCGCGCAGCATGTGCACCGAGGCGGTGCGGGCGCCGGTGCGCAGCGCGGCCTCGCTGTCGGCGGTCAGCGGCTCGGGCACCTCCACCCAGATCGAACCGAGCAGCTCCCGCCCCGCGCGGACCGCGATCACCGCGCGGCCGTGGAAGTCGTGGTCGCGCATCGGCTCCACGAAGATCGGCCGGTCCGAGCTCGCCAGGTGCGCGTGCACCCCGCGGGCGGTGAGTTCGGCGCGGATCTCGTCGGGCACCCGGCGGCCCAGGATCGTGGCCATCCGCGCCTGGTCGGCGGCCTCCTGCCGGCTGGAGTAGGCCAGCACGCCGGAGTGCTGGTCCTCGATCGTCACCGGCCCGCCCACCGAGGCCGCCAGCGCGTCGGCCAGCGCGAACAGGTCGGTGGGCCCGCGCCCGGCCTCCCCGCCCTCCAGCACCAGGCCGTAGATCACGGCGGCGAGGTGGCCCCACGGCACCTCGGGGTCGATCACCACCACGGCCACGCCGCGCCGGCGGGCCGACTCCAGGGCGGCGTCCTCGGCCGCGCGCACCACCACCGCGGCGGCCTCGGTGCGCGCCAGCAGCTCGCCGACCGCGGAGTCGGCGACGCCCACGGTCAGCAGGAGTTCGTCCGGACCCGCCGGTTCGTGCAGCGCGACGCTGCGCAGCTCCACCTCGCGGCCGCGCGGCGCGCAGCGCAGCCGGGCACCGTAGCCGCCGAGGACGTTGATCAGCCGGTCCAGGGTGACCATGACCTACAGCAGCTCCAGCAGATCGGTCAGCTGCGGCAGCACCACGTGCGCGTCCCGCAGCGCCTCCGCCGGGTGCGTGGTGGTCACCGCGGCCACCATCGCCCCGGCCGCGCGGCCCGCCGCCACCCCGGGCGGGGCGTCCTCGACGACCACGCAGGTCGCCGGGTCGGCGCCCAGCGCGCGGGCGGCCGCCAGGTAGCCGTCCGGGGCGGGCTTGCCCGCGGCGACGTCCTCGGCGGCGACCAGCACCTGCGGCAGCGGCAGCCCGGCCGCGCGCAGCCGCGAGCGCATCAGCGCGCGATCACCCGAGGTCACCGCCGCCCACCGGGCGGTCCCGGCCAGCACCTCGGCCGCGCCCGGCAGCGCCACCACGCCGTCCAGCTCGGCGGCCTCCCGCTCGGCCATCGCCCGCAGCACCCGGTCCCGCACCGGTTCCGGGAAGAATTCCGCGACCACGTCCACGTCCCGCTTGCCGTGGCAGACCGCGAGGATCTCGGCCGCGTCGGCGCCGAACTCCTCGGCCACCGCGGTCCACGCGCGCTCCACCACCGCCGTCGAGTCGACCAAGGTGCCGTCGATGTCGAACAGCACCGCCCGCTGCGCACCCATGCCCGCAGGTTCTCACGACCCCGCGGGCCCCGGACCGGTCGGGAACGCGCTAGCCGCCGGTGCTGCTGAGCACCGTGGTGGCGGCGATCTTCCAGTCCGCGGTGAGGGTGTAGCGGGTCTTCTCGGTCACCACGCGGCCGTCGTCGAAGTGGTAGGTGATCGTGGCCTGCGCGGTCCGCGGCCCGGTCGTGGTCACGTTCGTCGCCCGCACGCTGGTGACCGGGTCCCAGAACTCCTCGAACGCGTCGTAGCCGCCGGCGTGGTTGGTCTGGTAATCCGGCGTGAGCTGCTGCCAGGCCTGGTCCAGGTGGTCGGGCATCTGCGCGTAGTAGTCGCTGACCACCGACTGCGGGGTCTTCTCCGGCGCGGGGGCCGGCGCGGGCCGGGCGGCCGGCGGCGGCTGCGGCGGGTCCGGCGGGCCGACGATCTGGTCGGCGGTGAGCAGACCGGTCACCACGGCCGCGAGCACCCCGGCGCCGATCACCAGCACGGTGCCCATCGCGTTGAGCCCGAACCGGCGCACCGCCCGCTTGGTCGGCTGCACCGGCAGCACCGCCTGGGAGGGCACCGCGGACTGCTCGCTGGTGGACCAGGCCGCCGCCGACAGCGCCGGTTTCGCCGGTTCCGGCAGCGGGATCGCGGTGAACGACTCGGGCAGTTCGGCGCCCTCGGCCACCGCCGCCAGGGCCTGCTGCGCCTGGCGCATCGTGGGCCGCTGCGCGGGATCGGTGGCCAGCATCCGCATCACCACCGGGGTCAGCGGCCCGCCGTCGGCCGGTGGCTCGAACTCCCCGGCGGCGACCCGGTGCAGCAGCGCGATCGAGTTCTCCCCCAGCCCGAACGGCGGCCGCCCCTCCAGCGCCGCGTACAGCGTCGAGCCGAGCGAGAACACGTCGGTGTGGAAGTCGGCCTGCCCGCCCTGGGCCACCTCGGGCGCCAGGTAGGCCGGGGTGCCGGCCAGCACGCCGGTGGTGCTGGCATCGCCGAGCGCGCGGGAGATCCCGAAGTCGGTGATCTTCGTGATGTCCTCGCCGACGAGGACGTTGCCGGGTTTGACGTCGCGGTGCACGATCCGCGCGTCGTGCGCGGCGGCCAGCGCCGCGGCCACGTCGGCGCCGAGCTTGGCGACCTCCGCCACCGGCAGCGTGCCCTGCTCGGCCAGCACGGCCTCCAGGCTGCGCGAGGCGAGGTACTCCATCACCAGGCACGGCCGGTCGTCCTGCTCGACGACGTCGAACACGGCGATCGCGTGCCGGTGCATGAGCTTGGCGGTGATGCGGCCCTCGCGGATGGCGCGGCGCTTCATCGCCGCCACGTCCGCTTCGTCGAACGAGTGCCGCAGGTGCAGTTCCTTGATCGCGACGGTGCGGTTCAGGCGCTCGTCCCACGCCTTCCACACCACGCCCATCGCGCCGCTGCCCAGCCTCGACTCGATCCGGTACCGCTCCGCGACCAGCCGATCCCGAGCGCTCATGGCACGACTCCTCCACACCGTTGCTCGCCTGCGATTTCGAGATCGACTCTGCCAGGTTCCGCGGCGGCGATCCGCAGAGGGTCACCGGCGGTTCCGCCACTCCCCCGGCATTGCGCCACCCGGCTCCCCACCCCGACGCGAACGGGTGAACAAGATCGAATCCGATTGCCCCACCACCCCGGCATCTCCAATCTGGCGCGTCGCCCGCGAAACAGAGGAGAGCAATGGCGCCGCCCGGACCGACCGACACCGACGCCCTGAGCAGAACGGCGAACCTGACCGCATTCCTGGCCGCCCTCACCGACACGGCCAACCGCTCGCCCGCCCGCGACATCGAGGCGAAGCGCTCCGGCGCGCCCGAAATGGTGCTGTGGGCCGAGGACTTCCCGCCCGCGCACCGGCTCGACCCCGGCGCCGACGACGTGCTGCTGCGGCTGCCGCCGGTGCGCAAGACCCCCGCACCGGCCATGCCGAGGCAACTGGCCGACCGGCTGGATCCGTCCGCAGTGGACGATCCGCACGGACCGGAGCCGGAACTGCCACCACCGCCCGGGGAATCCGACGAGCACCGGCACCTGTTCAGCCGCTGGCTGGCCGAGTGGCGGGAATGGGCGCAGGCCGAAGCCGCGCGCGAACCCCTCCGGCGGCTCTACGACGCGCTGGAGAAGGCCGCCCGCGCGCTGGAACAGCGCGACGACGAGGTCGAATGCGTCCTCGCGGTGGGATTGATCACCTGGCAGGCCCCGGACGGCACCCGCCTCCGCAGGCACCTGCTGGTCGAACGCCTCGACCCGAGCATCGACAAGCACGCCACCATCACCGTCCGCCGCGTCCCCGGGCACCGGCGGATGGAGGACCGGCAGCTGTTCGAGGGCCGGGACGACTACCGGCCGGACCGCGCCGGGGAGGCCCGCGACGGCATCCTCGCCGCCGAGGCACCACCGCTGTCCGAGGAGACCACCGCGCAGCTGCGGGAATGGCTCGGCTACGCACTGGACCGCCGCTGGTCCGAGCACGCCGAGCGCCCCGCCGAGCCCGGCGCCGCACCGGTGTTCAGCCCGTCGCCGGCGTTGCTGCTGCGGCCGCGGGACAACGCGCTGCTGGCCGAGACCTACCGCGGCATCACCGAACAACTCCGCGCGCCCGGCGCCCAGGTCCCGGTCGGCCTGGCGCAGCTGGTGTGCAACACCGAGCCCGACCAGCGCGCCGCGTGGCTGCGCGAGCAGGGCGCCTCGGCGGGCGACCTGCTCGGCACCGACCCGCTGTTCCCGCGCGCGGCGAACGCCGAGCAGAGCCGGGTGCTGGAACTGCTGCGCACCGAGACGAACGTGGTCGTGCAGGGCCCGCCCGGCACCGGCAAGACGCACACGATCGCCAACCTCGTCTCCGCGCTGCTGGCCCGCGGCCAGCGGGTGCTGGTGACCAGCCAGAAGGACCAGGCGCTGCGGGTGCTGCGGGACAAGATCCCCGAGCAGCTGCGCAAGCTGTGCGTGCTGCTGACCGGCGGCAGCCGGGACGCCGCGGTCGAGCTGCAGCAGAGCCTCGACGCCCTCGCCCAAGCTGTGTCCACAGAGGACAGGAAGGAGCTGGCGCGGCGCCGCGACGCGCTCTACGCCGAACGCGCCGAGCTCAGCGCGCTCAGCACGCGGCTCAACGAGCAGATCACGGCCGCCCGCACCGTCGAACTCGACGAGCACCCACCGGTCGCCCCCGGCTGGAGCCGCGAGCACTACCGCGGAACGCTCGCCCGCATCGTGCGCGAGGTGCAGGACCGCGGCGGCGAGCACGACTGGATGCCGCCGCTGCCGCAGGACGCCCCCGACCACCCGCCGCTGCCCGCGCCGGAACTGGCCGAGCTCGGCGACCTGCTGGCCCGCCACGCCGGCTCCCCGGACCGCACCGACCAGGAGTTCCCGGAACCCGAGCAGCTGCCCGACCCCGAACAGCTGGCCGCGCACGTGGAGGCCGAGCGCCGGGCGGGCGCCGAGCGCACCACCGACCCGACCGCGGCCGAACTCG
>Ga0164243_10007390_pt1 | contig 16414 bp, 18 predicted proteins | sample OricompcompostOP_FD_108781 | JGI IMG/M metagenome (GOLD analysis project Ga0164243, IMG submission 108781) | Organic Plus compost microbial communities from Emeryville, California, USA - Original compost - Organic plus compost (OP) | ecosystem: Engineered > Solid waste > Mixed feedstock >...
GCCCCGTTCAGCCAGATCGACTCGACCACCGCGTGCGGTGCGTGCCGCGACAGCGCCGACAGGTACGTCGCCACCTTCGTCGCGCCGCTCACCGGCCGGCGCGCGGCGCTCACCTCGCCGCCACCGTCGGCGATCACGACGACGTCGGGGGCGAGCACGTCCATCAACGCCTGGACGTCGCCGCTGGCGAGCGCCGCCAGGAAGCGCTCGACCACCTGGGCCTGCTCGCTCCGGTCGACCGACATGCGCGGTCGGCGCGCGGCGACGTGCTCACGCGCCCGGTGGGCGATCTGGCGCACGGCCGCGCTCGACTTGCCCACGGCCTCCGCGATCTCGTCATAGGGCAGATCGAAGACCTCCCGGAGCACGAAGACCGCGCGCTCCACGGCACCCAGCGTCTCCAAGACGGTGAGCATCGCCATCGACACGCTCTCCGCCAACTCCACGTCCTCGGCCACGTCGGGCGTGGTGAGCAGGGGCTCGGGGAGCCAGGGGCCGACGTACTCCTCGCGGCGGCGCTGCTGGGTGCGCAGTCGGTTGAGCGCGAGCCGGGTGGTGATCCGCACCAGGTAGGCCCGCTCGTCGGCCACCTGCTCCCGATCGACCGGCGCCCACCGCAGCCAGGTCTCCTGCACCACGTCCTCCGCGTCGGCCGCCGAGCCGAGCATCTCGTAGGCGACGGTGAAGAGCAGGCGGCGGTGGACGACGAACGGATCCTCTGGCGCCGAGCTGCTCGTCATGCCTGCGACGCTACCGAGCGCTCCGCCATCGGGGCGAGCCCACACGCAGCGCTGAAGCCCTCCGACTCGATGCCGAGCGCGTTGTTGCTCCGCGTGGTCAGGTTGGCGAAGCCGATCACATAGGTCAGCTCCAGCACTCCGTCGGGTCCGAGCTGCTCCAGCAGGCTGGCGACCTGCTCGTCGGTGACCGTCGGCGGGGTCTGGCTCATCGCCTCGGCGTAGGCGAGCACCTCGCGCTCCAGCGGGCTGAACACGTCCGACTCGCGCCAGCGCGGGATCTCCCGCGCCTTCGTCAGGTCGAGCCCCTTGTTGTTCGCCATGAAGTAGTTGAAGTCGAGGCACCACGAGCAGCCGACCAGCGAGGCCACCGCCATGTGGGCGAACGACTTCAGTGACTCGTCGCAGCGGTCCCACTTCTGCAGCTTCTGGCCGAATCCCATCGTGGTCTTCAACGCCGGCAGGTGATGCCACTGCACGCCGATCGCCTCCGGCACCTTGCCGAACATCCGCGCGGTCACCCGCTTCACGATCGAGCCGTAGAGCCCGGTGATCTCCTTGGGCGGGATCCTGGTGTTCATCGGTTCCTCCTCTGGGTGGATTCACCATGGAGACACCGGTCGCCGCGCGGTTGTGACAGCTCCGAGCAAGAGATCTCAGCAGAGCTCAGACCCCGAACTCCGCACGCACCCGAGCCATCGCCTCGTGGGCGCCGCGGCGCACCTCGGGGTCGGCCGGGTCGACCCCGGCCTCGAAGTCGAAGTACCAGACGGTCTCTCCCGCCGCCGGCGCCCGCCGACCGATGACGAAGACGCCCGCGTCGCCGACCAACGGCACATGACGCTGGAGCACCATCGTCGAGGTGACCCGTTCTCGCACCAGCTCCAACAGCCGTCCCGGGCGCTCGATCGCCAGCACGTGCACAGGGCGCTGGTCGCCGAAGTCGCCGACCTCGCTGACCGTGAGCCGGCCGGTCTCCGGGTCCCAGGTCGCCCGGTGCACCCGCTCCCACCCGATACGCCGCTCCCCCAGGTGCAGCGCGCTGCGGGTGCCGACCACGGGCAGGCCCGCGTCGGTGACCGCGGCAGCCAACGCCCGCTCCCCGCGCGGCAGGGCGAGCCGGCGTACCTCCGGTGGCAGGCGACGGCCGATCACTGCAGCCCCAAGGAGAGCTCGCGCAGCGAGCGACGTCGCCGCTCGGCCTCCATCAGGGCCGCCTGCACCTGCTGGAAGTCGGCGCTGGCGGGATCGCTGCGCTGCAGCTTCGAGGTCAGGTCGGCGATCCGGCGGGCCACCGCCATCTCCTGCAGCCGGGAGACGAAGCTGCGCACATAGGCCTCGTCGGGCTCGCGCGTCGAGCGGATCGGCTCGACCCCCAGCGCAACCACGAGCGTGGCGACGGTCGGGTCCGTCGCCGCATCACGCAACTGCGCCACCCATCCCGGGTGGGCAGCCGAAGCACCGCCGGCAGCACTGATGAGCGACCACAGCGCCCGGTAGGCCGGGTGCTGGAACTCCTCGGGCCGGAGCGGGTCGGCGATGCGGGCGACCACCTCGGGGTGGTGCAGGACGAGCTTGATCGTCTCCCGCTCCAGGGTGATCCGCGGGTCACGGGGGTCGGGCACCGGCAGCGCCTTGGGCGCCGGCGCCGCCTCGGGCTCCGCCGTACGTCGAACCGTCACCGGCCGCTGTCCCCGCGGCCGGCCGGCCGCCTTGCGCACCTCGCGTCGCGCCTCGTCGATGTCGACGCCGATGCTGGTGGCGAGCTCGCGGGTGAAGGCCTCGACCTTGGTCTTGTCGCGCACGCTGTGCACGAGCTCGGCGGCCTCCCGCAGCGCATCGACTCGCGAGTCGGCCCGGTCGAGGTCGAAACGGGCCAGCACGTTGCCGAGCACGAAGCGGTAGAGCGGCACCCGCCCGTCGATGAGCTCGCGGATCGCCTCGTCTCCCTTGGCGAGCCGCAGGTCGCAGGGGTCGAGACCCGACGGCTCGACCGCGACGTAGGTCTGGGCGAGGAAGTTGTGGTCGCCCTCGAATGCCTTCATCGCCGCCTTCTGGCCGGCGGCGTCGCCGTCGAAGGTGAAGATGACCTCGCCCTGGCCGGCCTTCTGGTGGTCGAGGAAGCGACGCAGCAGCTTGGCGTGGTCGTCGCCGAAGGCGGTGCCGCAGGAGGCGACTGCGGTGGTCACTCCCGCGAGGTGGCAGGCCATCACGTCGGTGTAGCCCTCGACGATCACCGCACGCGTGGTGCGGTCGATCTCGCCGCGCGCCAGGTCGATGCCGTAGAGCACCTGCGACTTCTTGTAGAGCGGCGTCTCCGGGGTGTTGAGGTACTTGGCCTCGATGCGGTCGTCGTCGAAGAGCCGGCGCGCGCCGAAGCCGATGGTGTCGCCGGCGGAGTCGCGGATCGGCCAGAGGAGCCGGCCGCGGAAGCGGTCGTAGTGCCCGCGGTTGCCCTGCCCGACAAGGCCGGCGACGACGAGCTCCTCGTCGGAGAAGCCGCCCTGGCGCAGGTGGCGATACAGGGCCTCGCCGTCCCGGGGGGCGAAGCCGATCCCGAAGGTGTCGGCGGCCGCCTTGTCGAAGCCTCGGCCGGCGAGGAACTGTCGGGCCACCAGCGCGTCGGGTGAGGCGAGCTGCGCGGCGTAGAACTCCTGGGCCATCCGGTTTGCGGCGACCAGGCGGTTGCGCTGCGGGCCCTTGCGCCGCGGGCCGTCGTCTCCGTCGACCCGCCGCAGCTCGACCGAGAACTGCTCGGCGAGCCGCTCGACCGCCTCGGTGAAGGTGAGCCCGTCGATCTTCATCAAGAAGCTGAAGACGTCGCCGCCCTCACCGCAGCCGAAGCAGTGGAAGAACTGGCGGGAGGGGTGGACGTTGAACGACGGCGTCTTCTCGTCGTGGAAGGGGCACAGGCCCTTCATCGAGCCGCCACCGGCGTTGCGGAGGGTCACGTAGGCAGACACGACCTCGTCGATCCGCGCCTTGTCGCGGACCTCGGCGATGTCCTCGTCCTTGATCCGCCCGGCCACATCGGGAGTCTACGCAGACCGGAGGGACACCCGTGGGCCGACCGCGGCCGCCTGTGGGCTCAGCCCCGGAGGCGGGCGTGCCACACCGTCGCGGAGGCATCGGTGAGCGAGGCGACCTGGTCGATCACCACGCGGCGCCGAGCGGCGTCGTCGACCGCGGCCGCATGGTCGTCGACGTACTCGCGCCACATCAGCTCGGGCCGCTCCTCGAGGGCGTGGACGAGGTCGGCGACGACCTCGCGCTGCCGCGCCATGATCGCCTGGCGCTCACCGCTCTGCATCACGTAGTGAGCGGCGATGCCCTTCAGCACCGCGATCTCCAGCAAGGTGGCATCGGGCAGCACCAGGTCGGCGCTGTAGCGACCCACCGGATGCGGGCCGTTGGCCGCCTGGACCGCTCCGCAGAAGCGCCCGATCAGGTCGCTGGTGAGGTTCTTCAGCGCGGCCAGCGACCTGCGGCTGGCGTCCCACCCGGCACGCGGCCAGCTCTGCTGGTCCCGCAGGGCCTGCCACGCGCCGTCGAGCGCGTCGTCGCCGGCCTCGGGGAGATACCAGTCCCTGACGGTCTGCCAGACCTCGCGGCGCCGGCCGGCGTCGTCGAGCCAGAGCAGGTCGATGCTGCCGGCCACCACCCCGTCCTCGACGTCGTGCACCGAGTAGGCGACGTCGTCGGCCAGGTCCATCACCTGTGCCTCCACGCACAGCCGGCGGCCCGGCGCCCCGCGACGCATCCAGTCGAAGACCGGCCGATCGTCGGCGTAGACCCCGAACTTGCCGCCCTCCGGCGGGCGCGGCCACGGGTACTTCGTGCAGGCGTCGAGCGTGGCCCGGGTCAGGTTGAGGCCCACCGAGGCACCTGCGGCGTCGAAGGTCTTCGCCTCGAGGCGGGTCAGGATGCGCAGGGTCTGCGCGTTGCCCTCGAACCCGCCACAGTCGCCGGCCAGCTCGTCGAGCACGGCCTCGCCGTTGTGACCGAAGGGCGGATGACCGAGGTCGTGGGCCAGCGCCGCCGTCTCGGCGATGTCGGGGTGACAGCCCAGTGCCCGGGAGAGGTCACGCGCGATCTGGGCGACCTCCAGGCTGTGCGTGAGCCGGTTGCGCACGAAGTCGTCGCTCTGCGGCCCCACCACCTGGGTCTTGGCGGCCAGCCGCCGTGACGCGGCGGCATGCACCACCCGCGCGCGATCACGCTCGAACGGCGCACGCGTCGGAGCGACCACCCGCTTGGGCGGCTCGGCGACCAGTCGCTCGCGCGCCGCGTCGTCGTACACGTCGCCTCAGTAGGTCGTCACGTGCACGTGGTCGTAGTGATTGGCGGTGATCGAACCACGATCGGACATGCCCCGCCAGCCCTCGCCGGAGCGCTGCACCGACCAGATCTTCTGCGAGTAGATCAGGTAGGAGATCCCGAGGTCGGCGTAGTTGGCGCGCAGGTACTCCGCGACCTCCCAGCCCCGGCCGCCGCTCACCATGATGTCGACGGCGATGCCTTGGGCATGCTCACCGTCGCCACGGAACGTGCCGTAGGTCGAGATCTCCGGGAACCGTGCGCACACCGCCTGGTGCACCTTGACGATGTTGGGGCTCACGCCGGCCGGCACCGACGTGCCGTTGTCGCAGACCCCGCCGATCCCGGCGAGCGGCTCGTCCTCGGAGAGGTACTCGGCGGTCACCCACCGGGCCTGGCCGTCGATGACGATCTCGGCACGGCCGCCGGCCTCCCGGCCGGTGATCAGCACCTTCTCGCCCGCCTCGATCTCGCCGACCTGGGTCGCGTCGGCGAGGGCGGAGCTCCAGAGGTTGAGGGTCTCGGTGGTCCAACGCCGCTCGTCGGCCTTCCGCACGGCGACCTTGGTGTCCGCGTTGCCCGCGCGACGGGAGTAGGTGGCCGACCCGGTCAGGTCGGCGTCGCGCGTCGCGCTGCGGGAGACCTGCTGAGGTCGTTCCTGCGCGTCGGCGGTCGCGGTGGCCGAGATGGCCTCGAACACGGACATGGCGGAGGGTGCGGGCTCGGCGGAGGAGTTGGTGAGGAGGACGCCCGCTCCGACGGTGGCGAGGGTGGCCAACGAGGCGATGTGGGCTGCGACGTTGACCACCGAGATCTTTCGGCGGGGCTTGGTCTCTAGGCGGTGGCGGGGACTGGCCACAGGGCCGGATCCTTTGCTTCAGCTGACAGGTCTGTGCCCGCCACAGCCGGTTGGCCGTGCGGGCAACAGGAGCGAGTGAAACATATTTCAACCAGGTTTTCCCAGACCCGGAGACTCGGCTCACACCGCGACGTACCCCAAATGGGTGATGACAGGGGGTCAGCCGCCGGAGGAGGAGTCGACGTCCTCGACGATCGCGCAACCGCTGCCGTCGCTGTCGTCGAGCCAGCCCTCGGGCAGGACGACCCGCTTGCGCGGCGCGCCCTGGCGCCCCCGCGGCGTCCCCAGCTCGCCCACGGGGAAGGGCTCGGTCGGGTCGAGCTCGCCGAGGAGGGTGTCGAGCTCGGCGAGGGTCGTCACCAGCGCTAGGGCGTGGCGCAGCGGGCCGCCGGCGCGGAATCCCTTGAGGTACCACGACACGTGCTTGCGGAACTCCTTGCAGCCCCGCTCCTCCCCCATGTGCTGCGCGAGCAGCTCGGCGTGCCGGCGCATCATCACCGTGACCTCGCCCAGGGTCGGCAAGGTGGTGGTGTCGGTGGTGCCCGTCGCGAAGGCGGCCGACAGGTCGCGGAAGAGCCACGGCCGGCCGAGGCAGCCACGGCCGACCACCACCCCCGCGACCCCGGTCTGCTCCATCATGCGCAGTGCGTCGGCGGACTCCCAGATGTCGCCGTTGCCGAGCACCGGGATGTCGACGGACTGCACCAGCTCGCCGATCGCGTCCCAGTCCGCGTGCCCCGAGTAGGCCTGCACGACCGTCCGCCCGTGCAGGGCGATGGCGGCGACGCCCGTCTCCTGCGCGATCCGACCGGCGTCGAGGTAGGTCAGGTGGTCGTCGTCGATGCCCATGCGGGTCTTCATCGTCACCGGCACGCCGTAGGGGGTGGCCGCCTTGACCGTCTGCTCGAGGATGTCGGCCAGGAGCCCGCGCTTCCACGGCAGCGCCCCACCGCCGCCCTTGCGGGTCACCTTGGGCACCGGGCAGCCGAAGTTGAGATCGATGTGGGCCACCCCGTAGTCGGCGCAGAGGATCTCCGCGGCCTTCGCCAGGTACGCCGGATCGGTGCCGTAGAGCTGCACGCTGCGGGTGGTCTCCACCTCGTCGAAGGTCAGCATCGCCTTCGTGGTGGCATCGCCTTCGACGAGTCCCCGCGAGGTGATCATCTCGCAGACGAAGAGCCCGGTGCCGTGGTCGGCCATCTGCTCCAGGCACAGGCGCCGGAACGCGGCATTGGTGATGCCGGCCATCGGCGCCAGCACGACCGGGCTGGCGACGTCGAGGGAACCGAGTTGCAAGGACACCCCGCCATTGTCCGACGGCCCGGCGGGTCGCCCCAAATCACGTCACCGCACCGTCAACGGGACTGCTTCTTGCCCTTGCCGCGCTTCTTGCCGTTCTTCGGCTCGCTGATCGGGCCCGTCCACTCGATCTGGTCGATCCCCTCCGCCGGCTGCAGCGCGACGGCCCGCAGCTGCGTGCCGGGTGAGGAGAGGAAGACCATGCAGACCTTGGTCGACTTGCTCGGCAGGAACTTCTCGGGCAGGACCCGGGGCGCGCAGGGCTCGAACGCGGACGGGATGTTGACCGGCGGATAGATCACGTCGGATCCGTCGTCGAGATACAGGGGAAGCGTGAAGCCGGAGAGGTCGGCGTTGCCGACGTTCTCCACCTTGGTCTGCACGTAGTAGGCGGCGCCCTTCCGCTGCTGCGGGGTGAGCTTGAAGCCGTCGAACGCCTTCATCGGCGCCTGCTCGATACGGGTGAGGGTGATCTCGACCGCGCCCTTCAGCTTCTGCTTCGGCGACCACGGCACGCGGGCGGTCTCCCCGATCGTCAGGTCGGCACCCCATGCGGTGAAGCCGTTGTCGCCGACATCGGGCGTGCCCGAGACGGTCGGCTCGGCCGAGCTCGTCTCCTCCTGGTCCTTCTTCCCGTCCTCATCGCCGCCACCGCCGCACGCGGACAGCAGCAGGGCGGAGGCGAGCAGGAAGGCGCCGAGACGAGCGGGACGGGAACTCATGCCGGCCATTATCAGGCCCCGAGGAGCCGCTCGGCGAAGTAGGACGACACGCGGTCCAGGCTGATCCGCTCCTGGCTCATCGTGTCGCGCTCGCGCACCGTGACGGCGTTGTCCTCGAGGGTGTCGAAGTCGACGGTGACGCAGAACGGCGTGCCGATCTCGTCCTGCCGGCGGTAACGGCGGCCGATGGCGCCGGAGTCGTCGAAGTCGACGTTCCAGTTGCGCCGCAGCTCCGCGGCCAGGTCCTTCGCCTTGGGCGACAGGTCGGCGTTGCGCGAGAGCGGCAGCACCGCCGCCTTGACCGGCGCCAGGCGCGGGTCGAGGCGGAGCACCGTGCGCTTGTCGACGCCGCCCTTGGTGTTGGGGGCCTCGTCTTCGGTGTAGGCGTCGACGAGGAACGTCATGAGGGTGCGCCCGAGCCCGGCTGCCGGCTCGATCACGTAGGGCACGTAGCGCTCGCCGGAGGCCTGGTCGTAGTAGGACAGGTCGGCGCCAGAGTGCTTGGCATGCGTGGTGAGGTCGTAGTCGGTGCGGTTGGCGATGCCCTCGAGCTCACCCCACTCCGAACCGGAGAAGCCGAAGCGGTACTCGATGTCGATGGTGCCCTTGGAGTAATGGCTGAGCTTCTCCAGCGGGTGCTCGTAGTGGCGCAGGTTGTCGGGGTTGATGCCGAGGTCGGTGTACCACCGAGTGCGCTCCTCGATCCAGTACTTGTGCCACTCCTCGTCCTCACCGGGCTTGACGAAGAACTCCATCTCCATCTGCTCGAACTCCCGGGTGCGGAAGATGAAGTTGCCCGGCGTGATCTCGTTGCGGAAGCTCTTGCCGATCTGGGCGATGCCGAACGGCGGCTTGCGCCGGCTGGAGGTCACCACGTTGGCGAAGTTGAGGAAGATGCCCTGTGCGGTCTCGGGTCGCAGGTAGTGCAGCCCGGACTCGTCCTCGACGACGCCGAGGTGGGTCTTGAGCATGCCGGAGAACTGGCGCGGCTCGGTCCACGCGCCCCGGGTGCCGCAGTTGGCGCACGCGACGTCCTTGAGGTCGACATCGTCGGGGTTCTCGATCCCCTTCTTCTCCGCGTAGGCCTCCTGGAGGTGGTCGTAGCGGAAGCGCTTGTGGCACGACTGGCACTCGGTCAGCGGGTCGTTGAAGGTGTCGACGTGACCCGAGGCGACCCAGGTCTCCCGCGGCAGGATGATGCTGGAGTCGAGGCCGACGACGTCGTCGCGGCCCTGCACCATCGCCTTCCACCACTGGCGCTTGATGTTGTCCTTGAGCTCCACACCGAGCGGGCCGTAGTCCCACGCGGAGCGGGTGCCTCCGTAGATCTCACCGCACGGGAAGACGAAGCCGCGCCGCTTGGCGAGGGAGACGACGGTGTCGACGGTGGAGGTGGGGGGCTTGGCCACGGTGTCTGTGCTCCTGGTTCGGGTGCGTCGACCGGCTGCCGACGCGTCGCACCAGCCTAGAGGCTGCGGGGCTGCCGCGACCCTCCCGGGTCGCCCGACCCGACCGCCCGACTCAGTGGGCGAACTTCAGGCCGACGACACCTGCCACGATGAGCAGCAGGAAGAGCGAGCGGAGCACCGTGACCGGCTCCCCGAGCATCGCCATCCCGTAGAGGGCGGTGCCGACGGCGCCGATGCCTACCCACACCGCGTAGCCGGTGCCGACGGGGATCGACCGCAGGGCGACCGCCAGGCCGGCCATGCTGATCACGAGGGCCACGCCGAAGACGACGCTCGGCACGAGCCGGGTGAAGCCCTTCGTCTCCGCGAGAGCGACCGCCCAGACGGTCTCGAACATGCCGGACACGATGAGCACCAACCAGGCCATGACTGACAACCTCCGATTTCGCGCCGCCGGGCGTCTCCCGGCAGCATCCACGCCGTCGTGCCTTGGACCTGGTACGGCGCACCTCGTCAGGTTGGCCGCCAGTCTATCCGAGCCGAACTTGACAACGGTTCTCAAACGCCTTGAGAATCATTCTCATGCAACTGCGACTCCTCCTGCCCCTGGCCGCCACCGCTCTCGTCGCCTCCGGATGCTCGGCGCTCACCGAGAGCGACGACGCGACCCGAGACGACCAGGTCGCCGTCGCGTTCTATCCCTTGGAGTACGCCGTCGAGCGCGTCGCCGGCGATCGATTCGACATCCTCTCCCTCACCTCCCCCGGCCAGGAGCCGCACGACGTCACGCTGAGCGTCGCCACCACTGCCGCGGTCTCCGAGGCCGGCCTGGTCGTCTACGAGTCGGGCTTCCAGCCCGCCGTCGACCGCACCGTCGAGCAGAACGCCAACGGACGCACTCTCGACGTCGCCGACGTCGTCGACCTGATCGCCTCCCACCACGAGCACGACCACGGTGAGGAGGAAGGCGGGCACGAGGGCCACGACCACGGCGAGCTGGACCCGCACTTCTGGCTCGACCCGCTGCTGCTGGCCGACGTCTCCGACGCGGTCGCCGACGAGCTGGCCGAGCTCGACCCCGACCACTCCGAGGAGTTCGAGACCAACGCCGCCGACCTGCGGGCCGAGCTCGAAGAGCTCGACCGGGCCTACACCGAGGGCCTCGCCCACTGCGAGCGCGACACCGTCGTGGTCAACCACGACGCCTTCGGCTACCTGACCCGCTACGGCCTGCACTTCGAGGATGTCGTCGGCCTCACGCCAGGCGCCGAGGCCACCATCGCCGACCAGCATCGGCTCCAGCGCCTGGTGCGCGACGAGGGCATCACCACCGTCTTCTCCGAGCGGCTGGCCAGCGACAAGTCGGCCCGGACGCTGGCCGACGACGCGGGCGTACGCTTGGACGTGTTGGACCCGATCGAGGGCCTGACCGACGAGACTGCCGACGAGGACTACCTGTCCCTCATGCGCAGCAACCTGACCAAGCTCCAGGAGGCCAACGGGTGCTGACCGACGTCCCGGTGCTGTCCATCACCGACGGGACCGTGCCGATCGCCGGGCGCCCGGTGCTCCGACACGTGGACCTGACGGTGCGGCCCGGCGAGTTCGTCGCCCTCATGGGGGCCAACGGCTCGGGCAAGTCCACCCTGATGCGGTCGATGACCGGACTCCTCCCCCTCTCCCGGGGCACCGTCGAGCTCTTCGGCACGCCGCTGCAGCGGTTCCGCGACTGGTCGCGCGTCGGCTACGTGCCCCAGCGCTCGTCGGCGATAGGCGGCGTGCCCACCTCGGTATGGGAGGTGGTCAGCACCGGCCGCCTGAGTCGACGGCGACCACTGCGGCCGCTCCTGGCACGCGACCGGGCCGCCATCCGCGAGGCACTGGAGGTCGTCGGCCTCGCCGATCGGGTCCGCGACGGGGTCAGCACCCTCTCCGGGGGCCAGCAGCAACGGGCGTTGATCGCCCGGGCGCTGGCCGGCGAGCCCGAGCTGCTGCTGCTCGACGAGCCCACTGCCGGCGTCGACCTCCCCAACCAACGCGCCCTCGCCGATGCGCTGGTCACGCTCAAGGGACGCGGCGTCACCATGGTGCTGGTGGCGCACGAGCTCGGCCCGTTGGCGCCCCTGGTCGATCGGGCCGTCGTGATGCGCGACGGCCAGGTGGCCTACGACGGCCCACCGCTGGCCGACCACGAGGTGCATGGGCCGTTCTTCGGTCCTGGCCATCACCATCACCACGACGACCCGACCGGGCCACCCGACCACGTGCCCGGCGTGACCTCCCCCGTCGACTCCGCCGCCGAGGAGGTGCTGCCATGATCGACGTGCTCGGCTACGACTTCATGATCCGGGCCATGCTCGCCGCGGTCTTCACCGGTCTGTCGGCCCCGATCGTCGGCACCTACCTGGTCCAACGGCGCCTCTCGCTCATGGGCGATGGCCTCGGCCACGTGGCGGTCACCGGTGTGGCGCTCGGCCTGCTCACCAACACGTCCCCGACCTGGACGGCGATCGCGGTCGCGATCCTCGGCGCGGTCCTCATCGAGGTGATCCGCGAGCGTGGTCACGGCGGCGGCGACGTCGCCTTGGCGCTGCTCTTCTACGGCGGCATCGCCGGCGGCGTGCTGATCACAGGGATCGCCGGCCAGTCGGCCTCGCGCCTGCAGGAGTTCCTCTTCGGCTCGATCACGACGATCTCGGTCCAGGACGTGTGGGTGACGATGGCGCTCGCCGCGGCCGTGATGGCGATCGGACTCGGCCTGGGGCCGCAGCTCTTCACCGTCGCCCAGGATCAGGAGTTCGCCAAGGTCTCCGGCCTCAACGTGCGGGCCTACAACCTGCTGCTGGCGGTGCTGGCCGCGGTCACCGTGACCGTCGCGATGCGGACCGTCGGCCTGCTGCTGGTCTCCGCGCTGATGATCGTGCCGGTGGCGGCCACCCAGCAGCTCACCCGCAGCTTCCGCAGCACCCTCCTGGGCGCGATGGGCGTCGGGCTGGTCTCGTCGGTCGGCGGCCTGCTGATCGCCGCCTGGGCCTCGTTCGAGGTGCAGGGCATCTCGCCCGGACCGACGATCGTGCTCCTGTCGCTGACCTTCTTCGCGCTCACGTGGCCGGTGGGAGCCTGGCTGCGGCACCGGCGGCGCCAGCGGATCCCCTTCGACGAGATGCCGCCGCTGGCCCACCAGACCACGGGTGAGCACCCGCACCAGCACGGTGAGAACTGCGGCCACCCGGCGGTGCCGCACGGGGATCATGTCGACTACCTGCACGACGGCCATCGCCACGCCCCCCATGGAGCGCACTATGACGAGCACTGAGCCCACCACGCGCCCGACCCGCCAGCGACGTGCGGTCGCACGCGCGATGGGCACCTTCGACGACTTCCGCAGTGCCCAGCAGATCCACGCGCTGCTCACCCAGGCCGGCGAGACGGTCGGCCTGGCCACGGTCTACCGCGCCCTCCAGCGGATGGCCGAGGCCGGCGAGGTCGACACGCTGCGCACGGAGGAGGGCGAGGTCACCTACCGCCGCTGCTCCGACACCCATCACCACCACCTCGTGTGCCGCTCCTGCGGCGCCACCGTCGAGATCGAGGGACCGACCGTCGAGCGCTGGACCGAGACGGTCTCCCGCGAGCACGGCTATGTCGACGTCAGCCACACGCTGGAGATCTTCGGCACCTGCAGCTCCTGCAACGCCGCCGCCCCCTGACGCCGGCGCCCGAGTCAGGCGGAACCGTAGCGCCGGTCCCGGCGCGCGTAGGTGTCGATGGCCTGCCACAGGTGGCGACGGTCGACGTCGGGCCAGAGCACGTCGGAGAAGACGAACTCCGAGTAGGCGGCCTGCCAGAGCATGAAGTTCGAGAGCCGCTGCTCCCCCGAGGTACGCCAGATCAGGTCGGCGTCGGCGAGCTCGGGCACGTAGAGATAGCGCGCGAAGACCTTCTCGTCGACCTTGTCGGGCTTGACCCGGCCCGCCGCGACGTCCCGTGCCAGCGCCCTGGCCGCGTCCGCGACCTCGGCGCGGCCGCCGTAGTTGACGCACATCGTCAGCGTGGCGACCGTGTTGTGCCTGGTCATCTCCTCGGCTCTCTGGAGCTCCCTGATCACCGACTTCCACAGCCGCGGCGCGCGGCCGGCCCACCGCACGCGCACGCCGAGCGCGTGCATCTCGTCGCGCCGCCGGCGGATCACGTCGCGGTTGAAGCCCATCAGGAAGCGCACCTCGTCGGGCGAGCGCGACCAGTTCTCGGTGGAGAACGCGTACGCCGACACCGCCTTCACGCCGATCTCGATCGCTCCCTCGACCACGTCGAAGAGCGAGCTCTCCCCCTGCTCGTGGCCCGCCGTACGCGGCAGGCCGCGCTCCTTGGCCCAGCGACCGTTGCCGTCCATCACGATCGCCACGTGCCGCGGCACCAGCTCCGGCGGGATCGGCGGTGGGGTGGCGCCCGACGGGTGGGGCCTGGGGCGGCGGACCGGTGTGCTCACGCGGACAAAGATAGGCCGCCGTAGATGGGACGTGTGCCCCGGCAGGGCGGCGTCGATCGACTATGGTCATGACTGTGACCGGCAGCAACGACGCTATCGAGCAGGAGCTCTTCACGCTCTTCAGGCGGAGCCAGGCGATCCACATCACCACCCGTTCCGGCGACATCGAGCTCGACCGGTCCAGCTACGGCATCCTCTGCCTGCTCGACGACGCCGGCCCGCAGCGCCTGGGCGCCATCGCGTCGCGCTTCCGACTCGACCCGTCGACGATCACCCGTCAGGTGCAGGCGGTCGTCCGCGAGGGTCTCGCGGAGAAGACGGTCGACCCCGCCGACCGCCGGGCCAGCCTCTTGAAGCTGACCGACGTCGGGCGCGAGACGATCACCCGGGCCCGGGTCCACCGCCGCCGGATGCTCGACGCGATCCTCGCCGACTGGAGCGACGAGGAGCGTCAGCAGTTCCTCGACGCCCTCACCCGCTTCAACAGCACCGTCGACGGGTGGATCGCCGCCGGGCACATGCCTGGCTGATCGCCCGAGCACGCCTCAGCGCGGCACGTGGGAGAGCGAGCGCAGCCCGCGCTCCAGGTGCCACTGCACGTAGGCCGCGACGAGCCCGGTCGCCTCGCGCAGGTGCCGCGACTCCGCGGCGCCGACCGTGGGCCAGTCCCCCGCGAGGAGCGCCCCGAGCAGGGTGACCGTCTCCGGCGCCGGGTTGGCCGACCCGGGCAGGCGACAGATCGCGCAGAGGATGCCGCCGGCGGAGGCGTTGAACCAGCGGTGCGGGCCCGGCGCGTCGCAGCGGGCGCAGGTGTCGAACGAGGGCGCATAGCCGGCGACCGACAGCGAGCGCAGCAGGTAGGAGTCCAGCACCTGGCCGGCCGCGCGCGGCACCGCCGGATCCTCGGCGGTGAGGGCCCGCAGCCCGCCGACCAGCAGCAGGAACTGCTGCGGTGACGGCTCCCGCTCCTCCGCGATCAACCGCTCCGCGGTCTCCAGCATCGCGGTCCCGGCGGTGTAGCGGTCGTAGTCCAGGCCCAGCCGGGACTGGAAGGGAGTCAGCGTCTCGGCCTGCGTGATCGTGTCGAGGTTGCGGCCCTCGGCCAACTGGAGGTCCACGTGGGTGAAGGGCTCCAGCCGCGACCCCCAGCGCGAGGTGGTGCGTCGGACACCCTTCGCGACCGCGCGCACCAGCCCCTGGGAACGGGTCAACAGGGTGATGATCCGGTCGGCCTCACCCAGCTTGTGGGTGCGCAGCACGACGGCCTCGGCACGGTAGAGGGGCACACCACGATTGTGCCCCGCGCGGGGTCGGAATCAGCGGACCACCACCGGATCGCCGGCCCGGATCGTGCCGGGCGTCACCACGTCGAGATAGACGGCGAACATCAGCTCGCGGTGCCGAGCGAGGGTGCGCAGCAGCGAGCCGTGCGCCGGCACGCCGTCCTGCTCGAGATCGACCATCCGGGGCGCTCGTGAGCGACTCCCCGCCGCAGGACTTGATCGGATACCTCCGGATGCTGAGGAGAGTCACCAGATCAGATTAGGAGCCGGAGCAGCATGTCGGGTGTCAGGCCCATTCGGGTGGCCGCTTCTCGAGGAAGGCACGCACACCCTCGGCTCGGTCGGGTGAGGTCGCGTTCTCGTCGTCGGCCGCGTGGGTCAGCTGCCAACCGCGCTGCTCGCGCTCGGCGATCTCGGCGGAGATCGCGTGGAGCGAACCCTGGACGGCATCGGGGCTGTTGACCACGATCCGATCCGCGAGCGCCAACGCCGCCGTCAGCGCCTCACCCGGCTCGCTGAGCTCGTTGACCAGCCCGTGATGGTGAGCTCGCTCTGCCGAGATGGGATCGCCGGTCAGCAGCATCTCGGTGGCCAACGTGAGCGGCAGCCGGGCCGGCGCCCGGAAGAGCGCGCCGCTGTTGGCGACGAGGCCACGTTTGACCTCGGGCAGACCGAAGCGTGCTTCCCTGCTCGCAACGACTAGGTCGCAGGCCAGGACGCACTCGAACCCGCCACCCAGCGCGAAGCCCTCGACCGCGGCGATCAACGGCTTGCGCCGGACCCGCGCCAGGAAGCCGTAGGGGCCGCCGTCGGTGCGTGGTGGTGCGGTCGAGGTCAGATCGGTGCCGGCGCTGAAGTAGCCACCGTCGCCGGTGAGCACCGCAACCCGAACCGCTCGGTCGGCCTCGAGCTCCTCGAAGGCCGCGGAGAGCTCGTCGGCCAACGCCTGGTCGATGGCGTTGCGCCGCTCGGGCCGGGAGAGGCGGAGGATGCGGACGTGGCCGTGGTCGTCGACGTGCAGGGAGGTCATGGGGCGATCCTCCCGTGTCGGTGGCGCGTTGTCGCCTGACGGTTCCGACGCGCCGCGCCGCCCGACGTGGCCCGAGACCTGCGAGGGTGAGGGCATGCGAAGCGGCAAGCCGTCACCACTGAGCACCTATCCGTCCAAGCCGCCGACCGGCTGGGTCGACTGGCTCATGCTGCTCATCGCGTTGGTCTCGGTGCTGCTGCTCGGCTGGATCACCTTCGGGGACGTCTCGGCGACCGTCGAGCGCCGCGTCATCGTCGCCGACATCGTCA
>Ga0164243_10007391_pt1 | contig 16412 bp, 12 predicted proteins | sample OricompcompostOP_FD_108781 | JGI IMG/M metagenome (GOLD analysis project Ga0164243, IMG submission 108781) | Organic Plus compost microbial communities from Emeryville, California, USA - Original compost - Organic plus compost (OP) | ecosystem: Engineered > Solid waste > Mixed feedstock >...
CTTGGCTATCCCGCCGATGTGGTCCTGGTGCAGGTGCGAGATCACGGCCCGGTCGACGTCGGAGGCGCTGTGCCCCAATCGCGCCAGACCGGCACTCAGCGTCTGGTCCTCGGCCACGGCGAACCTCGCCAGGCGGGAATAGACCAGACCGGTGAGACCCCTCGGAGAGTAGTTCGGGTCGGTCACCGAGGCCCGATCCTGCCCGGTGTCGAAGAGCACCAGCCCGTCACGGTGCTCGATGACGTAGACGTTGATCGGCCGCGGTGCGGTCCAACGACGCGACGTCGCGAGCCACACGTAGGTGTTGCGGTTGGTGGGGCCGACGTGTTCCGGCCGGATCGCAACCGAACCCGTGCTCAGTACCGAAACGCGGGCGATGGGGTCGCTGCGCACACTCATGGAATCTCCCTTGCCTACCGTGCCGCTGGGAACCGGCACTGATGGCAACCCTCGACCCGCCCGGCGCTCGGCCGCAGTGACATCGGTCCGCGCGGCTGTGACAAAGGTCCGCGGATCGGGCCCGGGTCAGCCGGTCCGCGCCGGTACGAGCGAGGTCGTCGCGGCTTCCCGCCGGCGGGCAACGGCCAGCACCGCGGCCAGGCCGCCGATGACCGACCAGCCCAACAGCACCGCGACCTGGTGCCCCGCTGCCGAGTGGCCGGTGATGATCATGCGTACCCCGTCCAGGGCGGGTGTGATCGGCAGGTAGGGCCGCACTCCGGCGAATAGGCCCGGTACCGCGTTGGTCAGCGATCCGGCCGCTGCCATCACGACCACCGCCAGTGAGACGAATCGCCCCACGCCGCCGAGCCACGCGACCAGCGCCTGGTTCAGCACGGCGAAGGTGACTGCTGCGAGGGTGGCGAACGCCAGCAGCCCGAGGGTGCGTCCGGCGGACAGGTCGAGCAGAACCGCGAGCATGATCGACAGGATCACCGCCTGCACGGCGCCGATGATCATCCCCGGTGCAACCCCTTCCAGGGCGAGCAGCGCCGACGGCTTCTGTGAGCCGAAGGCGTCCGAACCGACCGCGCGGACGATGAGATAGGTGGCGAGGCCGCCGATCCATAGAGCCAGCGCGAGCAGCAGGGTTGTGGTGGTCGCGTTGGCGAAGAGGCCGTCGGGTTGATCACCGGCCACGGGGGCGCTGGCGACGGTGGACAGCTGTTTGCGGTCCGAGCCGGAGTAGGTCGGAATCTTGTCCGCGGCCTTGGACAACCCGGATGCCAGTTGATCGGCGCCGTCGGCAAGTTGGTCAGCACCGTCGTGCATGCGAGACAGTCCGTCGCTCAGTTGTCCGGCGCCGGTGGCCGACTGGGCGGTCCCGGCGGCCAGCTGTCTGCCGGCGTCGTCCAGCTTGTTCATCCCGGTCGCCAGTTGTCCGGCACCGGTGGCCAGTTGCCCGGCTCCCTTCTCCAGCTTCTGGGTTCCGGCGGCCAACTCGCCGGTTCCGTCGTGCAGTCCGGCCAAGCCCTTGTTGATCCTTGTGGCACCGGTGGCCAGGCTTGTTGCGCCGGTGACGAGTTGATCACCGGCGTCGCCGATCGTGTCAGCTGCGGTGGAGATCTGCTCCGAGACCTTGCTCAGCTTCGTCCCGTTGCCGGTAAGTCGTTGCCCGCCGGTGGTGATCTGTCGGGAGCTCGACTTCAGTTGATCACCGGCGGCCGCCGCCTGGGTCTTGATCTCGCTCGATGTGGCCCTGGCACCCTGTTGCAGCCCGGCGATGAAGTATCGGCATTCCGTGTCGGTCATGGTGGGTTGGCAGACCGACTCCGGGGTGGCGTTGTCGCTCACACCCTTGCCCACCGCGTCGGCGATGGTTCCGACACCATCGATGTACTGATCGACGCCGCCGACGTATTGATCAACTCCGTCGGCGTACTGATCCACGCCGGCGACATAGCTGCTCACGCCGTCGGCGTACGGTCCGAGGTTGTCGGTCAGTTGCCCGACGCCCTTGGTGTACTTCTTGACGCCCTTGGCGTAGGTCCGCACGCCCCGGGTGTAGCCGTCCATGCCGTCGGCCAGCTTGCCGACGCCGGTGTCGAGTCCGGCGACGCCGGTGTTGATCCGGGTGATGCCGTCATGCAACCCGGAGACACCGTCGGCCAGGCCGGCGACCCCGGCGTCGGTCCGGGTGATGCCGTCGGACAGTTGGTTCGTGCCGTCACTGAGTTGGTCGAGGCCGGTGGCGAGCTTTTCGGCGCCGATGGCTGATCTGCCGATCCCGCCGCTGAGCTGGTCGGCGCCGTCGGCGAGGGATGTCGCTCCGTCGGCCGACTGCCGGATGCCCTGCTGGGTCTGGTTGAAGCCCAGGTACAGGTTGTCCAGATACTGCTTGGTGAGTTGGTTGTTCAGCGAGCTGACCGCTGCGCTGGAGATGGCCTGGGCGATGGCCGCGTCGGTGATGCCGGAGGCCTTCGAGGTCTGGACGTCCAGGGTGGCCTGTTGGGCCTGGTCCCCCTTGTTCTTCGCGTACGAGGTCGCTGCCTCGGAGAATTTCCTGGGGATGGTGACCACGGCAGCGTAGCGGCCGTCGGCCAGACCGGCTGACGCGTCGTCGGCGTCGCTGATCACCCAGTCGAAGTTCTGCCTGCCGTGATCGTCGGCCGAGCGGTCGTCGCCACCCTTGACCAGACCCGAGGCGAGTTGGCGTCCGAGCGGGACCGTCTGACCGTTGATGGTGACCGGCTGGTCGGCGTTGACGATCGCTGCCTGAACCTTGTTCCAGCGTGCGGACGAGTCCCACGTCGCGGCGAGGAATCCGCCGGCCAACATGATCGGCACCAAGAGGGCACCGAGCAGCGAGATCCAACCGACGCGGCGGCTTCCGGCAGGGCGTTCCAGGCTGATCATCGAGTCGTTCTCCGGCCTCGTTCGTGGTTCCTGATCATGGTTGCAGCGGTGGTGATCATGAGCCGAGCACCGCCGGTACGGGTGTTGGCCGGTCGACGGCGGGCAGGCTGAGATGCAGGTACTGGGCCGGTAGCAGCGCCTCGGCCCGGTCGGCCCGGTCGGCGGACAGCACCAGTCCTCGACCGGTGCTTGTGGCCTGGTGCACCAGTTCGACCAGGGCTGCGGTCTCCGCACCCGGACGGATCCGATCCAGGTGGTCGATCATGATCAACACTGCATCGCTGTCCCGGGCCGCGACCAGTGCGCGGACGCGATCCGACGAGCTTTCCAGCGCGGGCGCGGCGAGGTCGATCAGCCGGGTCCGGCGGCGGACGCTTCCGGCCTGCTCCGGCAGGACCAGGCCGGCGGTCTTGAGCCGGCCGGCAAAGGTGCGCATCCGGCCGGACAGCACCCACAGCAGGCCGGAGGCCGCCTCCGGGTCCCCGTCGACGACCAGGACTTCGCCGGGTTGCAACGAGACCCGGGTGGCACCGACGATCATCCGTTCCCGCGCGCCGTACCCGGTGCGTACCGTCAGCCCCTCGGCATGCACCAGGGCCGTACTGCCGGGTTCCGGCCAGTCCCGCAACTCCACCAGGTGCACCAGACCCTCGCCCTCGACATCGAAACTCGGCAGTCGGCGACCGATCCACCCGGGCAGCCGCCAGGCGTGCCGGCCGAGCAACGCCAGCACCGCCGGGACCAGCGTCATCCGGACGATGAACGCGTCGACGAAGACACCGGTGGCCAGTCCGACCGCGATCGACTTGATCGTGGAATCGCCTTCCGGGATGAACGCGGCGAAGACCGAGAACATGATCACCGCGGCGGCGGTGACCACCCGCGCGGAGCTGGTGAACCCGGTCCGTATCGCCGCCTTGGCATCGGCGCCGTTGTGCACGTAGTCCTCCCGGATCCGGGAGACCAGGAAGACCTCGTAGTCCATCGCCAGCCCGAACAGGATGCCCATCAGGATGATCGGGAGGAAGCTCAACACCGGACCCTGTTGATCGACGTTCAGCGGCCGGGCCAGGAAGCCGTGCTGGAACACCAGGGCGACCATGCCGAACGAGGCGCCGACGCTGAGCAGGTAGCCGACGGTGGCCTTGATCGGGACGACGATCGATCGGAAGACCATCGTCAACAGCACAAGTGAGAGTCCGACGACCAGGATGCCGAAGGGCAGCAGGGCGTGGCCCAGTTGATCACTGACGTCGATCTGGATCGCGGTGGTGCCGGTGACGGCGATCGCGGTGCCGTGCTCGCGTTCGAAGTCCGGCGCCAGCCCGCGGATGCGTTGCACCAGTTCCTTGGTCTGTGCCGAGGTGCCGTCGGAGCTCGGGACAACCCGGACGATCCCGGTGTCGGCGTCGGCGTTCGGGGTGGCCAGTGGTACGTCCGCGACGCCGGGCAGGGCTTCGATCCTTTTCTTCAGGTCGTCCATCACGCCCAGCGGGTCGTCGGAGGTGATGATGTCGGCGGTGACGATCAGCGGCGCGTTGTAGCCGGGTCCGTAGAACTTCGCCACCAGGTCGTAGTTGACCCGCGCTGGGGTGCCCGCAGCCGCAGATCCGTTGTCCGGCAGCGCCAGTTCCAGACCGCGGGCCGGGAGGGCCAGCGCACCCAACCCGGCGACGATCACCAGGATGGTGATCACCGGGAACTTGGTCGCGACCCCGACCCAGCCGCGGAAGAAGCCGCCCGGCCGGCGGATCGGTTTGGTCTGGCGGTGCTTGGGGCGGAGCCGGTCGCCGAAGAAGCCGAGCGAGGCGGGTAGCAGGGTGAGTGCGATGCAGACCGCGATCGCCACACCGACCGCGGCGGCGACGCCCATCGTGGTGAGGAACGGGATGCCCGCCACGGCCAGGCCGGCCAGGGCGATCATCACGGTCAGCCCGGCGAACACCACGGCCGAACCGGCCGTCGCGACCGAGCGCGCGGCAGACTCCTCGGCATCCATGCCGTCGCGGAGTTGATCACGATGCCGGGAGACGATGAACAGCGCGTAGTCGATGCCGACGGCAAGCCCGAGCATCAATGCCAGCATCGGCGTCGAGGAGTTGACCTTGGCCAGGCCGGTGGCGGCGAGGATCCCGGCCATGGTGATCATCACTCCGAGGATCGCGTTCAGCAGGGGCATACCGGCTGCGACGAACGAGCCGAGGGTGATCGTCAACACCACCAGGGCGACGACCACACCGACGATCTCGGTGGCGCTGATCGACACGCTGTTCATGGCGTACGCGTCCCCGCCGGCCGAGCCCTGTGAACCCGGCACGGACTGCCGCAGATCGTTGGTGATCCGGGTGATCGCGTCGAGGGTGGACTGTTCCACCGCGCCGCGACCGGCGCCCAGTTGCACCGCGATCAATGCCGCCCGGTCGTGTGGTGCGATCGCACCGTCGATGTGTTTGTCGAACGGCGAGGCGACCGTGTCGACCTGGCCGAGTTTGCGGTACGCCCGGACGGCGTCGGAGATCGCCTGCCGTGCGGGCCGGTCCCGGACCGACGATCCGGACGGGGCGACGAAGATCACCTGCGCGGAGGTACCGCTGACCTGCGGGAAGGTCCGCTGCAACTGGTCGAGCGCCTGTTGGGAGGACGTACCGGGCAGGCTGAACGAGTTGTCGAAGCTCTTGCCGAGGCCGGCTGCACCCAGGCCGGCGACGACCAGGACGGCCAGCCAGATCAGCATCACCCGGGCACGGTGACGGAAGGCGGCGCGGCCCAGACGGTAGAGGAACGAGGACACTCAGATACAGTACTGTATCCGGATACACATCTGTATCCGTTGAGCTGAGACCTCCGCCACAGGGCCCGGGCCGCCGTCAGCACGCTCTCAGCCGGGGCAGGAACCAACTAATGTGGCCGCAAGGAGGAGAGCAGATGACCAGTGCGTCAGGCCTGGTGACCGGACGATCGGCGCGGCGGGCGCAGACCCGCGAGCGGCTGATGACCTCCGCGGTCGAGGTCTTCGCCGAGCGCGGCATCTTTGCCGCGAGTGTCGAGGAGATCAGTGAACACGCCGGCTTCACCCGCGGCGCGTTCTACTCCAACTTCGCCGACAAGGACGACCTGGTGTTGGCGATGTTGCGGTCCTACGCCGAACGCGACATCCGCACGGTCGAGGAGATCACCGGCCTACTGCGGGACAACGCCAGGCTGCGGGGCAATCCGCCCGGCAAGCTGATCAACATGGCCCTGACCCGGCTGCTCGGCGATGCCAGCAACGAGCGCAGCGCGATCCTGGCCCGGCACGAGATGGACCTGTACGCCGCCCGGCATGCCGCACTCCGCCGGCCGTACGGCGAATATGCCGAGCAACTCAAGCAGCGCATCGTCGCCCTGCTCGACGGAGCCATGGAGGCGATCGGACTGGAGTTCAGCGTTGATGTGCCGACCGCGGTGCACCTGCTGCACGCGGCGACCAGTCGGATGCAGATGGACGCCCTGCTCCGCGACGCCGCGCCCGATCCCCGACCGATGGAGACGCTGCTGATGCAGATCACCCAGCCGCGTACCGACCCCCAACACACCTAGGATCACCGGGCGGCTCATCGGGGTTCGGCCGCGCCGTCGGGCAAGATGGTGGTCTGCGATCGACTTTCGAACGGAGTCAGATGTCGGGTTCACAGCCGCAGGGTGCCCAGCCGGCCGGTGCGGGTTCAATGCCCCAGGGTGCGATGTCCCAGGGCCAGCCGATGCATGTGCTGGTCGTCGACGACGACCAGGCGGTGCGGGAGTCGCTGCGTCGCTCGTTGGCGTACAACGGCTACCAGGTGACCACCGCGGCGGATGGGCTCGAGGCACTCGCCCGGCTCGGCGCGGTCCGCCCCGACGCGGTGATCATGGACGTGATGATGCCCAAACTGGACGGGCTGGAAGCGACCCGGATGCTGCGGTCGGCGGGCAATGACGTGCCGATCCTGGTGCTCACGGCCCGCGATGCAGTCGGTGACCGGGTCGACGGCCTGGACGCCGGCGCCGACGACTACCTGGTCAAGCCGTTCGCCCTGGACGAGTTGCTCGCCCGGCTGCGGGCACTCGTCCGTCGGGCGGGAACCGTGGCCGACTCCTCCGACCCCTCGGCGCACAGTCTGCGGTTCTCCGACCTTGCCCTGAACACCCAGACCCGTGAGGTGGTCCGCGGTGGCCGCCCGATCAGTCTGACCCGCACCGAGTTCGCCCTGTTGCAGGCGTTCATGGAGCACCCCCGCCGGGTCCTGGAGCGGTCCTGGTTGCTTAACGAGGTCTGGGGATTCGACTTCCCGACCACGGCCAATTCTCTCGAGGTCTACATCGGCTACCTGCGCCGCAAGACCGAGGCCGAGAACGAGCCACGGTTGATCCACACGGTGCGCGGCGTCGGCTACGTACTGCGTGAAACCCCGCCGTGACCGATCCGGAGCATTGGGGCCCGCCGGAGCCGCGGGCGTTGCGGATCCGCGGCACCCGATTGGTGGTGCCGATCGACGCCGTGCTCAGATTCCGCGGTTTCCTCCGGACGTTCTCGCTGCAGACCCGGGTGACCGTGCTGACCGCGGTGGCCGTGGCGCTCGCGGTCGCGGTGACCGGTGCGGCGGCATACGTGACAACGCGGATGGCCCTCTATCAGCAGATGGACTCCGAGCTTCTTGATCTTGCCGTCACCGTCGCGGCGCCGCTGAGCCCCAGACCGACGGACGCGAACCTGGTCAACACCAGCGTTCTGCAGGCCGGCAACGCCAGCGCCGTGCTGGTCCGGGCGAACGGCCAGAAGATCCCGGTATCGAGCCACCAGGTCCGGTTGACGCCCGGACCGGAGGAGATCGCCGTTGCACGTCTGGGTACCGGGCACGCGGTCCGGACCCTGATCGCCGCGAACGGTCAACCGTACCGGGCGGCCACCGTGCCGATCACCGGCAGCGACTATGCGCTGATGGTCGGGCGTCCGCTCCGGCAGACGAATCTGATCTTGAGTTCGCTGTGGCTGGTGTTGGTGATCTTCGGCGCGGCCGGTGTGCTCTGGGCGGCCATCGCCGGATCCGCGGTGGCACGCAACGGGATCCGGCCGGTGCGGCGGTTGACCCTTGCTGCCGAGCACGTGGCCGACACCGATGATCTTGCTCCGATCCCGGTCACCGGCAACGACGAACTGTCCCGGCTGGCCGACTCGTTCAATCAGATGCTGCGCGCGTTGAGCCAGTCCCGGGAACGGCAACGTCAGCTCATCGCCGACGCCGGGCACGAACTGCGGACCCCGCTGACCAGCCTGCGGACCAACATCGAACTGCTGGTCGCCGATCAGGACCGCAACACCCTGCCACCCGAGGCGCGGCGGGAGATCCTGACCGATGTCTCCGCCCAGCTGGCCGAGTTCACCACCTTGATCAACGATCTTGTGCAGCTGGCCCGGGAGGACCGGGTGATGCCCGCTCCGGAGCCGATCGACTTCCGTGATGTGGTCAACTCGGCACTGGAGCGGGTCCGTCGCCGCGGCCCCGGTCTGCGCTTCGACGTGGAACTGAATCCGTTCTACGTGATCGGCGAGGCCGAGACGCTGGAGCGAGCGGTGACCAATCTGCTGGACAACGCCGTCAAATGGAGCCCGCCCGGCGGCACGGTCCGGGTGCAGCTGGAGGGTGATCGGCTCCGGGTGGCCGACGAAGGGCCGGGCATCGCGGAGAAGGACCTGCCGCACATCTTCGACCGCTTCTACCGCGCCGACTCCTCCCGCAACACGCCCGGCACCGGGCTGGGATTGTCCATCGTCGCGCAGACGGTGGCTCGGCACGGCGGCACCGTACGGGCCGGCCGGTCGGCCCAGGGCGGTGCCGAGTTCACCATCCGGCTGCCGGGGTCGACCACCCTGGAGGGCCTGCAGCACTGAGCCCTGCTCGATCAGACCTGGCGATCAGACCTGGTGATCAAACCTGGACCGGGCCGGACGCCGGGCTCTCGTTCCACAGCCGGTCCAACGCACTGATGACGTAGGTGTACCGCTGACCGGCAACAACATCATGATCGACGAACTGCTGCTGATCATCATCGGTACGGCGTACGGTCGCGACCAGGTTGGTGGCGTCGGCGAACTGCCGGGCGTTGGGGTGGATGTGGCCGTCGAACCGCCAGATCGCGTACGAGGTGGTCCGGTCCTGTTTGCGACCATGATCAACGGGTGACTTCCAGCTGAGCACGACATCGCCGCCCCGCCGACTGCCGGCGATCGGGCCGGGGCGCTGCGGCGCCTTGCCACCGAGATGACGGATCGCCGGGATGATCGCCGGACGGCTGTAGTGGGTCTGCACCAGCAGGCTGGTCGAGCCGTTCGCATCGGTCCGGACGTCCTTGGCGCTGAAGTAGACGTCGCCGTCGACCTGCGGGTAGCCGTGGTTGAAGGTCAGGTGGTTGCTGAGCTCGGCGGGGTCGGTGAAGACACCGCTGGTCTGTTTGTAGGTCGCCTGGCCGATGTACAGCGCAACGTCGGTGTCGTCGGCGACCTCGGCCCACCAGGGGGTCAGCTTGGCGTAGTCGGCGACGGCCAATCCGATCTGCCAGTAGATCTGCGGGTTGATGTAGTCCAGCCACCCTTCCTTGACCCACCGGCGGGTGTCGGCGTAGTTGGCGTTGTAGGACTCGGTGCCGCTGGTGTCGGAGCCGAGCGGGTCCGAGCCGGCGTTGCGCCAGATGCCGAACGGGCTGACACCGAACTTGACCCACGGCTTGTCCCGGTGGATGCGTTGCTGCATCTCCCGGATCAACAGGTTGATGTTGTCCCGGCGCCAGTCGCCGATGTCGGAGAACCCCCGGCCGTACGTGGCGAAGGTGTCGGCGTCGGGCAGCTCCTCGCCGGCCACCGGATAGGGGTAGAAGTAGTCGTCGAAATGCGCGCCGTCGATGTCGTAACGCAGCACCGCGTCGAGCATGGCGTCCTCGACGAACCGGCGGACCGCCGGGATGCCCGGGTTGTAGTAGAGCTTGGGCCCGTAGCTGAACACCCAGTCCGGATGCAGCCGGGCCGGATGGTCCGGCACCAGCTGGTTCGGATCGGTCTGCATGGAGACCCGGTACGGGTTGAACCAGGCGTGGTATTCGAGGTTGCGGCGGTGGGCCTCGGCGATCTGGAAGGCCAACGGGTCGTACCCCGGATCCTTGCCCTGGGTGCCGGTCAGATACTGCGACCACGGCTCGTAAGGCGACGGCCAGAAGGCGTCGGCCGTAGGCCGCACCTGGGAGATCACTGCGTTCAGGTTGAGCTGCTTGGCCAGGTCGAGCCAGGCGATGAACTCGGCCTGCTGCTGTTCGACGCTCAGTCCGGTGGCGCTCGGCCAGTCGATGTTGGTCACGCTGGCGATCCACATCGCCCGGAACTGGCGCTTCGGCCGGAACGGGTCCGCACCCGTCGGCCCCTGTGCGGCGGCCGGCAGGGTGCCGATGCTCACCACGTACGCCCCGGCACCCGCAGCTGCCGACAGTTGCAGAAAACGCCGACGATCGACCACAGCCATTGATCCGCTCCAATGCTCGACGATATCCAGCGCCAGCATGCCAGCTCGGGCACCGGGATGTCACTGCCTTGTGCCGAGTGTCCTCCGAACGTCAATTTCCAACATCACCCGGTGAGCGTCAAGGATGGTCGAGAACGGCGGATTCGGCCACGACACGCCGCGCAAATGAGTGATTTACCGACCCCTCGGCGAGAAGGGGGTGTGCGTGGGGAGGGTCATCCGGGGGCCGCGGCGGGGGCGATGGAGGCCCATCAGACCGAGCAGGGATTGCACCCGGAAGCGGTGGCCGCGGTAGGGCTCGAGGATCTCGGTACAGGCGTCGTCGTCCAGCACCTCGCCGGTCAGTGCCCAGGTGATGTCCTTGCCGACGTGGTAGTCGCCGATGCTCCAGGCGTCGGGGTCACCCTGGACGCGTTGCCGGACCTCGGCCGAGGTCCAGGCACCGACGCCGGGGAGGCTGCGCAGTGCCCGGTCGGCGTCGGCCGGTTGCCGGGCGACGACCCGTTCCAGGGAGCCGGCCCGGCCGGCGGCGCCGACCAGGGTGCGGCTCCGGTTGGATTCAACTCCGAGCCGCAAATAGGTCCAGCTGGGGATCGTCTGCCAGGTGCGCGGGTCGGGCGGCACCACCATCCCGTACGCCGCGGAGCCCGGCTGCCGGGCCGGGCCGGGCGCCGGTTCGCCGTACCGCTGGACGATCCGCCGGAAGGAGCCGTACGCCTCCAGCCCGGTCACCTTCTGTTCGATGATCGAGGCGGACAGTGCTTCGAAGACGGCGTCGGTCCGGCCGATCCGGAAGTGCGGGAATCGTCGATGCGCCTCGACCAGCGGCCGGTGCCGGGCCAGCGGCCGGAATCCTGCGGGGTCGTCGGTGGCGCCGATCAGAGCGGGAAGCCGGTCCAGCGCCCAGTCGGCGCCGCTGCCCCACGCCGTGCCGTGCACGCCGTCGGCGCAGTGGGTGATCTTGATCAGTGCCGGGCCCTCCGGTGTCCGGGTGGCCCGCAGCCAGCCTCCGGCGATCCGGCGATGGGTCGGGTCGTGTGCGCCCCGGCGCAGCGGGCCGAGCACGGCGTCCAGCGGGACCGGCCGGCCCGGTCGGACGGTGCGGGTTGCTCCGGTCGCTCCGGCGGGACCGGCGATGATCGTCACGAGGTCGTCTCCGGCCGTTCGCCGCCCGGGCGCAGCCGGCCGGCGGCGTCGGTGGTCACCGACAACTGCCATCCGGTACGCGTCCGGTCGAGTTCGCACCGGCCGTGTCGGGCGATGATGTCGCGGACCTGCTGCGGTGTCCGTGGCATCCGGTCCGCCTCGAGCAGTAGCCGGGCGACGACACCCCTGGTGTGCTTGGCGAAATGCGATACCACCGACCGCCTTCCGTCCTTCTCGGTCAGTGCCACGACCTTGATCAACTTCTCGGTCCGCGGATGCCAGGCGGCGGCGTACCCGGAGGACCGGCAATCGATGACCAACTCACCGGGTGCCGTCAGGTCGACGCATTCCCGGCGCCAGAACCCGGCCAGCGGCCCGACCCCGGGCAGCGAGGTGCCGATCGAGAGACGGTAGGGCGGGATCCGGTCGGTGATCCTGATCGGGCCCCACAGGGCGCTCTGCACCAGGATCGTGGCGCGGGCACGGCGCCTGGCCGTCGCGCCGAGCTCGTTCAGCCCGAGGGCGTCGTACAGCACGCCGGTGTAGATCTCGCCGGCCGGCCGGGCGGGCTGTTCGACCAGCCGGAGATTGTGGTCCAGCTCCGACCGGGTGCCTTCGGTGAGGCCGAGGACGGCAGCCGCGTCCGGGCCGGCCGAGGCGTCGGTCAGCGCGTCAACGATCTTGCGTCGGGCGCCGGACAGTTCGGGGCGCCACAGCGCGTCGATGTCGACGGCGCGGCCGCGACGGGCCGGCGCCGCCTTGCCCTCCGACGGCGGTAGCAGGATCAACACGCGATGCTCCTCAACGCTTCGGATCCGGCCAGGGGTTGGCCCGGCAACCGTGCAGGCCCTTGGTCTGTTGCATCATGATCGGCGCCAGTCTGCCGTTGCCCGGGCAGCTGACATGGCCCAGGCCAAGGGCGTGTCCGAATTCGTGGTTCACCACATTGCGCCGATAGTTGATCAGCTGGTTGCGATACGACTTGGCGCCGTAGGCCCAGCGGTCGGCATTGAGCACCACCCGGTGTCGGTTGAAGCAGGACACCCGGCCCTCGGTCTGCAGCGGTCTGCAGAGTGCGTCGGTGGTCTTCGGGGTGACCAGGTAGACGCCGATGTCGGCCTTGCCCGATCCCACCAACTTCAGCCGCCACTGTCCGGAACGCCCCCAGCTGCGCCGATCGTTGAGTACGGCGTGGACGAATCGTGCGGTCGTCACCGGGTCGTACGGCAGACCCTTCTCCACCCGGACCGAGTAGGTGATCAGCGCGCCGCGCTTGCCCACCGGCCGGGCCGAGGTGTGGGCCAACCGGTAGGTCCGCGGACCGCGTTCGGGGATGCGTACCTTGTCCCCGGATTTCACCGGCTTGGCGGGCCGGTCACCGCTCGGGCGTCCGCGGCCGGTCCGGTCGGACGACGCCTGGGTGCCGGGCGCGAACGGTGCAGGCCGGGCGGACGCAGGTCGGGTCGGCAGCGAGTCGGCCACCGGTGGGGTGCCGTCGGCGCGTTGGTCGGCGCGGCCGACGGCCAGGCCGACGGCAACCAGAACGACGATCCCGCAGAGCAGGGCGGCCAGTATCCAACGGGTCACGGACGACGAATGGGGTCTCCGCAGCGTCGATTCGGTACGGTTCGGTTGTCTGCGAGAAGCCCCCACATCAGGAAAGACTAGAAGCTGTGAGCCATCTGCACGTCGACGACCACCCGCGGACGGCGGGAAGTGAGCTCCGCCGGGTGAGGGCCTTGCGCCTGATGATCGTCGTGCTGATCCCGATCGCGATCTGGACCGTGGTCGGTCTGATCTGGCTGTGGCCGAGCCATGCCAGCGACCACATCCGGGAGGACGTGTCGCAATATTCGGTGCAGGGGCTGACGATCCCGCGGGGCGAGATCACCCGCGTCGAACCGGTCTCCTGCCAGGGTCAGGCGGGCTCGGGCGCCGACCAACCCGGGCAGAGCCGGTGTGCCATGCTGACCGTCCGGGTGCTGGACGGAGCAGATGCCGGGAAACAGGTGCAGGTGACGCTGACCGAGGCGCAGTTCGGTTCGGGCGCCCATGTCGGGCAGCGGGTCAAGCTGTTCCGAATCCCTGCCGGACAGGGCCAGTCGGCGACGTACCAGTTCTCCGATTTCGAGCGCACCGTGCCGTTGATCGTGTTGGCGGTGGCCTTCGCCGTGGTCGTCGTCGCGGTGGCCCGATGGCGGGGGTTCCGGGCACTGATCGGGCTGGCGTTCGCGGGATTCATCCTGGTCGAGTTCCTGTTCCCGGCACTGGTCAGCGGGACCAATCCGTTACTGGCCGGGCTGATCGGCTCCTCGGCGATCATGTTCGTCGTGCTGTACGCCGCGCACGGATTCAGCACCCGGACGACGACCGCGCTGATCGGCACCCTGTTCGGCATGCTGCTCACCGCCGGCCTCGGGTGGGCGGTCACCCGCTGGGCGCATCTGACCGGCGTGGCGAGCGAAGACGACTACCTCCTGGCGGCGTCGGCACCGGACATGACGCTGAGTTCGGTGGTGCTCTGCGGCATCATCGTCGCCGGACTCGGCGTGCTCAACGACGTCACCATCACCCAGGCCTCGGCGGTCTGGGAGTTGGCCGAATCCGACGCGGACCAGAGCAAGCTGTTCTCGCGGGCGATGCGGATCGGCCGGGACCACGTGGCCTCCAGCGTCTACACCATCGCCTTCGCGACCGCCGGAGCCGGTCTCTCGGCACTGCTGCTGATCACGGTGTACGGCCTGCCGTTGCGCCAGGTCGCGCAGACCGAGGCGCTCAGTGAGGAGATCATCCGGACCTTGGTCGGGGCGATCGGTCTGGTGCTGGCGATGCCGCTGACCACCCTGATCGGCGTCGGCGTGGTCCGGGCCGGCGGGATCCGGCGAGCGGGCGCGCCGACCGAGCCCCGGAGCGCACGGTCCGTCGACCGTCCGACGAAGGTCGCCTCCCCGGCCGCCGAGCAGCAGCAGCGGAGCCCGGTACGCCCCACGGCAGCCACCACTGCTCCGATGGATGAGAAGGAAACCACGATGCTGCCGAAGATCCGGCGGGCGGCGGCCGGGTCGACCGGCGAGGCCGGCAACGCATCGGGGGACCCGTCGGGCAGCGCATCGGGCGAGGCTCCGGTGGCGCCCCAGGATCAGCCAGCGCCGCCGGCGGCACCAGCGACACCCTCGACACCAGCGACGCCCGAGCAGAGCCGGCGGTCACGCCGTGGCCGCCACGACGACGAGTCCTTCAACTTCGCCGATCTACGCGGCGAGGACGAGGAGAAGGACCAGCCGCGCGGTCGCCGCTGGCGCTGATCCGGATCAGTCCATCGGCTTGCCGCGGTCGTACATCTGCGGCGGTTTCTGTCCGGCGGATTGACCGCCGTCGATCGGGACCACGACACCGGTGACGAAGGCCGACGCCGGTGAACACAGCCACATCAGCACGTCGCTGACGTCGGAGGGCTCTCCCATCCGGCGCATCGGGACCGACGCTGCAGCGTACTGCTGTGCCTGCTCGCCGGCGGCGACGATGTGTTCGGTCCGGATCGGCCCGGGGGCAACGACGTTCACCCGGACGCCGTGATCGGCGTACTCCAGAGCAGCAGCCTTGGTCAGGGCGATGACACCGGCCTTGGCCGTGACGTAGGGGGCGAGGTGGGTGATCGCTGTCAATCCGGCGGTGGACGCCATGTTGATCACGACTCCGCCGCCGGATTCGATGATCGCCGGGATCTGGTACTTCAGCCCGAGGAAGGTACCGCGCAGGTCAACCTGCAGGCTGGCGTCGAACTCCTCCACCTCGAGCTCGGCGATCGGCACGAGCCGGCGCGCCGGCCCGGAGGCGTTGTTGAAGGCGAAGTCTAGCCGACCGAACTCACGGACCGCCGCGTCGACCAGCGACTTGGCGTCCTCGGGCGAGGTGACGTCGGTTTGTACGGCCACCGCCCGGCCACCGCCCGGCCGCCGTCCGCGGTGATCTCGGCGGTCAACTGCTCCAGGCGTTCGGTGTCCCGGGCCCCGATCACCACCGATGCACCAGCCCGGGCGAAGGCCCGGGCGGCGTCAGCCCCGATGCCCCGACTGCCGCCGGCGACCAGGAAGACCTTGCCGCGGAAGTCGAAGTCGACGGTCATGGTCGTGGTCCTCCGGGAGCGCCGCCGGGCTGCATGATCGGGCTCAACTGGATGCCGGCGATCAACCAGCCGTGGGTTGCCGAGCGGTCCCGGACGAACACATGGCTGATCCGGAAGTCGCCGTTACTGGGCCGACCTTGGAAGGTCGCCTGCTGGCTCTGTCGACCGATGCTGATCGCGGTGTCGCCCAGAACGCGTACGTCGACCTCGTCCCAGACCAGCGAGGTGGTGTCGAGTTGCCCAGGCCGGTAGCGATTCAGCCACTGCTCGCGGTCGAGGATGAAGCCGAGGGGCCCGACCAGCCGCAGGTCGGGATGGGCCACGGCCGCCAACGTGTCGTTGTCCTTGGCCAGTTCGGCCTCGACCCAGGCGCGGCCGAGCTCCAGCACAGCCGCCCGGTCGTCGGTTTCGGTGCTCATGATCAACTCCTTCGGATGCGAGTGAGAATCCAGCAAAACCGTACGGCGTCTAACCGTTAGATATCAAACAGTTGGTGCCCTGATCGATCCCTGATCGCCAGCCAGCACCGGTACCCCCGCCCCGCACCAGTCGGATGGCCCCGCACCAGTACCTCGGCCGCCGCACCAGTTCCTCGGCCGCCGCACCAGTTCCTCGGCGCCGCACCAGTTCCTCGGCGCCGCACCAGTTCCCCGGCGCCGCACCAGTTCCCCGGCCCCGCACCAGTTCCTCGGCGCCGCACCAGTTCCTCGGCGCCGCACCAGTTCCCCGGCCCCGCACCAGTACGGCGGCCCCGCACC
>Ga0164243_10007392_pt1 | contig 16409 bp, 17 predicted proteins | sample OricompcompostOP_FD_108781 | JGI IMG/M metagenome (GOLD analysis project Ga0164243, IMG submission 108781) | Organic Plus compost microbial communities from Emeryville, California, USA - Original compost - Organic plus compost (OP) | ecosystem: Engineered > Solid waste > Mixed feedstock >...
CAACACGCTCGGCATGCTCTGGGCCTACGAGGAGCTCGGCTGGGGCGGCTACTGGGCGTGGGATCCGGTCGAGAACGCGGGGCTCATCCCGTGGTTCACGGCGACCGCGTTCCTCCACTCGGCGATCATCCAGGAGCAGCGCGGCCTGATGAAGCGCTGGAACCTGGTGCTCGTGTTCCTGACGTTCTGGTTCACGATCTTCGGCACGTTCATGACGCGCTCGGGCGTCGTGCAGTCGGTCCACGCGTTCGGCGAGGACAACGTGCTCGCGCTCCAGTTCATCGTGTTCATGGCGGTCGTCGCGATCGTCACGATCGGCCTCATCGTGTTCCGCTCGCACAAGCTCGCGACGAAGGCGGAGTTCGAGTCGTTCTTCTCGCGCGAGTGGGCGTTCCTCTACAACAACTGGATCCTGCTCGCGTGCGCGTTCTTCGTGCTGTTCGCGACGATGTTCCCGACGATCTCGGAGGCGCTCGACGGCACGCGTGTCTCGGTCGGCATCGAGTTCTTCAACCGGTGGATGACGCCGCTCGGGCTCACGCTGCTGTTCCTCGCCGGCGCGGCGCCGCTGCTCGCGTGGCGCAAGACCACGCGCGAGCGACTGTGGCAGCAGTTCCTGATCCCGTGCGCCTGTAGCGCGGTGGCGATCCTCGTGATGGTGGCCGCGTTCCGGCAGGTGATCGACGGTCCACGCCTCCTGTTCGATCAGATCCCGATCCCGGCGACGCTCCTCAACTTCAGCCTCGTCGTGTTCACGATCGGGTCGATCGCCCAGGAGTTCGTGCGCGGCACGATGGTGCGCCGGCGCCAGACCGGCTCCGATCCGATGACGTCCCTGATCGGCCTCGTGCTCGCGAAGCGTCGCAAGTACGGCGGCTACATCGTGCACCTCGGCGTCGCGTTCATGTTCATCGGCTTCGGCGGCAAGGCGTACGATCGCATGGTCGACCGGACGATCGAGAAGCCCGCGATCGCCGACTCGCGCGTGACGTTCGGCTCGAACGGAGCGGCGCAGAACCTGCCGCCCCGTTCGCCGAGCTCGTTCGAGTTCGGCGAGTACACGTTCCTCTACGAGCGCATCATGCACACCTCGGATGACCAGAAGGATGCGGTCACCGCGCAGGTGAGCATCTGGCACCGCGGCGAGAACCTCGGCGTCGTCTACCCGGCGAAGTGGGACTACCACCGCGGCGGCGAGGAGCCGACGACCGAGGTCGCGATCAAGGTGCGCCCGACCGAGGACGTCTACGTCGTGCTGACGGGCTACGACCTCGACGCCGGGCTCGCGAACTTCCGCGTCTACATCAACCCGCTGATCAGCTGGGTGTGGATCGGGTTCCTGGTGCTCGCGCTCGGCACGCTGATCTGCCTGATCCCGCAGCGGCTCGTGGACTTCATGAACACGCCGCGTCCGCCGCGCCCGCGGCTCGGGCGCGCCGCCGACGTCGGCATCCTCGTGCTCGTCGCGGCGGGGCTCGTCGGGGGGCTGGCGGCTCCGGCGCACGCGCAGGGCGCCGAGCACGTCAAGCCGGGCGTCGGCATGGGGGACAGCGGCGTCGGCTACGCCGCGATGAACCGCCCCGACAACGCCGAGGCCGAGTCGGCGATGAAGGAGCTGCTCTGCATGTGCGGCTGCCCGCGCGAGAGCATCTTCTCCTGCAAGTGCGGCCCGGCCTCGCAGTCGCGGGGCCGCGTGCTGGCGATCATGAAGCAGATCGACCCGACGACCGGGCAGCCGAAGTTCGATCTCTCCACGCCCGAGGGCCGGAGCCAGGCGTACGACGCGGTGATCGCCGACTTCGTCGCCGAGTACGGGGAGGCGGTGCTCGCCACGCCCCAGAGCAAGTTCTCGTGGCTCCTGCCGTCGCTCGGCGTGCTCGGTGGCCTCGGTCTCCTGATCGCGGCGGGCCGCCGCTGGGTGCGCCGCGGCGATGCGACGGCAGCCGACAGCGCCGCGGCGGTCGCGGCGGCCCCCGAGGACGACGAGTACGCCGACAAGCTCGACGACGAGCTCGCGAAGACCGACTAGCGATGTCCGACGACAACCGCACGAGCCCCTCTCGGCCCGACCTGACGCGCTGGCTCCTCGGAGCCTTCGTGCTGCTCGCCGGCTGGCTGTTCATCCTCTGGCAGAACAAGTTCTACGTCACGGCCCCGGTCGTGTTCGTCTGCCTCGGGTACCTCGCCGTGCTCGCGACCGTGGTGACGCTGTGGCGCACGGGGGCGGCCGCCGCCGACGAGTCGCTCGACGAGGACGACGACGCGACCTGGGGAGGCACGCTCGGCGCGCGCGGCGAGCTCGAGCGCGAGAAGCGCACGCTGCTCAAGGCGATCAAGGAGGCCGAGTTCGATCGCGAGATGGGCAAGCTGTCGAAGGCCGACGCGGACTCGATGATCTCGCTGTACCGCGCGCGCGCGATCGAGGTGATCAAGGAGCTCGACCGGCTCGACGGCGCGTCGGCGGGTACCGTGCGCGAGCAGATCGAGCGCGAGCTCAAGGCGCGCCTCGAGATCGAGGGTAAGGCCCGGAAGGCCGCGGCGAAGGCCGGCGCCCAGGCCGGCGCGAGCAAGCCCAAGCCGGCCACGGACGCTCCGCGCAAGGACGAGGCGAAGAGCTCCGCCACGCTGGACGCGAGCGCCGACGAGCCCGCGGCATCGCCGTCGCCGGCGAACGACGATCGAGCGGCGAGCGCGGACGACGAGTCGGCCGCGGCGCGGAAGGCGGCTCCATGAACCACACCATGAAGCGCATCGGTTGTTCCCTCATCCTCGGCATGGCGTGCGCCGTCGCGGGGGGCGTCCCGGACGTCGTCGCGCAGCCGGCCGCCGCGATCGGCAAGCCGCTGCCGCAGGGCGATCTCCCCGCGGGGACCGTGTCGGTGCGGATCGTCGCCGGCAGCACGGCGTCTCCGGTCACCGGCACCGAGGTCACGCTGCTCGTCGGTGGCGAGCCCCGCGTGGCGCGCACCGACGCCGCCGGCCGCGCCACGTTCGCGGGCCTGCCCGCGGGCGCGATGGTCCAGGCGAAGGTCACCGCCGGCGAGAGCGAGCAGGACGCCGAGGAGATCGCGTCCGAGCCGTTCGCGGTGCCCGCGCAGGGGGGCGTGCGAGTCCTCCTGTCGACGAAGCCGTTCGAGGGCATGGGCGGCGCGCCCGGGGCCGGTGGGGCAGGCCCGATGGGTGCGATGGGCATGCCCGAGGCGCGCCAGATGAGCGGGCAGCCGCGCCCCGAGCGCACCGAGCCCGCCGGCTCGTACACCGTCCGCGTCACGTACAACAACCTCGTGATGAAGGACGGTCGCGTGACAGATCCGGAACCGCCCGTCGGCGTGCCCGTGATGCTCGCGGCGTACGCGGCCGACGGCTCGGTCTCGCTGCAGGTCAAGCCCGCGAGCGAGGAGGGGCTCGTCACGTTCGACGGCCTCGATCAGAGCGGCGGCACCGCGTACTACGCGATGGCGAACCTGCCGCGCGCCGGTGGACACGATCGGCTGATCGCGATCCCGGCGATCCCCGGTAGCCAGGTCGGTACGCGCGTCGTGCTGTCGGGGGACAAGCGCGACGCGACGTCGTCGCCGCTCGACGACTACGGCAAGCTGATCCAGCGCGACGCGGCGAGCACGCCGCCCGCGGGCAAGGTGCGGATCACGGTCGATGGCCTGCCGCCCGAGGGCGACATCACGCTGATCGACGCGGCCACGATGAAGCCGCTCGGCACGGCGCGGCCGCAGGCCGGTGCTCCGGATCCGAGCCTCGTGCGCGGCGTCCCGAACGTCGTGCCGCGGCCGGATCTCGCGGCGGGCACCTTCGAGATCGAGATCCAGGGAGGGCCGGGGAGCGAGTCGAAGCCGCTGTCGGGGATCGAGGTCCGGCTGGTCGGCGCCACCGACGCGGCGCCGATCGAGGGCGCGACGGCGGTCACCGACGCCGCGGGCAAGGCGACGATCACGGTCACGCCGGATCCCGCCGGCGCTCGCGCCGTCCTCACCGTCAACGGCCGGTCGCTGGTGACCGATCCGGTGGACCTGTCGACGGCCGGCGCGAAGCTCGAGGTCCTCGCGAACTGGCCGTCGCAGGGACGCCCCGAGGCCATGTTCGACGTCGCGTACCAGCCCGGCCAGGTGCTGTTCGCGCAGACGACGTACAGCGGCGAGACGTACCGGTCTCTGCCGTTCGCGACCGTGCCCGACGCCGGCTCGCAGGCGAGCGTCTACATCTACCCGCGCACGATGTTCCGGTTCGACACGCACGCGTTCGTCGAGGATCAGCTGTTCGCGATCCAGGGCGCGTTCGAGATCTCGAACTACTCGTGGGCGCCGTACCGCGCCTCGTCCGACGGCTTGCTCGTCAAGCTGCCGAAGGGCCACAAGGGCGCGATCGTCGCGCCGCAGGATCAGGAGACCGTCGCCGTCGCGCAGGGCGAGGGCTTCCGGATCATGCGGCCGATCCCGCCGGGCGGGGTGCAGTTCCGCGCCGGGTTCTCGATGCCGATCGAGCACGGCGAGGTCGACGTCGCATTCGAGCTTCCGCTGGGCACGTTCCAGAGCGCGATGAAGATCCGCGAGACCCCGGGGATGGCGGTGCGCCTGCCGCCGAGCATCGCGGGCTCGAGGCAGATGGCGTCCACCGGCGAGCCGTGGTTCGTGATCCCGACGATCACCGTGCCCCCGAAGGGGAGCTTCACGCTGCACATCGCCGGGTTCCCGCGCGAGGCGACGTGGAAGGTGTGGGCGCCGCGGATCATCGGGCTCGCGGTGCTCGCGATCATGCTCGGCGGGCTCGGCGTCGCGCTGTTCCGCCGTGGCCCGGCGCAGGCGACGGACACCGAGGCGCGCCGCAACGCGCTGATGGACGAGCTCGTCGAGCTCGAGAAGCGCGGCGTCACGACGAGCAAGGACCGCCAGCGGCGCGAGCAGCTCATGACCGAGCTCGAGCGGCTGTGGGGCGCGTGAGGGCCTCGTAGCGGTCACGATGCCCGCACTCGATCGCGTCCACATCGACAAGCTCACGAAGCGCTACGGCACCGAGCGGGCGCTCGGCGGCGTCAGCCTCGAGCTGACGGCCGGCGCCATGTGCGCGTTGCTCGGCCACAACGGCGCCGGCAAGAGCACGCTGCTCGGTATCGTCTCCACGCTCGTTCGTCCGACCGGTGGCAACGTCCGCTACCACGCGGCCGGCCGCGAGGTCACGGGCGCCGACGTGCGCCGCGAGATCGGGCTGCTCGCGCACGCGTCGCTGTGTTACGGCGAGCTCAGCGCGCGAGAGAACCTCGAGCTCGTCGCGGGCCTCTACGACCTCGACGCCAGCGCCTCGTCGATCGACGTGGTCCTCGATCGCGTGGGCCTCGACCTCAAGGCGCGTGATCGCGAGGCGCGCACGTACTCGCGCGGCATGCTGCAGCGGCTCGCGCTCGCGCGCGCGCTCCTCACCCGGCCGTCGCTGCTGCTGCTCGACGAGCCGTTCACCGGGCTCGATCGCGGCGGTGCGCTCGCGCTCGGCGCCGAGCTCGGGGCGCTGCGCGACGCGGGGGCGATCGTCGTCGTGGTGACCCACGACCTCGAGGCGATCGCGGGCCGCACCGACCACGTCGCGATCCTGCGGCGCGGCCAGCTGGCGTTCGAGGAGCGCGGCAGCTACTCGTACGACCAGCTCAAGGACCTGTACCATCGGTACGCGAATTGACCGTGCTCCGCCACGCCGCACGCATCGCCTGGAAGGATCTGCGCATCGAGCTGCGCAGCCGCGAGATCGTCTACACGATGGCGTTCTTCGGCGGGCTCATCGTCGTCGTGTACTCGTTCGCGTTCCCGGTCAAGCCGGACCTCGTCCGCGCCGCGGCGCCGGGCATGCTGTGGGTCGCGATCGCGTTCGCCGGGACGATCGGCCTCGGCCGCGCGTTCGATCGCGAGCGCGAGAACGACACGATGCGCGCGTTGCTCCTCGCGCCGGTGCCGCGGCTGTCGGTGTTTCTCGGCAAGGCCCTCGCGATCACCGCGCTGGTGATGGCGGTGGCGGCCGTGTGCACCCCGCTGCTCGCGCTGTTCCTCGAGGCGCCGCTGTTCGCCGCGCCGCTGCCGCTCGTGCTGGCGCTCGCGCTCGGCTGCCTCGGGTTCGCGATCGTCGGCTCGGTGTTCGCGGCGATGCTGCTCAAGGTCCGCTCGCGCGACGTTCTCTTGCCGATCATCCTCTACCCGATCCTGATCCCGCTGTTCGTGGCGGGCGTGTACGCGACCGAGGCGCTGATCGCCGCACCCGGTCCCGCCCTCGACAAGGCGTGGTATTGGATTGGCTTTCTCGGAATCTATGATGCGTCGGCTCTGGTACTGTCGCTGTGGATCTACGAGTCCCTGGTGATCGAATGAACAAGGCAATCCCGGTACTCGCCGTCCTCGCCGCTGCAGGTCTCGCCGCGACCTCGTACGCGGTGTTCACCTACGCACCGTTCGAGCCGGTGCTCCTGTTCAACCAGAAGATCTTCTACTTCCACGTCGCGCACGCCTTCATGCTGTTCGTCGCGGTGGGGGTGTGCGGCCTGTGCTCGCTCGTGTACCTGAAGAAGCGCTCGCCCCGGTGGGACGACGTCGCGCTCGCCGGGGCCGAGGTCGCGGTGCTGTTCGGCGCGGCCGTGCTGATCAGCGGCTCGATCTGGGCCGAGGCCGCCTGGGACAAGTGGTGGGTCTGGGAGAAGCGGTTGACGATGTCGCTGCTGCTCTGGCTCGTGCTGGTGGGCTACGTGCTCGTACGCCGGTTCGCGGGCGCGAGCGCGGAGCGGCTGGCCGCGGGGCTCGCGGTGTTCGGCACGCTCGGCGTCCCGTTCGTCTACACGATGGTCGACAAGGGCGATCACCACCCGCAGGCCGGCCGCGACGGCAACGTCATGACGCTGACCGGGCCGATGAAGATCGTGTTCTGGGCGTGCGTGCTGACCTTCTTGCTGTGGTTTCTGACGTTGGTCCTGATGCGCGTGCAGAGCGCGCGCGCCGAGCGGGAGATCCGCGAGCTTCGCGAGCAAGGGCTCGACGCGGGGCTGTTCACGTGAGGTACGCCATGCGAACCCTGATCGTTCTGTCGCTCGTCGCGAGCACGCTCGTGACTCCCTCCCTCGTGCTCGCGCAGCCGGCCGGCTCGGAGGCGCCTGCGTCCGAGAGCGCTGCAGCCCCTGCGGCGCCCGCAGCCCCTGCGGCGCCCGCAGCAACTGGCGCCGAGGCACCGGCGGCGGAGGCCCCCGCGACCGATGCGCCCGCCGCGGCGACACCATCCACGCAGCCCCCGGCGCAACCCCCGGCGCAACCGTCGGCGGCCGTCACCGCGCTCCGCCACAGCTGCGAGGCGGCGCTCGAGTCGGCGAAGCAAGCGAAGAACAACCTGTTCGTCATCGACGTCTCGAACGTCGCGGCCGGCAGCATGTCGCGTGAGGAGCTCGCGAAGTCGACCGAGGGCAAGCTGTGCCTCGACGCCCTCGACCAGGACGCGAGGTTCCGCCAGAGCGCGGCCGTGGCCGCGAACGAGGCCGCCGCGAACGAACGCGCCGAGATGGTGAAGAAGGAGCACGAGGACGCCGCCCGCGCGATCGCCAAGAACGAGCGCCACGTGCTCCTCGCGTACGCGGCGCTGTGGATCCTCTCCGCCGCCTTCGTGATCTTCCTGTGGCGCCGCCAGCAGCTCCTCAAGTCCGAGATCGCGCAGCTGCGCCGGGATCTGGAGGCCGCGTCCAAGTGACCTCCGGTCACATTCTCTTCATCCCGGGCGTGCTGCTCGTCGGCATGTTCCTCGGCTTCCTCCTCGGCATGCGCGCGGCGCGCAACCAGTTCGACCTGCAACGCCGGCGCGAGGAGGAGCGCGAGGCCGCCCGCGCCGCGCGCGCCGCGAAGAAGGCGCAGCAGCAGCAGCAGCAGACGTCCTGATCGCGCGCGGCGCGCGACGCAGTCGTCAACCGGACGCGCAGGCGCGGAGCTGCTGCGCGAGCTCGGCCGCCGACGCGAGCCGCTGCGCTGGATCCTTCGCGAGGGCGCGCTGCGCGACGGCATCGAGCGCGGGCTCGCGGAGCGGCGGGACCGGGGACTCGACGACGGCGGCCAGCGTCAGCCACGGCGGGCCGCGGTGGAACAGGCGCGTGCCCGAGGCGAGCTCCCACAGGACCACGCCGAGCGCGAACACGTCGGTCGCCGGCGTCCACGCTTCGCCTCGCACCTGCTCGGGGGCCATGTACGCGTGGGTGCCGCGCACCGCGCCTGCCTCGCCGCTCGCGCGCGCGACGCCGAGATCGATCAGCGTGACGTGATCGTCGTCGTCGACCACGAGGTTGCCCGGGTTGACGTCGCCGTGGATCCAGCCGTGCGCGTGCAGGTGTGCGACGGCCTCGGACGCCGCGGCGACGATCGCGAGGGCGCGCGCGCGGGGCAGGATCACCGTCGGGCCGGCCGCCTGGGTGGGCGTCGCCGGTGGCGTCACGATCCTTCGCAGATCGGCGCCGGGAGCGATCTCGAGCGCGAGGTAGGGGCGGCCGTCGATCGCGCCGGCCTCGACGCCGTGGACCACGCCCGGGTGGCGGGGGAGGGTGGTCGCGAGGCGCTGCTCGACGGCGAACTGGGCCGTCGCGTCCTCGTTGCGCGCGAGGTGCGTGTGCAGCCGCTTCACCGCGCGGACCTCGTCACCGCGCGTCGCGCGCCACACCTCGCCGAGGCCGCCGACCGCGATCAGCGACTGGAGTTGCCAGGCGCCGAACGCCTCCATGCGGCGCAGCGTAGCACCGGAGACGGGTGCTAGACTGCCCCGGTCATGGACCTCAGCTTCACCGAAGAGCAGGAAGCCCTCGTCGCCACTGCCCGCGAGTTCACGCGCAAGGAGATCATCCCGCACGCCGCGCACTACGACGAGACCGGCGAGTTCCCTCGCGAGATCTTCAAGAAGGCCTGGGAGACCGGGCTCATGAACATCGAGATCCCGGAGGCGTACGGTGGCCTCGGTGGCAGCTGCCTCGACAACTGCCTCGTCCAGGAGGAGGTCGCGTTCGGCTGCGCCGGGATCAACACCTCGCTGTCGGCGAACTCGCTCGGCGCGATGCCGCTGCTGATCGCCGGCTCCGACGAGCAGAAGAAGGAGTACCTGTCGCGGCTGACGCGCGAGCCGCTGTTCACGGCGTACTGCTGCAGCGAGCCCGACGCGGGCTCGGACGTCGCGGGCATGCGCACGCGCGTCACGAAGCACGGGGACGAGTACGTGCTCAACGGACAGAAGCGCTGGATCACCAACGGTGGCGTCGCGAACTTCTACACCGTGTTCGCGACCTTCGATCCCGCGATGAAGCACAAGGGCATCGCCTGCTTCGTCGTCGACGCCGACAACCCCGGCGTCAAGGCGGGTCGCAAGGAGAACAAGATGGGCCAGCGCGCCTCGAACACCACGGACGTGATCTTCGAGGACTGCAAGATCCCCAAGAGCGCGCTAATCGGCCCCGAGGACGGCGGCTTCAAGGTCGCGATGAAGACGTTCGATCGCAGCCGCCCGTGGATCGCCGCGATGGCCGCGGGCGTGATCCGCCGCGCGCTCGAGGAGAGCCGCGCGTACGCGCTCGAGCGCAAGACGTTCGGGGTGCCGATCGCGCAGCACCAGGCCGTGCAGTTCATGCTCGCCGAGATGGCGATCGCGTACGAGACCACGCGCCTGTTGACCCACAAGGCCGCGTGGCAGGTCGATCGCGGCGACCTGTCGGCGATCACGAGCGCGTACGCGAAGGCCTACGGCGCCGACGCCGCGATGCGCTGCACGACCGACGCGGTGCAGATCTTCGGTGGCTACGGCTACACGAAGGAGTACCCGGTCGAGAAGCTGATGCGCGACGCGAAGCTGTTCCAGATCTACGAGGGCACCTCGCAGATCCAGCGCGTCGTGATCGCGCGCAACGTGCTCGGCGGCAAGTAGCGCCCCTCGGAGCGCGTGGTCGCGTGGCCGCGTGGTCGCGTGGCCGCGCGTCGACGAGCGCGGGCCGCGCCGCCGCGTGAGCGCGTGGCCGCGCAGGGCCGGTCAGCGCCGGCCCTTGTAGCCCATCATCCCCTGGATCACGCTCTCGCTCGCCTCGGCGATCTCGCCCTCCTCGCGCAGGCGGTCCGCACAGTCCTCGCAGACCTTGCGCGACTTGCCCGCGACCTTCACGGTCACGAGCTTCTCGACGTCATCCTTGCACTGGCGGCACTCGGGCATGCCCACGATGGTAGCCAGCGACCGCGCCGGACGGGAGGAGGGCGCGAGACGTCGGCACCGATCGGATCGGTGGAGCTCGGAGCCCTCCGCACCGTGACACGCGAGGCGCGATGCCGGGGGGGCCGCCATCCCGCTCGGGAGGACCACACGGGTCGGGGCTCGTGACGGCCGCGTCTTCCCGAACGGGAAGAATCGGGAGCCTTCCGGCGGGCGAGCGGCCCTGACTTCCCGATCGGGAAGATCGAGCTTGTGACGGCGCCGGACCGCGCGCTATCTTCCCGATCGGGAAGACCATGGCGAAGGCACCCGAGATCCCCCGCACCGCGACGCGTGTCCGCACCCCGCAGGAGCTCGGCGCCCTCGTGCGCGCGATCCGCACCGAGGCCGGGCTCGATCAGGCCACCGCGGCGGGCCTCGCCGGCGTGGGCACCCGGTTCCTCGGCGACATCGAGCGCGGGAAGCCGACCGTGCGGCTCGGGCTCGTGCTCCAGGTCCTCGAGCGGCTCGGGCTCGAGCTGTCGGTGGGTCGCCGGGGCGGCGAGGGTCCGTGACCTCCGCGCTCGTGGTCTGGTTCGGCGCCGAGGTCGTCGGCCGGGTGCGCGTCGACGACGACGCCCGCTTCTGCTTCGCCTACGACGAGGCGTGGCTCGCGCGCGAGGCGCGGTTCCCGATCTCGCTGAGCCTCCCGCTGCGGGCCGACGAGTACGTCGGCGGTGCCGCGCACACCTTCTTCGGCAACCTCTTGCCGGAGGGCATCGTGCGTCAGGCGGTGTGCGCCCGGCTCGGGATCTCGCCCGACAACGACTTCGCGTTGCTCCAGGCGATCGGAGGCGAGTGCGCCGGGGCGCTGTCGCTGCTCGAGCCGGCGCAGCGCCCCGCCACGCCCGACGAGTACGCGTACGAACAGCTCACCACGCGTCGGCTCCAGGACGTGATCGACGACGGCGTCGTGCCGCTGTTGATCGGCGGGGCGTCGACGCGCCTGTCGCTCGCCGGTGCGCAGGACAAGATCCCGGTCGCGGTCCTCGACGGAGCGCTGCACCTGCCGCTGAACGCCGCGCCGAGCACGCACATCCTGAAGCTGCCGAACCCGCGGTACCCGCACCTGCCGGCGAACGAGGCGTTCGTGCTCGGGCTCGCCCGCAGGCTCGGGTTCGATGTCGTCGACGCCGAGCTGGTCACGACCACCGAGCCGGCGAGCTTGCTCGTGGCGCGCTACGACCGGGTGCGCTCCGACGAGCCGTGGCCGGCGTGGCGGCTGCACCAGGAGGACCTGTGCCAGGCCACGGGCACACCGCCGCTCCGCAAGTACGAGGCCGAGGGAGGTCCGACGCTGGTCCGCGTCACGACGGTGATCCGCGACAGCGTGTACCGGCCGCTCGTCGACGTGCCCCGCGTGCTCGCCTGGCAAGCGTTCAACCTCGTGATCGGCAACTCCGACGGCCACGCGAAGAACCTCTCGGTCCTCTACGCGGACGGCGGCGCCAAGCGGCTCGCCCCGTTCTACGATCTGGTGTCGACGCGCGAGTACAAGGGGCTCGACCGCAAGCTGGCGATGGCGATCGGCGGCCGCCACAACCCCGACGAGATCGGCCGCGCGGAGTGGGTGACGCTGAGCCGCGAGCTGCGGATCGCCGAGCGCGTCGTCCTCGACCTCGTCGCGGACGTCGGCGAGCGCAGCCTCGAGGCGCTGCCCGCGTGGACGGAGGTGTTCCGCGACACGTACGGCGACCACCCGGTGCTGCAGACGCTCCCCGCCGCGGTCACCCGCCGAGCGCGCCGGGTGCTCCGCTCGCTCTCGCCCGCGCGGGCGTAGCCGGACGGCGCCGCTGTCAGGGGGGCCTGGCACGCTCCGCGCGTGAACACCGAGGTGGTCGTTACGCCGGGGCGGCATCCGCTCGCCGAGGGCTCGGGCCCGACGAGCAGTCGGAGCGCGCCCGAGGTCTTCGGCAACATCTTCATCGGCATCGCCGGGATGATCGGGGCAGGCAAGTCCACGCTCGCCCGGGCGCTCGGCGAGCACCTCGGCATCGACACGTATTACGAGCCCGTCGACGACAACGAGTACCTCGCCGACTTCTATCGCGACACCGCGCGCTACTCGTTCGCGATGCAGGTGTACCTGCTGAACCGCCGGTTCCAGCAGCACCAGGAGATCATCTGGCGCGGGCGCAGCGCCGTGCAGGACCGCACGATCTACGAGGACTCGATCTTCGCGAAGATGCTCGCGCGGACGGGGCTGATGGACGAGCGCGACTACCGCACCTACGTCCAGCTGTTCCGCAACATGAGCAACTTCATGTGCAAGCCGAGCGTGATCGTGTTCCTCGACGTCTCGCCGGAGGCGAGCGCCGAGCGGATCCGCATGCGCAACCGCGACGTCGAGGCGAAGATCGAGCTCGGCTATCTCCAGGCGCTGCACGACGGCTATCAGGAGTTCATCGAGAGCATCTCGAAGGTGATCCCGGTGATCCGCGTCGACTACGAGCGGTTTGCGACGGCCGAGCAGATGGCCGAGCTCATCAAGCGCGAGTACCTCGACGCGTCGTTCCTGCGCCGGGTGACGGCGTTCGACCCGACGCGCTGAGCGCGTTCGTCAGCGCTTGAACACGCGCGCGCCGGCGAACCGCGCCTGCTCGCCGAGCTGGTCGGCGATGCGCAGCAGCTGGTTGTACTTGGCGATCCGATCCGACCGCGACGCCGAGCCGGTCTTGATCTGACCCGCGTTGGTCGCGACGGCGAGGTCAGCGATGAACGCGTCCTCGCTCTCGCCGGAGCGGTGCGAGATGATCGCCGTGTAGTGCGCGTGCTGTGCGGTGCGCACGGCGTCGAGCGTCTCGGTGAGCGAGCCGATCTGGTTGACCTTGACGAGGATCGAGTTCGCGATGCCCTGGTCGATGCCCTGCTGGAGGCGCGCGGTCTGGGTCACGAACAGGTCGTCGCCGACGAGCTGGACCTTGGAGCCGAGCTTGTCGGTCAGCAGCTTCCAGCCCGCCCAGTCGTTCTCCGCGAGGCCGTCCTCGATCGACACCAGCGGGTACTTGCTGGCCCAGCCGGCGTAGAGGTCCGCCATCTCCGCGGCCGAGCGATCCTTGCCCTCGTAGTGGTACGCGTTCTTCTGCTTGTCGAAGAACTCCGAGGCGGCGACGTCGAGCGCGAGGAAGATCTGCTCGCCCGGCTTGTACCCCGCCTTCGTGATCGCCTCGATGAGCAGCGAGAGCGCCTCGTCCGCGTTGTCGAGGCTCGGTGCGAAGCCGCCCTCGTCGCCGACGTTGGTCGCCTTGCCGCGCGACGACAGCAGCTTCTTCAGGTGGTGGAACGTCTCGACGCCGGCGCGCAGCGCGTCCTCGAACTGATCGAACCCGGCCGGGACGATCATGAACTCCTGGATGTCGAGGTTGTTGTCGGCGTGGGCGCCGCCGTTGATCACGTTCATCAACGGGACGGGCAGGGTGACCGCGCCGACACCGCCGAGGTAGCGGAACAGCGGCAGGTCGTGCCCGATCGCCGCGGCGCGCGCGGTCGCCATCGAGACCGCGAGGATGGCGTTGGCGCCGAGGTGCGACTTCGTCGGCGTACCGTCGAGCGCGATCAGCGCCGCGTCGACCGACGCCTGATCCGAGGCGTCCATGCCGATCAGCGTCGGCGCGATCACGTCGCGCACGTGGTCGACCGCCTTCTGCACGCCCTTGCCCAGGAAGCGCGCGGCGTCTCCGTCGCGGAGCTCGAGCGCCTCGTGCTCTCCCGTCGATGCGCCCGACGGGACGATCGCGCGCCCGAGCGCGCCTCCGTCGAGCCCCACCTCGGCTTCGACGGTGGGGTTGCCACGAGAATCCAGGACCTCTCGAGCGTGCAGCCAAACGATCTCGGTCATGCGCGGACACTAACCGAACCGCCTCGCACGATCACGCTCGCGAGCCTGTGTTACACAGCCCTCATGAGCGGCCGAACGATCCACTCCGCGATCACGGCGCTCGCGATCTCGGCGGCGTGCCTGACGAGCGCCGGCTGTCCCCGCGCCGAGACCGCGGCCGCCACGAGCCCGAGCGCGCTCACGCCGCGCGAGGTGACCGCCGCCGCCCGGGCGGCGATCGAGCAGTGGCGCCAGGCCTACGAGGTCCGGAGCATCGAGGCGCTGTCGGAGCTGTACGCCCGCGATCTCGATCTCGTCGTCGTCCAGGAGGGCACGCCGTACCTCGGCTGGAGCTCGGTGGAGTCGATGCTGAAGGATCGGCTCGCGCGCGCGGCGACGATCCGGATCCGGCTCAAGGACATCCAGGTCGCCTCGCTCGCTCCGGAGGTCGCCTCCGCGGTCGCGACGATGACCCGCGAGCTCACCGAGGGCGCGACCACCGTCACCGAGAACGGGACCCTCACCCTGGTCTTGCGCAAGCAAGGCGACCGCTGGGTCATCGCCGTCGAGCACTACTCGTACAAGCGAGCATCATGACCACGCGCACGATCGGAGTCGCCCTGCTCGGCCTCGGCAACGTCGGCGGCGGTGTCGTCAAGCTGCTCGAGGCGAACGCCGCGGCGATCGAGGCACGGCTCGGCGCGCGCCTCGAGGTCCGCGCGATCGCGGTGCGCGACCCCGACAAGGGCAAGCGCGTCGTCGACGTGGATCGCGCGCTGCTCACGACCGACATCGAGGCCGCCACTCGACGCGACGACGTCGAGATCGTGTGCGAGCTGATCGGCGGCACCACGCTCGCGCGCGAGGCCGTGCTCGGCGCGATCGCGGCGAAGCGGCACGTGGTCACCGCGAACAAGGCGCTGCTCGCCGAGCACGGCGCCGAGATCTTCGCCGCCGCCGAGGCCGCGGGCGTCGAGGTGTTCTACGAGGCCGCGGTGTGCGGCGGCGTGCCGATCATCCGCGTGCTGCGCGAGGGGCTCGCCTCGGATCGCGTGGAGGCGATCCACGGCATCGTCAACGGGACCTCGAACTACATCCTGTCGACGATGACCGAGAGCGGCCGCCCGTTCGCGGAGATCCTCCGCGAGGCGCAGGAGCTCGGGTACGCCGAGGCCGATCCGACGCTCGACGTCGGCGGCGGCGACGCCGCGCACAAGCTCGCGATCCTCGTCCATCTCGCGTTCGGCACGATCGTCGACGTCCACGCCATCCCGACGGAAGGCATCGACGTCGTCGAGCCGATCGACCTCACGTACGCGGAGAAGTTCGGTTACGTCATCAAGCCGCTCGTGATCGCGCGCGCGCACGGCGACGCGCCCGACAGCCCGATCGAGGCGCGCGTGCACCCCGCGCTCGTCCCGGCCAACTGGCTGCTCGCCGACGTCGCGGGCGCGAAGAACGCGGTCTACATCCACAGCTACGCGCTCGGCTCGTCGATGTACTACGGCGCCGGCGCCGGCATGCTGCCGACCGCGGTGTCGGTCGTGTCGGACATGATCGAGATCAGCCGGATCCTGTTCCTGCGCGCCGCCCATCACGGCGCGCGCCCGCGACTCCCGACCCCGCGCCCGATCGTCCCGCGCCCGCTCGTGCCCCTCGCCGAGGTCCGCACGCCGTACTACCTGCGGTTCGGCGTGCGCGATCAGCCCGGCGTCCTCGGCCAGCTGATGACCATCCTCGGCGCGCACCACGTCTCGATCGCGCAGGTGGTCCAGGCGGGGCCCGGGCGCCGATCGAGCGAAGCCTCCGCCGACGAGCCGGTATGGGTCGTCGTGCTCACCCACGTCGCTCGCGAAGGCGACGTGGCCGCCGCGCTCGCGGAGATCGACCGACTCCCGGTCGTCCGCGAGCGTGCGCGGGTGATCCGGATCGCGAGCTGACCATGCGCCACGAGATCAGAGTCATCTTCGGCGACACCGACCAGATGGGTGTCGTTTACTACGCCAACTACCTGCGCTACTTCGAGAGCGCGCGCGCCGCGTACTGGCGAGCGCTCGGCAAGAGCTACAAGGATCTCGAGGCGTGGAGCGTCGCACTCCCGGTCGTCGAGGCCCACTGCAACTACCGGAGACCCGCGTTCTACGAGGACCTGCTCGAGGTCGACGTCGACGTCACCGAGCTGCGGGGCGCGTCGCTGCGCTTCGCCTACAAGGTCTGGCGCGGCGACACGTTGCTCGCCGAGGGCTACACGCGCCACGCGGTGACCGGGCCCGACGGGCGCCCGAAGGCGCTGCCCGACGCTCTGCGCGCCGCGATCCCGCCCATCGTCGCCGGTTCGTGAACGCCTCATCCCGCC
>Ga0164243_10007395_pt1 | contig 16407 bp, 10 predicted proteins | sample OricompcompostOP_FD_108781 | JGI IMG/M metagenome (GOLD analysis project Ga0164243, IMG submission 108781) | Organic Plus compost microbial communities from Emeryville, California, USA - Original compost - Organic plus compost (OP) | ecosystem: Engineered > Solid waste > Mixed feedstock >...
AAATTCGGACACTCGGCTTAAGTATCGTAGATATCCGCATAAGGGGAGTCGTCATCATCATTGCTAGTCGTGTCTCGGTCCAGCCTCTGATGTGAGGTTGGAGATATGGGAAGTATTACCTTCCCCGGGGTGCACATTCGTGATAAAAGTTCGCAGTCTGGCGGCGGTGGCAGCAAACGGTTGGGGATGCACGCCAGTCGCTGTACAAAAACAAATGAGCATCGCGCGGATGCAAAAGAAGAAATTTCGAAAAGAGAACAGAAAAAATGTGGTATCATGAAGCAATGACGAGATAAAGCGACAATGAAACCAAGATAACCAACGATCCGGTATATAGAGGAAGAAAAGAAGAAGGAAAACTCTCGTGTGCGAATAAGGCAGAAAAAAAGAAAACGTAACGACCTCGGCGTATAATTAGTAGAGTGTTTCCTCGCGGAGGCGGCTCTTAGAAGGCTGAGGCGTAAGATTCGGAATGGCACCAGCTCCAAAGATGGCGCTCTCTCGGCGCTTGCTATAATCTCCCTCAAAAATCGGTCTGTCATATCCAGGATTGGCAGTCCTTGGTGGGTTGTAAAAGGCCGTCGGGTCGAATCCCGAGGGAGCATTGAAACCGCTCTCATAAGCCGGTCGCAGACTAGAGCCCGAAGAGGTTTGCTGTTGTTGCTGGGCCAAGTATTGGGGCTCGTAGTTGGTCTGGCGGCCGCCCATTGGGAAAGACGGCGGCGGCGTAGGTGATCCGCGTGCCTCGTTGAGATTCATGAGGAGAGGGGGGGTGGGAGACGCCCTGGGAGCATCCATGACATTTTGCATGAGTCGCTGTCGATGAGGTGACGCGTTGCTGCCTTGAGAGGTCGAAGGACGCGGTTGTGGTTCAAACGACGGGCGACCGGGTCCTTGTGACTGAGAATCAGACTCTGAGGTCGGCGATGGCAACTCGTATTCCTCAGGGTCAATGCCGAAAACACCCTCATAATTCTGCAAGAACATAGCGAAGACGGGTGCCGGGATGTTAAGAGTAGGCGAGAAAACAATACCGACATTCCTCACCGTCATCTTATTCACGTCCGCGTTGTTGATAATCTTGATCAAAAACGCAATCAAGTATTTCAGCAACGTCGCGTTGGCCTGAGGAAGCCGCACAACAAGCTCGCTCAACGCAGCAACCTTCTCCTTCAAATTGGACAACTCGGTCACGGCCAGGAATTCGAGGTGGAGGTCGCGGGTAAGTATAGTCGTCGGCAACTCACGAAGGTATAGCTTGAGAAGAGAAGCAACCGCATGAATGTCATAGTAAGTGCGATCATTAACGAGATCCACGTCGCTCTCATTGTTGAAGCGTTCTCGGAGTTGCTTGATGACCACGTTGGATCCACTGAGCCGGAATATACCCTCCTCAAAGACAGCATTCCTGGAATCGAGGTACTGGATGCATCTGTATACGACAGCAGGCAGAGGAACGTTGACATCAACCGGCGCGTTAAAGCGGACTGCCTCAGCCAGAGGAGCCCCGAAAACTTGGCGAATCGGGCCCTTGTAGTCGGGAGGAGTAGAAGAGCTAGCCCCATCAAAAAGCGAGTCTTGGCCATCGGATGAAGACCTGGTCTTGGGACCGAAGCCGAAGAAGCTGCGCTTCCGCTGCTTTTTTTCTTCGTAGCTCGGTGGTGCGAGACCGGGAGTAGTAAGTCCCATCTTGGTACCCCACGATGAGGAATCGGAGATGACTTGGGGATCCCGGGGCGCGGAGATCACGGGGATTTGGACTTCACCGTCGTAGGCGTTGCCCCCGAAGCCAGATCCAGTCTTTGGACGTTCCCCGCCTGCGGTCCTGGGCCGCTCAGAGGTTCCGCCACCGTTTCGGCCACGCGGAATGCCTTGAGGGGTGTCACCCGCAGTTGTCGAGTCATAGCTCACTCCGATGAGCGTCTCCGAGCTAGAAGGTTGATGCTGTGACTTCCCCTGCTCGCGCTTCTTCCTCGGCTGACCCTTGGACGATTTACCGGCGTTGTCATTCGAGCCCCGGCGTTCAGGTTGGCCTCGCTTCTGCTGGGGCTGATCGTCATCGTCAGGGTCTCGGTAATCGATCCACCGGAGAAGCGTCTCCACCCACTGGTCTCGCTCCATATCGCTTTCTGCGCACAAGACGTGCTTGACGTGGCTGCTAGTATCTTTCTTCTTGGGCTCCAGGATCAAGAAAGCATGGCGGTATTGGTTGTCAATTTCATCCGGCGGGTTCGGTCCACGAGCCGGGGCCGGGGACTGGTTGTCCTGGTGTTGAGACTGCTTGCCAATCTGGGCGTTCTGCAGCTTGATCGTGCCAAGATGGGCCCCGCCCGGAGTCTCGTAGTATTTGAGAAGCGGGCCTTCAAGGACAAAGTAACGCGCCTTCCACCCGCCAAAGTTCTTTCCACGCTTAGTGAGATACCCGCTGATTAGTGGGCGGCCTCCGGCTCCCTTTCGGGTGGAAGCGGCAACAACCTTCTTCCTGACACCAACGGTCTCTTCCGAGTTTGGTGGCAGTGTGTTGGTGGAGAGATACTTGCACAGCTCTACGGCAGTATCATGATCAAGAGGGGAGTTCATCAATTCGTCCAAGTAGTGATCGAGGGCAACCCTCCTGGCATCAAGTTTAGCGGGAGAATGCCCACTGAAGAGCGAGCGATCAGGGGTCCTTGCCGTGAAGGCAGCGCATTGCTTCATCCGCGAATCAAGCTTGGAGAGAGATGCCGAGTCCTTCTCCACGCGCCAAAGCTCACCACCATCGGCACGAGAAACGACGGCAAGGGTGAAGACGGGGTCCTCCTCAAGTTGCGTGAGTGAGAGCAAACTGGCTCTAGATGGCTTCATCCTCGAAGAAGCGACACGGACTTCGACTGACGGCAGGGCATTGGGCGGCATCAGCAAATCAGGGTACTCGTCCGTCACGAGTCCCTTGAAGATGTGGGTCCGATGAGTAGGACTATCTTGGTGCTGGGACTCCGGGGTTGAAGGTGAGTTCTCCGCGCTAATCCTGTTGATCGTCAAGGGCTTGGGGGTGGGTGTGGCCAAGGAGGTGTTCGATGTCCTTGGTCCAGTTGTAAGCTGAGCGGAGGGAGGGAGAGGAATGGGTTGTCGGGGAGGTCGGGGTGAGAGCGGTGGTGCGTTCGCTAGCGTCATACCGCGGGGAGACATCGGCGGGGAGGCACCTAGAAGAGGGGTGCGCAGTCCTCCCATGCCGAATGGCCGCGGGCTCGAGGGAAGTCCAGGACTAAGCAAAGCAGGTGGCATTCCAAGATCTCCATTCATCATACCGTCAAGAGAAGATTGCACAACGGTTTCCCGAATTGCAGGAGCAGAAGGCACGTGTCTTGGGCTGATGGGAATGGTCGCAGAGTCCTTGCCGCGCTCATGCATCACAGTAGGCGTTTGCTGGCTCTTTGGGCTCTTGCTCTTCTTAGAGAGACTTCTAGCTTCGGCTTCCTTCACGGCCTGAGCGTGTCGGTCACGTTCATCCTCTTCCCTTGTCCTCCGTCGACCTCGCTTTTCATCAACGATTTCATCTACTTCCAGGATGTCATCGTAGTCCGTGTCGGTCTCCTCGTCATCGGCGACACCAGGCTTCTGACCTTTGCCAAGTTGAAGGGGAGCAGGAGGAGCCTTTCTCGGAGGGGGAGCAGGAAATTGGCCAAGGCCATCCTCGCCGCCAGGTTGAGGCGCTGAGGGAAGTCCGGTCGGAAGAGCCGGCGGGGGTCGTGGGGGAGGGACGCTAGGCGGGTCGCTGGGTAGACTTCTAGATGGAGGGATAGAGAAGCTGATAGGAAGGTCCTTTATTTGTTGGTTCGCGTCGCCTCTTCGCGACTCATCGGCAGCTTGCTCCTCTGCTACGTGGTTGTACCCATCGAGCGCATGCTCTTCGGGCTTTGGCATTATATGAGCAGGGTCCAAAAGTTCACCGACAGCGGAGGGGGGTGGATTGGGATTGTCGGCCGGTGGTGTAATTGGATAGGGAGCCATCGTCATATCTACCGGTGAATGCTTCTGGCTGTCGGAATCAAGGTTGGGGGAGGCGGGCACTGCAACACTGAGAACCTGAGTCTTCGCGAGGTCGCCGGCTTTAGCTGAGCGATCCTTGTTAGAGTCTGGAGTGTTTGCAGAGGCAGGAGAATCTCCCGAAGCCCGTGTCTCGAAAGCCCTGCTAAGCTCAGGCAGTGCAAGGACTTCCTTTAGCTTTTTGCGGTACTTTTCTTTGTCTTTCAAGGCTCGCTCCAAATCCTTGTTCAGGCCCAGGATCATGGCACGTTGTTTGTCGACAAGCCTCCATAGTTGGGAATTCTGCTGTGCTTGGGAATTCTTTTCTTTCAAAAGATACTGTATCACAGCCTCAGCACTCCCGGCCGTTTTTATTAAATGGGCAATATCGGCACTGGTTGTGGAGGGTTCTGATGCGGCGGCGCCCTTTGCGGGCTGGGATTTTGAGGATATGGCAGAGATTGCGGAATCAATGGACGAATTCCGAGGTGGTGTCTGGCCACCATTCACCCTCGGGGTGGAGACTGAGCCAGCCATCATGGTCGCTGCTCGGGTATTCGGCGGCGAGGAGGAAGGCGAGTGGCGCCTACGAGAGGCTCTAGATACGCGAATTATTCAGGGCCGACTCGAAGAGGTCATCCGGAGGGACGCAGGTATGGAATCGGCTGTTTATGAGGTCTGTTAGACGGAGGAGAGGTCAGGCAGCGCGGCGAACGCCTTCTTCTACAAACGCGACCGGGCGAGGATGTGAATAGCCCCAAGGCAGGCGGGGATTGACATACCTAGGGCTAGCCACTATAGCAGACCGGTCGTCAAGAACCCGAGTTGACTAGGAGCAAGTGAACGGGACCGGGAAGTGAAAGAGTACAGGTCGGAAGCAGAGGTCGTCGTGGTCACGTTTCGAAATGAAGGCAGATTCGGAGAGATCGGTAGAAATCTACTGCTGAAGATCGCAGGGCCAGGTGTCAGTCTCTTCGGACTCCTTCACCATCAAGAGGTAGTCCCCACCGAAGACTTGGGGCAATGATAAAGGAGAGAAGGCGAGCGGGTTGACGAGCAGCGAGCGAAGCCGCAACGGGAGTCCAGTCTCGACGATGTAAGGGAGTGGGACGCAGGAAATCTCGCCGGCATAAATGGCGTACCTACTATTCTTCTCTCTTCTGCTTTTCTTCCTCGTTTCTTTCTGTTGCGTCCTGAACCAGAAGACGACCTGAATCAACAGAGGCAGGAATTGACGTTACCATGAAGCCCTGGTCCTGAGTCCAAATCTATGCCTGGGTGGTTGTGAGGACGAGGGGGCGTGTGAGAGCGGAGGAGGGAAGAAGTAATAGAACAAGGAAAAAAAGATTAAATGAGATCGAATGCAGAATGGCCCGCGGGTAACAAGAGGGAAATGCAAAGGGGGGTGGGGACTAGTGGGCGTTTCCTGGGTCTCTTCTGCATACAACGGCTGTACACTATGTATGAAGAGAAATTAGAGTGAGAGACAGAGAGAGAGAGAGACAACGCTAGCCGACTTGTAGCGTAGTGTAAGAAGTCGTATTAGTGGAGGGCAGCGAGTACCGTTGAACGTTGTAAACATTGGACCTTCAACAGTTCGACGGGAAGACGAAAGCCAGCAGCACATCGTCTTTCATACTGCTACAAGTACGAAGTAAACACCAAAATCAGGACTGCTATAATAGCCTCTCAACGCCTCCAATTCACCAAAGGTCTCGATCTAATTCTGTTTCGACTCTCCTTCGTACAGGCTTGGGGGTTGCAGCGTCACAGTATTACAGAATAACCTGAACCGTGTGCAGGAGGCTAGTGTACATGTGTAGCGTATCTGCAGTGTACGAAGTACATCAGGAATCTGGTTCCTGTCACAAGTCCCAGGCGCAAGTGCGGGTGGGTGATAAGGAGTAAGGCGGTACAGGAAACACAGGAAACACTCGCTTGCAGGCTTCGGAGAGGGGAGTGTGCTTGTACCGCTACATCCCCAGTGACAGTCCAACTTTGATCCTCTTTGCATTGGGGCACGGGACAATTGGGGGCATGGCTGGGCAAATGTACGAAGTACAGCAGACATGAGGTGCAACGGTTTCTGTTGCCGCATCGAGCTCGAGAGCACAACAGCGGCATGTACGGAATACTTCAGACACTGGGATAGCAATCTGGCACTTTGCATCAACAAAGTCGTACCAGAGTTCAGAAATGCAGGGCTCGAGGAACCTGGCTCATCCGGCATCCAATCAATCCTCGCACCTTGCCCCCGGAGGCTGATATCCAGGCAGTCAATAAGACTTTCGAGGCGAAGATCTTGGGCAGTTTCGGCGGAAGGCAGAGATTCTGTTGCATCTCATAATTGAGAGCACTTTCATCTCATGTGTTAGCATGGTTTTGTCGGTCTGTTGGGGATTGTAATTTCCACCCCAAACAATGCACAGCTGTCCTCAGAGGTGAAGAAGATGTCTTGTTAATCCCAAGTTTCCCAGAGATAAGAGGAACCCTCGCATCACACACAAGGTGAGGCTAGGAGGAAGAGCCATCAATGTGCCAGAGGTGCCGAAGTTTGGAGTAGTCGAGGTAGTATTAATAAGTCCCTGTAATAATGGAACTTGGATCCAGGAGTCTTGGACTGTTTGGAGTGTAGGCTGTGACATGGCTAGCAATGCGATCGGTGGCTGGCGAAGGGGTCAGGCAATCCACATCAATATGAAGTTAGGGGGGAATTAATTGACAAGCAGAGGAGGAATTGGGCGGTCAGAGCGCTTGTTGAGGGAAGGTGGTACTGAGGTACTTCGTCCAAGTACTTTCCATGGAATGTCCGAGCCGGATGTCAACTGCCGTACCCAGGGGCCTAGACTATTGTGTACTGGATTGATGGGTTGAATGCTCAAACTCAATCTTGACTCCAGGGGATTTCTTTCGAGGGCAAGGGTTTCCATCCTTCTATCTGAAGCCGCCTTTCGTGCTTCGGAGACCTAGAAGCGAATGCATCAACAAGCAGTGTCTTCGGATTATTGCTTGGAGGTAATAGGAAGTGATGCGAGAGAAAGACAAATCCTTGCTTCAACCAGTCCGCCTTCACAAAGAGATGATGGAACAAAGGGAGAGCCAAAAAAGAAAAGAAGAATCATTTCGATAGATGTCAAACAAACAATGGCTTGCAGAAATGCATCGACACCAGCCGCGGCTTTTGGATGAAGCAAGGTCCCATTTCCCCCAGTCCTGAATCCCTTGTCAACAACGCACGGTCGAGGCACGAGGCTTTTTCATTGTCCTGTCCTGTCAAAATAAATGGGGGCTGCCAAGCGGGTTCATCTGACAGAACATTTCTTGACAGATCCCAGCTTAATGTTCAAGGTGTCAAAGAGTGCATATCGAACGTCTCAACAGTTGCCACAGACACAACCCTCTCAGAAAAGGGTTAGATTGATCAGTGGGTGTGTGGCCTGCAGCACAAGCAGACAACTAGCCTGGTCAGCCATGGCGACACGATGATGTTTGAAGTTCTGCCGCACTGAATTAGAAGATACGGATGGGCACACTAAGACTCCTTTTCAACACACTCACCAATCACCAATAAACCACTTCGTAGATGTACACTTCGCAAGTTCGAACCGGCCTGGAAGATTCCGATCACCTTGTCCAAAGGACGGTACATCGGGAATCGTGCTGGAAAAGGGAATCCCATTTCCTGTCTTCATGTATCATGCAGGAGGTTGGCGCTAACACTGCAGGTACTCTAACCTAAAAGACCAAGTCGGCAACCAAGCACAGGTGCGCTTGAAGCTAATACCAATACGCCCAAGTTGCATCAATGACTGCACACACAATTGAACCCTTTTCTTGGTTCCTCTCCTTAGGGAAACTTATCCGCATGACATCTGGAGCAACTGTGGGGGATGGGCCCGGCCGTTGCGAGTCCCCACGGCTGAAGCGTAATAGTGTATACGCATCGCGGTAAACTAGAACCGGCTGATCTCTATGATGTACGCAGTGGTAGTATGTAGACCCTATTGCTCTCGAATTTTGTGCGGAGATGATATCAGGGTACTTCGTATTTCTGAGGAACCACGACAGTTCTCGGTCCTAGTTTCGCAGGGATATCGTAAATTACTTGGATACATCTATTTCCTTTCCACCTCCTACAAAAAATGGCCCCCTGTACCACCTAGTGTAGAACCTGCACCGAGCCGGTTTCGTAGGCTGTGGAATATTAACTGTCGTCCAACCTGGGGAAACCCCGGATTCACTGGCTCTTGCGAAGTAATCCACACATCAGATCTGTGCTTCGGCTCGGACTTCGAGAGGAGGTGTGAAAAGATACATTGTGTGGTAGCTATCAAGGTCTTGCTCGCCGTTATCGGATAAGGGAATTGTAAGAAAAAGATTGGGGTAAACATGAAGAAGTTGATGGCTGGGGTTCCGCCTTCAATACTGCCACCATTTCGTATGCCCGGGGCTAGTCCGTTGCTAACGCCCAAGCGTGGTGACCGAGAAAACGAAGAGAGAGAATCATTCAATGTCGGCTCTCCTGCAGAACGTTGGCGTGGGGTCGTAAATGAACACAAACTCCAAGTGCACACTCTTCTGACAGAAAGGGGGCTCTGTAGGGCGTACGCAGTGGCTGGGGCTTGATTGGCACAGATACGCAGGCTCTGTTCGAGCCTTTGACCCAACCATCCGGATCGGATACCAGGCGATCGAGAAAATAAAACACGAAACGAATAAAGATGCCCTATGGCCGCGGTAGGTGGCTACAATGGGCCTTTGGGCAAGCTTCCCACCTTCTTTGATAGTTTAATACGAAGTAGTTCAGATGATAGGGTCAACGTGCCATTGAATACGGACCTCAGAACAAGCTTTTTGATCCGTCGATGGTTTTCCCGACGTCATCTTGACCCCTTTGATACGGACCAACTTCTCAATCTGTCTCCCACGTGGGCAACTCGACTACTTGCGCGAAATTCCATCCATGACTGCCCAAGTAGGTTTTCCTAGGCGGTGTACGAAGTATGTAATTTGCTGCAAGCAGGCAACAAGGATCTGGGGAAGACAAAAGCCTGTGGAGTCTTCATCGTGTGGGCGTGGGTGGTACGAGAATTCGTCCAAATTTCATTAAGATGGACAGACAGTTCTCCAACAGAGAGTCCATCTCCTCGTACTTCATGGTTTAGTCCGCTAGAAGCGGAGCCCGTAATATTAAAGCTTGCTATAATCTCCGTGTTCGACTTCACGTTTTAGTTTCCAGCGTGAGCAACGGCGCCAAGCAAGACACGCCGAAGTCAATTGGTCTCAGGAAATAACCAGGGGCCTCGGACTTTGTAGTTTATGAAGTGTGAAGTAACGTTGAATAGTTTCCTCCGTCCCATCGTCCTTGCCTAGTTAGTTGAGCTTCGCACTGGATTGGATTACTCACGTAAATTACTTCATATGTACCTTCCAATCGTCCTCTGCCACCCGCCCCTTCCAAGCGAGGTTTTAATGGCTGCAGCGGCAAGAAGAACCCGTGAAACATCTCGCCCGGTTCCTGCATGTGACGGAAATTGAATGTGGGATGAATTATTACCCTCTTACAGCCACGAGAAGCAGCATCTAAGACAACTCGTCCCGTATAGATTAGAATGTTTCAACATTTGGGACTTGGAGTACTCGAATGGACTCGAGTCTCGAAGAATGAATGGGCACTTGGCAAGATGGAGAAAGCGCCTCAAACGGCTTGGGAAGATGAAGAGCACTAGACTAATACAGAAGAGGCTAAACCTCTTCGCACTAACCCCCTCTCGGAAACACTTCAGGGATTTGATTGCTTTTCTCGATCTGCTTGCTTTGGTGGCGTCAGTATCATTTTTTGCTGGTAAGGCGCTGTTAGTCTGGGGAAGAAGCGCCATGCTTATTTGCGACACAAGATTGCACTAATAATAATCAGTCTATTCTTGGAAGTTGGCTGTCAAACCTTGAGCTGACAGCCCAGCAGGGTTTCTATGAGTACGAAGTAGACAAGATGGTGTCTTGCCCACAGCACTCGATCGAGCTTTTGCGAGGCTTCAGCCAGCCAACGCAAGGTGAGACGCGTGACGTGTTTTGCTATGAATGGTAGGGGATCGCCAAACGACAATTTGAAAGCATTCAGTTCAAATCCAGAAACAAGGACAACTCAAACAACAAGCACCTGTCCGCGCTGGAGAGTATCAACGAAAGGACTGGCACTGGCTCGAGTGATGGTTTCGGCACAGGCCCAAGCCTCGATCTTCGTGCTTAGGCACCATCCTTTAGAACTAAATTTATCGTTTGGATCATTCAGATGATTGTTACCACCACTCTTCTTAAGATTCTCTGACCTCCTCTGTCTGGAAAAGAGACGGAAGTCCCCCATCCAGTCACACACTTCGCAATCTTCAGGTCTGCCCGTGTGGCTGAGAACGTTTCGGTCTCTGCACGGCGGTCCATCCTCGCACCCTTCACGAATGGATGATGGTGTGGACAGCCGGCGTCAGCGATAGCCCAAGATCTCACTCTTGAAGTACACTTCTCCGCTTGACAGCGCGTTAGGGCGGGCCGGTGTATTGAGAGGAGGAGAAATGTGCCCTTTACACACCCACCTTGCGACGAATCGAAACCTTGTGTGAAGAAGCCGCGGGCTCCTGAAACCCTACCGAAAAAAGAATAACAAATCCCCGGATTGAGCAACACACTTTAACTTCATTTACCTCATTTTGCCAAGTGTTTATCGTAGTCTGATCTCTCTAACCCTGCTCCAGCTCCTGAGCTTCCCTCGACCGGTGCGTGCCTCTCTGCCTGTGCACACGCAATCATCTTGACAGATCAGGCCGAATCAAAGGAGATGAATGTTGGATATCTGAGATATGATCGCCACAACGCTCATTCATTCAGGCGGATCGTGGTCAGGGTAAACCGGGGCGATCTTGGGCGGAAAGACACACGGCCGAGCGCAAAACAAGCATTTCAGATCACCGATCTCTATTGAACCATTCAAGGACACTTATTCTTCATCAACCACGGTGGCGGTGGTTATCGGGTTCTAGACTCGCGTTCCATTTCCGTAATTTCAACCCAGACCTTATTCCGACCGCCTTGCTCGGTTTATCGGAGTTGGCTTTTGTGATCGTGACCCGGGATGACCGGCTCTCGCCTCGAGTTCCCGGGCTCCCTAGGCTTGCAACACTCAACTTTCTTAGAATATACGCATGAAGCATCGTGTTACAGCATCCTCATCAGAGTCTGGCCGGTTTTCGAGCTCTTTCTTTTATGAACACTGTTGTGAGACTGAGACATTTATTTCACCTCAAGACTGTGTCACCAGGCACCTTTTGATGCATCTTTCGCGAATGCACTCGGCGAACGAACAGAGTCCGGATCCTCTTGATTGACTTCATTGACCACTGGCAAGGAACTAGAAGGCTATTTTGGACTTCGCATATTTTACCTTAAAAAGAAAAATCTGAAACACATCTCCAGATGCTCTGCCAGGCGTCCAAGTTCGGCAAATACTTTCAGGAGTCTCGAGTTAGTTTCATCATTTCTGCAAGTGCGGTACAGCGTAGGAGGCGGGGATGGAGGACGGTTTTCTATTAACAACAATGGGCAGCACAGGCATTCCAGGGACGGGACACAGCATCAATGATTGCTCAATGATGCAGCGCTCATCACCCTGCAGCGGTTCTTCTTCAGCTTTGCTTCGTGGAGACACACAGCCACATTTTAAAAATAAATGAAATGGGACGGCTCGTCGGTGGCTCGTTGGTGCAGCGAAGCATTGGAGATAAGGTTTGAGGGGTTGGCAGGCCACAGGACGGAGATGCACTTTCCTCGGAGTTCTACGCCAACTACGACCTTCAGGGGTGGAAGTATACGACGCTGCGATCTGTCCGTGTGCCTCGATGGCAGCTTGGCGAAACTTCGAAGTGGTGACAGCCGGGCATCGCCTTCCGCAGCCTATGCCGGACTACCACCCTAGCCGCTCTCAATTCAAGCCTTGACATCGACCCGACCTTCCTTCTCACGGACCTTTCGCGGGGGCATCATCCCCCCTTTACCTTTACCCCAGGAATGGCCGCCCTCCTCATGTGCCCTCCCGGTGAAACATGAAAGAGTAAAGGATGTCAAGAGTCTCAGAAATATCAGATGAAAGGTGAAATCATCAATAGCTTTTTGCTAAGATATGTCGCGTGTGTCCGGGCGTTCTCTAGGTTATTCTCGGCTCACTTTTCCTCGAAGATGTGAAACGTGAAAGGTGGAATTAATGACGGCTGCTGGGACAACACGCGACCACTTGTTGACTTTGATGCGATATCGTGGTTCAGTTTAGGGTTTTTTCGTCGAGTCTCAGCTGTAACGTCCCATCAAGTCTCAGTAGTGGCAACATATTGTCAGATCAGGCCCTGGGCTATCTTTCCATGAATCGCGTTCTAGAATCTGGTTCATGATATAAACTCGAAAACTAGCTCCCATCATACCAAATAACATTGCCATGCATGCCGCCATTCAACATTTCCGTGATGTCATGTTCATAAGGCTCTACCCATAGTCGTAACACATATCTGAATAAATCATACAAGAACAAGCAATCCAAATATTTTCCAAATCAATCATAGTACTGCCGAGCGCGTCCTCGCTCATCAACGACAACAATTTCCGTCTCCTCACAAACGCTGGAAACGCTCGACGGTGACGGGCTCCTCCTCTCATACACCGGCACGTCGACATATCTGTAGGCTGGCCGGGGTTGTGGCCGGGGTTGTGGATGTGGTTCTGGTTTAGGCTCAACCCGTCTCTCTACTGGGACAGGATAGGGCACGGGGATTTTGATGGGAACGAGCCTCTCCCTCTCGACCTCGATGGGAATAACTCTCTCCCTTTCGACATAAATCTCCCTATCCCGACGTCGGCTCCGGCTTCGGCTCCGGCTCCGGCTCTTCCGGCTTGACTTGCTCGAGCGGGAGGACTTGGACGACCTCCCCGATGATGACTCTACATCTACCTCGATGATACAAGGCGGTTCCGGCTCTGGTTCCGGCTCACAGATGGGTGGTGAGGGCGGCTTTGGTTCCGGCACGGGGCAGATGACTGGCGGAGGCGGAAGAGGGAGTGGCGGCGGTGGGGGAGGCGGTGGAGGTACCACGACGACCGGCGGTGGACATGGCGCCGGGGGTGGAGAAGGTGGACATGGTGGAGGGATGTAAACTACAGTCGTCTTCTTTTTGATCGTTCTTGTCGGGTAAGTCGGTCCCTCGACGTACACCCTCCTCCTATGTCTGTGATGGTGGTGATGGTGGTCATCTATGGAGCGAGGTCAGCACAGTCCGATGATAAACTCCAGGAACGTTGTACGTCATACCCATACTGGAAGTTAATTGATATAGCTAAACTTTAGTCGATTGATATGAATGTTGATCGTCTGAGATGGTGAAAAGTAAGGTGGCGAACGGGTCTTTGTTGAAAGAGTACTAGTGGGGTGGGCGTGGCTATTATAGACCTTTTTTTCGTTCCTTCGTTTTCGTCTGGCATTTTCTGGAATGCAAACCAGGGGTCCATTTTGTCACTTGCAAATGGACCCTGAGTGTCCATCTGGAGACACTTTGGAATTTACAGAATGAGGCACCATGTCATGAGGGTAATCGGCAGTCTTCATTGGCCTGGCTCGATCATGGCGGGGATGACCGATGACGCTGGTCATGAGGCCGCGTCGAGAACCGATCGTATCATTGGTGCGCCGCCCATCACCCAGAATCTGATGACGTCTGCCCTGACCAAAGCCAAGGAACCGAGGGTCATTTAACGAACAATTCCACCGCGAGGGCTGAGCAAGGTCCCCAGTTGTTGGCGTCACGGTGCGCTAGCGAGATGCTCGGGTGGTGTACAGCATTGCCTACTTGAGCGCAGCAGCCATCTGCAACTTTGCGGAGAGTCCCCACCGAACTCGCAGATGGGCGCACCGAGTCTTGAAAAGAGGCCGGTTGTTGGACACACGGGAACACGCAGTTGCTTGGCTCGGAGGAACCGCGAATGACGGGTAGAGAGCGGCTCAAACCAAATCTGCTTGTCTCACCAAAGTCGGACGGATTTCCTTAAGGGCCTAGATGTGATAGCTGCTGCGTTGCTACATAGGCACTTGACGTTCCTCCCGGCCGAGACCGTGAATGGTGGTTTTGATAGTGTGTGAATATGTAGGCCGGTGAGAATAGGTGCCGTCGAACGCATACTCTTCAAGACCACAACGCTGCACAAAGTAATAAGACACCCACCCACTACTACCTGCTAGAGGAGAGAGCACCCAACTTGCCATTGGTGAAATCCATTCTCAGTATCACGAGGTTATAAATAACAACGAGATAATAGGCTATCCCGACGACAATGCAATCTCTCGCTCGCTATTATAGATAAAGTTACCTTGCCGCAAATCTAAATACCAAGTTCACCGTGGGATCATTCACATAGCATGACAAGTGATTATTCGCGTTTAGGCTGCGAACGTACGGCGTACGCGTAGTCGTAGCGAGGGACGGATCTATGAAGAAAAACCCTAGAGCGTTGATGCCGCCGCCGACAGGGCTTCCTTTGGCAACTTTCGTACCACAGAAAAGCTGACCGTCGGGCTGGAGGGTCAGTTGCATTGCGGCTGAACGATCTGAGGTATAGAAGGCGTAGGAAATACTGCCGGATACAAACTCTCCGAGGTATTCATTTTGAGGTTGACCGTCAAGGATGATTTACGCGATCCCGGTAATCGCTGGCCGCGTAGGTTCAGGGGTTGACGTTACCGTGAAAAAGGTTGTTGGCTCGTTGGTGGTGGAATCCTCAGTAGTGGCAGCTTCAGTGATAGCAGAAGCTGTCTCGGCAACCTCTATAGAGGTAGATAGCTCTAGGCCTGCGGTTGTTGAAGGTGAAGACGTAGACTCGGATTCGATGGAAGACTCGGTAGCGGACTCGGATGCAAACGACGTTTCTGGTTCGTCACTTGGTGATGTGAAAGGCGTGGTGGCCGATTCCGTTGCCGACTCGGCTTCAGTTACCGCTTCAATCACAGAGGACTCACTTGTCGAATCAGCTGCGGGTTCGGCAGTAGAGTCTGTGGCCGATCTTGACGTTATTTCTGTAGCTGGTTCCTGGAATGTCTCGGTAGTGGACGATGTAGGCTCAGTTTCCGGTTCTATTGATATCGTAGACTGTTCGTCCGAGGCAGTAGTGGATTCAGTGGTAGAAGTCGTGGCTGGTTCTAGGGATGTGTCGGTAGCAGATGATGTAGGCCCAGCTTCGGATTCCGTTGACTGTACATTCGAATAGGTAGCAAATTCAGTAGTAAAAGCTGTGGCCGATTCATGGGTGATTGACGTAGACGTTGCGTCGATCGTTGGTGCTATGGATGGAGGTTCTGATTCCGTAGACTCGAAAGACCGAGTATCTGAATTGGTAGGAGATTCGTAGCGGATTCGGTCGTTCCAGCCGACTGCGTTTGCACAAGGGTCGAAGAGGCAGAGAACTCAGATTTCGTACTAGTTGGCAAAGAACTGCGTCTCGTAGATGAACGAGCACGGCACGAGCTGGCCTTGGGGGCCTTGGATTTGTACAAGTTGGGACCTGTAGCTCCGCCACAGAGCTGTGATCTGAAACTGCAACTTGATGGCGGCGACTCAAGAAACTAAAAGGTAGGAGGGGCAAAAAAGCAATAACAAATGAGTGTGATGAGTTAGAAACAACCGCCTTCTTATTAGACATCCTAGTCCGCCTCATGGGCGTTATGCGGAGTATAGAAACGAGCCACTAAAGAAATGAGGGACGGAAAGAAGCGAGAGGAAGAGAAAAGAAGAAGAAAAGAACAGCCAACACATAGGCGGAAGAGTATCAGATTAAGCTTCCCCTTGGAATAAGTGACCGAGGTCAACAGAGCAGAAGAACATCTGGCTTCTAGAGCAGATTGCTTTCTTCCCTTCTAAGCTAGTGATCCCCACCCTCAACTGGAAAAAACCGTTTGTAGCGCACAAAGCCGACCATCTTGATACCGCTTCTGGATGGACAAGGGTGACAAGCATACGTGTTGACGCTGCGAATCTTCTCCGGGCGGAGCCCGGAGGAGGTAATTAATAGTCAGGCGGAGGAATCTTCTGACTAGCGGCGGTCGTTGAACAAATAGTATGGCCTGGTTTGGCGAAGCTTTTTCGGGGATTCCAATAGTCGAAACTTCCAACAGGGGTGAACACCTCAAAATATCGTGCACTCGCTGGGAGTACACGATACGAAATAGAGAAAAGCAGCCGCCAGGCGGAAGCCTTCAATTCGTATTCCCGGCGGCTCACGGATTATGCGAGTTGTCCATGAGAAGGAGGTCGAACGCATTTTGTAATTGCCGGTTTTCTGCCATCGTCACCAAGGGCTCGTGTTGGTCCTCATCGGGAC
>Ga0164243_10007398_pt1 | contig 16401 bp, 7 predicted proteins | sample OricompcompostOP_FD_108781 | JGI IMG/M metagenome (GOLD analysis project Ga0164243, IMG submission 108781) | Organic Plus compost microbial communities from Emeryville, California, USA - Original compost - Organic plus compost (OP) | ecosystem: Engineered > Solid waste > Mixed feedstock >...
CGCGGACGACCTGCGCGGCACGGTCGACGCGACCGGCAAGCCGCTCGTCGTGACCCTCGCGGCGGTCGCCGACGAGATCGCGGCCGGCGACGACCTCGCGACGCTCGTCGGCGACGCGCTCGCGGCCGCCGGCGGCCTGCTCGATGGCGACGTCGTCACGGTCACCTCCAAGATCGTGAGCAAGGCGGAGGGGCGGATCGTCGCGGCAGACGACCGGGAGGACGCGATCACGAGCCAGACCGTGCGCGTCGTCGCCGAGCGCGGCCGCACGCGCATCGTCGAGAACCCGCTCGGCCTCGTGATGGCCGCAGCCGGGGTGGACGCGAGCAACGCGCCGGACGGCGTCGTGCTGCTGCTCCCGGAGGATCCGGACGCCTCGGCGCGCGCGCTCGCGGCGGCGTGGCGCGCGCGGTTCGGGGTGCGCGTGGGCGTCGTCGTGACGGACACCTCGGGGCGCGCCTGGCGGCAGGGCCAGACCGACATCGCGATCGGCGCGGCGGGCGTGCGCGTCGCGGACGACCTGCGCGGCACGGTCGACGCGACCGGCAAGCCGCTCGTCGTGACCCTCGCGGCGGTCGCCGACGAGATCGCGGGGGCGGCCGAACTCGTGACGGGCAAGACGAGCGGGCGGCCCGTCGCGGTCGTGCGCGGCCTCGCCCGCTACGTCGCCGACCTCGACGAGCCCGGCGCGCGGGCCCTCGTGCGGCCCGCCGCCGAGGACCTGTTCCGCACCGGGAGCGACGAGGCCTGGCGGGAGGGCTACGCGGCCGGGTTGCGCGCCGCGGCCTCCTCGGACTGACCGCGGCCCGCATCCGCACCTCTTTCCCATCGCGTCGTGCGTTTCACGAGTTGTCCGCGCTCATGACTCGTGAAACGCACGACGCGATGAAAGTTGCTCGGGGGACAGGGCCGGGACAAACGCGCGAGCCCGTGGCAGACTCGCGAGGGTGACCGGAACCGAGCCCGCCGCGACCGGCGTCACCGCCGAGCCGCTGCCCATCGCCGAGCTGCAACTGGACGGCCGCGCCATCATGGACGCGATCGAGACCGTCATCGACGGCAAGCGCGACGTCATCGAGGTCGCCCTCACGGTGCTCCTCGCCGAGGGCCATCTGCTCGTCGAGGATGTGCCCGGCGTCGGCAAGACGATGCTCGCGCGCGCCCTCGCGCGCAGCGTCGACGGGGCCGTGAGCCGCATCCAGTTCACCCCCGACCTGCTGCCCGCCGATGTCACGGGCGTCTCGGTCTTCAACCAGGTGAGCCAGGACTTCACCTTCAAGCCCGGCCCGATCTTCGCGAACCTCGTGATCGGCGACGAGATCAACCGCGCCTCGCCCAAGACGCAGTCCGCCCTGCTGGAGAGCATGGAAGAGCAGCAGGTCACGGTCGACGGCACGACCCACCGGCTGCCCGCCCCGTTCATCGTCATCGCGACCCAGAACCCGGTCGAGATGGAGGGCACCTATGCGCTGCCCGAGGCGCAGCGCGACCGCTTCATGGCGCGCGTCTCGATGGGATATCCGGATCTCGGCGCCGAGATCGCGATGCTCCGCCAGCGCCAGACCGGCAGCCCGCTCGACGACGTGCAGCCCGTCGTGAGCCTCGCGCGACTGCGCCGGATGATCGCGACGGCCCGTACCGTCTACGTGAGTCCCGCGATCGAGCACTACGCGGTCGCGATCGCCACGGCCACCCGGCTCGACCGCGACCTCCGGCTCGGCGCGAGCCCGCGCGCGACCCTCGCCCTGGTGCGCGCCGCGAAGGCCCGCGCCGCCCTCGACGGGCGCGACTTCGTGCTGCCCGACGACCTCGACGCGCTTGCCGTGCCCGTGCTCGCGCACCGGCTCGTCGCCGCGCGCGGCCGGGCGGGCGACGGCGCGACGGCGCGCTCCCTCGCCGAGATCACCGCGCGCATCGTCGCGGCGACCCCGGTGCCGCTCGGGGCGGCCGGTGCCCGCTGACGGGCCGCGCCGGGCGCGGTTCCGGCCCACGGTCCGCGGGATCCTCGTGGGCCTCGCCGGAGTCGTGGGCATCGTCGTCGCCTACGCGCTCGAGCGCGACGAGCTGCTCGTGGCCGGCTCCGCCTGTGTGCTGCTCGTCGGGAGCGGGCTGCTGATCGCGCGCGCCCGCCGGCCGCGCCTCGAGGTGGAGCGGGACTTCGGCCGCGAGGTCGCCGCGGTCGGGCGGCCGCGCGAGGTCGTCGTGCGGATCCGCAACGCGGGCCGCCGGGCGAGCCCGGCCGTGCGCGTCGTCGACCGCATCCCGTGGCGGGAGCGGCAGGAGCCGCTCGCCCTCGACTCGATCCCGGCGACCGCGCGGCGCCGCGAGATCGAGCTCGGCTACACCCTGCACCCGCCGCGCCGGGGCCGCTTCGAGATCGGACCGCTCGTCGTCGAGCACGAGGACTGGTTCGGCTTCGCGCGCGAGCGGCTCGAGCTCGGCGGCACGCACACCCTGCTCGTCGTGCCGGAGCTCGTGGCGCTCGCCGGGGAGGTGCTGCGGCCCGCGCAGGGGGACGGGGCGGAGATCCTCGCCCGCAGCGTGGTCGCGGGCCGTGACGACGACCTCTCCACGCGCGAGTACCGGCCGGGCGACGCGTTGCGCCGCGTGCACTGGCGCGCCTCGGCGCGGCACGGCGAGCTCATGGTGCGCCAGGAGGAGGCGCACTCCACGACCGTCGCGCGGCTGCTCGTCGACACCCGCGCGGACGGCTACCCCGACCTCGGCCCGGCGGGCACGAGCGCGCACTTCGAGTGGGTCGTGCGGATGACGGGCTCGCTCGCCCTGCACCTCGACGCGCTCGGCTACCGGGTCTCGTTCGCGGAGTCCGGCGCGGGATCCGACGACGACACCCAGCTCGCCGCGCTCGACGGCGTGGGCGACGCCCTCGCGCGCAGCCGGACGCTGCTGCTGAGCCTCGCCGAGATCCGGCCCGTCGACGTCGACGCCGAGGAGGGGGAGGCGCGCGCGGAGCCGACCGCGGACGACGAGCCGGGCCCGGTGTTCGCCGTGCTGGGAGACCCCGCGCCGGCGACCCTCGACTGGCTCGTCACGCACCGCGCCCCGGGATCCCAGCCCGTCGCCTTCCTCGCCGCGGGAGCCACGCACGCGGCGGCCCGGCTGCACGAGACCGGCTGGACGATCGTCCGCTACGAGCCCGACGCCCCGCTCGACGCCGCCTGGCGGCTCGTGCCGGATGCCCGATGAGCGGGGCTGCCCGATGAGGCCCGCGACCCGCCTGCTGCTCGCTCTCGGGGCCGAGCTCGCCGCCTTCGCGGGACTGCACGTGCTGTTCCGCGAGGCGTGGTGGTGGCTCGCGGGCGCCGCCTTCGCGATCGTCGCGACGGCCGCCGCCGCGACCGCCCGCCGCGCGCTGCGGCGGCGCAGGGGCCGGTCCTGGCTGCCGACCGCGATCGGCGCGCTCGTGACCCTCCTGCTGGTCTGGATCGTCTACGCGCCCGGCGCGCTGCCGATCGCCCCGCGCGGCGAGGCGGGCGTGCTCGACCGGTTCGGGGCGCTCCTCGACGCGGGCGCGACGTCGATCCGCACCCAGGCGATCCCCGCGAACGCGACGGACGGCATCGTGTTCATCCTCGTGCTCGCCGTCGCCGCCCTCGCCCTGCTCGGCGAGCTCGTCGTGCTCGGCGTGCGGCTGCCGGGCCTCGTGCTCGTGCCGGTCGCGGTGCTGCTCGGGATCCCGCTCGCGGTGCGCGCCGACGTCGCCGACCCGCTCTGGTACGTCGTCGCGGGCGCGCTCTGCCTCGCGCTGCTCGCGGGAACCCGGGGAGCGGGCACGCGGACGCGCCGGGCGGGCGGACGGGCGAGGGCGCTCGGTCCCGGGATCGCCGGGGCGGGCATCCTCGTGCTCTCCCTCGCCGCCCCCAGCGTGCTGCCTTCGGCGACGCCGCCCGACGTGCAGAGCGGCGGGCTCGTCGCCTCGATCAACCCGATCGTCGACGTCGGCGAGAACCTCCGGCGCGGCCAGCCGCAGGAGGTGCTGCGCTACGACACGGACAACAACCGCAGCGTGTACCTGCGCCTCGCGACCCTCGGCGACTTCAACGGCGACGTGTGGACGCCGCTGCCCGCCGAGGACGACCCCTCGCGCGCGGTCTCGGCCTTCCCCGCCCCGCCCGGGCTCGGCGAGGGGATCGCGCGCGAGGACCGCAGCGTCGAGGTCGACGTGGGGAGCATCGGCGGGCGCTGGCTGCCCGTGCCGTATCCCGCGACGAGCGTCACGGGCGTCGGCGACGGCTGGTACTGGGAGCCCGACGGGCTCGCGGTGCGCGGCTTCGGCGTCAACATCTTCGGCCTCGACTACCAGGCCGACTACCTCGACGTGCGGCCCACCGCCGACGAGCTGCGCGCGCCGCTCGCGCCTGGGGACCAGGCCGCCTCGCTCGCGCTGCCCGCCGGGCTGCCCGACGTGATCCGCGACACCGCTCTCGAGGTCGCGGGCGACGAGCCGACCGACTACGACCGCGCGGTCGCGCTGCAGGACTGGCTGCGCGGACCCGAGTTCACCTACTCCCTCGACGCCCCCGTCGAGGAGGACTTCGACGGCGCGGGGGCCGACGCGATCGCGCGCTTCCTCGACGTCAAGTCGGGATACTGCGTGCACTTCTCCTCGGCGATGGCGCTCATGGCCCGCTCGCTCGGCATCCCGGCGCGCGTCGTCGTCGGCTTCGCGCCCGGCTCGCCCACCCAGGACCGGTCGGCCTACGTTGTGACGACCCACGACGAGCATGCCTGGCCCGAGCTCTACTTCAGCGGGGTCGGCTGGGTGCGCTTCGAGCCCACACCGGGCGTCGGATCGGTGCCCAACTACGGCGCGAACGCGCCCGCGGGCGAGGACGACGGCTCGACCCCGACCCCCACCCCGACCTCGGCGCCGTCGAGCACCGCCACGGCGGGCCCGAGCGACCGGCCGGACGTCGACCCCGGCGCGCCGACGGGCTCCGCCGCGCAGAGCGTCGCCGGCTGGCACACCGCGGGAATCGTGCTGGCCGTGCTCCTCGTGCTCGCGATCCCGGCGATCACGCGGGCGCTGCTGCGCGCCGGGCGGCTGCGGCGCATCCGACGCGGCGAGGACGCCGCGAGCACCGCGTGGGACGAGCTACGCGACACCCTCGTCGACCTCGGCTACGACGCCCCCGTCGAGCTCACCCCCCGCCAGCTCGAGTCGGAGCTCGGCCGCGAGGGGCCGCTCGGCGACCTCGTCGCCGCGGTGGAGCGCGGCGCCTACGGCCCGGATGCCGACCCGGCCCGGCTCGTCGCGACGCTGCGCGCCGCCCGCCGCTCGCTGATCTCTCAGGAGACCGGCCCCGTGCGGCTGCGCGCGCTCCTCGCGCCGGCGTCGCTGTTCGGAGCGGTGCGGCGGGGGCTGGAGGGGCGGTTCGGGTAGGGGCGCCGCCGCCGTTCACCTCCCCGTCATTCCCCGTTGCCCGCGCGGTCATCCCGGTTCACCCGGCGGTCATCTCGCGCGGACAAGCTCGACGAGGCCGACGGCGGCTGACCCTCCGAGGGCGTCGCGCCCTCGCCCGCACCGCCCGACCCGGCGCAGCCATCGCTGCGCACGACTGCTCGATCCAGGAGACGGTGTGCTGCCCTCGATCCTTCCCCTTCCCGCTCGCGCGCGCCTGGCGAGGGGAGGGCGGGGCGCCGTCGCGCTCGTGGCGGCTCTCTCGGTCTCGGTGCTCGGGCTGCTCGTGCCCGTGTCGCGCGCCGCGGCGGCCGTGTCCGCGGGCGACTACGCGGCCCTCGTCGACCCCTTCGTCTCGACCGCGGGCGACGACGGCAACGACCTCCCCGGCGCGCAGGCGCCCAACGGGCTCGCGAAGGTCAACCCGCTCACGGTGCCGAACCGCAACCACGCGGGCTACGACTACAACGAGGACCACATCGCGGGCTTCACGCAGGACAACCTCGACGGGGTCGGCGGCTCGGGCGCGGCGGGCGACATCCTCGTCGTCCCGACCTCGGTGAGCTACGCGGCGCGGCCCTCGACGGGCTCCTACGAGCATCCCTACTCGCACGACGACGAGGACGCCGAGCCCGGCTACTACCGGGTGGGCCTTGGCGCGATCCAGGGCGCCGACGGCGCGGTCGTCGCGGGATCGGGCACGATCGACGCGGAGGTCACCGCGACGACGCGCACCGCCCTGCACCGCTACGCCTTCCCCGACGGCGCGACGCCGTCGCTCGTGGTCGACCTGCGCAACAACTTCACGAGCCGCACCGACTCCTCCCTCGGCGTGCAGGTGCTCGAAGACGGCCGCGTCGCGATCGCGGGCGACATCTCGGGATCCTTCAACAACGCCTCCTACGCGATGCACTACTACGCGGAGACCGTGCAGCCCGTCGCGACGGTGCGCACCTGGGGTCCGGACGGCGCGCTCACCGACGCGACCGCCCAGCGCGGGGCGGACACCGGCGCGGTGCTCACCTTCGCCCCCGAGGCGGGCGGCGACGTCGAGCTGCGGATCACGCTCTCGACCATCAGCGCGGACCAGGCCCGCATCGACCAGGTGGCCGAGCTCGCGGGTCTCGACTTCGACGGCGTGCGGGCCCAGACCCGCGCGGCCTGGAACGACCGGCTCGGCCGGGTCGACGTGACCGCCTCGCTCGCGAGCGATCCGGACGGCGACCTGAAGAAGCTGTTCTACACGCACCTCTACCGGATGTTCGCGCTGCCCATGAACGCGACGAGCACCTCGGGCACCTACCGCGGCGTCGACGGCGCCGTGCACCGCGCCGAAGGCTTCACCTACTACGACTCGTGGTCGTCATGGGACGACTTCCGCAAGTACTCCGTGCTCGCCTACGTGGATCCGACCCTCTACCGCGACGAGGTGCAGTCCCTCATCGTGCTGTTCGCCGACGCGCACCAGGCCGGCGGCAGCCTCGGGAGCCTGACCCACGGCGTGCCCACGGTGCGCTGGGAGCGCTCCGCCGTGATCATCGCGGACGCCCTCTCGAAGGGCTTCACGGGCTTCGACCGCCTCGACGACGCCTACCCGGCGCTGCGGAGCTACGTGGGCGACTACACGGGCAAGCAGCTGCGGCTCGGCTACATCGAGAACGACCCCGGCTCGAGCGTGCAGCGCGGCTACGACCAGTGGGCGCTCGCGATCATCGCGGACGCCCTGGGCAGGTCCGACGAGGCCGCCCAGCTGCGCGAGCAGGCCGCCTTTCCGCTCGCGAACCTCATCAAGCCGGGCGCCTGGCAGGCCGCCGACGGCACCCCGGTGGGCCTGCTCACCCCGCGCGACGCGAACGGCGCGTGGGTCGCGGCCGACTACGAGCGGTTCGAGGACGCGCGCCTCTACCAGGGCACGCTGTGGCAGTACACCTGGTACGACGCCTACGACATGGACGGGCTCCTCGCGGCGATGGGCGGCGACGAGGCCGGCCGGCTCGCGATCGAGCACCTGTTCGGCGAGGACGGGCCGGACGACGGCTCGGGGATGCTGCACTCCAACGCGAACGAGATCGACCTGCAGGCGCCGTACCTCTTCAACTACGTGGGCGAGCCGAGCCTGACCCAGAAGTGGGTGCGTGCGATCTACACGAAGGAGACCTGGAACCGCTACATCGCGACCGGCAGCACGGGGGAGGCGCCGACCTCGGGCGGCGAGTTCCGGCCGCCCGTGAAGACCCGGGTCTACAAGCTCGCGCCGGACGGATTCCTCCCCACGATGGACAACGACGCCGGCACCATGTCGACGATGTTCGTCGCGGCGGCGCTCGGCCTGTTCCCCGTGACCGCGGGCTCCTCGCAGTACCAGATCGGCACCCCGTTCTTCGACGCGGCCACGATCCGCTACGACACCGGCCGCTCCTTCACGGTCACCGCGGACGGCGTCACGCCCGACGCGTTCTACATCCAGTCCGCCGAGCTGAACGGCGCGAGCCTCGGCAACACCTGGCTCGACTACTCCCAGATCGTCGCGGGCGGCGAGCTCGACTTCCGGATGGGCGAGGAGCCCTCCGACTGGGGCGCCGACACCGAGCCCGCCTACTCGCTCAGCACCGCGGGCGAGGGCGCGCCGGCTGCGCCCGCCTACCCCGTCACGGCCGAGCCGACGACGGTCGAGGCCGCCGCGGACGGCGCGGTCGACGGCGCGGTGACTCTCGCGCTCGGCGGCGGGGCGCGCTTCGCCGCACCGTCCGGCACGAGCCTCACGGGATCCGGGGCGGCGACCGTGCGCGGCCTGCCCGACAGCGTCGCCGCGGACGTCGTCGTGACGGGGGAGACGACCGCGGAGGTGCGACTGACCGGGAGCACGACCGGATCCGCGCGGTTCTCCCTCGTGTTCGCCGACGCGGCCTTCGCGGACGGCGTGCGCGCCGCCCAGGTCGACGGCACGGGGCTCTCCGACCGCGCAGCCCTGACCCTCTCGACCGCCCCCGCGGAGCGTGTCGAGCTGCAGCGGCTTGTCGACGAGGCCTCCCTCGTGCGGCCGGGCAGCTACTCCTACGCCTCCTACCAGGCGTTCCAGGGCGTGCTCGGGCGCGCCCGCGTGACCCTCGCGGATCCCGCGGCGACGAGCGCCGAGCTGCGCGCCGCGGCGGAGTCGCTGCAGTCCGCGATCGCGGCCCTCGCCCTCGACGAGGGCGCCTACCGGCTGCTGCAGGCGGAGGCCTCCGACACCTGGTCGGGCGGCTCGCTCAAGAACGAGACCTACCTCTCCGGCGGCAACCTGGGCGGCGTCGCGGAGGGCGCGTGGGTGCAGTACCGCGGCCTCGACTTCGCGGGGGTCACGCCGCAGAGCATCGCCGTGCGGTACTCCAGCAAGTACGCGAGCACCGGCCAGCCGAGCTCGGTCGAGGTGCGCGCGGGCGACGCCGACGGCCCCGTCGTCGCGACCGTCTCGCTGCCCGGCACGAACGACTGGGCGAACTACACGACCGTCGAGGCGGCGATCACCGACCCGGCCGCGCTCATGGCCGCGCGGCAGGCGACCCTCGTCTTCCACTCGCCCGCGGGCCAGGAGTGGGTCTCGAACTTCGACTGGTTCCAGTTCTCCGTGACGCCGCCGGGCGGCGGCGAGCAGGAGCCGCTCGTGCTCGACGCGACCAACACGACCGCGACGGGCGACGGCGCGCTGCCGCTCAACCTCTCGCGCGGCCTGTTCGAGAACGTCTCGAACGGCGCGTGGGCGGAATGGGCCGACCGGGATCTCGGCGACGGCGTCGACCGCGTGACGGTCGCCTACGACAAGCCGCAGTCGCGCGCCGCCTCCGACTCGCACATCGAGCTGCGGCTCGGCTCTCGGACGGGCGCGCTGCTCGCGGACATCCCGCTCGCCTACACGGGATCCGGCTGGGGCACGACCGGCACCGCGACCGCCGACCTCGACCCCGTCGTGCTCTCCGGGACGCAGACGATCTACGCGCTCTTCCTCTCCACGACGCAGACCGACGCGCAGCCCTACGTCGCCAACGTCACCTCCCTCGAGCTCCGCCCGGCGGAGCCCTCCAGCGGCGCGGTCATCGAGGCGGAGGACTGGGTCGCGAACAGCGGCGGCGGCCTCAAGTCGGAGAGCAACAGCTGGGACGACGGCACGAGCGTCGTCAACCTCGGCGGCACCTACGACGGCGCCTGGCTCGACTACGGCGTCATCGACTTCGGCGCCGAGCCGGCCGCCCAGGTGAGCGTGCACTACGTCAACAACTCGGCGCGCTGCGGCCTGGACTCCGCGATCGACGTCTACCTCGACGACTTCGACGCGAGCGACCCGGGCGCACCCTTCGCGAGCATCCCGCTCCCCGTCACGGGCGCCGGCTGGGCGAACGCCGGCACGACGACCGCGAGCCTGCCCACGGGGATCACCGGCGAGCACCGCGTCGTCCTCGTGCTCCGCACGGTGGCGTCCGACGGTCACACCTACGTCGCCAACATCGACAGCCTGACCTTCGCGGGCGGGCCGCTCCCCGTCGACCTCTCCGGCCTGGAGGCCGCGATCGCGGAAGCCGCCCCCTTCGAGGCGGATGCCGCGCGCTACGACGCCGTCGACGTCGCGGTGCTCCTCCGCGAGCTCCAGGCGGCCCGCGCGCTGCTCGCGGCGGGGGACGCGACACAGGCGCAGGCCGACGCGCAGGCGCGCAGTCTCCGGCTCGCGGCCGGCCAGCTCGTGCCGCGCGCCCGGCTGCTGCTCGAGGCCCTCCTCGAGCAGGCCCGCGGCGTAGACGACGCGCGCTACACCGAGGCCTCCTGGGGCGCCTTCCGGTCCGCGCTCGACGCGGCCGAGTCGGTCGCGGGCGACGCCGCTGCGACGGACGCGGCCCTCGACGCGGCCCGCACGGCCCTCGACCAGGCGCTCGACGCGCTCGAGACCCGGCCCGAGGCGGTGCCCGTCGCGCCCGCCGCGGTCTCGATCGGATCCGAGCGCACGAGCGTCATCGTGCACTGGGCCGCTCCCGCGGACGACGGCGGATCGCCTGTGATCGGCTACCTCGTCGAGCTCGACGACGCCGACCACGCGGTGCGCATCGACGACCCGACGCAGACCTCGGCGGTCTTCGCGCTGCTGCCCGCCGGGGCGACGCTCCGGGCGCGCGTGAGCGCGATCAACGCGGTCGGAACGTCCGCGCCGAGCGCGTACACGGCGGCCGTCGCGGTCTCCGCCCCCGGGGCGCTCGCCGCGGCGGAGCGGGCGGCCTCGACGGGGGCGCCGGCCGGGCTCTCGGCCGCCGACGCATCCGCCGACTACGAACCGGGGCCGTTCCCCTCCGACGTGCTCTCCGCGCGGTACGCCTCCGACTCCTGGCCGGCGACGCCGGATGGGTCGAACCCCTTCCTCCACCTGCTGCGTGGCGTCTCCGAGCTCGGGTCGGACGTCCTCGCCCCGAACCAGCCGCTCGCGGAGGGGCAGACGCCCACCGCCTTCAACGACACGAAGGCGATCGAGATCAACCACGCCGCCTCGCTCGAGCAGATCGACCGCGCGGAGTACGACGCCGACAACGGCGCGAACGTCACGATGGCCGACGGTCTCGGATCCCGGCTCGGCGATCTCTACCTCGCCGCGCTACGCGGCGGGGAGCTGCCCAAGACCGACGCGCTGTTCGGGCGCACCACCTCGGGCCTCGACAACGTCGACGCGGCGAAGAACTTCTACGCGTACAAGCGGCCTTACGTGCGGATGGGCTTCACCGGGTCCGGCGGGCTCGTCGACCGATCCGACAATGGCTCCTACGACGGACTCGCGGGCAGCGGATCGCTCCCGAGCGGCCACACCTACGGCGGCTACACCGCGGGCACGCTGCTCGCGACGCTGCTGCCGGAGCTCGCGCCGCAGATCCTCGCCCGCACCTCGGAGTACGGCGACAACCGCATCGTGCTCGGCTTCCACTACCCCCTCGACGTGATGGGCGGCCGGATGGTCGCGCAGGCCACGATCGCGCACCGCTGGGCCGACCCGGAGTTCGCCGACCTGCTGCTGCAGGCGCACGAGGAGATCGAGAGCGTGCTCCTCGCGGAGTGCCAGGAGCTCGGCTACGGCGACAGCCTCGAGGAGTGCGCGGGCGACCCGTATCGCGGGCTCGTCGACGACGCGGCCGTGCAGGTCTACTCCGGCCGGCTCACCTACGGCTTCCCGCAGATCGGGGAGGCCGGGCAGCCGCTCGAGGTGCCCGCGGATGCTCCGGCGCTCCTGCTCACCGCCTTCCCGGACCTCACCGACGCGCAGCGCGCGCAGATCATCGCGCAGACCGCGGTCGACTCCGGATACCCGCTCGACCTCACCGCGGACGGCGACGAGAGTTGGGAGCGCGTCGACCTCGCGCGGGCGCTCACGGCCGAGGTCACGGTGAATCCGGACGGCAGCGTGACGGTCGAGAACTACCGGGACGAGACGCGCGCGAGCGTCTCGTCGGCCGGCTCGATCTCGGTCGACGGCGTGGAGCTCGACGGCTTCTCCGCCGACACGCGCACCTACGTCGTCGACTGGCCCGCCGACCAGCCGCTGCCCGAGGTGACCGTGACGCCCTCGGAGGCCGGCGCGAGCGTGCACGACGGGGTCGGCGCCGGGCTCCGCGCCCTCTCCGTCGCCCCCGCGCTCGCGCTCGCGGCTGCGGCCCCGCTGCAGAGCACGACCTACGCGGTCGTCTCCGAGAACGGGTCGCGGGCGACGCGGTACACGGTCGCCTTCCACCTCACGACGCGAGCCGAGCAGCCCGGCTCGGACGACCCGGGGACGGGCGTCGGCGGCGGGTCGGGCTCCGGGGGATCGGGCGCGGTCGGCTCGGGCTCGCTCTCCTCCAGCGGGACGGGCTCGGTGCTGCCGCTCGCGGTCCTGCTCCTGGGACTCGGACTGCTCTCGACGCTGCTCGGACGGCGACGGCGTCGTCGTCAACTGCCGTAGACGTGTCCAGGCGCGCGGTTGACACGCGAGAACGACGTCGGGCAACGCACCAGGGAGAAGCTCATCGCGGCGTCGGGACTCGCAGCTGCGGAGGCGGCGTGAGACGCCTCTGTGCGTGAGCGGCGCCTCTTCCGCCGCCGCCTCTTCTCCCGGTATCCGGAGCTCCGCGGGCATGGTTCACGAGGATCATCGTGCACTTGCGTTCGAACAAACGTTCGAATAAACTGATCGCACGAGGTGCCGGACCGCTTCGATTTCGAGGGATGTCCATGCCCGTCGTGCCTGCGCCTGTCTTGTCGGCGCCCGCTTTGACGGCGTCGGCTGCCGCGCTCGCCGCGCTGAGCGACGAGGAGCTGCTCGCCGAGCAGGATGCTCTCGCCGTCGAGCGGCGCAGGCTCGACGTGCGCGCCGCGGCGGTGGCGGCCGAGATCGCGCGGCGCTCCAGCCGCGAGCTCGGCCACTCCGGGCTCGCGCAGCGGCTCGGTGCCCGCAGCGCGGAACAGCTCGTCCAGCGGCGCGGCGGGATCACGGGGCGCGAGGCCGGCGCCCTCGTGCGCGTCGGCGCGCTGCTCGCCTCTGAGGAGCTGCCCGCGCTCGCCGCCTCGGTCGCCGCGGGATCGCTCTCCCTCTCCGCGGCGGACGCCATCGCGACCGGGCTCGGGCCGGCCTCCGATCCGGTTCCCGCGGCCGTCCTCGACGTGGCCGCCGCGGAGCTCGCCGCGATCGCCCCCGAGCTCACGGTCGAGACCCTCGCCGCACGGGCGCGCGAGGCCCGCGCCGCGCTCGACGAGGAGTCCGTCGCCGACCGGGAGCGCGCGCTGCGCGATCGGCGCTTCCTCCACCTCGTGCCGCAGCCGGACGGCATGACCCGGATCACGGGACTGCTCGACCCGGAGTCCGCCGCGATCGTGGGCGCAGCCTACGACGCCGTCACCTCGCCGCGTCGGGGCGGGCCGCGCGTCCTCGACCCCGACGAGCTCGCGCGGCAGGAAACCGTGCTGCGCGACGAGCGCACCACGGCGCAGCTCGCCCTCGACGCTCTCGTCGAGCTCATCCGGATCGGCTCGGCCGCCGACGACGGACGCGTGCTCGGTGCGGGGCGGCACGCGGTGCGCGTCCTCGTGACCGACGCCGACCTCGCCCGTCGCGCGGGAGCCGGGCACCTGGAGGGGCAGGGCGCGCCCGTGTCGATCGCGACGGTCGAGCGGCACGTGTGCGACGCCGGGACGGTGCCCATCCGGTTCGACCGGGAGGGGCAGGTCGTGGACGTCGGGCGGGAGCGGCGGCTCTACACGACGCGGCAGCGGATCGGCCTCGCCGCGCGGGACGGCGGGTGCCGGTTTCCCGGCTGCGACCGCCCGCCCTCCTGGTGCGAGGCGCACCACATCGACGAGTGGGGGCGGGATCACGGGCGCACCGATGTGCGGGACGGCGTGCTGCTGTGCCGCTTCCATCATCTGCTCGTGCACGACAACGGGTGGCGCATCCGGCGGATCGGGGCGGCGGAGTACGTCGCGGTCCCGCCCGCCTCGCTCGATCCGGCGCGCGAACCCGTCCCGATGCCCGCGAGAAGCCCGGCGGCGCGGAGGCTGCGGACGTGAGCGCGTGCCGGGTATTCCGCGGCGCGGACGGTCTACTCCACGGCGCGGGCGGTCGCGAGCAGCGGGCGCCCGGTGAGGGGGTTGTCGATCCAGCGCGCCTCGACGCCGTATACCTCACGCACGAGTTCCGGGGTGAGGGTCTGCTCGGTCGGGCCCTCGGCGACGACGCGGCCGCCCGCGAGCACGACGACGCGGTGGGCGTGCGCGGCGGCGAGGGTGAGGTCGTGCAGGGCGGCGACCACGGTGCCGCCCTCGGCGGCGAGGTCGGCGAGCAGAGCGAGACCGTCCAGCTGGGCGCGGATGTCCAGGTGGTTGGTCGGCTCGTCGAGCAGCAGGGCGCCCTCCTCCGGATGCTCGGGCTGCTGGGCGAGGGCGCGTGCGATGAGGACGCGCTGGCGCTCGCCGCCCGAGAGGGTCGGCAGCTCGCGGTCCGCGAGGTGAGCGGCGCCCGTGCGCTCGAGAGCGCGGCGGACGATCCCCTCGTCCTCATCGCCACCCGTCGCCGCGCCGAACCGCGACTCGTAGGGGTAGCGCCCGAGGCGCACCACGGCGCGGGCCGTGAGGGGCAGCTCGGTCGTGGCGTCCTGCTCGACGAGGGAAAGACGACGGGCGCGCTCCCGGCGGGGCAGGGCGTGCAGGTCGACGTCGTGGAGCCGAACCTCGCCCGACTCGGGACGCGGGGCGGCGGCGACGGCACGGAGCAGAGTCGACTTGCCCGCGCCGTTCGGTCCGAGCAACGCCGTGAGGGCGCCCGCCGGGGCGTCGAAGGACGCACCGGCGAGGAGCAGGGCGCCGCGGGAGCCGCTTGCGCGTGCTCCACCGGCCCGCACGACCACGCCGTGCACCTCGAGCCCCATCCCGCTCACGCCCGTGCTCACCCCGCTCGCGCTGCCCATCCTGCTCGCGCTGCCCATCCTGCTCACGCCTCGCTCCTTCGCCGGATGAGCAGGGCGGCGAACACCGGGGCGCCGATCATCGCGGTCACGATCCCGACGGGAAGCTCGCGCGGATCGAACAGCGTGCGCGCGAGGGTGTCCGCCCAGACCAGGAACACCCCGCCCACGAGAGCGGAGAGCGGCAGCAGCGCCCGGTGGCCGGGGCCGACGAGCAGACGCACAGCGTGCGGGAGCACGAGGCCCACGAAGCCGATCGAGCCGGAGACCGACACGAGGGCCCCGGTGAGCAGGGCGGAGGCGCCGAGCAGCCCCCAGCGCGCGACCGAGACGTTCACGCCGAGCGTCGCCGCCGAAGTGTCGCCGAGGGCGAAGGCGTCGAGCACCCGTCCGGAGAAGCACAGCGGGATCCCGACGATGAGCAGGGCGCCGCCCGCGATCGCGACCGCCGGCCAGCGTGCGCCCGCGAGGGACCCCAGCAGCCAGTTCAGGATGTCGCGATAGCTGTCGCCCGTGACCGACCAGAAGATCACGAAGCTCGTCACGGCCCCTGCGAGGGAGGAGACGGCGACACCCGCGAGCACGGTGCGCGTCGGGGTGAGCCGGCCGATCGCGCCCGCGAGTCCGAGGGTCGCGAGGAGCGCCGCGAGGGCGCCCGCGAAAGCGGCGACGGGCAGCGCGAGGGCGAGGCCCGTGACGAGCACCGCGACCGCGCCGAGCGAGGCCCCCGAGGAGAGGCCGAGCAGGTACGGGTCGGCGAGCTGGTTGCGCGTGAGCGCCTGCATGATCGCGCCGACGAGGGCGAGGCCCGCCCCGACCGCGGCTGCGGTGAGCACGCGGGGCAGCCGCAGCTCCCACACGATGCCGTCCTGCCGGACAGGCAGCGGAGCGTCGCCCCAGCCCAAGTGGGCGAGGACGGTGCCCCAGACGTCCGGGAGAGACAGGTCGGCCACGCCGATCGTCGTCGCCGCGGCGGTGCTCAGCACGAGGGCGGCCGCGAGCACGACGCCCGCGACCGCCACCCGAGCGCGCGTCACGGCAGGTCGTGCAGCTGGTCGACGAGGGAGGCCGCCGCCTCCACGCTGCGCACCCCCGCCTCGCTCGCCGCGAAGGGCACGGTCAGGTAGCGGTGCGCGCGCACGGCGTCCAGGCTCGCGGTCGCGGGATTTGACTCGAGCAGGGCGATCTTGCTCGCGGCGGTGTTCCAGGTCGCGTCGACGAGCACGATGACGTCCGGATTCGCGTGCACGATCGCCTCCCAGCCGAGCGAGGTCCAGGTCTGGTCGATGTCGCCGGCGATGTTGGAGAGGCCGGCCGCCTCGAGCACCATCTCCGGGGCTCCGGAACCGGCTCCCACATAGGGGGTGTCGGTGCCGGAGGAGTACCACAGCGCGGTCAGGCCGCGGTCGTCCGGCTCGATCGCGGCGAGCCGCTCCCGCTGCTCGGCGACCAGGTCGGCGGCGCGGTCCTCGACGCCCATGATGCGGCCGATCTCGTCGATCTCGCGGAACACCTCGTCGTAGGTGAGCTTCGCGGGCA
>Ga0164243_10007399_pt1 | contig 16400 bp, 12 predicted proteins | sample OricompcompostOP_FD_108781 | JGI IMG/M metagenome (GOLD analysis project Ga0164243, IMG submission 108781) | Organic Plus compost microbial communities from Emeryville, California, USA - Original compost - Organic plus compost (OP) | ecosystem: Engineered > Solid waste > Mixed feedstock >...
GATCGGCGAGCTGGATGTGGCCGATCGTCGCCTCCTCGGTGAGGCTCCACAGATCGGTGAACACCGGCCGGCGGGTCAGCGCCTGGAACGTCATCGGCCCGACGAACTTCTGCGCGCGCGCGGTCATCGCGACCGTGACCTCCGCGCCGGCCTTGTCGAGCAGCCGCACCAGCTCCGCGGCCTTGTAGGCCGCGATCCCCCCGCCGACCCCGAGGACGATCCGCGCGCCGCGGAGCGGCGCCGAAGGATCGCGTGGTGAGCGCTCGGTACGAGGTGCTTGCATCGAGCGCAGCGTACCTCAGCCGATCCGCGTGGCCAGGTACTTGAGGTTCGTGTAGTCGTCGAGCCCGTGGCGCGATCCCTCGCGGCCGAAGCCCGAGTGCTTCACGCCGCCGAACGGCGCCTGCGCGGTCGACACGAGGCCCTCGTTGATACCGACCATGCCGGTCTCGAGCGCCTCGGCGACGCGGACCTGGCGCGCGGCGTCGCGCGTGTAGACGTACGCGACGAGCCCGTACTCGGTGTCGTTGGCCTGCGCGATCGCGTCGGCCTCGTCGGCGGCGGTCCGGATCGCGACGACCGGCCCGAAGATCTCCTCGCGCCACAGCTGCATCTCGGGCGTGATGCCGGTCAGCACCACCGGCGCGATCAGCCGCGACCTGCCGTCGGGCGGCGCGCCGAACCGCACGGTCGCGCCCTTGCCGATCGCGTCGTCGACGAGGCGCTTGATCTTCGCGACCGCCGCGTCGTCGATGACAGGCCCGAGGTCGACGTTCGGATCGAGCCCGCGCCCGACGACGAGCTTCCCGACGGCGGCGACGAGCCGGGTCGTGAACGCCTCCGAGATCGACGCCTCGAGGATGAGCCGGTTCGCGGCGACGCAGCTCTGCCCGGTGTTGCGGAACTTCGCGACCATCGCGCCCGCGACCGCGGCGTCGAGGTCCGCGTCGGCGAGCACGACGAACGGCGCGTTCCCACCGAGCTCGAGCGAGATCCGCTTGAGGTCATCGGCGGCCTGGCGCATGAGCAGCATGCCGACCTTCGTCGAGCCGGTGAAGCTGACCTTGCGGATCGCGGGCGCGCCCAGGAGCCGCGCGCCCGTGCGGGACGCGTTCGCGCTCGGCGTGATGTTGATGACCCCGGCGGGGATCCCGACGTCGGCGGCGAGCTGCGCGAGCGCGAGCGCGGACAGGGGCGTCTGCGCCGCGGGCTTGGCGACGACGGTGCACCCGGCCGCGAGCGCCGCGCCGATCTTCCGCGTCAGCATCGCGTAGGGGAAGTTCCACGGCGTGATCAGCGCGCACGGGCCGACCGGCTCGCGCACGACGACGATGCGCTGGTGCGCGTGGCTCGACGGGATGGTCTCGCCGTAGCTGCGCTCCGCCTCTCCGGCGAACCACGACAGGAAGCTCGCCGCGTACCGGACCTCCGCGAGCGACTCCTTGAGCGGCTTGCCGTTCTCGCGCGTACAGACCTCGGCGAGCCGGCGCTCGTCCGCGAGCATCCGGTGCGCGAGCTGCGCGAGCAGGCGCCCGCGCTCCGGCCCGGGGCGGTGCTTCCACGAGGCGAACGCGCGCGCGGAGGCGTCGATCGCGGCGTCGACGAGATCGTCGCCACAGTCGGTGACGTCGGCGAGGTGCTCGCCGTCGAACGGGTCGGTCACGGCGAACCGCTGGTCGGCGGGGACCCACCGGCCGTCGAGGTACGCGTCGCGAGGGGGGAGCTCCGTCATGCAGAAACTATGGCGCGAATCGGAGATCCGGTGACCGCGGCTCTGCGTTATAGCCGCCGTCATGAGCGAGAAGGGTCGGATCGCAGCGATCTTCGGAGCGGTCGCCGTCGTGGCGGGTGGCGGACTCTACTACTTCTTCAAGGTCCACACGCCGAAGCAGCAGCGCGCCGCGGCGCAGGCCGAGATCGCCGCGTGGGAGAAGCGGCTCGACGCGGCGCGGAGCTGCCTGTTCGGCGCCACGCCGGCGTCGGGAGACAGCGGCGAGGCGCTCGCCGTGCGCGAGCTCACCCCCGATCCGTGGGACCGCGGCACGTGCACCCAGCTGATCGCCCGCCTCAATCGTGGCGTCGCCGACGACACCGGGCTGCTCCCCGTCGAGCACGCCTGGATGTCGATCGACCGCGCGGCGGCGAAGGTCGCGTCCTCGTTCGCGACCCACGTCGACCCGTTCGGCGAGGCGCCCGCGAACCGCCGCAAGGACTCGCCCCTGCCGGCGGCGCTCCTGGAGCTCGACGCCGCCCACGCCGATCTGCGCAAGGCGGCCGGGATGGAGCCGCCGCCGACCGCGACCTTGCCCCGGCTCCCCGCGGCCGAGCTGATCCGGCTCGCGCACGGCGAGGACCGCGTGAAGTCGCTCGACGACTGGTGGATCCCGTCGGCCGGCGGCTCGATCGCGTTCGGCTCGACGACGAAGGGCCAGGTGCAGCTCGTGCTCGTGCCGGGCAGCGCGCCGAAGCTCGCGGCGGTCCCGCACCGGGCGCTGCGCGCGGTCCCGGACCTCGCGTGGGGCACGGCCGGGATGGCCGAGCAGATCGAGATCGCGCCTGTCGACGACAGCGGCGCGTTCGGCGCGATGACGAGCGTGCCGGTCTCCGGATCGCCGCGCGTCCTCGCCGCGGTCGGCACCGCGACGGCAGGGCTCGTCGTCGCGTACGCGGAGGAGACCGGCGTCGTGCTCGTGCGCTCGAGCGGCGGCGCGTTCACGGCCGCCCCGCCCATCCCCGGCACGCGCGCCGGGGCGACCGCCGACCCCAGCGGTCGCGTGCTCGTCGCGTGGAGCGGCGTGCCCCCCACCCGCGACGGCGCCCGTCAGCTCGAGTCCGACGAGCCCGGCCCGCTGCTGTACAGCTTCATCTCGCGCGGCGACGCCGCGCCGGTGCCGGTCGAGCTCGGCACGGGATACCCGCAGAGCATGTGCCTGACCGACACCCTCGGCTGGGTCCAGACCCACGGCCACCTGCGCTCGTTCGACGGGACCACCGCCGGGGAGCACATGCTCCCGGGCCACGAGCTGGTCGCGTGCACGCGCGACGCCGCCCTGGCCATCGACTACGAGGGCATGCGCTACAGCGTGTGCAATCCGTCGTGCGAGCCCGTCGAGATCACGGGCCTGCGTGCGACGACGGTCGCGACCGTCGCGAACGGCAAGGTCCACGCCGTGCGGACGCGCGGGCGCGTGCTCGGCGTGTGGCGCCAGAGCCTCCCGCCGAAGTTCTTCGCGCTGCCCGAGAAGATCACGCCCGTCCAGGCGACGAGCGACGGCAAGGTGCTCGACGTGCTCGCGACCACCGAGAGCGGCGCGGTGATCGCGCGCGTCCCGCTGGACTGAGCCTCACGCGCGCACGCCGACCAGCTGGATCACCGTGTCGCCCACGGTGATGCGGTCCCCGAGGCGCAGCTTCGCCTTGTGGACCGGCGCACCGTTCACGTAGGTGCCGGCGCGAGAGCCGAGGTCGATCAGGTGCGCGGTGCCGCGGTCGACCTCGATGACCGCGTGCATCCGGGCCACCTTCGGATCGTCGGCGATCCGGAGGTGGGCGCTCGCGGTCGAGCCGATCTTGAGGATCGGGCCGGACAACGAGCGCTCGTCCCGCATCCCGGCGCGCGAGGTGACCGCGACCACGACGAGCGGAGCGGGCTCCGGCGCGAGTCGCTCCTCGGCGGCCCGCTCCACGTGCGAGTGCGCGGGGGCCGGCTCCGCGTAGCCCTCCGCGACGCGATGCAGCGCCGTCTCGAGCTCGCGCGCGTCGAACCAGATCCCGTGCGCGTCGCAGCGATCGATCGGCACGCCGCAGAAGGTCACCGCGCGCATCGCGGTGCCGCACGCCGGGCACGCGAGCGGCGGCTCGGCGCGCTCGAGGACCGCGAGCACGAGCGGTGCGAGCGGCTCGGCCGGGACCATCGTCTGGACCATCTCGGCCAGCGTGGGCTCGTCGAGCCACAGCCCGCCGCACTCGCGACATCCGCGCGCGGACCGCGCGTCCGCGAGCTCGACATGACACCGAGGGCACCGTTCGAAGCCGTCGCGATACGCCATCGCGCCCGAGCGTCGCACGGGTCCGGCCCGACGTGCTCGACTCGTGCGTACAAGTCGATCACGTGGGACGGGCCGCGTCGTGTCAGAGCACCTGCGCCAGCGCGCGGGTCTCGAGCAGGTTGTCCTCGATCGAGCAGTAGGTCCAGCCGCCGTAGCGGCCCACGGAGTGCACGCCCGCGCGCGCCAGCACGTCGCGCACGCGCTGGGTCTCCGCGATCGACGCCTTCGTGATGTGGACGTATGCCGGATCGAGGACCACGTGGTGATGCGAGACGAGCCGGTGCCCGTCGACGATGCCCTCGCGCGCGAGGTCGTCGAGCACGCGGGCGCGCAGCGCGTCGACGTCGAACGTGGCGCCGTGCGGGGCCCCGATCTCGACGTAGAGGCTCATGCGATCGGTGTCGAAGATGTTGTCGTACCAGCCGACCCGGTAGAACGAGAGCGAGCGGTCGGGGAAGTACATCCAGTGCACGCCGCGCTGGCCCTTGCGGTCGAAGCCGAGGTTGAACACGAGCACCTGGTTCGACGTGAACACGCCCGGGTCGTGCTCGAGTCGGGTCATCCGGGCGAGCACCGGCAGCGGCGCGGAGCTCACGATCTGACCGTACCGGATACGACCGCGCGGCGTCACGACCTCGCGCGCGTCGAGATCGATCGAGGTGACGGGCTCCGCGCAACGCACCGTGCCGTCGGGCAACCCGGAGAGGAGCGCGTGGATGTACTGGATCGCGCCGCCCGCCGGATACGTGAACGTCGCGTTGTACCCGCCATCGCGCGCGCCCGGGCGCATGTTGCCGATGATGTCGGCGATGTCGGCGTGCGGGAAGAACCGCCCCATCGCGTCGGGATCGAGCTGGTCGAGATCGATCGCGTACAGCTTCTCGTTGTACGGGCGCAGGAACTTCTCGGTGATCGCCGCGCCGAGCCGCCGGTACAGCATCTCCTTGAACGACGCCGGTGGCCCTTCCCCCTGCGGGCGGAAGAACAGGTCGACGAGGCACTCGACGAGCTCGGCCTTCGGCAGCTGGTGGATGTTCTTCTGGAACGGGAAGTCGATGTCGCGCCCTGCGTAGCGGATGTAGCTGCGCTTCTCGACGGTGCGGATCTCCTGACCGGGCATGCGCGCGCGCAGCCACGCCTCGATCTCGGGGTGCTTGAAGTGGAAGAAGTGGCCCGAGTAGTCCCACACGAACCCGTCCTGCGCGACGGTCTTGCAGTAGCCGCCGGGCTCGCGATCGGCCTCGAGCACGACGACGCGCGCCTGGGGCTTGCGCTCGCGGTACCAGTTCGCGAACCCGAGGCCGGAGACGCCGGCGCCGATCACGACGACGTCGGCGCTCTCGCTCGCCGCGCTCGTCACGGCGCCCCGAGCCTCGCCAGCTCGTTCGCGAAGATGCGGCGCGCGATCGCGATCGCGCAGCCGTAGGTGCTCTCCACGCCGAAGTACGACATGCTCTTGGACAGCAGGCTCTGGCGCCGCGAGTACGGCGTATCCGAGGCGTAGTGGATGATGCCGAGCTCGAACTGCGAGCGATCGACGAGCGAGACCAGCTCGTCCTTGGGGTGCCGGCGCGGCTCGACGAGCTCGTAGGTCGCCGACAGGTACGGCCCGGCCTCCATCTCCATGACCGTGTAGCCCTCTCGATAGAACACGTCCATGTACTCGCGGTTCTGGAGGAACGCCGAGCGCACGGTGAGCGCCTTCTGGTTGTCGAGGACGGTCCCGTGCTTCATGAACGGCTGCACGTCCGAGGCCGACAGCGCGTTGGCGATCAGGTACGTGTTCGACGAGTGCTCGTCGTGGATCACCTTGCTGATCATGACGTCGCCGACGCGACCGTTGAGCGTCGCGGCCTTGCCCATGATGTAGATGCCGCGCAGCTCCTCGACCCCGAGCGCGACCGCGGCGAGGTGGTGGTACGCGGCCATCCCGAGCGGGTAGTCGATGTTGACGAGCACCGCCGGGCTCTCGACGATGCGCTCGATCCCCGGGACGTGCACGCGCGGGTCGAGGTTCTCTGGGCGCAGCCGGGCGAGCTCGATCACCTGCGCGTCGACGTCGATCTTGCCGGGCGACGAGATCGCGCGGATCCCGGCGGCGGCGTCCCACTCTTGCACCTGCGACATCCGCGTGTTCGCGTCTCCGCTGGCGTCGTGGATGAACGCGCGCAGCGAGTAGTAGAGGATGTTCGTCGCGAGCGCGTGATCGCCGGCGGCGACGGCGGTGTCGTAGCGCGGCGCGAGATCCTCGAAGTTCCGGCGGTGGAGGAACTCGACGATCTCGTTGCGGTGGGCGCGCGCGTAGCCGCCGAGCAGGTTCGCGAGCGAGTGGCTGTTCGACGACACGAAGTACACGGGGCGCCCGGGCGGCATCGCCGGGGCGATCGCGTTCCACCACCGGTGGGCGGAGCGCTGGTACTCGCGGAACGAGCCGTCGAGCAGGCGCAGGAACAGGTCGCAGTCGTGCGCGATCATGTCGCCCAGGATCTCGCTCGATCGCGGGCCGAGGGCCCCGCGCAACCGGAGCACGTGCTCGGCGCCCCCGAGCGCACCCGACAGCGCCACGTCGTCGGTGACGTCGGTGATCCTGGCCGCGATCAGGCGCTCGCGCAGCTTGTTCCACTCGATCTGGTACGCGGTGAGGATCGGGACGAGATCGTCGATGTCGGACGCCGACGCGATGAACGCCGCGAGCGTCTCCTGCCCGTCCCAGCGCAGCGGACGCCGCCGGCCGCGCGTGCGCACGACCTGCCAGCGGTCGACCATGTAGCCGGCGGCCTGGAACTGCGCCAGGCTCTGGCCGAGCACGATCCGCCGGATCCGCGGCATGCAGTCGGGGAGCCTGCCGGCGCTGTACGCGAACGCCGCGAGGTCCGGCTCCGGGTTCTCGGCCCCGAGGTGCAGGCTCGACCGCGAGTAGAGGTGAGCCTCCTCGAACGCGCGCACCCGGACGTCGCCGCTGGACCGGAGGAGCGAGTAGTAGGTTCGGATGTAGAGGTCGATCTCGTCGCTCGTGGCGCGAGGAGGCTGGCGATCCACGTCGATAGGGTAGATCACCCTGGCCTCCGGAGCGCTTTTCCTGGCCTACCGGGTGCTAGCGGGTCCTGAAAATGCTAACCAAGGGCTCCCCCGCACCGGGGGCGGTCAGGGAACACACGTGAGCAAAGAAGAGCTGGTACATCTCGACGGCGAAGTCATCTTGATCGCGAAGGGCGGCAACTTTCGCGTCAAGCTCGACAACGGGCACGAGGTGCTGGCGAAGCTGGCGGGCAAGGTCCGGCGTCACCGCATCCGCGTCGTCCTCGGAGATCGAGTGACCGTCGCCGTTTCGCCGTACGATCCGACCCGCGGCTTCATCGTCTACCGTCAGCGCTAGCGCGCACCAGCGCCATCGCCATCGGCGCTGGCCGGATGGCGCCGCGCGCTACAGCCCGTCGCAGGTCATCGGGGGACCGCAGGTCCCCGGCTCCGTGCCGCTCGCCCCGACGCAGCTGCCGGACGCGCACTGAGGGTCCGATGTGCAGGACGCCCCGTCGGGCTGCGGCGCGATGCAGGTCCCGCTCACGCAGGCCAGCCCCTCGGCGCACTCGAAGCCGTCACACGGCGTCGAGATGCCCGGCGCGGTGGCGCAGGTCCCGAAGATCGGCGTCCCGTCGGACATGAGCGCGTCCCCCGAGCAGTACCCCGAGACGCAGTCGAGATCGGTGGCGCACTCCTCGCCGTCGGCGACGTGACCGGTGAACGGGCTGTCGCACTCGGCGAACGTGCCTTCGGTCACCTGCCCTCGCGCGACGTCCTCGCAGGTCAGCGCGGCGATGCGGTCGAGGCACGCACGCATCTTGGTGCCGTCGTAGCTGAGGCGGCCGGCGTCGAGCGAGGCCTGGTACACCGGCACGAGCAGCCCGTCGAACAGCCCGGTGTACACGGTCACGCACTCGGCCTCGTCCTCGGAGCCGAACGTCTCCTCGCGGAGCTCGTCGGGCGTGCAGCACGACGCGAGGCGCTCGCACATCACCGTGGCCATCTCCTGGCCGAGCTCGTCGAGCGAGATGCCATCGTCCCCGCCGCACCCGGCGACGGCGACCCCCAGCAACAGAAGGTAAGCAGCTCTGGTCATCGGTTCCCCCAGACTCCCATCCTCTCAGCTCCCCCCGTGGCTGCGAAGTGAGAGCACCGTGATGCCGGGCCTCGCCGCGCGCGGTGCCCGTGGACGCCTCGGTGTTACGCTCGCGGGGTGGCTGACACACCGCTCTACGTCGGGATCGATCTCGGGACCACGAACTCGGCCGCGGCCGTCTTCGACGGCGAGCGCGTCTCCGTGATCCGCAACACGCAGGGCGCGACGGTGACGCCGTCGGTCGTGCGCATCGACAAGCAGGGCCGGATCACCGTCGGGACCCGCGCGCGGCGGTTCCTCGAGCAGGACACGCCGAACACCGCCGCCGAGTTCAAGCGCCTCATGGGCACCGGCAAGGCGATCGAGTTCCCGGCGGCGGGCGTCGCGAAGAAGCCCGAGGAGCTGTCGGCCGAGGTGCTGAAGGCCCTCAAGCAGGACATCACCGACCAGCTCGGCGTCACCGTCGAGCGTGCGGTGATCTCGGTGCCGGCGCTGTTCGAGCTGCCGCAGAGCGCGGCGACCTCCGAGGCGGCCCGGCTCGCCGGGTTCTCGCGGGTCGAGCTGTTACAGGAGCCGATCGCGAGCGCGCTCGCGGCCGGCTGGCGTGCCGATGACGACGGCGGCGGGACCTGGCTCGTGTTCGATCTCGGCGGCGGCACGTTCGACGCGTCGCTGCTCGAGACGCGCGACGGCCTCCTCCGCGTCGTCGGCCACGACGGCGACAACTTCCTCGGCGGCCGCGACTTCGACTGGGCGATCACCGAGCACCTCGCGGCGCAGCTCCCCGTCGTCCCGCGCCGTAACACGCCCGAGCACGGCCCGGCGCTGCGCGCGCTGCGCCTCGCGGCCGAGGAGGCGAAGATCGAGCTGTCGCGCGGCGAGCGCGCCCAGGTCACGCTCGCGCAGCCGCTGTCGCTCGAGGGCGAGGAGATCGACGTCGATCTCGAGGTGACGCGCGCCACCGTCGAGAGCCTGTGCGCGCCGCTCGTCGATCGCGCGATCGAGGTGTGCCTGCGCTTGCTGTCCGCGCACGGGCTCGGACCCGGGCGGCTCGCGAAGATCGTGCTCGTCGGCGGGCCGACGGTGATGCCGCTCGTTCGCCAGCGCGTGGCCGCGCGGCTCGAGGCGCCGGTCGCCGAGGGTCACGATCCGATGACGCTCGTCGCGCAGGGCGCGGCGCTGTACGCGGCGACCGCGAGCCTCGACGGGCGCGCCGCGTCGGTCGCGGTGCCCGCGGGGCGCCAGGTCTGGCTCCAGTACCCCGCGGTGTCCGCGGACCTCACCCCGCACGTCGTCGGGAAGTTCGTCGGGGACCACCCGCCCGCGACCCTGCGCCTCGTGCGCAGCGACGGCGGGTGGTCGAGCCCCGAGGTGTCGATCGCGCCCGACGGGACGTTCCTCACGACCGTGACGCTGCTGCCGCGGCGCGCGTGCACGTTCCAGCTCGAGGCGCGCGCGACGAGCGGCGAGCTCGTCGCGGTGACGCCCGCGTCGTTGACGATCGTGCAGGGCCTGACGATCGGCGATCCGCCGCTGTCGCGGACGCTCGGCGTCGCGCTCGCGAGCAACCACGTGCAGGTCTACCTCGAGCGCGGCGCTCCCCTGCCCGCCCGGCGCACGTTCACGCACCACACCGTCGAGACCGTCGCGAAGGGCAGCTCCGAGAGCGTGCTCAAGATCCCGATCGTCCAGGGCGAGATGACCCGCGCCGACCTGTGCCGGCTCGTCGGCACGCTCGACATCGGCGGGGATGCGGTCAAGGACACGGTGCCGACCGGCTCCGCCGTCGAGGTCACGATCGAGCTCGATCGCGGCGGCCGGCTGTCGGCGCGCGCGCTGATCCCGTCGATCGGCCAGGTGTTCGAGCACGTCGCCCACCTGCTCGTCCCCGACGCGGCCCCCGCGGCGCTCGACGCCGCGCTCGGCGAGCTGCGCCGCCAGCTGATGGATCTGCGGTCCGATGCGTTCCGCCACGGGCTGTCGCAGGTGATCGAGCGGCTCGATCGCGTCGAGGCGCGCCTCGCCGAGGCCGAGCGCGACATCGACGCCGCGCACGGCGGGGATGCGGACGCCGCGCAGCGCGCGCGCCGGGCGCTGCTCGACGTGGACGCGACGATGGCGGAGGCCGACCTCGCCCGCAAGTGGCCCGAGCTCGAGGACCAGGCGCGACAGACCGCGATCAGCGCGTCATCGATGGTCGGGATGTACGGCACCGAGGCCGAGGGAGCGCTGCTCCAGGAGGTGCTCGCGGCGATGGAGAAGGCGCGCCGCGACAAGGACGCCGCCGAGCTCGAGCGCCAGCTGCGGCTCGCGCAGCGGCTGTCGAGCGCGGCGTTCAACCGCACGAGCGAGGCCTGGGAGCTCTACTTCGAGGACGCCGCGTCGGAGATCAGCCGCACGCGCGACCTCCCGCGCGCGCACGCGCTCGTCACCGAGGGCAAGTCGGCGCTCGAGCGCGGCGACACCGAGGAGCTCCGCCGCGTCGTGAAGGCGCTGTGGCAGCTGCTCCCCGAGGACAGCGAGGCGCGCAAGAAGGGCTTCGACTCGGGAGTCCGCTGATGTCGGCGTTCGGGTCCGCGCTCGACGAGAACCCGTTCTACGTGCTCGGCCTCTCGCCCGACGCGAGCCGGATCGAGCTCGAGCGCGAGGCGCAGAAGCTGCTCGGCATGCTCGAGCTCGGGTTCGCCGGCGCCACGACGTACGCGACCCCGCTCGGCCCGCGCACCCGGACGCCCGAGCTCGTGCGCGCGGCGGTAGCGGCGTTGCGTGATCCGTACCGGCGGCTCGTCGCCGAGCTGTGGGCCCGCCACGCGCCGCCGGCGACGCTGGAGTCAACGCCGACGGCGGCCCCGGCAGAGGCCACGCAGCCCGGGCTGCGGCGCCGGCTCGGCTGGAGCCCCTGATGTACGCGATCCCGATCCTCCTGCTGTCGCGCCTGCACCACTACGCGCTCGACGCGCGGCGCAAGAACCGCACGACGCGCTACTTCCTGTGGTCCGCGGTCGCGGCGCTCAGCGCGACCATCGTGCTCACCGTCGCGGCGCTGTTCGTGTACGTGCTGTGCTACGCGGGCCTGTGGTTCCTCGCGCTCGCCGTGATCGCGGTGCTCGCCGTGCCGCTCGCCGGGCCGCTGGCGATCCGCCACGTGCTCGTGCCGCGCGGCGCGTTCCGCCTCGCGTACTACCTCGGCTGGGCGAGCCGCCCGGGCCGCGATCCCACCGCGTACGGGCTCGTCGTCGCCGCGTGGGCGGTCGCGGTGCGGCCGTCGGGGCGCGGTGAGGCGTGGGTCGCGAGCCAGCGCGACCGGCGGATCCCGCTCGGCGACGCCGAGGTCATCGCGACCGCGCTCCTCGCGGCGGCGCGCGGCGATGCGATGACCGCCCGCAGCCTCGCCCGCTCGTCGCTGCTGCTCGTCGAGAACCACCCGAGCGTCCGCGAGCTCGCGGGCGAGTGGCTCGCCGTGGACGCCGCCGAGCGCGGCGCGTGGTCCGAGCTCGCGGACGACGCCTCCGCCGCGCGCTGGCCGGCCTCGCCGCTGACGTTCTTCCTCGAGGGCGTGGCGGCGCGCCGCGTGGGCGCACCGAACGCGCCGAGCGAGCGCGAGCTGTGGGCGCGCTGGCTCGTCGCCCCGAAGCGCGCGGCCACGCGCGAGCTCCGCGACACCGCGACGCCGCCCCCGGCGCCCGCGCCGCGCGTGCGCGATGCCGACGACGAGGCCGCCGACGATGGCGTCGACGCCGAGGCCACCGGCGCGGTCGCGCTCGACGAGCGGGCCCCGCTCCCCCGCGCGATCGCCGCGCACCTCGCGTTCGGCACGGGCGTGCGCACCGAGGAGACGCTGCGCGCGACCGTGCGCGCGTGGGACGCCGCGCTCACCGACGGCGCGACCCACGCCTGGCTCGCACGCCGCGCGATCGAGCTCGAGGCGCCGCTCGGCGCGGTCGATCGCGCGCTCCGCGAGGTCTCCGCCGTGGTCTCCGACGAGCTCGGCCGGCTGGCCGACGCCGAGGAGCTCGGCGCGCCCGCCTCGCACGGCCCCGTCGGCGACTCGCTCGGGCGCCGGCTCCGCCACGGCCGCCTCGACGCGCTCGAGGCCGGCTTCACGCGCTGGGCGGCGCGCCGCCACGACGCCGAGATCCGGTCCGCGATCGACGAATGGCGCGAGTTCATCGCGCTCCGCGACGCGTACACGGCCGCGGTCACCGCCGGTGGGCTCGAGCTGCGCCGGCTCGCGTTCCCCCACGCCTACGCCACGGGCACGGCGATGGCCGCCTGGCTGTGGAACGCGCGCGACGAGTACGCGCTCGCGCACGCGATCTTCCGCTGGCTGCTCGACGAGGCGCTCGTCGTCGGCGACAGCGAGGCGATCGAGCTCGGCACCCGCAACTGCAGGCTCGCGGTGCCCACGCGAAGCGACTGAGACGCCGCGGCGTCGTGGCGGTCGACCCCTCGGGCACACGCCCTGTCGCGCGCAGCGCAGACGTTCACTGCGTGGCCTCCGGCTGCACGGCGCCGCGTCAGCGCGCGGACCAGTCGCAGCCGAGCTCGGCCTGCGTGATGTGGCAGCGCAGGCACATGCGACGGTTGCCGCGATCGAGGGCGCGGCACCGCGCGCTACCGCGCCAGCCCGGCGGGTGCGGCGAGGCGCCGAGCGAGCCCGGCTGGTTCGAGTGGCACGTCAGGCAGTCCTCCTCGCGGTGGCACGACGAGCAGCTCGTGAGGTTGCGGCGCGCTTCGATCGCGTGGCGGTTGGGCCCCACGCCCGCGGTCGCCCAGCCCGGCGGGTGGAACGCGCCGCCCGGCTGGCTCGCGTCGAACGCACCGGGGATGCGCGTCGTGATCCCGGAGCGCTCGTGACACGCGACGCAGAACGACTGCGTGCGATGGCACGCCGAACAGTCCGGCGTCCCGCGGCGCGCCTCGACGGCGTGGGTCAGGAGGTAGTTCCCCGGGTGGAAGCCGAGCGGCCTGACCACGCCCTGGTGGCAGTCCACGCACTCGGACTGGTCGTGACAGGCGGTGCACGTGGCGCCGACCTGCCGCGCCTCCTGGGCGTGATCCGACGAGAAGCGCGGCCCGTGCGCGTCGCCGAGGCCGCTCGCGCGCGGGACGAGCTCGCCGTGCGGGAACTTCGTCTCGAGCAGGCCGCCGAGCTTGCGCACGTGGCAGTCGCCGCAGCGGCGCTCCTGGCTGCCCGACGTGTGGCACGCCAGGCACGACGCCATCGTGGGCAGCTGGCGCGTCGTCGCGAGATCGACCGTGGTCATGTCGCCGTGGCAGGACGCGCACGGGGTCTTCACGTGCGCGCTGTGATCGAACTTGAGCGGGGGCGGCGTCAGGTACACGCGCGCGACCGGGCGATCGGGTGACCACCCCGGGTGGCACGTGGTGCACGCAGCCGGCGGCGCGCCCGCGACGCTGCGCTGGGGCTCCGCGCGATCGATCGGGTGACAGGCGCGGCACGCGGCCTCGGTCGGGATCAGGTTGTCGACCGCCGAGCGGGACGTCGTCGCGGCGGGATGACAGGTCGCGCACGTGGCGCCGCGCGCGAGGTGGAGCCGGTGCGAGAACGTCAGCGGCAGCCGCTGCTCGGGGTACACCACGGGAGACCACGCGTCGTCGGGCCCGCGCTCCGCGCGCACGCCCGTCGCGCCGAGCACGATCGCGAGCGCGGCGATCACGGCGAGCGGCAGGTAACGCAGGAATCTCGGCATCGCTGGCATCTCGGTATCAGGGCTCCGGGGCGAACGCGAGATCGAGCACGGCGAACACCCGCGTCTGGGTCGAGGACACCTCATCGTGGTTGCCCTCCGCGACGACGTGCAGCGCGACCATCTCGGACACCTGGTACGAGCTCGACAGCACGACCGAGCTCGTCACGTACGCGGGCGCGTCCTCCTCGCGCACGCCGAGCACGATCGCGCGGCCACGCAGCCACAGGTCGTCACGCGCCTTCCACGCGATCTCGCCGGTGCCGCCGAGCCGCCGCCCGCCGTAGCCGTCGTCCCACAGCGCATCCGCGCGCGCGCGCAGGCGCGAGGACGGCGCGTGCTCGATGCCGGCGTCGACTCCACCCGCGAACGACGGCAGGGCTTCCGCCTCGGCGTAGCGACGCAACCACGCGCTGCCGTGGAGGCGAAGGCGGCCGAGCGCCGAGCCGAGGTAGCCGTAGCCGACGCGCACGTCGGTGGTCGGCGCGATCGAGAACGCGTTGAAGATCGAGTCGCCGTCGAACGTCGGCAGGAAGTACTCGAACGTGGGCTCGACGACGTGGTCGCCGCGGCGGATCCGCATGCCGAGGTCCGCGCGATCGAACGCCGCGTGGAGCAGCGAGAACCGCGCGTTCGCGTACGGCGTGAGCACGGTGGAGCCGGCGCGCAGGTCGGCGTGGGCGCGCGCGTACAGTCGCTCCTCGTTGACGCCGTGCGCGGGCGCCTGCCCGTGCTCGTTCGGGTACAGCCCGACGTCGGGGTACGCGAGCCGGTCCACACCGTCGAACACGCCGACGGTCCGCGACCACGTCCGGCGGTAGCCGACCTCGATGCCGCCGCCCCGGCGTCGCGAGGTCGCGAGCGCGACGCCCGCGGTGGGCTGCCACACCTGACGCTGCGGGCACAGCTCGAAGTCGCTCGACAGCCGCGAGTTGGTGATGCGCCGGTTGCGATCGATCAGCTGCCACGAGCCGGTGCCGGGGGTCGGCCCCTCGACGTACTCCTGGCAGCCCGCGCCGGAGGTCCCGTCGAGCTCGAGCGCGTGGTGCCCGAGCGGCGAGGCGGCGCGCACGCGGAGCCCGGCCAGCGCCGTGATCGCGAGCCGGCCCGGCAGCTCGGCGCGCACCGTCGTGCCGTCGACGCCCGAGCCGCCCCAGCCGTCGTCGAACAGCACGCGGCCGAGCTGCACGGTGACGCGATCACCGGCGAGCCCGGCGATCGTCAGGTGACCGTAGAGCAGATCGAGCCCGGCCGTGGACTCGGCGAGCTCGGGGATCACGTCGATCGCGTCGCGGCGGATCGATGGCGACAGCGTCATCCGCCCGCTCGTGAACGTGCCGAAGTCGTGATCGACGCGGAGGTAGCTCTGCCACGAGATCGTGAGCCCGCGGTCGGGCAGCCGCTGCTGCCGGCGCTCCGCCGACAGGTCGCCGATGTCGACGATCCGCAGCGCGATCGTCTGCGTGTAGCGCCGGCGCCCGAGGAACAGATCGGGTCCGATCAGCTGGTACTGGCGCAGCTGGTAGGCCTGCCCGATCGAGCGCGCGCGCACCCAGAACTCGTACGCCTCGGCGGGCGACGGTATCGCGACCAGCGCGAGCGCGAGCGCGGCGATCACGGCCCTGCGCATCGGCGTCACGGTATCACGTCACCGCGCGACGGTGACCGTGTCGACGACCACGCGCGCGCCCGGACCGAGCGCCGCGAGCCCCCACGCACCGCGCGCGCCGGCCGCGGCGTCGCCCAGCGCACACGCGAGGAGCTCGGTCGTTCCGACGAGACCGCGCGCGCTCCCCGCGGTCACCTCGAGCCGGAGCGTCGCGCCCACCGCCGGCTCGAACGCCGGCACCGGGCCTCCGGTGCACACGGTCCGGACCTCACCGGCGGTGCGGTGGACCAGCTTCGCCGGCGCACCCGGCGCGAGCTCGAGGGCCAGCTCCTCACCCGGGCCCCGGTGACGCGCGATCAGCGCCACGCCGCCCGCGCGCACGCGCACGGTCACCTGCACGGACCCCGTCGCGGTGCGCGGCCCGCCGACGAGCGCCCGCGCGAGATCGCCCTCGCCCGGAGCAGCGGCGGACGCGAGCTCCCACGCCGAGGTCCGGGTCACCGTGCTCGGATCCACGGGCGTCAGCACGGTCGTCGTCCCGCCCGGGACCACGGTGACCGAGCCCGCGGCGGGACCGACGAGCGAGGGGCGGAAGATCCACGCGTCGCGCGACGGCTGACCGTCCGCGTCGCGCGCACCGAGGACGAGGACGCTGCCGTCGGCGAGCGAGATCATCGCCGGCGGGTGAGCTGGTGCGCCCTGCCCCGCCTGCCAGCGATCGAGCGTCGGATCGTAGAGCACGAGCGCCGGCGAGCCCGCGCCGCCGACGCCGGCGACGCGCCCGTCCTCGAGCCCGATCAGGCGCATGCCAGTGAGGTCCGGCGCCGACCGGATCGGGCGCGCCGCGTTCAGGCCGGGCACGATCACGGACGCGCTGCCGTCGGGTGTGTCGCCGTCGGGCGCGAACGCGGTGA
>Ga0164243_10007400_pt1 | contig 16397 bp, 14 predicted proteins | sample OricompcompostOP_FD_108781 | JGI IMG/M metagenome (GOLD analysis project Ga0164243, IMG submission 108781) | Organic Plus compost microbial communities from Emeryville, California, USA - Original compost - Organic plus compost (OP) | ecosystem: Engineered > Solid waste > Mixed feedstock >...
CGCTCGAGCACGTCGAGCGAGCGGGGCAGGTCGCCGTTGCGGCCGTAGATGCCGGCGAGGTTGACCAGCATGCGTGAGAGGATCTGGCGCTTGCTCGCCGCCGCGATCACGCTCGGCTCGAGGACAGCGTCGGGCGACGTCGTCTTGCGCAGGAGCGCCTCGAGATCGGCGGGCGTCAGCGCGCGACCGCCGGAGAACGGATCGAGGAACAACCACGCGTCCTCGATCGCGACGCGCACGAGGAAGTGCCCCGGGAAGTTCACGCCCTGCGCGAGCACGCCGACGCGGCGCGCGACCTCGAGGTAGAGCACCGAGAGCGAGATCGGGATCCCGGTGCGGCGTTCGAGGACGTCGCACAGAAAGCTGTTCCGTGGATCGTAGAAGTCGTCGACGTTGCCGTAGAAGCCGAGGCGGTCGAACAGGTGATCGCTCAGCGCGCGCGCGCGTCCGATCCCGTTCGGCGCGCGCCGGACGTCGTGCACCGCGTGCTCGGCGATCTCGTCGAGGATATAGCGGTACCGATCGAGATCGCGTTGGGGATAGTCCCACGCGCCGATCTGCATCGCCGCCTCGTCGAGGGCGAAGTCATCTCGGCTCACCAGCTCGGCAAACCGAACGAGCCCGGGGCTACTACCCTCCATGTCGGCGGAGCGTAGCATCTCTCGTGTTCGTCGACGGATCGGATCGCGTCGCGATCTTCGTCGGAGAATGACCGAGCGGTGCAGCTCGTCACGGACTAGCGGCGTGCACCGCTGGCAGTACGACAACCTAGTATGTGATGATCGTCGCCCATGGCCGAAGAGCCTCGCCCAGGCACGATCGTCGGCGGTCGCTACGAGCTCATCGAGGTGGCCGGGCGCGGAGGCATGGCCGACGTGTGGCGCGGCCGCGTCCGCGGTGATGCCGGGTTCGTCCGCGACGTCGCGATCAAGCAGATGCACCAGAACCTGGCGCTGCAGCCGCAGTACGTCGCGATGTTCGTCGAGGAGGCGCGCGTCGGCGCGACCTTGCAGTCTCCGAACGTCGCCGAGGTGCACGACTTCGTTCACGACCGCGGCAACTACTACATGATCCTCGAATGGATCGACGGCGTCGATCTCGGCAGCTGGGTGCGCTGGCACGTGGGGCGGAACGAGCAGACCCGGTGGGAGCTCGTCGCGGCCGTCGCGGTCGGCATCCTGCGCGCGCTCGCCGCGGCCCACGAGCGCGTCGGTAGCGACGGCCGGCCAGCGCCGATCGTCCACCGCGACGTGTCGCCGCACAACGTGCTGCTCACGACGCGCGGCATGGTGAAGCTGATCGACTTCGGGCTCGCCCTCGCGCCCGATCGCCGTCAGGAGCTCACCGAGCCCGGCATCGTGAAGGGCAAGATGTCGTACCTCGCGCCCGAGATCGTCGCCGGCGGCCGGCCGGTGCCCGCGTCCGATCAGTTCGCGACCGGCTCGGTGCTGTGGGAGGCGCTCGTGGGGCGCAAGCTGTTCGACGGCGAGACCGACTACGAGACCTACTGCCGGCTGCGCGACTGCCTCGTGCAGCCGCTGCGGCCGTTGCGGCCCGACGTGCCGGCGCCGTTCGCCCAGATCATCACGCGCGCGCTGTCGCCGCAGGTCGAGGCGCGGTTCCCCTCGGCGCGCGAGATGGCGCGGCAGATCGGGACCACGCTCAAGAAGGTCCAGCTGCGCAGGGACCTCCACACCGTGCTGTCGCGCAGCGTGATCGACGCCCGCTCCGCGCTCGGCGCGCCCGGCAAGGTCACCGAGGTCTCGGAGGCGACGCCGGTCGCGGAGATCCTCGGCGAGGCCACGCCGCGGATCGAGGTGCCGGTCGCGAACGTCGAGGAGAAGGTCGCCGACAAGCTGCGCGGCCTGCGCCACTACCTGCCGTTCTTCGGGCGCAAGCGCGGCTGACACTCACCGCGGGCGGTACCAGTCCGGGATCGGCGACGGCGTCGGGTGCCGGAAGTACAGGTTCCACGCGAAGTACAGGATCACGAGCAGCGTGAAGGTCACGGCCCACGCGGCGAGCAGGCTGGTCGCGCGCTCGGACAGCGGGCGCTTGATCCGGAGCGCGACGAGCAGCGCGGCGATCACGGTGGCCGCCCACGCGACGAGCCCCTGGGCGAGCCGGCCGTAGAAGTCCATCGCGAGCCCGGTCGCGCGCGTCTCGTAGGCCCAGCGGCGCTCGAGCGGGTAGTACCAGGCGACGGCCTGCTCGGTGAACTGCGGGTAGACGAACGCGATCGCGAACGCGATCGTGCCGAGGCACATGGCGACGTAGAGGGCGTCCTTGCGGCTCATACGCCCCTCGTCATCGTGATCAGGAGCCCGGAGATCACGTCGAACCAGACGATCGCGGCGGTGAACAGCACGAACGCGGCGTACGGCCCGACGAGCAGCCGGTCCCGCTTGGGGTCGAGCACGCGGGACAGCACGAGCGTCGCGATCACGAGCGGGATGCCGAGCGCGGCGAAGTTCTCCTTCATGTCGAACAGGTTCGACGCCCACGGCTCGTAGCGATCGAGGTAGAGCGCGCGCGTGTGATAGCGAAACGTGGGGTACGCGAGCAGGCCGAAGCCGAACGTCACCGCATAGCTGACGGCCACGACGACGGCGTAGATGCGCCCGAGCCGGGGGCGCGGCGTGCCACGCAGGTAGCCGACCGCGACGACCGCGTGGTGGGTCGCCGCGCCGACGAGCACGATCGCCGTGGCGGCGTGGAGCAGCACGAGCAGGCGCGCCGCGCCGTCGAACACGATATCCGGCATCCGCTCGACCGTACTAGAAGTCGTCGGGGAGCTCGTCCCCGACCTCGTCGCCCTCGCTGTCGTCCTTGGGGGCGGGGCGGATGTAGATGTCGTCGACGCGCCACTCGTCCTGCTCCTTGCGGAGCACGATGCGGTAGCGGATCCCGTTCTCGTCCCAGCGCAGCTCGGCGCGCTCGGTGCCGTACTGGTCGATGCGGTCGTTGACGCGCTTGCCGATGCCGGCGACGAAGCCCTCGACCTGCTTCATGAGGCCCACGCGCCGGCGCTCGGTGAGGACGCCGAGCACGGCCTCGAGATCGCGCTGCGCGATCGCGTCGGCGAACAGCCGGATCGCGTCCCGCGGGTGCTTCGCGCGCGTGCGGGTCACGAGCTCGGACTCGAGCCGCCAGCTGCGCCCCTCGCGCTCGAGCTGCACGAGCTTGCCGTCCGAGAAGCTGATCACCGCGCGCTCGCCGACGTCGGGGTTGCCCTTGATCCCGTCCTGCAGCGCGCGGAGCTGCCACTTCCGCTCCGCCGCGCTCTGCTTCCACTGCAAGGCGAACTCGTCGTAGCTGAGGTCCCTGCGCGCCTCGCGCGACAGCAGGTCGTACGCGGCCTCGGGATCGTCGGCCTCCAGCGCGCGGAGGTACGCGCGCACGCCGTCGGCCGCGGGCGACGAGGGGCCCGCCGGGCCACCACACGCGGCCGTGGCGCCCAGGGCGACGCTGGCGGCGGCGCCGAGGACCGCGGCGAGCAGGGGGGCGAGGCGTGCTCTCATCTCCCGGAACACTAGCGCCCCCGAAAAAACAAAGCCACCGAGGCACCATGCCCCGGTGGCCCCCCTTGCTGCGTGGCCGTCCGTCTGATCCGGCAGCGAGGAGTGATGGCGACCGGTATTGCGAGCGTGGTGCCACCCTCGTCACGGTCCTCCGCGCGAGCGCGCACCGGGCCCCAGGGGGCCACGAGTGGCCGACAGGAGCGGCCCGGCGGGGCCGCATATCAACTGTGGTTCACACCACGTGGTGTGAATCCGGGGGGGTGCTCCACGGGCCCGACGTGCGGATCCGGGCCCCCGGCGTCGGGCACGTGAGGGCCCCCCCCCCGTCAGCCCGCTTCAGCTCGCTTCAGCTCCGGGGGCCGTTCGTGAGCTGCAACTCCGAGTGGCGGGCCTCGGGCAGCTTCTCCGGATAGTCGACCGTGAAGTGGAGGCCGCGCGACTCCTTGCGGCGCCGGGCGCTCTCGATGATCAGGTGGGCGACCAGCGCGAGGTTGCGGAGCTCGAGGAGATCGGCGGTGACCTTGAAGTCGATGTAGTACTCGCGGATCTCGTCGCGCAGGATCTCGATCCGGCGGCGGGCTCGCTCGATGCGCTTGTCGGACCGGACGATGCCCAGGTACGACCACATGAAGCGCCGGATCTCGTCCCAGTTCAGGGCGACGACGATCGCGTCGTTCGAGTCGGTCGCGTCCCCGCTCGACCACGGCGCGACCTTCGCGGGGCGGATCCGCGGCAGCTCGCGCACCGCCCGGGCCGCGTGCGTCGAGAACACCATCGCCTCGAGCAGCGAGTTCGAGGCGAGGCGGTTCGCGCCGTGCAGGCCGGTGAACGCGCACTCGCCGATCGCGAACAGGCCGCCGATCGTCGTGGCGCCGTGCTCGTCGGTCTTGATGCCGCCGCACTGGTAGTGCGCCGCGGGCACGACCGGGATCGGCTGCTTCGTGATGTCGATGCCGAGCTCGAGGCAGCGCTCGTGGATGTTCGGGAACCGGTTGCGCACGAACCCCGGATCGAGGTGCGTCATGTCGAGGAACACCGAGTCGGCGCCCGACCGCTTGAGCTCGTTGTCGATCGCGCGCGCCACCACGTCGCGAGGCGCGAGCGAGCTCATCGGGTGATAGCGGTCCATGAACGGCTCGCCGCTCGCCAGCCGGAGCACGCCGCCCTCGCCGCGCAGGGTCTCCGAGATCAGGAAGTTCCGCGCGAGCGGGTGGTAGAGCACCGTCGGGTGGAACTGCACGAACTCGAGATCGCAGACCGCGGCGCCGATGCGATACGCCATCGCCACGCCGTCCCCGGTCGCGACGTCGGGGTTCGACGTGTAGAGGTACACCTTGCCGGTGCCGCCGCTCGCGAGCACCGTCGCGCGCGCGCAGATCGTGTTCACGATGCCCGTGCGCGCGTCGAGCACGTACGCGCCGAAGCACGCCGGGTCCCCGCCGTACTTCGCCATCGACAGGAGGTCGACCGCGAGGTGGTCCTCGAGGATCGTGATGTTCGGGTGGCTCGCGACCGCCGCGAGCAGCGCGCGCTGGATCTCGCGCCCGGTGACGTCCTGCCAGTGGACGACGCGCTTGCGCGAGTGGGCGCCCTCGCGACCGAGATCGAGCTCGCCGGCCTCGTTGCGCGCGAGCCGCACGCCGAGGTCGAGCAGCCGCTGCACCTGCGCGGGCGCCTCGGTGACGGTCATCTCCACGATCCGGCGGTCGCACAGGCCGTCGCCCGCGGTGAGCGTGTCCTCGATGTGCAGCTCGATGCTGTCATCGGGCCCGAGGACCGCGGCGACACCGCCCTGCGCGAAGTTCGTGTTGGAGTCGTGCGGGCGCTTCTTCGTGATCACCACGACGCGCCCGTGCTCCGCCGCCAGCAGCGCGAAGTTGAGCCCCGCGAGGCCGGAGCCGATCACCAGGTAGTCGGTCTCGAGGACCTCGGGCATGGATGTGAGAGGACCATACAGCGTTTGCGGGCGGACGGGAGCACGGGCTACGCTTTCCCCCGTGCGCTACCTGGTGGCGGCGATGCTGGCCTGCGTGCTCGTGATCGCGCCTGTCGCGGTCGCCGACGTGTATTCGTGGACCGACGAGGACGGCGTTCAGCACTTCACGAACATCAAACCGCGGGCCGGCAAGTGGAAGAAGGTCCTGACCTCCGCCCCCGAACCGGGCTCGAAGGCCGCCGCGCAGCGAGGGGCGTGCCCGCGCTGCGACAAGGTGCCGTCGCGGGACCGCTCGCCCGACCGGTTCCACCGCTACGATGAGTACATCTACGAGGCGTCGGAGCTGTACCGGATCCCTGTGCCGCTGATCCGCGCCGTGATCAAGGTCGAGAGCGACTACGACCCGCGCGTCGTGTCGGCGATGGACTGCAAGGGCCTCATGCAGGTCCACCCGGCGGTCGAGATCGACATGGGCGTGCAGGGCGACATCTTCGACCCGCGCACGAACATCCTCACCGGCACGCGCCTGCTGCGCTGGCTCGCGAACCGGCTCGACGGCGATCTCGTGCTCACGATCGCGGCGTACCACGCGGGGCTCGGCTCGCTCGCGAAGTACGGCTACACCGTGCCGCCGTACAAGCACACGCGCCAGTACCTGAAGATGGTGCTCGAGCGCTACTACCAGTACAAGGCGGCCGAGGACGCGCGCGCGCGGTGATGCTGCGCTTCGAGGTGACGGAGGTCGGGCAGGACGCGCTGCCCCCGATCGATGCTGATGGCGAGAGCGCCGTGATCGGCAGCGGGGCCGCGGCGACGATCCGGCTCCCCGCGCAGGCGGCGCGCGAGGTCCACGTGCGGATCGAGCGGGATCGCTGGATCGCGATCGCCGATGTCGCGGTGCGCGAGGCGGACGCAGCGACGGTCGTGCCACGCACCGCCGGGGACCGCGGCGAGATCGGCGCCGGCGTGACGTTCGATTTCGGCGCGTATCGCGTCCGCGTCGCCCCCGCGCCCGCGGGCTCGCAGGCCACGTCGCCCCAGCGCACCGAGAGCCTCGCGCGCGAGCTCGTGCGGAGCCTGCTCGGCGACGGCGGCGCGCCGGCGTTCGAGATCGAGCGTGGCCCCGCACCGGGCACGCGGCGCGCGTTGCCGCCGCCCGAGGCGACGATCGTGATCGGCCGCGGCGACGAGGCCACGTGGGTGATCCTCGACGAAGATCTGTCGCGCACGCACGCCGAGGTCCACCGCGGCTGGGACGGGGTCAGCATCCGCGATCTCGGCTCGAAGAACGGCACGCGCCTCGACGGCGTCGAGCTCACCGGGCGCGCTCCGCTGCGCGACGGCATGCGGATCGAGCTCGGCAAGGTCGTGCTCCGGTTCCTCGATCCCGCCGAGCGCCACCTGCGCGGCGAGCTCACCGCCGTTGCCACACCACGCGCGCTCCGCAGCTCACCCGAGCCGGCCGTCGCGCCCGGCGCGCGCCCCACCGCGAGCCCGTGGCCGTTCATCGTCGCGACGGCGATCGCGTCGCTCGCGGTCGCCGGCCTCGTCTGGGTCCTCGCGGGCTGACGTCAGACGTCAGAAGGTGCCCCAGGCCTGGAGCCGCACGGTCCCGGTGGCCGCGTCGATGGGCCAGGCTTCCTGCGGTCGCCAGCGCCCGAGCAGGCGCGTCCGGATCCGGTCGTAGCCACCACCGTCGAGCGCGATCAGCGCGAGGCCGAGCACGGTGGGGAAGTCGTCGGGGCGCGGGTGCAGCGCGGCATCCGGAAGCCGTGGGAAGCGGATCTCGGGCTCGGCGCGCCGCGGTCCGAGGATCGTCCACCGATACGTCGTGTCCGTCTCCACGCGGTAGTACTCGACGCGAGCGGCCACGGCATCGCCGAGCTCTCCCTCGTCACCTTCCGTCCAGCGCAGCGTCCGCTGCGCGAAGTCGAACGTCGGGATGGCGGTGATCGGGCGGAGCAGGCTCGCGAGCTCGACCTCGGTGCGGTTCGACACCGGGCCCCACGCGGTGACGGCCTGCGGCAGCAGATCCTTCCCCCACAGCTCCAGCTGGGTCACGAGCGTGGCTCCGGCGGCGAGCGGCAGCTGGAGCTGCGTCGCGCCCGCGCCCTGATCGAGCGAGACCGAGGTCGCGAGCGAGACCGCGCCGACGCGCTGCCGGACCTGCGCGCGGGTGAACGAGCTCGGCGCGCGGAGCGAGATCTCCGAGCGGGCGTAGGGCGCGTACGTCCCCGCGAGCGTGAGGTGGGTGTCCGTCGCCTCGAACGTGGTGAACAGGTAGCCGAGCCCCCGCTCGGGGTGGCTCGACAGGACCAGCAGCTCTCCCGGACCGGCGCAGTCGAGCAGGTCGAGCGTCACCTGATTGGAGACGAGCCAGAGCCCCACCACGTACGTGTAGCCATCACACGCCGCGTGGGCCGAGTACGTCTCCGAGCCCGGATCGGTCGGGACGTCGAGCGTGAACGTGCGCAGCGAGGGGAGGCGCCGGAGATCGAGCACGATCGCGTCGCCGAGCTGCACGTCGAGGTACGTGTAGAGCCAGTACACCGAGCCCGTCTGGACGCCGATCGTGACGGTCCCTCCGGGAGGTACGAGCGCGTTCGCGCGCCCGGCTCCGTCGGTGCGCGTCGCGAGCGCGAGCGTTCCGTCGGGGCGCTGGAAGAACACGTCCGCGGTGCCGCTCAACGAGCGATCGGCGAGGAGCTGCACCGAGACGAGGCCGCGCTCGTCGGCGGTGCCTCGCGTCGCGTCCGGGCCCACGGTGATCCCGTCCCCGCACGCGATCAGCGCCGCGAGCATCGCCACGGTGATCCACCGGCCCGACATCCCGCGCATGGTACCGCACTCAGAACAGCGACATCTGCCCTCCGCGCGGCGGCCGGCGGAACGTCGTGGATTCGGTTCGCGCGCGCTCCTCGGCGGACTCGCGCGGCCGAAGACCGAGCCGGGCGACCGTGGCGTCGAACATCGCCGCGAGCGCGTCCGCGTACGGCCCCTGGCCGCGGCCGCGCGTGTGGAACCGCGCGTCGTACATCCGGTCGCCGCCGCGGGTCTCGCGGACGCGGTGCAGGATCTTGTCGGCCGCGAGCGGCATCGCCTCGCGCACGCGCTCCTCGAACACGCGCTCGACGGCCCCGGGCAGGCGCAGCAGCACCCAGCCCGCGTGCGTCGCGCCCGCGGATGCCGCGCGCTCGAGGACCTTCACCATCTGGCTGTCGTTCACGCCCGGGATCACCGGCGCGACCATGACGCCGACCGGCACGCCCGCCTTCGCCATCGTCTCGATCACCTTGAGCCGACGGTCGGGCGACGACGCCCACGGCTCGATCGCGCGCGCCTGCGCGTCGTCGGTGAACGCGAGGCTGACGTGGAGGAAGAACCGCGCCTCCGTCGCGAGCGCGAGGAACAGATCGAGGTCGCGCTCGACGAGCGCGCTCTTCGAGATCACGCTGACCGGGTTTCTGTACTCGAGGCACACCTCGAGGCAGCGGCGCGTCAGCTCGAGCTCCTTCTCGATCGCCTGATAGCAGTCCGTCACGCCCGAGAACATCACGTGCTCGCCCTGCCAGCTCTTCTTCTCGAATGCCTGGCGGAGCAGCTCCGGCGCGTTCCGCTTCACGACGATCTTCGTGTCGAAGTCGGTCCCCGCGCCGAGATCGAGGTACTCGTGCGTCGGCCGCGCGTAGCAGTACGCGCAGGCGTTCGTGCATCCCCGGTACGGGTTGACGCTCCAGCGGAAGGCGAGGTCGGGCGAGTCGTTCTCGCTGAGGATCGAGCGCGACTGGTCCTCGAGCAGGGTGACCCTGGCGGGCGGCGGACCCTCGCCCTCGTCATAGGTCACGAGCTGGTCGCGGAACCGGACCGGCGGGTTGGCGACGGGGCGGGGCTTCACCCGTCGAGGATACTGAACTCGTGTACAGTCGTCAGCGGGGGGCGTCGGTTTCCTCGTCGACGATCCGGCGCACCAGCTCCGGAGACAGCGGCGGCGCGGCGGCGACGGCGACGGCCGTGGTGACGTGGTCCGCGCGATGGAGGCGCGGGAGGGCGATCGCGCCGCGATCGATCACGTAGCGCAAGGCGAGCTCGCCGAGCGTGGTCGCCTCGAGCTGCTCGGGGCGACGGCCGGCCTCGAGGACCTCCTTCGCGGCGTCGCACGAGCGGGCGGCCGGCGGGACGTCGCGGACGAGCGGAGCCAGGCGGGCGGTCTCGACCGCGATGCGCTCGAGCGTGCGCGCGTCGATCGCCTGGCGGTCGTCGCGCGGCGCGAGCTTCTTGCCCGGTCCGAGCTCGCCGGCGAGCGCACCGCCCGCGAGCGGCTGCCGCGCGAGGACGGCGAGCTGGCGCTCGGCGGCGGCGGCGAGCAGCGGCTCGGCGTCGCGCGCGCACAGGCTCAGCGGCACGGCGAACGACGCGAGCCACGGCTCGGCGAGCGGCGCGGCGGTCTCGTCGTCGACGCCGTCCGCGATCGCCCCCCACGCGAGCACCTTGCCCTCGCGCACGAGGCGCGCGGTGGTGCCGACGAGCTCGGGCCACGCCGGCGAGCTCCGCCAGCGGCCGCGAACGGGGAGCTGGACCAGCGGGATCGCGTCGAGCCGGGTCGCGCGCAGGCTGGCCTCCACGCGCTCCTGGACGTATCCCGCGGGAAGCCGCTCGGGCAGCACGTCGCGGCGCGGCGCCCCGGGGCGCTCGGCGAGCACGGGGACGCGCGTCGCGACGACGACGCGATCGCGGAGCCGCAGCGCGCGCACGGTGTCCCCGACGAGGCGCTCCGTGTCCGGCTCGTCGCGGACCTCGACGAGCGTGACCCCGAGCTCGAGCGCCGCGTGGAGCGCTCGCTCGACGTCGCGTGCGTCGACGCCGCGCGCGGCCGACGTCGCGAGGCTCGTGTCCCCCGAGCCGACCGCCGTGACCATCGTGCCACCGAGTGTGCGCGTCCTCACGGGCGCATCGTAGTCCACGGGGAGGAGCGCTGCACGGGGGGCACCCGGACCTCGGATCCCGTAGGATGCGCCGCTATGCGCAGGTTCCTCGTTCTCTTGCTTGCTGTCGCCGCATGTGGCGATGACGGCTCACACCAGCTCCCCGACGCGCCGGTGCCCCCGGACGCGCCGATCGACGCCGCGCCCGATTCGCCGGTGACGCTCACGATCACGCGCGACGGGCAGCCGATCCAGGGCGTCGAGGTCTACTTCCTGAACCCCGACGACTCGCTCGTGGCGAAGGTCGCGACGAACGAGAACGGCGTCGCGAGCGCGATCGTGCTCCCCGGCGCGTCGGTCACCGCGGTCGATCCGTTCCCGCGCGAGGCGACCAAGGGGGCGCCGGCGCCGGAGAAGCTCCTACGCACGTTCGCTGGCGTGAAGCCCGGGGACGCGCTCCAGCTGACCGACCACGACGAGGTCGGCGGAGAGCCCATGCGGGTCGAGCTGCCGATCCACTTCTCCGCGGACGCCTACGAGGTCCACTCGACGTGCGGCTCGACGTACATGATGGACAGCCCTGGCTCGGCATTCACGCCGTTCGCCATGATCTACCTGGACACGTGCGAGACGACCGCCGACTTCGTCATCGAGGCGCTCTCGGACGGCACCAAGATCGGCTGGTTCCACAAGGCCGAGGTCGCCGTGTCCCACGGCGCCACGATCGACCTGACGGCCGAGAGCTACCAGGACAGCGTGCCCGAGGTGACGTTCTCGCTCACCAACGTCCCGGCGGAGCTCTGGGGCGCCGACTACGACGCGTGGCTGCTCGCGGGCCGCGGCAAGGTCTGGCAGCTCGAGTACCTGCCCCTGGACGTGGTCAAGGGGACGGCGACGGATACGTTCCAGCGCGCGCCGGTGCCGAACACGACGGCGATGTTCAAGACCTTCCTGTGGTCGAGCTCGACCCCGACGATCCACGAGCTCCACACGTGGCGACCGCCGGCGGCCACGACGTCGATCGACGCGGGCGCGCGGCTGCTGCCCGAGTACTCGGCCGGGCCGGAGCTCGATAGCGCGACGCGCACGGTGGACTGGTCCGTGACCGCGACCGGGCAGACGCCGGATCTCGTCCTCGCGGGGATCTACGTCGAGTCGAACGACACCCCCGCCTGGTACGAGTGGGAGATCGTCGCGCCGTACGGCGATTCGTCGCTGACATTCCCGAAGCTCCCCGACGGCGTGCTGCCGTTCGTCGCGGACGACAGCGCGTACGTCGACGTGTACGAGCTGACGACGGCGAAGGTGCCCGGCGGCTACGACGCGGTCCGCGCGAAGATGCTCGACACGCTCCGGGGGCAGGGCGACTTCACGGATGTCGCCACCGGCCCGTCGGGCGACGCCGCGTTCGCGACGTACCAGCTGGCGCTCGCGCAGGCGAAGACGAAGGCCGGCAAGGTGCGGGCCCAGGCGGTCGCCGCCGAGCGTGCCCGCCGCGCCGCACACCGGCGCTGAACCACGGTTTACTCGCGGCGCGGCCTGCGGTTAGATCCTTCGATGGATCCTCAGGTCGTGCCGCCCGTGGGCGCGTCGGTCCCCCGCGTCGATGGCGTCGCGAAGGTGACAGGGCGCGCCCGCTACCTCGATGACCTCGATGTTCCCGGCGCCTGGCATGGCGTGACGGTGCGCTCGAAGGTGGCGTTCGGCGTCCTCGACGCGATCGACCTCGACGCCGACTTCGACTGGTCGCAGGTCGTGGTCGTCACCGCCGACGACATCCCCGGGACCAACACGATCCTCGCGATCGAGGAGGATCAGCCCGCGCTCGTGCGCGTCGGCGGCCGGGTGATGCACGTCGACGAGCCGATCGCGCTGGTCGCCGCGCCGACGCGCGCGCTGGCGTTCGAGGCCGCGCGCCACGTGCACCCGCGCGTGCGCGCGCTCCCTCCGGTGCTCACGATCGACGACGCGCTGGCGAAGAAGCAGCTCTTGTACAAGGACGACAACGTCTACAAGGAGCTGTGGATCCGCAAGGGCCACACCACGGACGCCGAGGTCGACGCCGCGTTCGCGCGCGCGCACCAGGTGATCGAGGGCACGTACGCGACGTCGCCGCAGGAGCAGATGTACATCGAGCCGCAGGCGATGCTCGCCGAGTGGCGCGACGGGCGCTGCCACATCGTCGGCTCGATGCAGTGTCCGTACTACGTGCACAAGGCGATGAAGCCGTTGCTCGGGCTCGCGCCGCAGGACGTCGTGATCACCCAGTCCGTCACCGGCGGCGGGTTCGGCGGCAAGGAGGAGTACCCGTCGATGATCGCGGCGCACGTCGCGCTGCTCGCGGCCAAGGCCCGGCGCGCGGTGAAGATCGTCTACGACCGCGACGAGGACATCGCCGCGACGACGAAGCGCCATCCGTGCCGCACCCACCACCGGCTCGCCGTCGACGAGCGCGGCGAGATCCTCGCGATCGACGTCGACGTGGTGATGGACGGCGGCGCGTACCTCACGCTGTCCCCGGTCGTGCTGTCGCGCGGCGTCCTGCACGCGGCGGGGCCGTACCGCGCGCCGATCGTGCGCGTCCGCGGGCGCGTGGTCGCGACCAACCACCCGCCGCACGGCGCGTTCCGCGGGTTCGGCGCGCCGCAGACGACGTTCGCGTACGAGCGCCAGATGCAGAAGCTCGCGCGCGCGCGGGGCGAGGATCCACTCGCGGTGCGAAGGCGGCTCGCGCTGCGCTCCGGCGACACCACGGCGACCGGCCAGGTGCTCGGGTTCTCCGTCGGCACCGACGAGGTGCTCGCGGCGATCGAGCGCGTCGCGGGCCCCGCTCCGGCGCGCGAGGGCGTCGGTCCGACGGGATCGCCCGTGCGGCGCGGCCGCAGCGTGTGCTTCTACTTCCACGGCGCGGGGTTCACCGGCTCGGGGGAGCAGCGGCTCGCCGGTCGCGCGACCGTCGCGCTGGCGGCGGACGGGACGTTCGAGGTGCGCTCGAGCTCGACCGACATCGGGCAGGGCGCGATCACGATGTTCACCCAGATCGCCGCGGCGAGCCTCGGCGTCGATCCCTCGCTGGTGTCCGTCGTCGATCCATCGACGGCGTTGGTCCCCGACAGCGGCCCGACGGTCGCGAGCCGCACGTGCATGGTCGTCGGCGGGCTCGTCGATCAGGGCGCGCGAGCGGTGCGCGCGCAGCTCGAGGCGTGGGCCTCCGAGCACGGCCTCGCCGGCCGCCCGCTCGCGGAGATCGCGCGGGCGCGGGCAGCGCGCACCGAGCTCGGCGAGCTCGCGCACACGGTGCAGTACGAGCCGCCGCCAGGCATCGAGTGGGACGACGCGACGTACACGGGCGCCGCGTACCCGGTGTACGGCTGGGCGGCCTGTCTCGTCGACGTCGCGGTCGATCTCGACACGTACGAGGTCGCGATCGAGCGCTGCGTGCAGGCCGTCGACGTCGGCAAGGCGATCAACCCGACGATCGTGCGAGGGCAGATCGAAGGTGGCACGCTCCAGGCGCTCGGCTGGGCGGTGCTCGAGAACGTCGTCTACAAGGACGGTCGCGTGGCGAACGCGAACATGACGAACTGCATCGTCCCGACGTTCGCGGACGCGCCCGAGCTCGAGACGATCCTCGTCGAGGTGCCGTACCCGTTCGGGCCCGGCGGCGCCAAGGGCGTCGGCGAGATCCCGATGGACGGTCCGGCGGCCGCGGTCGCGAACGCCGTCGAGGACGCGCTCGGCGCTCCGTTCGATACGCTCCCGATCTCGCCCGAGGCGGTCGGATCGACCCGCCCGGCATGGAGGCTCGCGTGAAGATCACGATGGAGGTCAACGGCGCGGCGCAGACCGTCGAGGTCTCGCCGTGGAGGCGGCTCCTGGACGTCCTGCGCGAGGATCTTCGCCTCACCGGGACGAAGGAGGGCTGCGGCGAGGGCGAGTGCGGCGCGTGCACCGTGATGCTCGACGGCGAGGCCGTGAACTCCTGCCTCGTCGCGGCCGGTCAGTGCGATGGCCGCAAGGTCACGACCGTCGAGGGGCTCGCCGACGGCGAGATGCTGCACGCCGTGCAGAAGGCGCTCGTCGCGTGTGGCGGCGCGCAGTGCGGCATCTGCACGCCCGGCATCGCGGTGTGTGCGGCGCACCTCGTCGATCGCGGGCTGGTCCGTGGGATCGGCGCGGCGGGCGACGACACGAGCGCGCGCGCGCAGGTCCGCGAGCTCCTCGCCGGCAACATCTGCCGGTGCACCGGGTACCAGCTGATCGTGGACGCGGTGATCGCCGCCGCGCGCGAGGTCGCCGGGACGCGCGGAGGCGACCGATGACGGCCTACCTGCGCCCCCGCGATCTCGACGAGGCCCTCGCCGAGCGCGCCGCGCACCCCGCGTGGGTCGTGCTCGCCGGGGGGACCGATCTGCTGGTGAACGCGAACCACCGGCCGGCGCCCGCCGGCATCCTCGATCTGTGGCGGCTCCCCGGGCTCGGCGAGATCCGCGCCGACAGCGCTCGGATCTCGATCGGGGCCGGGGCGACCTGGCGCGAGGTCGAGCGGCATCCCGCGATCCGCGAGCAGCTCGGGCCGCTCGCTCGGGCGGCGCGCGAGATCGGCGCGCTCCAGATCCAGGCGCGCGGGACGCTCGGCGGCAACGTCGGTACGTCGTCGCCCGTCGGAGACAGCCTGCCGGTGCTGCTCGCGCTCGACGCGACGCTCGAGCTCGCGTCGGTGCGCGGGTCCCGGCACGTGCCATATCGCGAGTTCTGCACGGGCTACCGCACGACGCAGCTCGCCGCCGACGAGCTGATCGTCGCCGCGCACATCCCGGTCCCCGCGCCCGGCACCCGCACGACCTGGCGCAAGGTCGGCACCCGCCGCGCGCAGTCGATCTCCAAGGTCATGGGGGCCGCGGCGATCACGCTCGACGGCGACACGGTCGTCGAGGCGCGCGTCGCGCTCGGCGCCGTCGCGGATCGGCCGCTCCGGGTCACCGCGGTGGAGGACGCCGTGCGCGGGCTGCCGCTCGCGCAGGCCGCCGAGGCGGCGCGGACGGCCGTACGCGCCACGATCCAGCCGATCGATGACGTGCGCTCGACCGCGATCTACCGCCGTAAGGTCGCCGAGAACATCGTCGCCCGGTTCTTTACCTCGTCGGGCGGCGTGTCATGATCGTGTGCGTTGTCGGCCTCTCGCCAACCTGACGATCCTTCGGCGCCGCCGATCGAGGCGCCGTCTGCCTCGTCCTCGGGATCGATCGACGTCTCGCTCTCGGGTGGGATGCCGGTCGCGGCGAGCGACGTCGACTCCGCGCCGGTGTCGAGCGGTCGCGTCGCGGTCGAGGTCGGGTCCGAGCCCTCGGGACGGTCGCGCCGGATCACCGAGGCCGCGAAGGAGACCCTCGGTACCGGTGTCGAGAAGCTCGGCGCCGGCATCGGCACGATCGGCGAGGGCGTCAGCAAGCTCGGCGAGGTCTCGCGCAAGGTGCCGATCGTCGGCGCGAGCGTCAGCAAGCTCGGCGAGGGCATCACGTCGGTCGGCGAGTCGCTGCACGAGCTCCCGCGCGTCGCGCGCACCCGCCGCGGACGGTTGCTGGTCCGCAGCCTGATCGTCGGGTTCGTGCTCGTCGCCGCCTGGATCGCCGTGATCGTCGCGCTCCAGCTCCACGGCAACAACACCCCCGACTTCCGCCCGATGGCCGAGCGGATCCTCGTCGAGCTCAGCAAGGGCACGGCGGGCATCGAGGACGTCTACGACGGCGCCTCGCCGCGGTTCCAGGAGATGGTGCGCAAGGAGCGCTTCGTCGACGACATGAGCGATCTCGTCGCGACCGTCGGCGCGTTCCGGGAGATCACCGCGATCAACGACACCCTCGTGACCAACGGCCCGTCGGGTCGGGTCGGACGCGTGTCGATGACGGTCGCGTACGAGAAGGCGACGTGCCGAGCCTCGGTCAGCCTCCACGCCGATCAGGGGCGGTGGAAGCTGCTCGGGATCGGCGTCGAGCTGCCGCCGGAGCTGAAGATCAC
>Ga0164243_10007403_pt1 | contig 16396 bp, 16 predicted proteins | sample OricompcompostOP_FD_108781 | JGI IMG/M metagenome (GOLD analysis project Ga0164243, IMG submission 108781) | Organic Plus compost microbial communities from Emeryville, California, USA - Original compost - Organic plus compost (OP) | ecosystem: Engineered > Solid waste > Mixed feedstock >...
CGTCGTTGAACAGGCTCTCGCCGATCACCTTGGTCTCGAGCGACTTCGGCGCCTTGGCGGCCTTCATCACGCCGAGCACGGCGATCGGATCGGTCGGCGAGATCAGCGCGCCGAAGGCCAGACACCAGATGAGCGGGATGTCGATGCCGATCAGCTGGAGGGTGGCATACCCCAGGAAGCCCGCGACCACGGCGCTGATCACGACGCCGACGGACGCCAGCGAGACGATGGTGGCGAGCCGCTCCTTGAGCTTGCTGAGGTCGGTCTGCAGCGCGCCTGCGAACAGCAGCAGCGCGAGCATCCCGTTCAGCACGGTGTTCGGGAAGTCGAGCCCCTCGACCATCTCGCTGGCCTGCTTGGCGAGCTGCATGCTCGGCACGAAGTAGTCGATGGTCACGACGGCCAGCGACGCGAGGAGTCCGCTGACCAGGAGCCCGATCGCGAACGGCAGCTTCAGCACGACCTGGTTGAACAGCCCGAGGCAGGCCGCGAGCGTCAGCATCAGGGCAGCAGCATCCAGAAGACTCAACGATTGCCTCCAGTCCGAGAAGTAGCGCGGGGGCGAGTACTTTATGAGAGGTCCCGACGCTGCGGAACCTCCACGCGCGCGCGATCCGGTGGCCCCCCGGGGTCAGCGTGACGCGAGCTCGGCGCCCGCCCCCCCGACGCGCGGTCCGTCGCTCACCAGGCAAGCGGCGGTGAGCTCTTGCGACCGCTCCTCGAACCGAGCCGCGCAGTCGCGCCCATCAGCGGGCGCCGGGATGAGCCGTCGCGGGCTGTCCGCGAGGAAGCCTTCTCCCACGCCACACCACTCCCCCCCCTGTGCGGATCGCGCTGCAGCCCCGACGGTACGAGCCCGAGCCCGTACAGCCCGTCGTACCCTTGCGCAGATCAGCGGGCGCAGGGAACGTGGCCCGATCACGACGCGCGTGGTCCCGAGGATCATGCGAGCCCTCGCAGGATCGCGATCGCGTCGACGACCGCCAGTCCTCGATCCGCAGGCCGGTCGGCGAGACCAGCGTGACGGTTCCCGCCGGCGGCGCGTCGAGAATCTCGACCGGCACCAGCGCGATCTGCGACGTGCCGTGGTCTGCAGCCCAGCGCTTCAGCGTTTCCGCGGAAACACCGATGGCCCGCGACAGGTCACACTACCAGTCACCCCGCTGTCGACGAGCTCGGATCCACGCCGCGATCCGCTCGCGGAGCTGCCTCGGATACTGCATGCCGCACCCGCGTCGTCCCAGCCGGGCTACGCGACGGGGCAACTCTCGTGCTTCGCCGTGGTCCGAGCTAGCGACGACGGGACCGCGAGCCTCACCCCGGCGCGCGGGTTCTGATCAGCTTAGCGAACGGCCACGCTCGCGCGCTTCGTCCGTCAACGTGAAGCGAACCACGAACCCTTTCGCGTCGGTTTCGAGGATCCGGAAGTACCGACCATCGCAGATGGCGGCATCGAGGATCCATTTGTCGAGATTCGTCTGGCGAAGAACATCCTCGAAGTGAAGCTCCGACGCGTGCGCGTAGCGTCGGAGCAGATCGCGGACCTCGGGCATGAAGCCGTCGATCAACGGCGCGGCGCGATACTCGGCGAGTCCTTTGTTCGTGAGGGACCAATCCCCTCCGTTGTGGGGCTCCGCGAGGTTTTGGCCGTGGAGCCGATCGAGATCGAACCTCTGCACCTCGTCCGGGGTGACGATCGTGTGTTGTCGCGGGTGGAACGCGACGATGTGGAGGAGGTTGACGCGACGGGGATCGAAGTCCATAGCCCCCAGGGTACCGATGCCCTCTGTCAACCCGACGCGCTGACGGTTTCCACGCAACCGGCGCGCACGGTCGCCGATAGCTGCACCATGACCACGTGCCCCATCGCCACGATGCTCTGGCTCCACGCGCTCGCGCGTGCGCCCGTTGCGGGACCGGGTGATCACCACGGCACCTAGGGATCTGGTGATCAATCGGTGATCAGTTCATTTCTCCGGGTTCCCGGGTGTCGCGTAACCGACCGTTTTTATTGTGGAGGATGCGGGGATCGAACCCGCGACCCTCGGCTTGCAAAGCCGATGCTCTCCCGCTGAGCTAATCCCCCGTGGAGGGCTTGTCAGGTACCCCGCCGTTGGGCGCCTCGTCAAGGACGATGTCCTCGATGTCGGCCTGCGGCCGCATGAGAGGGCGATCGGGCTCCTTCTTCGGGAACAGCGGCGGCGGGTACATGGCGCGGGCCTTGGCCGAGGCCTGGCCCCAGATCAGGAACACGACGCACCACACCGTCGGCATCCAGAACAGGAGCTCGGGGTAGCGCATCGCGAAGCCGCAGACGTAGCCGGCGGCGACGAGGGTCAGGAGGATGACGCTGACGGCCTTGTTGCGCGTCATGCCGACCTTGGGGATCGGCAGGCGCGAGGCCATGAGGTAGCCGAGGACGGCGACCGCGATCGGGAAGTACTTCCAGACGGCGACGGGGGTCTCGAGGCTGTCGCCGAACACCTTGGCGCCGCCGAAGTGGCCGCCGTAGCTCGTGATGTACGGGTCGTACTTGAGGAACACGAGCATCCAGATCGCGAGCATCCCGCCCGCGAGCGTGGTCGGGAACCCGAAGAAGATCTTCGTCGGGACCTGGTCGTCGGTGAGGATGTTGTAGCGGGCGAGCCGGAAGACGGCGCACAGCATGTAGCCGCCGCACGCGATGAAGAGGAGGGTCTTGCCGGTACCGTCGGCGAACGGCAGGTCGGGCCGGCTCGAGAGGTAGGTCAGGACGAGGTACGCGGGCGCGATGCCGAAGTTCAGGGCGTCGGCGAACGAGTCGAGCTGCATGCCGAGCTCGCTCGTGCCCTTGACCGCGCGGGCGACGAGACCGTCGAGGCGGTCGGTGAGGACCGCGTAGATGATCATCCACGCCGCGAACGCCGGATCGTGGTGCGCCGCCGCCCACAGGCTGACGAGGCCGAAGATCATCGACGACAGCGTGATGAGGTTCGGCGCGAGATAGCGGAAGAAGCGAGCGGACGCCACGGCTACGTTTACCCTCGCTTCTTCTGGGCGTGGTCCATCAGGCGCGCATAAAGACGTGGGCCCAGGCTCTCGGTCATGAGGCCCTCCACGGTGCGGGCGATCTCGGCCTGCGGATCGCCTTCACGGTAGACAAACCGGATCGCCATGCCAGGATCGTCGTCCTCGCTCGCGTCGATGATGCGCTGGACCTCGCCATGGATCGTCAGGGGCTCGGTGCGCCCCGGGACGAACAACTTGAACAGGAACTCGGTCCCGACCGGCAGGGGCCGGCTCGTCTTGATGAACGTGCCGCCCCGCGAGATGTTCTTGGTGTAGTCGGCGAAGAACGTGTTGAGCCGCTTGTACTCGACCTTGAGCTCGATGGGGCGCCGCGGTGACTCGCGACGCTCGTTCGGGGGGTCTTCCTCGACCACGGCTCACCATACCAGGAAGCCAGGATGAGCGGCGGGGGCGCGCGCGCCGCGATCCGGTCCCTGCTGAGGGTTCCGCGCCCGGGGCGCCGGTGGCCGGCGTGGCTGTGGGTCGTGAGTGCGGCGCTTCCGCCCGCCCCGGTCGCCAAGCTCGTCGGGCGGCTGTGGACCTGGATCGCGCTCGCCGCGGGACTCGGGCTCGCGCTCGGGCTCGTGCCGCTCGTCGGTGTGCTCGGCTTCGAGCTCGCGCTGGTGTGTGCGTTGTTCGCCGCGGTGATGGGCCTCGACGTCGGGAGCGCGCTCGCCCGCGAGCTCCAGCGCCAGCCCGCCGAGGGGATCGCGCGCGCGACATACGCGGGCCGCACCCTCGCCCGCTCGACGCTGGCGGCCGGCGGGCTCGCCGCGGGGATCGTCGCGATCCCGGCGGTGATCGCCGCGATCCGCGGGATGTGGGTGCCGACCTGTGACTGGGCGTTCGGGATCTGGGCCTTCCTGCTGATGCCGGCGACCACGGCCGTGCTCGCCGGTGCGACGGGGCACGCGATCGGCGTGATCGCCGGGCCGCGGCGGTTCCTCGGCGCCGCGCTCGCGCAGCTGCCGCTCGTGCTGGTCGCCGCCGCGGCGCTCCACCGGTTCTACAGCGCGCCGCCGGTGTTCACGTACAACGCGGTGCTCGGCTACTTCCCCGGGAACCTCTACGACGAGAACGTCGAGCTCGGCGCGGCGCTCCTGTGGTCGCGGCTCGAGCAGGCGCTGTGGGTCACGGCGCTCGTCGCGCTGGTCGCGGCGAACCTCGACGTGCCGCGGTTCCGGATCACGCGCGAGCCGCGGCCGGTGGGTCGGCGGATCGGCGCGATCGTGCTCGCGCTGGTGTGCGTCGCCGGCGGGGTCGTGCTGCGGACGCAGAGCGGCGCGCTCGGCTACGCGGTCGACGCCGAGGACATCGAGGCCGCACTCGAGGGGCGGATCGAGACACCGCACTTCGTGATCCACTACGCGAAGACGGAGGACATCGAGGAGGTGATCGCGCTGGTCGCCGCGGATCACGAGTTCCGCTACCAGCAGGTCACCCGGCAGATCGGCGCCACGTCGTCGAGGAAGATCCGCTCGTTCTACTTCGCGAACCGCGAGCAGAAGGCGCGGTGGATCGGGGCGCGCAACGTGGAGATGGCCAAGCCGTGGCGGCGCGAGATCTACCTCGAGCACCGCGCGTTCCCCCACACGTCGTTGCGCCACGAGATCGCGCACGCGGTCGCCGCCGAGTTCGGCGATCCGATGTTCGGGGTCGCCGCGCGGCACGTGCTCGGCGTGCCCGTGTACTTCAGCCCCGGGCTCGTCGAGGGGCTCGCGGTCGCGCTCGACTGGCCCGGCGAGGCCGGCTACCAGCGCCTGACGCCGCACGAGGCGGTGCGCGCGCTGCAGGGCCTGGGCGCCAAGCCGTCGATCCGCTCGCTGCTGTCCCTCGAGTTCTTCCGGTTCTCGTCGGCGGCCGGCTACACGACCGCGGGCTCGTTCCTGCGCTACCTGCTCGACGAGTACGGCGCGGAGAAGCTCCGCGCGATGTACGGCTCGGGCGGCGACTTCGAGGGCGTGTACGGCAAGCCGCTCGCCGCGCTGGAGCGCGACTGGCTCGCGATGCTCGAGGAGGTCGAGATCCCGTCGACGGCGGTCGAGGCCTCGCGCGAGCGCTTCCGCGTCGGCAGCGTGTTCGAGCGCCCGTGCCCGCACGCGATCGCGAAGCGCCACGAGGAAGCGCGCGAGGCGCTGGGCCGCGGCGATCGGCCACGCGCGGTCGAGCTCATGCGCTCGGTGTGCAGCGACGCGCCCGAGGAGCCGCGCCACCTGCTGACGCTGGCGACGATGCTGGCCGCGGGCGACGCCGACGAGCGCGAGGAGGCGCTCCGCCACTGGAGCTCGCTCGCATTCGACGCCGAGCACGTGACCTCGACGATCCGCGCCGCCGCGCTCCAGCGGCTCGCGCGAGAGGCGGCCGCGCGCGGAGCGGTGGACCGCGCCCGCGAGCTGGTGCGGCTCGCGGTCCCCTTGCACCTCGAGGCCGGCGAGCGGCGCCAGGTCGACGCGTTCGCGTTCGCGCTCGATCACACCGGTCCCGCCGCCGAGGCGCTGCGCGGCTACTTCTTCGACGGCGTCGACGTGATGCGCGCGTCGGAGTGGGCCGAGCTCGCGACGCTCGCCGAGCCCGGCCTCGGGTTCGCGCACTACCTGCTCGGCCTGCAGCGCGTCGCGCAGGGCAAGATGGCCGAGGCCGCCGCGTCGCTCGAGCAGGCGATCGCGCGCGGGCTGCCGGGGCTGCCGTTCGTGAAGAACGCGGCGCGCCAGCTCGCGGTCAGCGCGTTCCGCAGCGGCGACATCCGGCGCGTGGAGCTCGCGATCGCGGTGCTGTCGGGCTCGCAGATGAGCGCCGGCGATCGGCTGCTCGCGCGCGACTGGTTCGAGCGGCTCGGGTTCGCGGCGAGCCGCTAGCCGCGCCGGTCACATCCCCGAGAGGAACAGCCAGCGCCGGCCGTCCCACTCGAGCACGAACTGGTTCTGGTCGCGCATGTCGGGCCGCGTCGGCTTGCCCTGCACGTTCGGGATCGTGTAGCTCGCGTCGATCAGCACGTCGACGGTCGCCTTGCAGCCGGGGACGAGCTCCTCCTTGCACTGCTGCGCGACGCCCATGTAGCGGACCGTGTAGCGAATGTCGCTCGCCTGCTGGAACCGGGTCTGGAGCACGGTCCGCAGGCCCTCGTAGCCGTAGTCGTCGCTCCCCGACGGCGTCCCGCTGTCCTCCCAGTACTGCTTGTGCGCCATCAGCATCAACGCGTCGGCGTCCTGGCGCTCGACCGCGAGCCGGTACTCCTCGACGGCGTCGATGACCGACTTGTTGAGCGGGCTGTACGGGATGCGCGAGCCGGGGATGTACGTCGGCTTCGGTCCGCACGCGGCGGCGCTGGCAGTCACGCCGAGAAGGGCAACGATGAACAACCGATTCATGAGTGGCGTGCGTGGCTAGTTCAAGAACCACGCCAGGCGCAGACGCTACAACACCGAGGAAAGTTGGCCAAGTACGGGACCTCGCCAAGCTTCGCTGCGCGCCAGAAAGGCACGGAAGTCCTTCTCGGGGTTGTCGAGCCTTGCCAAATAGACATCCGTGATGCGCGTGATCGTGAATCGCGCTGCCGCGGCGCGGATCTCGATCGGGAGGGCCTCGCGATCGCCGATCGTCAGCGGCCGCACCTGCTGGTAGCCCTCGACGAGGCCCCGCACGAGCGCGAGCTCGGGTCGGCTCGTCCAGCACCAGTCGTTGATACACACCGCGAGGTCGTAGGCGAGGCTGCCTCCCGAGGCCTGTTCGAAGTCGAGCAGCGCGGCGACCTCGTCGCCCTCCCACAGCACGTTGTCGCGGAACAGATCGCCGTGGATGATCCCGTGGGTCGCGCGGGCGCGGATCGGGGCGGCGGCCGCGGCGGCCGCGAGCTCCTCGCCGAGCACCTCGATCGCGCGCGCGAGCGCCGGATCCATGCTGTGCTGGAACCGGCTGAACCGCGTGACGAGGTGGTCGTGGTCGTAGATCGAGCCGCGTCGCCACGCCGCCGGCAGCGCGAGCCCGACCACGTGCAGCCGGGCGAGCGCGGCGCCGAGCACGGCCGCGTGCTGCGGCGTGACCTCGGAGGCCGCGAGGTGGCGCCCGCGGCGCCACGGGAACACGCTGACCCACTTGCCGCGCATGCCGGCGAGCGGCGCATAGGGCCGGCCGTCCTGCGCGCGCACCGGCGCCGGGGTGGTGACGCCGCCCTCGGCGAGCGACGCGACGAGGCGCGCCTCCCACGCGACGTCGACCTCCGCCTTGCCCTCGTTGACCCGCACGAACCAGCGGCCGTGCTCGGTGTCGAGGCCGTAGTTCGTGTTGATCGTCCCGGCGACGATCGGCTGGAAGCCGCGCACGACACCGAGCGAGAAGGCCTCCGCCACCTCGGTCAGCTCCGTACGCCCGAGCTGAGTGAACACCCCCACGCGCCGAACCTAGCAGCAAATCGTGTACGTTCGCAGCGTGGATGCCACGGAGCGCGCGCGGTTGGTCGAGGCCCATCTCGACCTCGCTGATCGCGCCGCCCGGATGGTGTTCCCGCGCGTCAAGCAGTACGTCGACTTCGACGAGCTGGTCGCGCTCGCCAACGCGGGGCTCGTCGAGGCGGCGCAGCGGTTCGAGCCCGACCGCGGCGTGCCGTTCCGGTCGTTCGCCTGGTACCGCGTCCAGGGCGCGATCGTCGACGGCCTGCGCCGGGCGACCACCCTGCCCCGCTCCGTGTGGGCGCAGCTCGTCGCCTTGCGCGCCGCGGCCGAGTACCTCGAGCACCGGACCGAGCGCGACGCGGGAGCGATTTGCGCGGGCGCCCGACCACCGCGTGGCGCAGATGCGCTCGCCGCCGCGAAGAACGCGCTGTCCGCGATCCGGACCATGTACCTGACCTCGCTCGAAGCGGCGCGTGACCACGGGTTCGACGTCCCCGGCGAGGCGGTCGATCCTGCCGAGAAGCTCCACGTCCACCGCATGGCGCGCCGGCTGCGCGAGGCGCTCGCCGCGTTGCCCGAGCGCGAGCGCGCCCTCGTGACGAAGCACTACTGGGAGGGCAAGAACCTGCTCGAGGCCGGCGCCGAGCTCGGCATGTCGAAGTCGTGGGCGAGCCGGCTCCACGCCCAGGCGGTCGAGAAGCTGCGCGCGATCGTCGACGACGAGCACAAGCGCGTGCGCGTGCGCGGCCGCGGCTCGTAGGCGCGACGCGGTCTACGCCGTCCGCGCGACGTCGTCCGGCGACGCGAGCGTACCGTGCGACTGGTAGTAGTCGAACAGCTGGCCCCAGTGCGTCGACTCGCGCCACTGCTCGAACACGCGCCGATCGCGCAGCGGCCACCGGTAGTAGTCGTGATAGGCCTCCGAGCCCAGCACGAACAGGTTCACGAGCGGCGTGTGGAAGAACAGCTTCTGGAACCGCTTGAGCGGGCCGAACCACATGATGTCGCCGACCATCGACGCGCCGTTGTCGCCGACCGAGAAGCCCCAGCGCTGATCCGCGAGCGCGGTGTCGCCGACGACCTCGATGTTCTCGCGGCGGCCGTTGCCGAGCCCCGCCTCGTCCGCGAGCCGGATGTACGGGATCGTCATCGGATCGAAGCCCATCATCGACGCCGCGACCGCGTCGATCGCGACCTGGTCCTCGGACGCGAGCATCACGTCCTTGATCACCGGCCGCATCGTCCGCGGGCCCGGCCCGTCCCCGGCGGTCGTCCCGTCCATCACCGCGAACAGCCCCGCGTGGATCTCCTTCTGGATCGCGAGCAGGTCCACGAGCGTCTCGTGGATCCAGCTGTGGGTGTAGTGGCGCTTGGTGTTGAGCAGGCCGCCGAACGCGTTCTTCATCGCGCCGGTCGTCGTCGTGTAGATGTGGCACTTCGTCGTCGGCAGGTGCACGATGTTCGTGCCGTGGAACGCATCCGGGATCTGGATGCCTTCGGGGAAGATCGTGTCGAGAACGCGCATCTTCGCCGTCGGCCGGTACACCGACCACGTCATGTCCTCGGGCTTGAAGTTGTAGCGGACCGGGATGCCGTAGCGCTGGAAGATCGGGACGTAGCCGTTGAGGTCCTCTCCCTTGAACGCATCGGTGACCACGGTCTTGTTCTGCACGCACACGAGGTCGCTGTAGCCGCGCGCGCGCAGGCTGCGGATCGTGCCCTCGAGCTGCCACGGCGTGGTGTTCGCGCCGGGGAACGGGAAGTGCCACGAGATGTTGTCCTTGAGGATCGTCGTCGCACCCTGCGCGAGGGCCTGCTCGACCTCGGCCAGCGCGTGCAGGCGCTCGATGTCCTCGAGCACGTGATCGGGGCGAACGCGGACGACGGCGACCTTCGAGCGAGCCATGCGGCGCATCCTGGCACGACGCGCGCGCCCCCGGTACCCGGGGGGAGATCGAGCCGACCTCCACGAGAGATCCTCCTCGCGCGCACCGACCGATCGCCCACCGCCGAAAATTTGCGGAGCCGATCCGCGAGTGTGAGTGTGCCGGATATGGGCGAGACGCTGTTCACCAGCACCTTCACGCCGGATCCGAAGAACGCGCTCGACGTGCTCGCCTTCGTGCTCACGCCGATCGAGGCGTTCGCGAGCGATCCCGACGAGCTCGAGGTCGTGGCCGAGCTGCTCGGCGCCGCCAAGCTCGAGGCGATCGAGCGCTGGCGCTCGCTCCGCTCCGAAGCGCGGCTGCAGTGATGCGACGAGGACGCGCCCGCACCGGGGCGCGCGCGATCGCTTAGACGACTTCCATCGCCATCCAGTCGAACGACATCCGCTCGACGTACATCTCGAACTTCACCTGCTTGATCTCCTCGGAGCTCGCGTCGGACTTGTCGGGCGTGACGCTCAGGAGATCCGCCTCGAAGAACTCGACGGCGAACAGTGGCTTCATCTCGTTGTCGTAGGTCTGGATGATCCCGGAGCGCTGGGTCGAGTGCCCGCGCACCTCGCCCTTGATCGCGCGCGTCGCGAAGTGCTTGATCAACGGCTCGGCATCCGACTCGGGGAGGTAGAACACGATGTTCGGGTAGTCGATCCGCCCGCGCGACTTCGTGGGCGCCCGCGCCCCACCCATGTGGTAGTCGAGGATGTCCTGCTTGATCGTGAACGAGTCGATCTTCGTGACCCGCTTGGTCGCCGACTCGTCGATGCCGTCGATCGCGAGCCGGAAGTTGCACGCGGTCCACAGCTTCTGGTTGTGCATGCCGTTCGCGACCACGAGCCGCTCGCCCTTGCCCGCCTTGAACTCGATCTCCTCGGGGGCGATCGTCACGTTCATGTAGACGGCGTTCTTGTCCTGCGCGTCGAGCTTGGGGAACGTGACTTCCTTGATCAGCGCGTTCTTGAACTCGCGGCGGGCGCGCTCCTTGTAATAGAAGTCGGCCGCGACGATCGCGCCGTTCTTGCGCACGCCCTCCCCGCCGAAGAACTCCTGGATCCAGTCGTAGAACGGCTTGGACATCGCCATCCCGATCTGGAGCTTGATGTCCTCGAACTTGGGCTTGCCGAGCTGCCGCCAGCGGTCGTACATCGCCCCGTACTGGTAGGTCATGACGTCGGCCTTGACGCCGCCGCCCTCGATCGAACGGAACAGCCCGACGTCCTTTTTTCCGTCGAGCTCGAGCGCGAAGTGCGCCGCCGCATAGGTCCGGGGCTGTTGGCTTGCGTTCTGGCTTGCGGTCATGCGTCCCTCAGAGATTGTACATCAGGCAGTTGCGACGCCTGAGCGCGGACTTGCGCTCGCCGTTTCGGAAACTCGGGACATGCTACGTTGGACGGGCCCCGGGCCTTCCTGCTGGTGAATCATTCCGGTGGCTTCGCGCTCCCATGGCAGACCCCACGGCCTCCGCTGCACCCCGGCTCGCGCGCCCCGACACCCGTGCGATTCCAGCGCGTTGGGGGTTCTGGAAGGGCCTTCTGACCGGCGCGGCGATCGAGATCCCCGCGATCGCGGGGACGGTGTGGGTGCTGTCGCGGCTCGGGATCGGCGACCCGACGCTCGAGCTGATGCCGATCCTCCGGCTCACGACGGTGTTCGCCGGGCTCGCCGCCCTGCTCACCGCCGGGGGCATCGGCCGGCTCGCCGCCCACGCGGGATCCGTGGGGGGACGCCGCCGAGCCGCGTTCGTGGCGGCGCGCGCCCACGCGTTCGCGAGCGCGGGCCTGGTCCTGATCGCGGCCGTCCCGCACGGTCACCTGCCGGCCGAGCCGCTGGGCTTCCTCCCGATCGCGCTCGCGGGGCTGGTGACGGGCGCTGCGTGCGGTGGGTTGATCGGGGTGGTGTGCGGCGGCGCGACGCCCGTCGTGCTCTCCGAGGTGTGGTCGATCGCCCGGCGCCCGAGCGACGCGCTCCGGCAGCTGCTCAGCCCCGATGACATCGCGAAGCTCGGCTCGGCGCTCCGCGCGCGCACCTCGACCTTGTTCGAGGGCATGTTCGATCCGGCGCCGCCGCCACCGACGACGTCGGGCCCCTCCGCGCCACCGGAGCCTCCGGCCGCGGCGACCTCGGCGCCCGCGCCGGCCGCAACCCCTCGACGCACCCCACGGGGGACGAACGACGAGTGAGCCGCCCCGATTCGCTCGAGCTCAGGACGGTCGCGGTCGCGCTGCTCGCGTCGCTGCTCCTGTGGGAGCTGCCGTTCGGTGGCTTCGTGCTCTACCCGTTCAAGCTGCTCGCGACGTGGCTCCACGAGCTGTCGCACGGGCTCGCGATGATCCTGACGGGCGCCGGCTTCGACTACGTCCTGATCTACCGCGACACGAGCGGCCTCGCGTACGCCCAGCGCGGCGTCGGCCCCATCGGCTCGGGGATCATCGCGGCGGCCGGCTACATGGGCACGCCCCTGTGGGGCGCGGTCCTGCTCGTCGCGACGCCGACGGCGCAGTCCGCGAAGCGCGCGCTGCTCGTGCTCGCGGCCTTGCTCGTGGCGAGCGCGTTCGTGGTCGTCGCGCGGCTGCCCGATGACGCGTTCGGCCCGTGGGCGATCGGTACGTTCGGCGCGGGGGTCGCCGTGTGCGCGCTGGTCCTGCCCGATCGCTGGCGGCTCGCGATCGCGCACTTCATCGCCGCGCAAGCGTGCGTCAACGCGCTGCTCGACATTCGCGTGCTGCTCCGACCGTCGCAGGTCGTCGGCGGCCAGTTCGCGGGACGCTCCGACGCGCACAACATGGCCTACGCGACGTTCGGCACGACCGATCAGTGGGCGGTGTGGACGTGGGCGGCGATCTGGCTCGTGTGGTCGCTCGCCGTGCTCTACGTCGCGCTCAGGTTCAGTGGATCGCCTGCGCTGTCGACCGTAGCGCCGGTCGGTCGGGCCACGGCTTTACCTGGAGATGGAAGTGGTCGTGGTGGGCGTCGTCGTAGTCCGGTGACAGCACCAGATCGAACAGACCCGAGCGGACCAGCTGGCACTGCAAGACCTTGAGCACCGCCCCGCCCTGGGTCAGCGGCTGGCCGACGCAGTCGGCGTGATCGCCGAGCCCTTGCTCGTAGTCGCGATCGATCCGCACCTTGCCGAGCTCGGGGCCCGAGAGGGTGTGGACGTCGATCGCGAGGCCGTAGCTGTGCTTGCTCGGCCGCTTCGTGCCGCGCACGTTGCGCCGCGAGTACGCCGACGAGAACTCGACCGCGTCGATGCCGAGCGCGACGAGGTAGCGCCCCGCCTCGGCGAGCGAGACCGCGAGCGAGCAGTCGATCACGAGCGGAGGGCCCCACGACGAGTAGCTCACCCCGCCGAGCGGGCCGAGGATCTCGACCGCGTCGGCGATGCCCTTGCGCGCCGCGGCCTTCCACGCGACGCCCCGTGCGTCGAGCTCGGCCCGGCACGCAGATCCGGCGGAGGCAGGCGCAGGCGCGGCGATCACCACGCTCGCGAGCCCGAGCCCGAGCACGACGCGCATGGGTTCGAGCGTAACGATCCGCCCACGCGGGGCAAGTTCTCGCCTACCGGCAGGCCACCCGTCGGGGCCTGTCAGTCGGCGCGGACCGACGACACGAGGCGCGCGATGTAGCGCGGGGAGTACCGCGCGAGCGTGTCGGGCAGCTGGACCACGAGCGTGACGAGCTCGTCGCCGAACACGCGGCCGCACGCGATCAGGCGATAGCGCTGGGTGTAGCCGAGTGGATCGGTGAACGAGGCGACGAGCTCGGCGCCCTCCCAGCCGTCCGGCAAGGCCACGACGCGCGCCAGCGCCGGCTCGGTCCGCTCGAACCCCTGCATCTTCGCGAGCGCCGGGGCGACCTCGCCGATCCAGTTCCCGAGCTGCGCTGGCAGATCCGTGAGCGGCTGGCGATGCGGCGACACGATGACGAGGCCGTCGGGATCGGCGAGCTCGGCCTCACCGATCCAGTTCGCCGGCGCGACGATCGAGATCGAGCCGACGGCGTGGCGCAGCTTCGGCAGGCGCTGGAAGCTCGTCTCGATCGAGGTCCGCGCGACGCGGATGCCCGCGAAGGAGAACAGCCCGAGCGCGAGCACGGCGAGCACGCGCCCCAGCTGGCGGCCGACGCGCATCCACGGCGCGTGCGGCGACAGCACCGCACCGAGCACGACGCCCGCGGCGAGCCCCGCGCCATGGGCCCACTGGTCGATCACCGGGTACATGAACCCGTACCCGAGCTGGGCGACGATCACGACCGCGAGACCACCCCAGATCCCGCGCTTCCACGCGGCGCGGTAGTGCTGGCGATGCCACGTCAGCTCGATGAACAGGGCGCCGAGCAGGCCGAACAACGCGCCCGACGCGCCCGCGGAGATGCCGGCCTCCGAGGCGAGGTAGCTCGCGCCCGCACCGGCGAGCCCGCAGGCCCCGAACAGCGCGAGCATGCGCGCGGTGCCGAACAGATCCTCGACGATGCGGCCGACGAACCACACGCCGATGGCGTTGACGAGCAGGTGGAGCCCGCCGACGTGGACGAGCACGCACGAGAAGATGCGCCACCACTCGCCGCCGTCGACGAGCCCGCGCACGAGCGCGCCGCTGCGCGTCAGCACGCCGAGGTCGTTCGTCGAGCCGACGAGGAGCTCGATCGCCCCCGCGACGACGAGCAACGTCGCCGTGGCCGTCCACGTCGCCCACGGGCGGTGGATCGCCGCGACCCGGACCTCCGCGGGCAGCGGCGCGGCCTCGACGCGGGCGACGATCGCGCTGGTCTCCTCCGAGAGCCTCACGCCCGGGACCCCGTCGGCGTGCGCGAGGTTGGCGAGCGCACGATCGATGAGCTCGCGCGGCCGGCCCCGCGAGCGCCCGCGCGCCTTGGCGTACGCCGCGGCCGCCGCCTCGCGATCCCCGCCGTGCTCGTGCGCGACCGCGAGCCAGTACGTCCGCGCACCCGGGCTCATGTGCCGCGCGCGACGCGGATCGACGAGCGCCTGCACGGCGGCGGGGCGCCCCGCGAGCGCGAGGAACATCAGCCGCGCGCGATGGATCCAGATCGCGGCGTCGGGCCGGTTCGCGCACACGTCCTCGAGGCGCGCGAGCATGCGCCCGGCCTGGTCGAGATCGCCTGTCCGCCCGTACGCGCCGAGGAGCTCGACCCACACCGGCGGCGCGACGCCGAGCGCGCGACGCAGCGACGGAGGCGCCCCCTCGGGCTCGGGCGGCAGCACGTACGATGCGCGCCACAGGTGCTCCTCGGCGTGCCGGATCGCGTCGTCCCAGCGGTACGCCGCCAGGTAGAGCATCGCGATGCGCTCGTCGATCGCGAGCCGGGCCTCGGCCGGCGCGCGATCGCGGGCCGCGGCGAGCGCGTCGATCGTCTGCTCGATGTGACCGTCGCGGATCTCCTTCATCGCCGCGAGCAGCGCCTTGTCATCGGCGACACCCGAACCCGGCGCGAGCAGATCGGCGACGTCGAGCAGCCGGCTCGCGATGCCGAGCCGCTCGGCCGCGGCGAACCGGCGCGCGAGCCCGCGCACGAAGGGCGCGATCACGAACAGGCAGGCGCCGGCGCCGACGCCGATCGCGCCTGCCGTGCCGAGCCACGGTGCGCTGTCCTCGGTGCGATGGCCGTACAGGCCGAGGCCGGCGAGCAGCGCGGCCGCGAGCTGCATGAGCCCGAACGTCGCCGTGCCGTGCGGCTGCTTGCGGAGGAAGAACTGCCCCCAGTACGCGCCCGCGACGACGACGGAGATCAGCGCGAGCTCGTAGTACATGTCACCCGGTGGCCTCGACGAACGCGCCCATCCGGCGGAACTTCTCGTAGCGCTTCTCGAGCAGCTCGGACGGCGGCATCTCCGTCAGCTCGCGCAGGTGCTTCTTGAGCGCCGCGCGGAGCTTCGCGGCGGTGATCGCCGGATCGCGGTGCGCGCCGCCGGGGGCCTCGGGGATGATCTCGTCGCAGATGCCGAGCTGCACGAGGTCGGGCGCGGTGAGCTTGAGCTGGGTCGCGGCCTCGCCGATCTTGGCCGGATCGCGCCACAGGATCGACGCGCAGCCCTCGGGCGAGATCACCGAGTAGATCGAGTACTCGAGCATCAGGATGCGATCGGTGACGCCGAGCGCGAGCGCGCCACCGGAGCCGCCCTCGCCGATCACCACCGAGATCATCGGGCATTCGAGGCTCGACATCACCTGCAGCGCCTTCGCGATCGCCTCCGCCTGCCCGCGCTCCTCGGCGCCGAGGCCGGGGTACGCGCCCGGGGTGTCGATGAAGCACAGGATCGGACGGCGGAACCGCGACGCGAGCCGCATGAGGCGGGTCGCCTTGCGGTAGCCCTCGGGGCGCGCCATCCCGAAGTTCCGGTGCATGTTCTCCTTCGTGTTGCGACCCTTCTGGTGGCCGAGCACGAGGACCTCCCACTCGTCGAACTGCGCGAGCCCGCCGACGATCGCCGGATCGTCGCGGAAGCTCCGATCGCCGTGCAGCTCGACGAAGTCGTCCATCAGGAGGTTGACGTAGTCGCCGAGGTAGGGACGCGCGGGGTGCCGCGCGAGCTGGACCTTCTGCTGGGCGGTGAGGTCCGCGAAGACCTCTTTCTGGAGCTTCTTCGCCTTCTGCTCGAGGCGCCGGATCTCGCTCGTGAAGTCGACCGCCGGGGTCGAGAGCCCGCGGAGCTCGCGGATCTTCTTCTCGAGGTCGATGATCGGGCGCTCGAAGTCCAGGATCATCCGGTCGGACAGCGGCGCAGGTTCGGTCGTCGACATAGGTGGCGGCCCTTTAGAAGCCTGCTAGGTACCGCTCCAGGTCCGCCAGGTCAACGGCAGCGGGATGGGGCCACCATTCCACCGGACCGGTCCCGACCGCCGCCCCGCGGTACCAGGACAGCTGACGGCGTGCGTAATGCCGTGAATTCCTTTTGATTAGCTCGACCGCGCGCGCCCTGTCGACCCGCCCCTCGGCCAGCTCGTGCAGCTCGGCGTACCCGATCGCCTGCTGGGACCGGAGCGGGGGGCAGAACCC
>Ga0164243_10007405_pt1 | contig 16395 bp, 13 predicted proteins | sample OricompcompostOP_FD_108781 | JGI IMG/M metagenome (GOLD analysis project Ga0164243, IMG submission 108781) | Organic Plus compost microbial communities from Emeryville, California, USA - Original compost - Organic plus compost (OP) | ecosystem: Engineered > Solid waste > Mixed feedstock >...
AGGGAGACCGGAATCGCCTCGCGGCCGGACTTCTCCGCCACGTACTCGGTCAGGATCCCGCTGGTGAAAGGGAAAACCGGGTCACGGGCGTACTCGGTGTCGTGCGCGGGGCGGTCGGTGCCGTCGATCCTGACGTAGTGCACGCCGTCTCGCGTCGTGCGGCCGCCGTCGGGAAACGCGGGGACGAACAGCATCACCGTGTCACCGTCAAGGAACTGCTCGGTCTCGGCGAAAACGTGGCCACGCAGGGTCGAATCGCCGCGCAGGACGAACCGGACCTCAGCGCCGAGCCTCGCGGCCGCCTCCTCGCCCTCGCGCCGGATCCGGCGCACCAGTGCGACCGCGTCCGCTTCGTGCAGCGCGCGGCTGTTGGTCTGCACGTACACGCTGTCCGTGTGACGCAACGCCTCGGTCAGCAGTTCGGTGTCGTGTTCGAGCAGCACCCGCACCCCGGTCGCGGACTGGGTGCCGGTCGGATCGTCGTCGAGAACGATGGTCTTCACGCGGTCTTCTCCTTGTCCGACGTCCTCAGTGGACGGTCCAGCAGCGCGTCGATCTCCGCACGCCGCCGCCGGGTCCAGGTCTCGCGGGTGAGCAGGGCGCCGGCGAAACCGATGGCCCCGCAGCCGAGGTAGACCAGCGCGACCCCGTGCCAGCCGAGCGCGGCGGCCACGGCGGTGGCGATCATCGGGATGAAACCGGACAGTGCGGCGGAGAACTGGTAGCCGATCGACGCCCCGGACGAACGCGTGCTGGTGTCGAACAGTTCGGAGAACCACGCGCCCTGAGCCCCGGCGAGCGCGTCGTGGATGACCGACATGGCGACAACGTAGAGGAACACGATCAGCAGCGGCGCCCCGGTGTTGGCCAGCAGGAACATCGGGAACGCGAAGGCGATCAGCAGCGCGGTGCCGGCCAGGTAGACGGGGCGCCGGCCGAACCGGTCGGTGAGCGCGCCGAACAGGATCGTCGTGAAGCCGCCGAGCGCGGCGGCGGTGACCAGTCCGGTGAGCGCGACCTGTTTGCTGGTGATCGGCTCGTGGCCCGAGGTCAGGTAGGACAGCATGTAGGTGACGATCACGTAGAAGCCGCCGGATTCCGCGATCCGCAGCGCGATGACACGCAGGATCGTCGCCCAGTCCCGGCGAACCACCTCCAGCAGCGGGTTCTTCACGACCTCGCCCTGCTCCCGCGTCTCGGCGAACTCGGGTGATTCGGAGACGCGGGCGCGCAGCAGCATCCCGGCGATGACCAGCACCGCGCTCATCAGGAACGGCAGCCGCCACGCCCAGTCGCTGTCGAACGTGTTGGACCACAGGAAAACCAGGTTGGCCAGCAGCACCCCGAGCGGAACCCCGGCCTGCGGGATCGCGCTGTAGCGGCCGCGTCGTTTCCAGGGCGCGTGCTCGAACGACATCAGGATCGCGCCGCCCCATTCGGCACCGAACGCGAGCCCCTGCACGACGCGCACGAGCGAGAGCGCCAGCGGTGCCAGCACGCCGATCTGGTCGTAGGTCGGCAGCACCCCGATCAGCGTCGTCGACACGCCCATCACCAGCAACGCGCCGATGAGCACGGGTTTCCGGCCGATCTTGTCCCCGAGATATCCGCCGATCAGACCGCCGAGCGGGCGCATCGCGAACCCGATGCCGAAGGTCAGAAAGCCCAGCAGCACCCCGACGACCGGATCGTCGGAGCGGAAGAACGCGTCGTTGAAGTACAGCGCCGCGGCGGTGCCGTAGGCGAGGAAGTCGTAGTTCTCGATCGTGGTCCCGACCGCGCTGCCGATCGCGGTGCGCAGTTTGTCCGGGGAGCCGTCGCGGGCGCGTTTCGCGCGCGCGGCATCGAGTTCGGCGGTCATGATGGCCCGTATCCTCCTTGATCGGGTGGCGGGATCGTCGCCCCGCGCCGCCCGCTACGGGCCGGTGCGGATCACCGGAGATCCGCGGCTCCGCCGGGCTTGTCGAACGTGTCTCGGTAGAAATCGGTGATATGCGCCCGCATCAGCGTGACGGCGCGGTCCGCGTCTTTGTCCACAATGGCCTGAAGGATTTCGCGGTGCTCACGGCGCACGGTGACCGCGGTGCGCCGCCAGTCCTCGAGTTCCGCGTACATCTGCACCATCTGGCGGTGGATCGCGGTGCGCAGCGAACCCATGAAGTGCGCGGTGAGCGCATTGCCGGTGGAGGACGCGATCCGGACGTGGAACGCCGCGTCGAGCTCGTTGAAGTCGGACGAGTCGATGTCGGGATCGTCCATGCGGTCCAGGATCCCGGCCAGTTCGGCGTGATCGGCCTCGGTCGCGCGGAGGGCCGCCTCCGCCACCGCCCACACCTCCAGCGCCAGCCGCGTCTCCAGCACGTCGTTCCAGCTGAAGTGGGCGAGCGCGATCTGGAGCTTGAGCAGGCTGACCATCCCGGACCCGGGTGCGGACAGCAGGATCGCCCCGCCGTCCGCCCCGCCGCGCCGGATCTCCACCACGCCCAGTGCCTCGAGCACCCGCAGCGACTCCCGCAGCGATGGCCGGGAGACACCGAGCAGCGTGGCGAGGTCCCGTTCGCTGGGCAGCTGGTCGCCCGCCTTCAGTTCGCCGCTGAGGATGCGCTCCTCGATCTGTGCCATCACCTGCTCGTAGGTGCGCATGCGCTGCACGGGCCGCCACACGTCGTTCCGCACCGCCACGGCTCAACTCCTCGTCTCGTAGCCGGTCTCCGAAGTCGAAGACGCTGCCACTCATCGTAGGCACCATGGTCGGCAGGTCTGACCGCTTGCCGTCAGACCGCGACGGGCTCGGCATGGAACTCGGCCTCGAGCTCGCGCCGCAGCCGCACCGCCTGCGCGGAGTCGTCGACCTCCACGTCGTCCCACGTCACCGTCTGGTCCCGTGGCACGTCGCGGATCAGCTTCGCGCCGTGCGCCAGGCCGAGCGGCAGGGCGCGCCGCGCGAGGGAAGTCGCCGCGGGGGCGAGCTTGCCGAAGACCGTGTAGCCGCCTTCGCCGTCGAGCGTCTCGCCGGCCTTCAATGCGCGTTTCGCGGTGGTCACGACGTCGCCGTGGAAGCCGGTCGGTGCGCCTGTCGCCTCGCCGCGCAGCACCACCGAGGCGATCGACACGCCCAGCTCCAGCCCGATCATGTGATAGGGCCGGTACAGCGAGCCGTAGCGGCCGGTCTCGTCGGTGTGCACGCCGTACTCCGCGAAGCACTGCACCGCATAGTCGGTGACGGCCTCGAAGGTCACGTACACACCCCACCGGAGGTTGTCCGGCACCTCGCGGCCGTCGCGGTACATGCTCGACGCGATCTCGACCGTGCCGCGCCGGGTCAGGCTGCCGCCCAGCCGGTTCTCCCGGAACACGACCGGCAGATCGTCCTTGCTCGCGGCGGGGAAGAGCAGGCCCTCCTCCTGTGGCAGCAGACCGGTCGCGTTGGCGACGGCCGCCATCTCGATGGCTGATTTGGTGCCGTCGAGGAAGGAGTTGAACATCTTCGGGTTGTAGTCACCGGAGGCGAGCTGCTCCTCGGTGAAGCCGTAGTGGTCCCACACGGTGTCCGGCGTCGAGTAGTTGTACTCGGGCAGGTACTTCGTGCCCTTGCCCGCGGCGACGACGTCGAAACCGACCGTGCGGCACCAGTCGACCAGTTCGCAGATCAGCGCCGGCTGGTCGCCGTAGGCCATCGTGTAGAGCACGCCCGCGGCCCGCGCGCGGCGCTGCAGCAGCGGTCCGACCATGCAGTCGGCCTCGACGTTGACCATGATCACGTGCTTGCCGTTGTCGATCGCCGTGATCGCGTGCTGGGTGCCGGCGAGCGGGTTTCCGGTGATCTCCAGGACGACCTCGACCGCGGGGTGGGCGATGAGCGCGCCCGCGTCGTCGGTCACCGCGGTGCCGCCGGTGCGGACCGCCTCGTCCAGGCTCCCGGCCGCGTACCGCTCGGCGGGCCAGCCCGTGCGTGCCAGTGCGGCCTTGGCCTTCGGCACGTCGAGGTCCGCGACGCCGACGACGTGCAGTCCCGCCGAGCCGACGGCCTGGGTCAGGAACATCGACGCGAACTTGCCGGCGCCGATCACGCCCACCCGGACCGGTCCCTGGCCGGCCGCACGCGCTTGCAGCAGAGAGAACAGATTCACGACCGGAATTCCTCCTCGAAGTCGGTGTCGCGGAGGAAGGTATTTGATGGTCTGACCATCTGTCAATCAGCAAAGAACGGTGTTCGCCTGGACGAACGGCGTTCGTGTAGCGTGGGGACGTGGGTGTTTCGCGGGAGGAGTGGGCGGCGCGGGTCGCGGCAATCGAAGACGCGCCGCGGGTGCGCAAGGAGCCGATCACGGTCGGCCGGATCCTCGACGCCTCGCTCCGGCTGGTCGAGGCGGACGGATTCGACGCGCTGACGATGCGCCGGGTCGCGGCCGCGCTCGGCACCGGGGCCGGCTCGCTGTACGCGCACGTCCGCAACAAGGCGGAACTCGACGATCTCCTGATCGCCGAGCTGTGCAGGAAAGTGACCGTGCCGGAACCGGATCCGGCGAGCTGGCGAGCGCAGATCATGGACATCTGCCGCGAGTTGCGCGACCAGTTCCTGCGCTACCCGGGCATTTCCCGCGCCGCGCTGGTGGCCGCCCCGGACAGCCTAGACGCGCTCCGCGTCAGCGAAGGCATGCTCGCGATCCTGCTCGCCGCCGGGATTTCGCCGAAGTCCGCCGCGTGGGCGATCGACGCCGCATTCCTTTACATCAGCGCGTATTGCTACGAAGCGGCCGTGCACCAGCGTCCCGACGCGGAGGAAATCGTTGTGCGGTACGCGATGTTGCCCAAGGACCGGTTCCCGAACACGGTCGCCCAGGCCCGTGAGATCACCTCCGGCGAGGGACACGACCGTTTCGACTTCACCCTCGATCTGCTCCTCCGCGGGCTCGGAACGCAACGATGAAAGCCGCGCGGTTCAGCCGCTTCGGCGGTCCGGAGGTCCTCGAAATCGCCGAGCTGCCGGACCCGCACCCGGGGCCCGGTGAGGTCCGGATCGCGGTGCGTGCGGCCGGGGTCAGCGTGAGCGACTGGAAGAAACGTCAGGGCCAGATGGATCAGGAACTCCCGCAGACCCTGGGCTACGAGGCGGCGGGCGTCGTCGACGAACTGGGCGAGGGCGTGCACGACGTGGCCGTGGGCGACCGCGTGTTCGGCTTCTCCGGAGACGGCGCCGCCCAGGCCGAACTGGCCGTGCTGTCCTGCTACGCGCCGATCCCGCCGTCGCTGGATTTCGCCGCCGCAGCGGCGTTGCCCGCCGCGATCGAGACAGCCACCCGCGCACTCGACCAGCTCGGCGTGAACGGCGGCACCGTGCTGATCAACGGGGCGTCCGGCAGCATCGGCAGCGCCGCCGTCCAGTTCGCCGTGGTACGCGGCGCGCGCGTGATCGGCACCGCGAGCCCGGCGAACCACGACTACCTTCGCTCCCTCGGCGCCGAGCCGGTCGCGTACGGAGCGGGCCTCGCCGAGCGGGTACGCGCGCTCGCGCCCGGCGGTGTGGATCGTGCGCTCGATGTCGCAGGCAGCGGTGTGCTGCCCGAACTCGTCGAACTCGCCGGCGGCCCGGAGCACGTCGTGACCGTCGCGGATTTCGCGGGTGCGCGGAAGTGCGGCGTGACCTTCAGCCGGGGTGACTCCGGTCGTGCGCTGTATGTGCTGTCCGAGATCGGTGCGCTGGTGAAGTCCGGGCGTTTCGCCGCTCCGGTGGTGCGGACGTTCCCGCTGGCCGAGGTCGCGCAGGCGCACCGGGCCGGCGAAGCGGGCGCCCGGGGAAAGCTCGTGCTCCTGGTGGGGTGAGTCAGGCGGGCGCGGAGGTCTCGTCGGCCCAGCCGAGCGCGGAGTCGATGGCCTCGGCCACGATCGGGACCATTGTGGACAGATACGTGGCGGTGAGGTGGTTGTCGTCCATGTACAGCAGGACGTTCCCGATCACGGCCGGACAGGTCTCGGTGTCGCAGTAGTAGTCGCTGAAGTCCAAAAAGGACACGTTCGGCGGGACATCGATCAGCGACTGGTACGGCGGCTCCGGCGCGTAGAGATCCGCGCGGGGCGCGGAGCAGTCGGGCGAGTTGGGGCCCAGCGCCTCCACGCACGCCGACGGTGAGGCGTCGTAACGAGGGTTGTCGCGCACGGCGAGAACGGGGATCGACTCGGTGTCCAGCTTCTGCCACTGCGCCACGAAGCCTGGCGGGGTCTGCTCGGTCAGGCCGAGCCGGACGTCGCGGCTCGCGGTGGTGAGCACGGCGTCCGGCCGCAGTTCGAGGATCTCGTCGGCCGCGGCGGCGTTCCAGTCCCGGCACGCCTGGTTGTCCGGATCGATCTCGGACTCGACGGAGAACGGGCAGCCACCACGGGAGAGCACGATGAGCTGCCAGTTGCGTTGTTCGGCGATGGGCCGCAGCGCGGCGATGAACTGCGTCGGATGCGAATCGCCCACGATGACAACGCGTTTGGCGGGTTCCGGCGTGCTCGTGCGGCACACCTGGAGCTCGGCCCCGCGCGGCGAGCCCTCGCAGTCGTCGATCCACGCCCAGTCCTCGGCGACCGAGACGAACGACGGCGCCAGCGGGGGATCGGGCGCGCCCTGGTAGACGAAACCGGGCGTCCTCGCGAGCGCGCCGGGGTGATCGAGATCGCCCGCCGTGACGGTACGGGCGCGCGCCAGCTGATCGGAGGTCACCTGCCAGATGCCGGCGCCCACGAGCACGGGCGCCATCGCCAGCATCGCGAACCGGTAGGCGCCCCAGCGGTTGCGCGGCTCCCGCACCGGCTTCTCCACCAGGTGGTGGGTCGCGATCGCCAGCAGCAGCGCGGTGCCCACGATCGCGGTTCCGCCGAGCAGGCCGACCTCGGTGCGGCCGCGCGCCACCAGGTAGCACACGAGCACCGGCCAGTGCCACAGATACAACGCGTAGCTCAGATCGCCCAGGTACCGCAGCGTTCGCGTACTCAGGAACCGGTCCGCGCCGAACCGGCTGCCGGTGGCGCCCGCGACGAGCACCAGCGCCGCGGACAACGTCGGCCAGAGCGCGACGTAACCGGGGAACATCGTGCCGACCGCGAAGACCAGCCCGCACGAGACGAGCCCGGCAACACCGGCCCAGCCGAGCAGGATCCGCACCAGCCGCGGCAGCACGAGCGCGTCGATCACCAGCGCGAGCAGCCCGCCGAGCGCGAACTCCCACACCCGGGTGAGCGAGTGGAAGTACGCCAGTGGCTGGTCGATCCAGGTCAGCCACACCGAGAACGCCAGCGACGCCGCGAAGATCGCGACCAGCACACCGGCGAGCGCCGCCCGCAGCCGGCGGCGCGCGATCACCGCGACGAGCGCCACCAGCAGCGGCCACACCACGTAGAACTGGCCCTGGATCGCCAGCGACCAGAAATGCTGTACCGGGCTGGCCTCGTTGTGCTGGGCGAAGTAGTCGGCCGAGTCCGCGGCCAGCCGCCAGTTCTCGAAGTACAGCGCCGACGCCACGACCTCGCGGATCGTCTGCCACCACCGCGCCTCCGGCAGCACCAGCGGGCTCACCACGATCACGACGGCGAGCACGGTCAGCGCCGCCGGGAAGAGCCGTTTGATCATCCGGCCCCAGAACGGGCGGAACTCGATCCCGCCCCGCCCGGCGGCCCGCACCAGCTGGCCGGTGATGAGGAAACCGGTGACGAAGAAGAAGACGTCGACGCCACCGGAGACCCGGCCGAGCCACACGTGGTAGGCGACCACGAGCACGCACGCGAGCGCGCGCAGGCCCTGCAGTTCGGGGCGGAAGGTACGCCGCGTACGGCCTGCTGACTCGGACATATCTCGCCCCAGCATCCCGGAAAGCCCGGACAGGCCAGCGCAGACGCGCCGAAATGTGATCAACCTGACCGGCCGTTCCGGTGACCCGATAAGTTGATCTCTCCGAAAACGATCGTGAGGAGATCGACATGACTCAGATGCTGGACACCGCGGACGACATCGCCGACAGACCGGCCGCGGTGGGCGGGCGGAAACGAAGACCGGTACTGACCCATCCGGCTCTGCTGACCGGTGCGCTGGCCCTCGCCACGGGCTTCGCGTTCGTGCTGGTTTCGGTGCTGTGGAACGGCAACAGGCTTTTCGCTCCACTCGACGACGTCTACATTCACCTGCAGTACGGCAAACAGCTCGGTTCCGGACATTTCTTCCAGTTCAACACCGGCGATGACATCAGCGCCGGCGCCAGCAGCATGCTCTACGCGTTCGTACTCGGCGCGGCCTACGCGATCGGCGTGCACGGCACGCTGTTGCTCGTCTTCGCCATGGGTTTCAACATCCTGTGCTTCGCCGCCGCCGCGGCCATGACCTGCCTGCTCGGCAGCCGTCTGCTCGGCCGCACCGCGGGCATCTGGGCCGGTGTGCTGGTCGCGCTGAGCGGACCGCTCGCCTGGGGAGCGGCCAGCGGGATGGAGGTCGGCCTGGTGACGATGCTCGTCACCGGGCTGCTGCTGACCTTCACCGTGGAACAGCCCTCGGCCCGGTTCCGGTGGACGTCGGTGGTGGCCGCGCTGCTCGCGATCGCCCGCCCCGAGGGCCTGATCTTCGCGGCCGCGCTGACCTGCGCGGTCCTCTGGACACTGTGGACTCGCCGCCGCGGCATCGGCACGGCCGTCTGGAGCCTGCTGCCGCTGGCCGCCGGTGCGGCGCAACTGCTGTTCTACAAGCTCGCGACCGGCACGATTTCCGCGAACGGCGTGCAGGCCAAGTCGATGCTGAATGACACGCCCGCGTTCTACTCCGGCGATTTCGCCGACCGCGCGGTCAACACGCTGCGCACCCTCGGCGGGATCTTCCTCGGTCTCACCGGCCAGGACTTCGCTTTTCCCGGCGCACTACTGGTTTTCGCGGCAGGAGCCGGATTCCTGCTGCTGACCCGCGAATGGCGGCCGCTGGTCCTCGCGACGCTCGCCGGGCTGGTGCTCGCCGTCGCGTCGCTGTGCACGCTCAACAGCGCGCTGATTCACGAACTGCGGTACTTCCAGCCGTTCCTGCCGGTTTTCCTGCTGTTCGTGGTGATCGGTGTGCACGGGCTGGCGAATCTGGTGCGGCGGCAGCGAGTTCGCCGCCTCGCGATGACCGGTGCGCTGGCGGTGATCCTGGTCTTCTCACTGGTCGCGCTGCCCACCTGGGGAGTGCGCTTCGCGCGCGACACCGCCGCCATACGCGACACCGATGTGTCCTACGGCGTGTGGATCAAGGGAAACCTGCCGCCGGATGCCGTCGTCGCCGTCAAGGACGTGGGCGCGGTGACGTACTTCAGCGACCACTACGTCGTCGATCTGCTGGGGCTGGGCACGAACGGGCTCGCCAAGGCCGCCAACAACGGCATCGGCTCGCTGTACGAGGCGGTGCGGCAGCTGCCGCGACGGCCGGACTACTTCGCCACCTACGACAGCGTTCCCGGCCCGTCCATGCAGCCGCTGCGCGACGCCGGCATCCTCGACGACGACGCCGAGGGCTTCTTCGAGGTGAAGACCCCCGCCGATCTGCGTGGCTTCTCGATCGTGCCGTTCCGCACCTTCGGGGTGTACCGCGCGGACTGGAGCCGGGCGGACAAGTCCGACGCGTCGCCGACGCCGGGCGAGCTGCGGGACTACGTCAACGTCGCCGACCTGCGTTCGGAATCGGCGCACGGCTACGCGCCGGAGATCGCGCAGACCGAGATCCAGCCGTGGACCAGCGTCGAGCGCACCGGCGACACGATCGACAGCGGCCGCTCCATCGCGGGCGGCGAGGAGTTCACGGTCGGCGGGCTCGTCCCCGGCAGGCCCGCCACGCTCACCGGGCGCACCGGAATGCGTGGCACGGTCCCGGAAATGAACGTGTTCGTCGACGGGAAACCCGCCGGCAGCTGGGACCGGGAGACCGTGGCCGGTGCGGCGTGGGGGACCTACACGTTCACCATCCCGGCCGGCCTGATCGCGGGGCCCACGGCGAAGATCGAACTGCGGCAGCCCCGGCCACTGCTCAACCCGTACCCGGACTACACCTCTTACGGGTACTGGATCACGCAGTGACCGGGGCAGGCCGGCGTCAGCGCAGCGGATCCGCCACGGCGGTGGCGGGTTCACTCGCGGCGCCGGCCGTGTCCTCCTTCGCATGCGGCACCAGGACGGTGACCACCGCGGCGGCCAGCGCCACGCCCGCGAACAGGTAGAACGCGGTGGTGCCGCCCAGTCCCGCGCCGACGAGCACACCGCCGATCATCGGGCCCGCGATACCGCCGAGCCTGCCGAAGCCAGCGCACCACGCGACACCGGCGGCGCGCGCCCGCGTCGGGTAGTAGTTGGACACCAGGCCGTAGATGAGCATCTGCGTACCGATCGTGCCCGTGCCGGCCACCGCCACCGCGATCAGCAGCAGCGCGAGCGGCAGGCTCACGGGCAGCAACGCGAGCGCGGCGGCCGCGAGCAGGAACGTCACCGACACGATGCGTTTGGCGCCCATCCGGTCGGCGTAGTGCGACGCCGCCACACCGCCGACGATCGCACCGAGGTTGAGCACCAGCAGGAAGCCCAGCGAGTAGCTCTTGCCATACCCGTTGTCCGCCATGATCTTCGGCAGCCAGGTGTTGAGGCCGTAGGTGAGCAACAGCCCGGCGAAGCTCATCGTGCCGAGCAGGAATGTCGGCCAGGCGAGCGAACGTGTTGCCAGCGCGGGGAAACCGACGCGCGCGCCCTCGGCGGGGGCGGGCGTCTCGCCGGTCAGCGGGACGCCGGTGCGCTCGGAGACCAGCCGCGCCCGTTCGGTGCGGCCGCGTGACTGCAGCCATTTCGCCGATTCGGGCAGTTTGACGATGGCCAGCGGCAGCACGAGCACGATCGGCAGCGCGCCGACCCAGAACAGGCCGCGCCAGCCCACCGCGTCGGCGAGCACCAGTGCCAGTACCGAGGCGAGCACGCCGCCCGCGGGCACTCCACTGTAGACAATCGCGTTGAGCTTGTTCCGTTTGCCTGCCGGGGCGAACTCGGCGACCATCGCGCCGACCGTGGCGACGAGCGCGCCGACGCCGATACCCGTGACGAAGCGGCCGAAGCCGAACGCGGTGACGCTCGTGGTCAGCGCCGTGGCACCCATGCCGATCGAGAACCAGGCGAGGTTGACGAGCATGATCTTGCGGCGGCCGATCCAGTCACCGAGGCTGCCGGTGATCAGCGCGCCGACCAGCACGCCCACGAGCGCGTAGCTGCCGAGTGCGCCGGCCTGCTCGGCGCTGATCCTGCCCAGCTCGGCCGGATCGGCGAGGAGTGTCGGCAGGACGGTGCCGTAGACGACGAGGTCGTAGCCGTCGAAGACCATCGCGATGGTGGCGAGGGTGACGACCCACGTCACCGTGCGACGTCGCCGGTGCTCGAGAACGGATTCGGACATGGGGACTCCGGAGGTAGTGATCCGCGGAGGAATTCGCACGCCCGTATTCCGGACAAAACTCTCATCCTCCGCATTGAGGACGAAAGTCATGCTCTACTACTTTGCTGCGTATCGCAATGCCGATGAAGAATTACGTATCAATCGGCGGGGATGAGGGAATTTGCGGGAGGTCAAGCAATGATTTCGGGTCGTTGCCGGTGCACCGCTCGGCTCTACAGATCACGAGATGCCTCGCCGGGCTCGGCCTTCTGGGTGCCGGCCCGGCCGCTCGGGGGGCTTTGCGGCCGGACCGGCTCTTACCCAACAAGGAGAACTGCCCATGCGCGGTGTGCAGCGCTCAAACATGAAAGAGGGTGAACATCCAACAGCGGGACGCGCGTCGTCAGTAGTTCACCCGGACGAGTGAAATGCGCTGGTTGGAGTCCACAAAAAGAGCCGTGGCGACCTCGCGGTCACCACGGCTCCTCGAAGCGGGCGAACTCAGTCCAGGTAGTCCCGCAGGACCTGCGACCGCGACGGGTGGCGCAGCTTGGACATCGTCTTGGATTCGATCTGGCGGATCCGCTCGCGGGTCACGCCGTAGACCTGACCGATTTCGTCTAAAGTCCTCGGCTGGCCGTCGGTCAGGCCGAAGCGCAGCCGGACCACGCCGGCCTCACGTTCGGACAGCGTCTGCAGCACCGACTGCAGCTGGTCCTGCAGCAGCGTGAACGACACCGCGTCGACGGCGACGACCGCTTCGCTGTCCTCGATGAAGTCACCGAGCTGCGAATCGCCCTCGTCGCCGATCGTCTGGTCCAGCGAGATGGGCTCACGCGCGTACTGCTGGATCTCCAGCACCTTCTCCGGCGAGATGTCCATCTCCTTGGCCAGCTCCTCCGGAGTGGGCTCGCGCCCGAGGTCCTGGAGCAGCTCACGCTGTATCCGGCCGAGCTTGTTGATCACCTCGACCATGTGCACCGGGATCCGGATGGTGCGGGCCTGGTCGGCCATGGCACGCGTGATCGCCTGGCGGATCCACCATGTGGCATACGTGGAGAACTTGTAACCCTTGGTGTAGTCGAACTTCTCCACCGCGCGGATCAGGCCGAGGTTGCCCTCCTGGATCAGGTCCAGGAACGCCATGCCACGGCCGGTGTAGCGCTTGGCGAGCGACACGACCAGCCGGAGGTTCGCCTCCAGCAGGTGGTTCTTGGCCCGCTCACCGTCACGCACGATCCACTTCAGATCGCGGCGCATCTGGGTGGCGAGCTTCTCGCCCTCCTCCTCGGCCACGCGGACACGCTCGGCGGCGTAGAGCCCGGCCTCGATGCGCTTGGCGAGCTCCACCTCCTCCTCGGCGTTGAGCAGGGCGACCTTGCCGATCTGCTTGAGGTAGGCACGCACCGAGTCGGCGGAGGCGGTGAGCTCGGCGTCCTTGCGGGCCTGCCGCAGGGCCTCCGACTCCTCCTCGTCCCACACGAAGTCCGGGTCGTTGGACGATTTGGCGCCGCCCTTCGCGCTGCCGCGCTCGGTGCGGGGGGCCTCCTCGTCCTCGCTCTCGTCCGCCTCCTCGGTGACGGTCGCGTCCACGACGTCGACCTCCACCTCCTCGAGGTCGGCCAGATCGGCTTCGAGGTCGACGTCCTCGATTTCCTCACCGTCGCCCGGGCCGTCGGGCTCGCCCGCGCCCTCGCCCTTGGTGCTGGCCTTGCGGGTCTTCGCCGGCCCCTTCTTCGCGCCCGGCTTGCGGGCGGCAGGCTTCTTCTTGGCGGTGGTGCCGTTGCTCTCGGTAGCGGCGGCCTCAACGCCGGCGTCGGATTCCGCGCTCGCGCCGGCCGACGAAGCCTGGGCGGCGCTCGTTGTCTTCGTGCCGCTTCGGGTAGCGGTTTTTGCGGCTGCCACGTACGCCCTTTCGCAGCGGTCGATCACGGCGAGCCGGCCTGGTGCGCGCCGACTGCCTCAGATTCGGGGAACGTCCCGCGGCCTGCGGTTTTGCTGTCCGCGACCGTGGGCCGTGTTCCATTGTAACGACGATACGCCGAGCAGTTGCGGGCGATCATCGCATCTCCCCGGCGTTTCGGACCCGGAGCTAGTGCTCGATGCCCTCGGCGGCGCCGGCCGCGGCACCCACGATCCCCGCGTTGTTCTGCAGTGATGCCACCACGACCTTGGTCCGGATATCGAGCAGCGGAACCCACTTCTCGGACTTCTTGCTCACTCCGCCGCCCACGATGAACAGATCCGGCCAGATGAGGTTCTCGAGCACAGAAAGGTAACGGTTTACCCGCTTTGCCCAGTGGTGGTAGGACAGGCCCTCGTTGTCCTTGACCGAGGCCGCCGCCTTCTTCTCCGCGTCGTGCCCGTCCACCTCGAGGTGCCCGAACTCGGTGTTCGGCACGAGCTTGCCGTCCTGGAACAGCGCGCTGCCGATGCCGGTGCCGAACGTCAGCAGGGTGGTCACGCCGTGCCGCGCGACAGGGTCGCCGAAGCGCATCTCGGCCATGCCGGCCGCGTCCGCGTCGTTGAGCATCGCGATGTCGTCGACGGACCGGCCGAGCCGCTTGGCGAACAACGCGTCCGCGTCCGTGCCGATCCAGCTGGGGTCGATGTTCGCCGCGGTCTGCGCGACGCCCTTCTTGACCACCGCGGGCAGCGTGATGCCGACCGGGCCGTCCCAGCCGAAGTGACGCACGATCTCCGCCACCACGTCGGCGACGGCGTCCGGCGTCGCGGGCTTGGGCGTGTCGATGCGGAGGCGATCCCCAATGAGCGCGCCCTTTTCCAGGTCGACAAGGGCGCCCTTGATACCGCTGCCGCCGATGTCGATGCCGAAACCGCGGGTCGCCGTCATTGGCGTGTTCCCTTCCTTCTCGATTCAGAAGCCTGTACCCGGCACTTTACTGATCCGACTGAAGTAGGCGGACACGGACCGCGGCCCGACCTGCTCACAGAAACCTGTTCCGCCGTGGCCGCTGTCGGATCAGTGGCAACTTGGTGTGGTGACATGGTGGTGTGGGAACCTTCGAAGCTGGATTGAAAGATACCGCCGTCCGGGTCGCCGGTGAGGCCGCCGAGCTGGTCAGGCGGGCCCGCGAGGCGATGCTGGCCGGTGAGCCGGTGAGCGTCGACACCAAGACCACCGAGACCGATGTCGTCACCGCGGTGGATCGCGCCTCCGAGCAGTTGATCCGGCGCAGGCTCGCCGAACTGCGGCCCGGTGACGAGGTGCTCGGCGAGGAGGAGGGCGGCACCGCGGGCGCAGGGGTCACCTGGGTCGTCGACCCCATCGACGGCACCGTGAATTTCCTTTACGGCTCCCCGGTTTTCTCGGTTTCGGTGGCGGCGCAGATCGACGGTGTCCCGGTCGCGGGAGCGGTGCTGGAACCGGTGAGCGGCCGGTGCTGGACCGCTGTGCGCGACGAGGGTTCGTGGCTCGACGGGCGGCCGCTGCGGACGTCGTCCCCGGCGCGGCTCGACCTCGCGCTCGTCTCCACCGGCTTCTCCTACCAGGCCGAACGCCGGGCACGGCAGGCGAAGGTGATCGCTTCACTGGCGCCGCACGTGCGCGACATCCGGCGCCCCGGTTCGGCCTCGCTCGACCTGTGCACGGTCGCCGCCGGCTGGGTGGACGCCTACGCCGAACACGGACTGCACCGCTGGGACTGGGCAGCGGGCGCGCTCATCGCCCGTGAGGCCGGTGCCGTGGTGAGCGTGCCGGGGCAGGACCCGGACCTCGGCCAGGACGCGACGCTGGCGGCCGCGCCGTCGATCGCCGAGGAGCTCCGCGCGACCCTGATCGCCTGCGGGATGAAGGAAGTCTGACGCGCTAGCAGGTCACGTCGCGCGCGGCGGAGATCAGCGCAGGATCGATCACCGGGCTGCTCGGCACGGACTGTTCGCCGCCCGCGCTGCCGGGATGCTGCGCGGACCACGCCTGAAGCTGCTGCAGCACCTGTTGCGCCTGCTGTGTCGGCCGCACGTCGCCGAAACCGCTGCCGATGGACAGATCCACCGACGCGTCCGCGCGCGTGTCCTTCACCAGTTCCACGCACGGAATGACGATGCTCAGCGTGCGCGCGGCCGAGACCCCGTTGTCACCGAAGCGGATCTGGCCCCGGCACTTGGCCTCCTGCTCGCCGGCGTAGGCGGGATCGTTCTCCGGCTGCGCGATCTGGCTGAACCCGAGCTGGCGCAGGCTTTCGGTGGTGATGGCGGCCTGCCCGCGCATCTGGCTGGCGTTGAGCACCGTCACCGCGACCTTGTCCGGCGGGATCGGCGCGGTGTCGTCGAGCGCACCGTGGCTCAGCGAGGTGTAGGTCATGCCTTCGACTGGCGACGGCGGCGGATCACAGCGGAGCGCGTCGTCGATGTCGGTCTTGCTGACGATGGCCCGCACCCAGACGACCATCGCGATCAACCCGAGCACCCCGATGAAGATCAGTGCGGGCAGCGGACGGCGTTTGCGGTAGCCGCGTTTTTTTCGGTTGCCGAAACCGATCCCCGACGCCACCTGCCCGTTTCCCTTCCCGGATCCCCCGACAGTCTCCGCTACCCCGACCGTCGTTTCCGATCAGCCTAAGCGTTACAGGGCAGGCGTGAATCACCCCTACCCGATCGGCCGCGTGTCGCCGTTACACCGCACGTCCGCGACCTCGTCGTTCCCCCCGGCGGGTGACGTATGAGCACCTTCGTCTAACACGTTGCGAGTTCGGGTAGCCCGTGAGCTACCCTCTCCGGGCTCCGGCCGTAGATCAGGGTCTTAAGTACCTGACAGTAAGAGAGACCCGCCTCACTACGAACCCGGGCACAAACAGGGGCGCTGGAACGTTGTCCAGCGGCACGAAGGATCCGTGACGCGCAATCGCGGACCTTCGGAACAGATGACGATGCTGATCGCAGGGGTGAGGGACAATGGCGACCGACTACGACGCTCCGCGCCGCAGCGAAGCCGACGAGCTGGCCGAAGACTCGTTGGAGGAGCTGAAGGCCCG
>Ga0164243_10007406_pt1 | contig 16392 bp, 12 predicted proteins | sample OricompcompostOP_FD_108781 | JGI IMG/M metagenome (GOLD analysis project Ga0164243, IMG submission 108781) | Organic Plus compost microbial communities from Emeryville, California, USA - Original compost - Organic plus compost (OP) | ecosystem: Engineered > Solid waste > Mixed feedstock >...
CCCCGAGAGCTTCATGGCTCCCGTGGAGGCCAACCGCGTCCAGCTCGAGGAAGCGCTGGCCCGCATCGACGGCCTGGTGCAGGGGCTGGAGAACCGCGGCTGGTCCTCCAACCGCATCATGCTGATCGGCTATTCCCAGGGCGCGTGCCTGGCCAGCGAATACGTCTGGCGGCGGCCGCGGCGCTGGGCCGGCCTCATCGCCTTCACCGGCGGCCTGATCGGCCCGCCCGGGACCACCTGGGCCACGGACGGGGATCTCGCAGGCACGCCCGTGCTGCTGACCAACGGCGACGACGATCCCTACGTGCCGCTCGGCCGCGTGGAGGAGACGGCGGCGGTCTTCCGCGCGGAGCGGGCCAACGTCGAGCTGCAGGTCTATCCCGGCCGCGAGCACACGGTCAGCGACGACGAATGCGCGCGCGCAGCGGCGCTGATCGCCCGGGCCGCTGCGGCCGCCTAGGCTCCGTCGTCCTTACCAGGCTTCCATCAGCAGGACGCGGATCTCGTCCACGGACGCCGGCCGCGGATTGGCCTGCGCCGCAGGTCGGACCGCGATCTTCCCGGCGAGCGGCTCCAGCGCCTCGCGCTCCACCCCATAGTCCCGCAGCCGCATCGGGCAGGCCGACGCGCCGAGCGCGGCGCAGGCTTCGATCGGATCCTCGCAGCCCATGGCGTCAGCGAGCTTCGCCAGCGCCGCCTTGGCCACCTCGCGGTTGAAGCGCAGGGCGTGCGGAAGGCAGACCGCGTTCATCGGCCCGTGCGGCAGGCCGAAACCGCCGCCGAGCGCCTGGGCCATGGCGTGCCCCAGGCACATGCCCGCCGCCAACGCCGCGCCGCCGTGCATGGCCCCCTCCAGCAGCAGCCGTCGGGCCTCCGGGTCGTGCGGCTCCGCCAGAACCCGCGGGAGCCAGGTCGAGATCAGCCGCGCGCCGGCGAGCGCGTCCGCGTCGCTTTCCGGGGTGCGCCCGGGCGCATAAAGGGCCTCGGCGCAGTGGGCCAGGGCGTTCATGGCCGTGCCGCCCGTGTCGAAGGCCGGCAGGTCGAAGGTCAGCTCCGGCGCATAGACGATGCCCGCAACCTTGGCCCCGGCGCCGGCGGTCTTCACCCCCGTCGAGACGTCCCTCGTTCCGAAGAAATGGGTCCATTCCGCGCCCGAATAGGTGGTGGGGATGGAGACGATGGGCAGGCCGGTCTGGACCGATACCGCCTTCGCCGTGTCGATGGCGCTGCCGCCTCCGAGCGCGACCAGGCCGTCGGCGCCGTCGAGCGCCTGCACCGCCTGCTTCACCCCCGTCACCTCGGCGTGGGGCAGCGCCCCGCAGAAACGCCGCTCGACCGGAAGCGCCAAGCCGCGCCAGCGTTCGGTCGTGATGACCAGCGGCTTGCGGATCGAGAGCTCCCGCAAAACCTCCGGCAAGGCTTCTAGACCCCATCTCACGATCAAAGGCAGGCTCTCCAGGAATGCAGGACCCGCAACGAACCGGGGAGGTCTCGACTTTCGGGGCCCGTGTTTATCGCAACAGCCCCTGTCCCGCGCAAGCCGACCAACGGCGGCCTCTCCTCCTTCAAGCTGGACGTGGTGTTCCTCGATTCAGCCCATGCCGTCACTTGAGACGACATGGGCTGCCGACTATCGTTCGCGACCCGCGGAAGCGTCGCAGCCGAGCGACGCCGGATCAGCAACAAAAGAGGGGCGCAGCCTCATGGCCGGACGAATCTTCACCACCCACGTCGGAAGCCTTCCGCGCCCCCAATCGGTGGTGGACCAGGTGTTCGCCGAAGACCGGGGCGAGCCGGTCGACCGCGAGGTCTTCGAGCGCGTGATCGGCGAAGGCGTCGCTGGGGTCGTGAAGCAGCAGGCCGACTGCGGCATCGATTTCGTCAGCGACGGCGAGATGAGCAAGATCGGCTACGCGACCTACATCCGCCACCGCCTTTCCGGCTTCGAACTGGGCGAGGCGCCGCGCGCGACCCCCGCCGACCTCGACGCCTTCCCCCGCTACCGCGACCGCCAAGTCACCGAGGGCAAGGCGCCCAAATACCAGCGCCCGATCTGCCGCGGCCCGATCGCCTATGTGAACAAGGAGCCGATGCTCACCGACTTCGCGCACCTGAAGAACGCGCTCAAGGGTGTCGACGTCGCCGGAGCCTTCATGAACGCGCCGTCGCCCGGCGTCATGGCCCTGTTCCAGCCGAACGAGTACTACAAGACGCGCGAGGAATACCTCTACGCGCTCGGCGAGGCGATGAAGACCGAGTACGAGGCCATCGTGGCCCAGGGCTTCTATCTGCAGATCGACGCGCCCGATCTCGCCATGGGCCGTCACATCATGTACCGCAACGAGCCGGACGAGGCCTTCGTCAAGGCCGTCGACCTGCACGTCGAGGCGCTGAACCATGCCCTGCGCGACGTGCCCGCCGACCGGATCCGGCTGCACCTGTGCTGGGGCAACTACGAGGGCCCGCACCACTGCGACATCGACCTGGACAAGATCGTCCAGGGCTTCCTCAAGGCCAAGCCCGCCATCCTGTTGTTCGAGGCCGCCAACCCGCGCCACGAGCACGAGTGGTCGGTCTGGCGGGACGCCAGGATTCCCGACGACAAGATCCTGGTCCCGGGCGTGATCTCCTCGACCAGCAACTACATCGAGCACCCCAAGCTGATCGCCGAGCGCCTCGGCCGCTTCATCGCCTTCGCCGGGCCGGACCGCGTCTGGGCGGGGTCGGACTGCGGCTTCGGCACCTGGGCCGGCCTCGGCCTGGTCGATCCGGACATCGCCTGGGCTAAGATGCGCTCCCTGCGCGAAGGCGCGGACCTCGCCCTGGCCCAGGCGAAAGCCGCCTAGGGCGAGCGTCCGGAGCTGAATCATGCTCTAGATTCAGTCACCTGGAGCGCGTCAGGCGAAATCGCCTACACCTTTGGCTTGGCGCGCTCTAGTGACAACTCGACAGTAAAGCCGCTTCCGATCAGGATGGCGGCACAAAAAACCAAAAACGGGTGGAAACAATGGCTATCGCTTCATCTGCGTCGGGAGGCTCGCCCGTCGACACCAGTCGGTGGGACACCAAATACGAATTCAGGGCGGTCCTGCTGCTGACCCTCGCCTTCGGGCTGGTCGGCCTCGACCGCTGGATCCTGCCGCCGCTGTTCGCGGCCCAGATGGGTCAGGACCTCGGCCTGACCCCGGCGGACCTGGGCAACCTCGTCGGCGCCCTGGGTATCGCCTGGGGCGTTTCGGCCATCTTCATGGGCGGCCTCTCCGACATCATCGGTCGCCGCAAGGTGCTGGTGCCGGCCGTGGTGCTGTTCTCGGTCATGTCCGCGCTCAGCGGCATGGTGACGGGCCTGCTCAGCCTCATGCTCATCCGCATCATGATGGGCGTGGCCGAGGGTGCGGTCGCCCCGACCGGCGTCGCCACGGCGGTCGAAGCCTCGCACCCCAAGCGCCGGGGCCTGAACAACGGCCTGTTCCAGTGCTCCTTCGCCCTGTTCGGCCTGGCCGTGGCCCCGATTCTGGCGACCCAGCTCCTGAAGGTCGTCTCCTGGCACTACGTGTTCATGATCGTGGCCATCCCCGGCCTGATCGTCGCGGCCCTGCTCTGGTTCACCATCCGTGAGCCGGTCACCGTCGGCGGCGGGGCCGAGAAGGCGCCCCGGGCCTCGTTCGCCCAGATCTTCAGCCACCGCAACGTGGCCCTGGCGATGGTCGGCCTGCTCTGCGCGATGAGCGGCATCTTCGTGATCAGCGCCATGATGCCGAGCTATCTGACCGGCCCGCAGAGCTATCTGCACCTGACGGCCGAGCAGATGGGCTTCGTGACCTCGGCCATCGGGCTTGGCGGCTTCATCGGCCAGTTCGGCGTGCCGGGCCTGTCCGACCGCTTCGGCCGCCGCACCGTGTCGCTGGTGTCGTTCGCCGTGGCCGCCGTCTTCCTGTGGCTGTTCCTGCAAACCGGCGCCGACAATCAGCCGATGCTGTTCGCCTTCCTGTTCGTCGCCTCCCTGGCGAACTTCGGCGCTCTGGCCTTGATCGCCGGTCCCATCGCGGCGGAAGCCGCGCCGCTGGGCCTGATGTCGTCGGTCGCCGGCATCGTGATCGGCGCGGGCGAGATCTTCGGCGGCGGCGTCGCCCCGGTGATCGCCGGCAACATCGCTCAGAACTTCGGGATCCAGTACACCCTGTGGTTCGCCATGGGCGGCCAGCTTCTGGGCATCGTGCTGAGCCTGTTCTTCAAGGAAACGGCGCCGCGCTTCGCCCACACCTCGAAAACCGGCGAGGTCTCGGAACTCGACCAGTTCGAGGAGAAGCACCCCGAGGGCGTCACCCGCGCCGACTGAGGCGGGACCCTCACGCTTACGATCCGCGGCGGGCGGGGCTCAGGCCTCGCCCGCCGTTTTCGTTTCCGCCGTTTTCGTTTCGGGCTGCGTTTCTGGGGCAGGCTTCCAGCCCGGCGTGGTCACTGTGCGGCCATCGGCCTTCCGGAGCGGAATGCTGCAGGAATGGACGATGACCCCATCTATCCGCACGGTGCAGGCGCCGCAGCTCCCGCGGCCGCACCCGATCCGCACCCTCTCGCGTCCCACGAGATCGCGCAGCGCCCAGACCAACGGCAGGTCCGGCTCGCCTTCGTAGGTATAGTCCTCGCCGTTCACGCGCAGGGAATAGACAGCCATGAATCCCGATTTAGAGCTCGGCGCAGCTTAGAAAAGCCCCCTGATCGAAACGCCGCGGTCTGGATTTGCGCACGCTGCGGGGAAGAGCTTCGCATATCGAACCGTCGCGATCTTCGCGCTAGGGTGCTCGCCCACCCAAGGAGCAAGCCATGCCGATCAGGACCGCCGACGCCGAATGGACCGGGACGATCACCGAGGGCGAGGGCCGCATGCGCCTCGGGTCCGGCGCGTTCGAGGGCCGCTACGACTTCCGCACCCGGATGGAGGACGCTCCGGGCACCAACCCCGAGGAGCTGATCGGCGCCGCGCACGCCGGCTGCTTCTCCATGGCCCTGTCGGCCCAGCTCACCGGGGCGGGCTTCAAGCCCGAGAGCATCCGCACCAAGGCGAGCGTGAGCTTCACCAAGGCCGCGTCCGGCTGGACCATCGACCGCATCGACCTCGCGACCCAAGCCTCCGTCCCGGGGATCAGCCCCGAGGACTTCCAGGCCAAGGCTCAGGAAGCCAAGAAGAACTGTCCCGTCTCCCGCGCGCTCGCCGGGGTCGAGATCTTCCTCGACGCGAAGCTCGTCTGACCCTTCGCCGAACTTCGGCTTAGAGGGGTTTCGGAGCGGTCTTCAGCGCGCCGCTGAAGCTGCGATGGCTTCCGCGAACTCCGGCAGCGCGGTGTGCGCCCCGCCGCGCACGCCTTCCAACGGCAGGCCGTGCCGCTTCGCGTACTCGACGGCGACCTCGTGATCTCCCATGGCGTTGTGCGGCACCAGGCCCTTGGGACGCGGGATCTCCACCGCCGGCCGGCACGGCCAGGCGGCGACGTTCGGGCGCACCTGCAGCCGGTAGATCGTGGTCTTCACCAGCGGCTCCGACAGATAGACCGGGTCCATCGTGATCATCACATGGTGCAGCACGTCGCCGTGGCGGATGAAGCGTTCCTCCGAGGTCGCCTTGTCGCTCATCATCAGCCCGTTGCGCCGCACGTAGGACTGCTTCAGGTGCGTCGTGCGGACCACGAGGGCGTCGCCTTCCCAGCGGCCGGTGGAGAAGCCTTCGTGGGTGTGAAGCGCCCACTCCGGCGGGTGCGGGCGGCCGTCCATCCAGATCTTGCGCGTCGCCGTGTAGGCGCCGAGCGTGGTCTCGTAGCGGACGAGCTCCTGGGTGGCGTTGTCGCGGACCTCCGCCAGCTGCAGCGTGCCGATGCCGCGGATGCCGTAGGGCGAGGGATGCGGAATGCATTGCCGCTCGGGCATGGTGATGAGCGACGCGTTCCAGGTGTCGCCGCGCATCCGATTCGCGTCGGTGATCGGCAGGCCCGCATAGTCGCCGGCGTCGGGACCGGGCACCCGCTCCGGCTGATCCTCGTGAAAGACCGCCCCGTAGTAGCCGGACAGGTCCACCGCCGCTACGCCCGGCGCCGGCAGGGCCAGGGCGGTCGCCGCCAAGGCGAAGCTGATCGCGCGCCCGCGCAATGCTCGCATCTGTTTCCTCTCCCGATCGCCGGCCTGCGTCGCAGCGCGGCCGGTCGTCCTTGTCCGGAAAGCTTAGGCTTCGCGCCCTCGGCTGGCCACTGTCCCGCCGTCCCTCCATCCGGCCATCGAGGTCGGGTTTTGCGGCCGGTCGACGCGCGGGCCCCAGGGCTGGCCCCCAGCTCCACGCGCCGGTAAGACCCGCCCATGATCCCCTCCCGCCGCTCCGCCATCGCGCCCTTCGAAGTCATGGAGGTGATGGAGGCCGCCGCGCGGCTGGAGCGCCGGGGGCGGCGCGTGCTGCATCTCGAGGTGGGCCAGCCGTCCACCCCGGCTCCGCGGGCGGTCCTCGCCGCCGCAGCCGCGGCGCTGCAGGACGACGTCCTGGGCTACACCGTCTCCACCGGGCTGCTCCCGTTGCGCCAGGCGATCGCCGCCCACTACGCCCGGACCTACGGGTGCGAGGTATCCCCGGACCGGGTTTGCGTCACCACCGGCTCGTCGGGCGCCTTCCTGCTGGCCTTCATCGCCGCGTTCGACGCGGGCGCGCGGGTGGCGGTCGCCGCGCCGAGCTACCCCTGCTACCGCAACATCCTGCAGTCCCTCGACGTCGAGGTGGTCGAGGTCCCCTGCGGCGCCGACACCCGCTACGAGCTGACGCCCGAGCTGCTGGGCGGCCTGGGCCGCGTCGACGGCGTGATCGTCGCCAGCCCCTCCAATCCGACCGGCAGCATGATCGACGAAGCGGGATTGCGCGCGATCTCCGCCTGGTGCGACGCGCACGGCGCGGTGCTGATCTCCGACGAGATCTATCACGGCATCCAGTACGGCCGGCCGGCGACCACCGCCGTCGCCGTCTCCGACGCCGCCTTCGTGGTCAACAGCTTCTCCAAGTACTTCTCGATGACCGGCTGGCGGGTCGGCTGGATGATCGCGCCGCCCGAGGCGGTGCGCGCCGTCGAGAAGCTGATGCAGAACCTGTTCATCTCGGCCCCGACGCTCGCCCAGCTCGCCGCGGTGGCCGCTTTCGACGCGCGCGAGGAGCTGGAGGGCCACGTCGCCCGCTACGCCGCCAGCCGCGCCGTCCTGCTGAGCGCGCTGCCCCGGCTCGGCGTCGAGCGGCTCGCTCCGCCCGACGGCGCCTTCTACGTCTATGCGGACGTGACGCCCTGGACCGACGACAGCGTCGCCTTCTGCGCCCGCCTGCTGGAGGCGACCGGCGTCGCGATCACGCCGGGCATCGACTTCGATCCGGCGCGCGGCCGCAGCTTCGTCCGCTTCTCCTACGCCGCCGACACGCCCATCGTGGCCGAGGCCATGCAGCGGCTGGAGGCGTTCGTCCGCTCCGGAACCTGAGACGCCGGACTTAGTGCGCGCCGCTCAGGTCCGCCGCCCGTCCGGGTTTCGGCGCCAGCCACACCACCGCCGCCGCCACGGCGAACAGCAGGCCGACCACCAGGAAGATCTGGTTGGTGGACAGCACCACCGCCTGGCTCTGCACCAGCTGGTCCAGCATCGGCGCGCCGACCCCGGCCGGCAGCGCCTCCGGGTGCAGTTCGCCCACCATCTGGGCCCGGCTCGCCGTCGCCCCGTTCTCCCAGGCCGTCGTGACCACCGAGGCGGCCATCGCGCCGGTCAGGGTGCGGGCGAAGTTCAACAGCCCCGAGGCGCCGGCGGTCTCGTGCGGCTCCACGCTGGCGAGCGCCAGGCCCATCAGCGGCACGAAGAAGAACGGCATGCCGATGCCCATGAACAGCAGCGGCAAGGATATCTGCCAGAAGTCCATGTCCGAGGTGGAATGGCCCCGCACGAAGGCCATCGCCCCCAGCCACATCACGCCCAGGAACACCAGCCGCCGCGGGTCGAACTTGGCGGCGAGCTGGGCCGCGACCGGGGCCATGAACACCGCCAGCACGCCCATCATCGCGGTCGAATAGCCCGACCAGGTGGCGGTGTAGCCCATGTAGCTCTGCAGCCAGAGCGGTGTCAGCACAAGGCTGCCGAACATGCCGGCGAAGGCCACGCAAAGAGTGAACACCCCGACCGTGTAGCCCCTGTGCCGGAACACCCGCAGGTCGACGACCGGGTTCTTCTCCGTCAGCTCCCAGATCAGGAAGGCGGCGAAGCCGATGACCGCCACGATGGCGAGGAGCACGATCTCGGTCGAGTTGAACCAGTCGAGGTTCTTGCCCTCGTCCAGCATGATCTGCAGCGCGCCCACCCACACGACCAGCAGGCCCAGGCCCACGCCGTCGATGCGGGTCTTCACCGCCGGGGTCTCCCGGCTTTTCAGCATCCGCCATCCGAAGAAGGCGCAGACCACCGCGATGGGCACGTTGATGTAGAAGATGAACGGCCAGCCGACGTTGTCGCACAGGACGCCGCCGAGGATCGGGCCGACGATCGGCGCGACCAAGGTGGTCATGCTCCACAGCCCGATGGCCGCCGGCTGCTGCTTGGGCGGGAAGATCTTCAAGAGCAGCGTCTGCGACAGCGGCATCATCGGCCCGCCGAACAGGCCCTGCATCACCCGCGAGGCGCAGAGTAGGCCCAGCGTCGGCGCGAAGCCGCACATGAACGAGAAGAAGCCGAAGCCGAGCATGGCCACGACGAAGGTCTTCACGATCCCGAACCGCGAAGCGAGGAAACCGGTCAGCGGCACGCTGATGGCCTCGGCCACCGCGTAGGAGGTGATCACCCAGGTCCCCTGGGTCGGCGACACCGCAAGGCCGCCCGCGATGTGCGGCACGGCCACGTTGGCGATGGTCGTGTCGAGCACGACCAGGAAGTTGGCGACGGCGAGCACCAGGCCTGCGAGGACCAGGGCGGGCCCACTGAGGGGCGGCGGCTCCGCCGGCCTCGCGGTCGCGACTGCGTCAGTCATGACGTTTCGAGCTCCGGCGCGCGGTTAACGCGTATGGATCACCGCTTTCATCGACAGCCCCACCCGCAGCGGATGGACCTGCAGCTCCTCGGGATCGAGCGCAATGCGCACGGGAACCCGCTGCACCACCTTGATCCAGTTGCCGGTGGCGTTCTGGGCCGGGATCACCGCGAAGGCTGCGCCCGTGCCGCCGGCCAGGCCCACGACCCGGCCCTCGTACTTCACCGACCGGCCGTACAGGTCCGCTTCCAACTCGGCCTTCTGGCCGATGCGGACGTCCTTGAGCTGCACTTCCTTGAAGTTCGCCTCGACGTAGGCCTGATTGATCGGGACGATCGACATCAGCGTCGCGCCCGGCGCCACGCGCTGGCCCACCTGGACCTGGCGGCGCGCCACCACCCCGTCCACGGGGGCGCGGATCACCGTCCGCTCCAGGTCGACCCGCGCCTGGTCGAGCCGCGCGCGCGCCACGGCGACCTCGGGGTTGGTCGCGACCGTCGAGTTGCGGGTCAGCACCTGGTTGGCCTCCAGGCTGCCGGCCGCCGCCGAGCGGCTGGCGCGGGCCTGGGCCAGCGCCGCCTGGGCGGCCTCCAGCCGGGCCTTGGCGGTGTCGAAGGCGTTCTGCGCTGCGGTCAACTCTTCGCCGGAGACGGCGCCGCTGGCCGACAGGGCCTTGCGGCGGTCGAGGTCCACCCGCGCACGGTCGAGATCGGCTTTGGCGGACTCCACCTGCGCGGCGGCCCGGCTCTCGTCGGCGGCCCGCGCGGTCACCTGGGCGCCCAGCGCGTCGTCGTTGGCGAAGTAGCCCTGCACCCGCCGCTCCGCCTGGGCGAGCGCCGCCTCGGCCTGGGCGACCGCCAGCCGCGCGTCGGTGTCGTCGAGCACGATCAGCACCTGCCCCTTCTTCACCGCCTGCGTGTCCGAGACACGCACCTCGCGCACCGGACCACCGACCAGCGGCGTCACTTGGGCCGTCTCGGCCGCCACGTAGGCGTTGTCCGTGGTCACCTGTCGCGAACCGACCAGGGCGTACCAGCCGCCGTAACCGGCGGCGCCCAGCAGCACCACGACCGCCAGGCCGGCGAACAGCTTGCCCCGGCGCCCGCCCGCCGGAGGCTTGGCGTCTTCGGCGGCGGGATAGGCGACCACCTTCTCTGCAGTGTTCTGGCTCATGCGTTGCCCCTTTGCGAGGAAGCGCCCCTTTCGGGGGAAGCGGGAGTGAAGCCGCCGCCGAGCGCCCGCACGAGGGCGACGTCGAGGGCGAAGGCGCGGGTCTCGAGATCGGCGACGGAGCGCCGAGTGGCGATGAGCTGGTCCTCGGCGCGCAGCACGTCGAGGTAGCTGGACAAGCCGCCCTGGTAGCGATCGAGCGCGATGGCGTGGGCGGCTTCGGCCGCCGCATGGGCGCGGCGGCTGGCGTCCAGACGCTGCGACAGCGCCCGCTCGCTGACGGCGACGTCGGCGACTTCCTGGAAGGCCTGCACCACGGTTCGGTCGTACTCCGCGATGGCCCCGGCGTGGTCCGCCCGGGCGCCGCGGTACTGGGCCTCCAGCCGCCCGCCCTCGAAGATCGGCAGGCTGATCGCCGGGCCGATGCTGCCGAGCGCCAGCGCCGAGCCGCTGATGTCCGACAGGTCCAGCACCGCGCCCGCGCCGAGAAGGCTCAGGTTGACGTTGGGATAGAAGGCGGCCTTGGCGCTTTGGGTGCGGCTGACCGCAGCCTCGGCCCGCAGCCGCGCGGCGATCACGTCGGGCCGACGCCCCAGCAGCTCCGCCTGCAGTTGCTGCGGCAGACCGAAGGCGCGGGCGGCGGTCGCCGTCGGACGCTGGATCTGCAGCCCGCGGTCCGGGCCCGCGCCCACCAGGGCGGCGATGCGGTTGCGGTTCAGGCCGACCGCCTCCTGCAGCGCGGCGAGCTCGGCCTCCGCCTGCGCCTTGCCGGTTTCCGCCTGGCGCACGGCGCCGCGGTTCTCGAGCCCGTTGTCGAAGCGCTGGCTCATGAGCTCCAGCGTCTTGCGCCGGACCTCCAACGCCTCGTTGGCGGCGTCCAGGTCCGCGTAGAGCTTCACCAGGTCCGCATAGGCGGCGGCGACCGAGCTCGACAGCACCAGCCGCGCCTGGGCGACGTCGGCTCGTGCCGCCTCGGCCTCCGAGGTGGCGGCGGCCAGCGCCGTGCGATTGCGGCCCCACAGGTCGAAATCGTAGCCGCCCTGCAACAGCACGTAGCCGTTGCTCTGCACCTCGGTCGGACCGCCTCCGCCCAGCATCTCGGGCGGCGCGATCGCCACGGCGCCCGCCGAACCGGTGGCTTTCAGCTCGGGCTTGAGCACCGCGCCCGCCTGCTGCGCCAGGGCGCCGGCCTTGCGCAGCCGCGCTTCGGCGGCGGCCATCGCCGGCGCGCCCTTCAGCGCCTCGTCGATGAGCGCGCTCAATTGCGGATCGCCGTACGCGGTCCACCATGCATCCTGCGGCCAGTCGGCCGCCGGCGCCGCAAAACTGTCGCGCGCCGCATAGGAGGAGGCGAGTTTCGCCGTCGGCGCAGGTCCTAGATCGGGCACGCTGGCGCAAGCCGACAGCAGGGCCACGGAGGCTGCGCCGGTCAGAGCGACCTTGAGGAAGGGTGAACGGCTCATCGGAGAGAGGGCTTTCAAAACCGTACGGTTCGGTTTAGATATACCCGCAGGGCTGGGCGTCAACGGAAAACTAGACCCGGCTGTACGCATTTTTGTGGAGGAGACGTGAGGACCAAGAGCGAAGCCCGTCGCCAGACCATCCTGGAGGTGGCCGCAAAGGCGTTCAACGAAGGCGGGTTCGAGGCGACCTCGATGTCCGAGATCGCCGCGCGGGTCGGCGGCTCCAAGGCAACGCTCTACAACTACTTCCCCTCCAAGGAGGCCCTGTTCGCGGCCGTCATGGTGAACCAGGTCAAGGAGCACGCCGCACCCCTGGTCCACGCCTTCGTCGAGGCCGCCGAGATCGGGGACGGCGTGCGGCGCCTGGCTCCCCGCTACATCCGCCTGATGCTTCGGCCCGAAGTGCTGGCCGTGAACCGGCTGTGCGTAGCCGAAGGCGAGCGCTGCGGTTTCGGCCCGGACGTCTACAAGCAGGGGCCCAAGCCGGCTTGGAACAACATCGCCGAACGCCTGAAGCGCGCGATGGATGAAGGCGCGCTCCGCAAGGCCGATCCCTGGACCGCCGCCCTGCACCTGAAGGCGCTGTGCGAGGCCGGTCTGGTGGAGGAGAAGCTCCGCGGATGGCGCGAGACCGCCACCGACGAGGAGATCGCGGAGACCGGCGCGGCCGCCGCCGAGGCGTTCCTGCGCGCCTATCGCCCCGATTAGCCGCGCGCCTTCCGGCGGGCGCGCCACATGGCGAAGTCCCGCGACAGCCTGATCCACAGCAGGATGAAGCCCGTGGCCACGATGGCCAACGCCAGCGCGCTCGCCGCCACGATGGTGGGGTGGTTGTAGTTCTCGCTCGGCCCGAAATTCATGATGTGGAGCCGATAGAAGAAGTCGTAGAACCGCCACAGGTCCGAGCGGCGGCTGACCACGTCGCCGGTGAACGGATCCAGCCACAGGCTCGTCCCCTCGCCGTCGTCGAACCGCACGCGCCACAGGGGACCGCCCGCGCCGGCTTCGGGCGGTGGATCGTCGAACAGCACCGGGACTTGCGGCTCGCCCTTGCCGGTGTAGGCGGCCACGGCGGCGGCGCGGGCTTGGCCCGCGGTGATCTCCTGCACTTCGCCGCCTGTGCGGGCGTCGATCCACTGCTCCTGTCCGCTGGGCGCGGTCAGGATCCACACCGGTCCCCGCGGGGTCGACCGCAGGTTCGCCGAAGCGACTTCCATCCCGGCCTTCTCCGCGGCCTCGGCCAGCGGCAGCACCTCGGCGGGCGCAATGGCCGGGCGCGCGGCGAAGGCGATATGCTGCTCGCCGCGGACCTTTTCGATCGGCAGGGCCGTCATGATCAGGCCGCCCAGCACCCAGAACAGCACCTGCAGGCCCACGATCAACCCGATCCACTTGTGCAGCTGCAGCGACGTCCTGAGCATCCAATCCTCCTGCCGCAACGCGCCGGATCGGCCGTCACGTCCCATTTTCGCCGTTTGGCGCGGTTCGACTGAAACCTAAGCTTTCCCCGGCCCAGCTTCACCAGATACGTGGAGTCCGGTTCCGGCCCTCGCACGTTACACGGCCGAGCAGCATCGAGGTCCTGTGCCCGCGCCTACTCCTCGCCCCGCATCCGACGAAACGACCGCGCGGCCGCGCCGCGGCAGGGCCCTGCGTCGCGCCGCCTTGATCGGGGTCTCGGCCGCAGCTTTGGTGGCGGCCGTCCTCTACGCGGCGCGCGGCCAGATCGGCGCGAGCCTCGCCACCGCCTACCTGCAGCGCCGGGGCGTGCCCGCCAACCTGGTGTTCGATCGCCTGGGTCCCCGCGGCTTCACCGCTCACGGCTCCCTCGGACCGGCCGGCGATCCAGACCTGACCGTCGAGCGGGTGGAGGTCGAACTGGGTCCGATCCCCTTCTTCAGGGGCGGCGGCTTCGTGCCCGCCGTGCGCTCGGTGCGGCTGCTCCGGCCGCGGCTGAAGGCGAGGCTGCACGAGGGAAAGCTCAGCTTCGGCACGCTGCAGACGCTTCTCGACGAGACCGCCGCCAGCCCTCGCGCGGGACCCTCCCCTGTGATCGACGTGAAGGGCGGCGAGCTTCGCCTGACCACCGACGCCGGCCTGGTGAATCTCTCCGGCGATGCTGCGCTCGATCAGGGCCGGCTGGTCAGGCTTTCGGGCCGCCTCGCGCCCACCACCCTGCGACAGGGCGACCTCGGTCTGGACGTGTCGGGCGGGACGCTGGAGGTGCAGCCGGATGGCGCCGGCGCCCGGGCCGAGGGCCGGCTCGCTCTGGCCCGGCTCTCGCGGCCGGATGTCTCGGCCGAAGCGGTCGCGGTGTCCTTCAGCGTCCGGACGCCATACCCGGCCGAAGCATTCTCCGGGCCGTTCGCTCTTCGCCTGGACGCCCGCGCCCGGGCGTTGACCGCCCAGGGACGCCGCCTCGCCGGCCTTAACTTGGGGCTGAACCTTTCCGGACAGGCGGACGGTCCCCTCGACAAGGCGGCGTTCGCCGGTCAGGGGCGCCTGGCGCTGGCGGCCGAGGAATGGTCCGCAGGCGAGATGGGCGACGGCGCGGGCGTCTCGCTCGGCGGCGGCCTCATGGGCGTGCGTCTGGCCCGCACCGAAGCCGGCCTGCGCCTGGCCATGGCGGCCGACCTGACGGGCGAGGCCAAGGCGGGCCGGATCGGGGCCGCCCGCTTCCAGCCGCTGAAGGTCTCGGCGCGGCTCTTCGCCCTGGACGGGCTGGCCGCCGGTGATCGCGGCGCCTTCTCCGCCACGCCCCAGTTCATCGTTTCCGGCTCCCGACTCGACGCCGGCGGCCCGGTCATGCGCGGCTTCCGGGCGGAGTTGGCCGGCGGGCGGGCCCAACTCGATTGGGACAAGGCGGGCTGGCGGGCGGAAGGGCCCCTTCGCATCGAGGCCCGCGCCGAGCGCCTGTCACAGCCCGTTCGCGGCGGCGAGTTCGCCCTGCGCGACGCGGTCCTGCGGCTGGCAGGCGCCGGCGCGGCCGATTCCAAGAGCCATCGCCTGGCGCTCGAAGGCTCGCTCCGCAGCGCCGGTGGCGGCGCTTCGCCGGTTGCGGCGCGCAACCTGGCCGAGGCGGTCCCGGTGCTTTCCGCCGACGACCAGGGCCGCGCCGCCCTGGAGCGGGCCTTCGCTTCCGTCCGCCTCGACGCGCCCGGCCTCGCCCTGCGGGCCGATTCGAGCGGCGCCTCGCTCCGCCTTCAACGGCCCGCGGTCCTCGTCGCCCGCGACGGCGCGCGCGCCGAGGTCAGCCAGCCGCAGCCGAACGCCCTCGCGATGCGCGTCTCGGGGGGCGGCCTGCCCCGGGCGGCGCTCGACGCCTCGAACATCCGCGCAGGGACCGACGCGGGCGGCTTAGCCTTCTCCGCCGACACCGGCCTGAAGCTCGCCTTCAGCGGCTCGACCTATCGCGGCGCCAGCTTCGAAATGACCGGCCGTGCGATCCGCCGCCGCGGCCTCCTCACCGTCGCGGCCGAACGGTGCGGCGACCTCGGCATGGCGTCGTTCGGCGAAGGGGCCGAACCGCTGGTGACCGAGCTTTCCGGCCGCGCCTGTCCGGTCCAGGGCCGCCCGCTCCTGACGCTCGGCCCCGGCGGGGCCTGGGGGCTCGATGCACGGGTGGAGGGCCTGCAGCTCGCCGCCCCCGCCAGCGAGGCGGCCGGGCGCGAAGGCCTCGTCGTCGTCGGCTTGGCTGGCGATCGCCGGACCGGCGAACCGGTGGGACGCGCGGAGATCCTGTCCGGCCGGCTCGTCGACATGGCGGCGATGCGCCGGTTCGAGCCGATTCGCGCCGACGGCCGCCTCGACCTCGCCGGCGGGGTCTGGACCGGCCCGCTGCAGCTCAGGGACGGCAAGGCCGGGCGCGCCATCGCCGAGGTGCAGGTGCGCCATGTCATGGCCACCGGCGTCGGTCATGCGGACATCTCCGCCCCGGCGCTGAGCTTCGCCCGGAACGGCCTGCAGCCGCGCGATCTCAGCCCGATCGGCGCGGACATGATCTCCGACGCTCAAGGAACGGTGCGCTTCACCGGCCAGGCGGACTGGGGGATCGGCGAGGCGCTGGTCACCAGCGGCAAGCTGAGCGCCGCCGGCTTCGGCTTCCGCAGCCCCTTCGGCCCGGTGCGCAACGCCCGCGCCGAGATCGCCTTCACCTCGCTCGCCCCGCTGCTTTCCCAGCCCGATCAGCCCGTCGGCGCGGAGCAGGTCGACGCGGTCGTCCCCCTGACCGCCGCGAGCGCAGCGGTGACCTTCAAGGCGGATCGGCTCAGCGTCTCCGGCGCGACGGCCACCGTCGCCAAGGGCAAGGTCGATCTCGATCCGATCGACTTCCCCTTCGACCGGACCGCGCCCCTGAACGGGACCGTGCATCTAAGCGACGTCGATCTCGGCGACCTGATCGAGCAGTTCAACTTGGCGGACAAGGTGATGCTGCAGGCCCGCGTCGACGGCGTCCTGCCTTTCACCTACGCCGAGGAACGGTTGCGGCTCGCGAACGGCCGGATATACGCCACCGGGCCGGGCCGGTTGTCGATTCAGCCCGACGCTCTCACCGGCGCGGCGGCCACGTCCGCCCCCGGCGCGCCTGCGGTCGCCACGCCCAGGATGCAGAACTTCGCCTATCAGGCGCTCCAGGACCTCGCCTTCGACACGCTGGAGGCCGAGGTCGGCAGCCAGCCGGGCGGCCGCCTGGGCGTCCTCTTCCGCATCCACGGCCGCCACGACACGCCTGCAGGG
>Ga0164243_10007407_pt1 | contig 16392 bp, 16 predicted proteins | sample OricompcompostOP_FD_108781 | JGI IMG/M metagenome (GOLD analysis project Ga0164243, IMG submission 108781) | Organic Plus compost microbial communities from Emeryville, California, USA - Original compost - Organic plus compost (OP) | ecosystem: Engineered > Solid waste > Mixed feedstock >...
AAAGGCTGGAGCGGGTGAAGGGAATCGAACCCTCGTATTCAGCTTGGAAGGCTGCTGCTCTACCATTGAGCTACACCCGCGCCGGGCGCCCCTTGTAATCGCTGCCGCACGGTTCGCCAAGGCAGAAGAAGCAGCGGTTTTTCGGGAATATGGTGTGGAAAGCCGGCTTGCCGAGCCGAAGCGCCGAACAGGCGCGAAGGCTGGTGGGGGAGGTAGGACTCGAACCTACGAAGGCATAGCCAGCGGATTTACAGTCCGCCCCCTTTGCCGCTCGGGACACTCCCCCGCGACCTTTTCAGACGCAACGCGCATGAGACGGCCAGCAGATGCAAAGCGGCGGCCGATGGCCGAGCCGTTTGCGGGCGTCGTTATGGTGGGGCGCATGGGGCCTGTCAACCTGAAAGCGGTCCTCTTCTGCGCTTCCCCTCGCGAAGCGTTTGCCAAGCCCGGGCCGCCATGACAGAAGCGCAGCATGAGCCGCCCTCCCCGTTCTCCCGGCCGCCCCGCCAAGGGTGCCCCTGGCCGGCCGCCACACCGCAAGCCGCATGATCGCGGCCAATCCCAAGGGCGTCCGCCGTTCCGCGGATATGGCCGCGCGGGCGCCGATTCGGAGGGACCGGCGGTGCTCTATGGCTGGCACCCCGTGGTCGAGGCCTTGCGCAATCCACGCCGCCGCTTCCTGCGCCTGCTGGCCACCGAGAACGGCGCACGGCGCCTGGAGGAAGAGGCCGGCATCGCCCTGCCCCTGAAGCCCGAGATCGTCCGCCCCGGCGAAATCGACCGGATGCTCACCCCCGACGCCGTGCACCAGGGCCTGCTGCTCGAATGCGAGCCGCTCGACGCCCCCGAGATCCAATCCCTGCCCGACAGCGCACTGGTTCTGGTGCTCGACCAGATCACCGATCCGCACAATGTCGGCGCCATGCTGCGCACCGCCGCGGCCTATGCGGTGGATGCCGTGATCACGACGGCCCGCCACAGCCCGGCCGCCACCGGCGTTCTGGCGAAATCCGCCTCGGGCGGGCTGGAGCATGTGCCGATCATCACTGTGCGCAACCTCGCGCGCGGACTGGAGGAACTGCGCGAGCGCGGTTTCCTGCGCGTGGGCTTCGATTCGGAAGCCAGCGAGAACCTCGACGACATCCCGCTGCGCCGGCCGCTGGCGCTGGTCATGGGCGCCGAGGGCAAGGGCCTGCGCCAGCTCACCCGCGACACCTGCGACGTGCTGGCCCGGCTCGACATGCCGGGCGCGATCAAGAGCCTGAACGTCTCCAACGCCACGGCCATCGCGCTCCACGTCGCCAGACGCGCCACACGCTGAGGCACGTCTAGCGGGTCTGCCTCTCCGGTCCCGTCACGCGCGGAATGTTCTCGATGGCATTGGGCGGCGGGCCGTATTGCGGGGCCTTGGGGCTGCGCGGATCGCGCACCTTCGCCGCCGGCGCGGGAGCCGGACGCACGCGCGGCGGATAGCCGAGCTGCCGCGGATAGTGCCTGCGTTCAGGATACATACGGTATTGCGAGTAATTGCCGGGGCCGTAGCGGTAGTAATAGTCGCGGTCGCGCGCGCCCTGCGCCAGAGCCGGGACGGTTGTGAACCCGGCGCCTGCCGACAGCAGAACCCCCGCAAGAAAAATCGTCAGAAACCGCATCGCCTCTCTCTCCGGAGAACAACATATGGGGATGCATCCGCGTGTGTTCACGAAATCGTGGGTGGCTTTCACGGCAACAGTGCTTGCCGCTTTCCCTTATGGGTCTAGCCTCGATCTTCTCGCTGCTTCAGCGATGCAGCGTGCCCGGCTTTCCCGCCGGAACAATGAGAAAGCGTCCGGGCGCGGCCCCGCCGCGTTACGGCAACGCAGCGGAGGATGCAGGCCATGACAAGTGCAGCGGACGTTTCACAGCCCGCCGGCCGGGCGCCCGGGATGACGGCGGAAGAACGCAAGGTCATCTTCGCCTCGTCTCTCGGCACCGTGTTCGAGTGGTACGATTTCTATATCTACGGAACGCTCGGCGTGATCCTCGCCAAGCAGTTCTTCTCCGGCGTCAACCCGACTGCGGGATTCATCTTCACGCTGCTGGCCTTCGCCGCCGGCTTCGCGGTGCGCCCGTTCGGCGCGCTGGTCTTCGGCCGCATCGGCGATCTGGTGGGGCGCAAATACACCTTCCTCATCACCATCACGCTGATGGGCACGGGCACCTTCCTGATCGGCCTCCTGCCTTCCTATGCCTCGGTCGGCATCGTCGCCCCCGTCATCCTGATCCTGCTGCGGCTGATCCAGGGCCTGGCGCTCGGCGGCGAATATGGCGGCGCCGCAACCTATGTGGCCGAGCACGCCCCGCATGGCCGGCGCGGCTACTTCACCTCGTGGATCCAGACCACCGCGACGCTCGGCCTGTTCATGGCGTTGCTGATCATCCTCGGCATCCGCACCTGGATGGGCGAGGAGGCGTTCTCCGCATGGGGCTGGCGCATCCCGTTCCTGCTCTCGGCGATCCTTCTCGCGGTGTCGCTGTGGATTCGCCTGCAGCTCGCCGAAAGCCCGGTGTTCCAGCGCATGAAGGACGAGGGCAAGGGGTCCAAGGCACCGCTGTCGGAGGCGTTCGGCCGCTGGGACAACGCCAAGATCGCGCTGTTCGCTCTGCTCGGCGCCACCGCCGGCGAGGCGGTGATCTGGTATGGCGGGCAGTTCTACGCGCTGTTCTTCCTGACGCAGACGCTGAAGGTGGAGCCGGCGACCGCCAACATCCTGATCGTCGTCGGGCTGGCCATCGGCACGCCCTTCTTCATCCTGTTCGGCTGGCTGTCCGACAAGATCGGCCGCAAGCCGATCATCCTCGCCGGATTCCTGCTGGCGACCTTCACATACTTCCCGATCTTCAAGGCCTTGACGCATTACGCCAACCCGGCGCTTGAAGCGGCTCTGGCCTCGGCGCCGGTGACGGTGGTGGCCGACCCGGCGGAATGCTCGTTCCAGCTCAAGCTGACAGGAACGGAAAAGTACACCTCGCCCTGCGACGTCGCGAAATCGGCGCTCGTGGCGCGCTCGGTGAATTATTCCAACGAAGAGGCGCCTCCCGGCACGCCGGCGGCGGTGAAGGTCGGCGAGCAGACCATCCCGGCCAGCACGCCGGACTTCGCCAAGGTGCTCGGCGACGCCATCACCGCGCACGGCTACCCGGCCAAGGCCGATCCGGCGCAGATCAACTATGTGATGACAGTGCTGCTGCTGGCGCTGCTGGTGATCTACGTCACCCTGGTCTACGGCCCGATCGCGGCCTGGCTGGTGGAACTGTTCCCCACCCGCATCCGCTACACCGGCATGTCGCTGCCCTACCATATCGGCAATGGCTGGTTCGGCGGCTTCCTGCCGGCCACGGTGTTCGCCATCGTGGCGGCCACCGGCGACATCTATTCGGGCCTCTGGTACCCGATCGTGATCGCCGCCGGCAGCTTCGTCATCGGGCTCGTGTTCCTGCCCGAGACCAAGGACCGCGACCTGCACTCCTGGCACGAGTGAGGCCGCCACGAGCTGCGGAGACGGCCCCCTCGTGGGGCCGTTTCTGCGTTTGACGGACGCAATTGCGCTTTGCCTTTGACCCGCCTCTCCGCCTCGGCTAACTGGAGAACCACGGTCGCCGGATTAGCACAGCGGTAGTGCAGCGGTTTTGTAAACCGAAGGTCGGGAGTTCGATCCTCTCATCCGGCACCGCAATCTCCAGAATCAGTGCTCAGATTTTCCGGCGCGGCGGCGGGTCGTTGTAGAAATCGTCCCCGTATAGGCGAGCGCAAAGTCCGGATCGCGGTCGAGATTCCCCGTGAAGAGAGAGGCTGCGGGATGCGGCGCCGGTGACCGAATTCGGAGCGTGCGCGCCGGCTCATGTGCCTGGCATTTCCGGGGTCGCCTTACTCACTCCGCGCCAATGCCACCCCCTCAGCCTGCTCCTGGATAGCTTCCGGTGAGACAGTTTCTACTTCGGCCCGATCTTCCGGTAATTTGGGTGCCGGTGCTTGCCACGAACTCAGGTGCTGCCCGACAGCCATATAGAACGCCGGGACCGCATCCTTAATTTCAGCACCGAAGTTGCGGCGTTGCCCAAACCTTGCCCCGAGATCACGAACCAACAACACCTCGAAGGATTGAACGGCGAGGTCCGGCCGGCCGGACGCTCCACAATCAGGATCATCGCGCAATGTCCCCAGAGAGTGCTGTGTATCTACAGCCCGCCCTGGCCAGAGGAACCGGACGTGCAGCCCTGGAATATCAGCCTTCTGGAGTTGCCGGAGTAGCCAGTTCAACCGAGCCTTCGTGCTTTTCCGGTCTTGTGGCGCTCGAAGCCACATAGAAACCGAAATTGAGCGCCGTTGAAGGTCTGCACAAATCTCAATTGGTGAAGCCGCATCCGGAACCAGAAGGCTAGCTCTGAGGCATTTCTCTTTCGCTAGCTCAGCTGCATCCGCCTTTGCTCTCGCGTGGGGATCGGAAGCATGGGCGCGCGAAATTCGCGTGTGCACCTCGGTGTTTAATTGGCGGCTTAGGTCCAAGCTGAGGTCGCGAACCTGCTGATGCCAAGCGCCGATAACCTCGCGCGTTTCAGGAGACCCCGCTCCAAGCGGGCCGCCTGCCTGGACTGCGCTCACCACGTCGGACCAAGAGGCAGGCATCTGATCGAAACTCTTCACACCTGTGCTCGGATGACTGAGGAAACGGACCATCTCATGGAGGATTGTTCGCTGATCTCGATCTTCGATTTTCTCCCTTCCGAGGAGCACGCTGGCTTCCGTCAGCACATACATCCACGACCAGTGGACGAGTTCAGCACGCCGCCGCGCCATGGACGAAACCGCCAGCGGATGATGTGAGGGCAAGGCAGCAAACTGGTTGGATAACGTGATAAGTGCGTCAACGCCATTGAGCTTCGCGAGTTCTAAGTAATCTTCGACTTGCTCAACAGTGAGATCAGAATTCCCAACCTTTGCCTCCACGAGCGCTGACCAGACTCGAGAACCGGTTTTCACGAGAATCAGCCCGTCTGGCCGACACGCTCGCTTACCCGTTTTCTGAAGAACGACCTCCGTATAGGTTTCGATTTTTGCTCGCGTCCCAAAGCGTTGACCAGCGCTCTCGAGGATACATCGGCCAAACTCGCCCACGTTTTCCATGCAGGCGAGGAAAATCGAAAGGGTACGCCCCTCTTTCGAGTTTTCAGCCAATACAGGAAAAAGACGCGCTCGCTCGCCCCGTATCACAAAATTTGGAAGCACTGTCGCCATTGGTACTACCCCCCAGCATACCGAGCAAAGCACAACGCCGACAAATATGGCAAACTTTGAAGGAAGAGCTTGGCAGCGGGAAATATTGCGGAGGTCAAGGCCCCTCAGCCTGCCGCAGCCATCTCCCGTCCCTGCAGCTTTGCCGGCATGGGGCCGCCATAGGCCCAGTCGAGCAGTTCGACGGTGTGGACGATCGGGATATCGGTGCCCGAGGCGATCTGGGAGATGCAGCCGATATTGCCGGCGGCGATGATCTCCGGCTCCACGGAGGCGATGTTGCGGACCTTGCGGTCGCGCAGGCGCAGGGCGATCTCGGGCTGCAGGATGTTGTAGGTGCCGGCCGAGCCGCAGCAGATATGGCCTTCCGGCACCTCGCGCACGGTGAAGCCGGCCTGCGCCAGCAGCGCGCGCGGCGGCAGCAGAACACGCTGGCCATGCGTCAGCGAGCAGGCCGAGTGATAGGCCACCACGGTGCCGCTCGGCTCCAGCGGCGGCAGTTCCAGGCGGGTGAGGTATTCGGTGATGTCGAGCGCCAGCGCGGAGATCGTCTTCGCCTTCTCGGCATAGGCCGGATCCTCGGCGAAGAGGTGGCCGTAGTCCTTGATCGTGGTGCCGCAGCCGGACGCCGTGACGAGCACCGCGTCGAGGCCATCGTCCACCAGTTCCATCCAGGCATCGATCGTGGCGCGAGCGAGCGCCCGCGCCTCGTGGTCGCGGCCCATATGCAGCGGCAGGGCTCCACAGCAGCCCTCGCCCGGCGCGGCGACGACCTCGACGCCATTGCGCGCGAGAAGCCGCTCCGCAGCGGCGTTGATGCCCGGATCGAGCACCGATTGCGCGCAGCCCCTGAGGATCACCACGCGGCCGCGGCGCTGGGCCACGGGAACGGGCCTGGGCGAAGGCCCGCTCTTCGGCCGCCCGGTGGGAGCCAGCCGCAGCATGGCGGCAAGGCGCGCGAACGGCCCGCCGAGAGGCGCCAACAGACCGGCGAAAGGCCGCGCCAGCCGGGCGCCCGTGAGCGCCAGGCGGAAGCGCCCCGGATAAGGCAGCACCCAGGCCAGCATGTTGCGCATCAGGCGGTCGTGGAGCGGGCGCCGATAGGTCTTTTCGATGTGCTGGCGGGCGGTGTCGACCAGATGGCCGTAATCGACGCCCGAGGGGCAGGTGGTCCAGCAGGACAGGCAGGAGAGGCAGCGGTCGATGTGGAGGACCGTTTCCTCATCGGCGGGCCGCCCCGCCTCCAGCATGTCCTTGATGAGGTAGATGCGCCCGCGCGGGCTGTCGAGCTCGTTGCCGAGTTCGACATAGGTCGGACAGGTCGCCGTGCAGAAGCCGCAATGCACGCATTTGCGCAGGATGGAATTGGCCTCGGCGATCTGCGGCTGCGCAAGCTGGTCGAGAGTAAACTGCGTGCGCATGTCAGCCCATCCGCCCCGGATTGAGGATGTTTTTTGGATCGAAGTTCTGCCGCAGATTGCGCGCCAGCGCGGCAAGCGCGGGCGCCTGCGGGTGGAAGGCCGGCACGTCGGCGCTCGTGGTGCCGCGGCGCACGAGCGTTGCATAGCCCCCTTCCCGCTCCACCGTGCCGCGCATCAGCGCCGCCAGCGCCTCTTCGCTGCCGGGTTCCGACGCCAGCCAGAGGAGGCCGCCCGACCAGTCGTAGAAATGGCGGAAGCTGCCCGCTGCCTTGAGGCTGTTGACTACGCGCGGTCCGCCCAGCGGCGGCAGGCTGAGCCGCCACAGCGCTCCCTGCCCGCCGGCGAAGAAGGAGGCGTCGCGCAGATGCCGCCAGAGCGCACGGGATTCGGTATCGGCGACCAGCACCGCTTCGAGATCGCCGGCCAGGGCGCGCAGCTTCTCGGCGCGGTAATCGACCGAAGGACCGACTCCCTCCAGCCGCATCAGGGTCAGTGCGCGTCCTCCCGCACCGAGGTCCACCGGCAGGTTGGCGGAAAGTGCGGCCGGCACATGCGCCGCGCTGGAAACCTCCCAGGGCGATCCCATCGCGGCGCAGAGCAGGTCGACACCCGCCGCATCATTGAGGCCAAGCACGACGAGCGTCGCGCTGTCGGGAGCCTTCGGCAGCACCTTGAGCGTGATCTCGGTGAACACCGCCAGCGTACCCCAGGAGCCGGAGAGCCCGCGAGACAGATCATAGCCGGTGACGTTCTTCACCACGCGGCCGCCGCTCTTGAACAGCTCGCCCCAGCCCGAGACGGCGCGGATGCCGAGCACATGATCGCGCGCCGCGCCGGCCTTTATGCGCCGCGGCCCGCTGACGTTCGCGGCCAAAGTGCCGCCGAGCGTGGCCTGCCCCGACGCCCCACCGAACAGGGGTGCCGCGTCCATCGGCTCGAAGGCCAGTTCCTGGTCGTTCTCCGCCAGCAGGGTCTCGATCATGGAAAGCGGCGTGCCCGCGCGCGCCGAAAGCACCAGTTCGTTGGGCTCATAGAGCGTAACGCCCGACAGCCCGGACAGATCCAGGCTGTCCTCGGCCGCAACCGTCTCGCCCCAGCCGCTCTTGCCGCCCGAGCCGACCACCGCGACCGGCGATCCCCTCTCGTAGCGCTCGAGCAGCACGCGCACGACCTCTTCCTCGTTCTCGGGACGCAACACGGCCATGCTTTCAGAACCTCGGAATGTCGGGAAAGGGAATGCGGCCACGGTGAACGTGCATTCGCCCAAGCTCGGCGCAACGGCAGAGCTGCGGGAACATCTTTCCCGGATTGAGCAGGTGCTTGTTGTCGAAGGCGGCCTTCAGCAGCTGCTGGTGGCCGATGTCCTGCTCATTGAACATCTCGCCCATCAGATCCCGCTTCTCCACGCCCACGCCGTGCTCGCCGGTCAGCACGCCACCGACCTCCACGCAGAGCTTGAGGATGTCGGAGCCGAAAGCCTCGGCCTTCTCCAGTTCGCCCGGCACATTGGCGTCGTAGAGGATGAGCGGATGCAAATTGCCGTCGCCGGCGTGGAACATGTTGGCGACGCCGAGCCCGTACTCCTCGGAAAGCTCGCGCATGCGCTTGAGCACATGCGGCAGTTCGCGGCGCGGAATGGTGCCGTCCATGCAGTAATAGTCCGGCGCCAGGCGCCCGACCGCCGGGAAGGCCGCCTTGCGGCCGAGCCAGAACAGCGCCCGCTCCTCTTCGTTCTGCGAGACGCGGACGAAGCTGGCCTCGTTATCCCGGGCGATCTTCTCCACCTCGGCGATGAGGTGGCCGACCTCGCCCAGCGGGCCGTCGAGCTCGACGATCAGCAGCGCCTCGACATCGCGCGGATAGCCGGCATGGGCGTAGTCCTCGGCGGCGAGGATCGCCGGGCGGTCCATCATCTCCATGCCGGCGGGAATGATGCCCGCGGCGATGACATCGCCGACGCATGCGCCGGCGGCCTCGCTGGAGGGGAAGCCGAGCAGCAGCGCACGGGCGATCTCGGGCGCCTGGAGGATGCGCACCGTGACCTCGGTGACGACGCCGAGCAGGCCTTCCGAACCGACGATCATGCCCAGGAAATCATAGCCCTCGGCATCGAGCCGCTTGCCGCCGATGCGCACCACCTCGCCGTCCATCAGCACCATTTCGACGCCGAGCACGTTGTTGGTGGTCAGGCCATATTTCAGGCAGTGCACGCCGCCGGAATTCTCCGCGACATTGCCGCCGATCGAGCAGGCGATCTGCGAGGAGGGATCGGGGGCGTAATAGAAACCGCGATCGGCCACCGCCTTGGAGATGGCGAGGTTGGTCACGCCCGGCTGCACCACCACGGCGCGGTTTGGAAAGTCGATCTCGAGGATGCGGTTGAAGCGCGACATCACCAGGAGGACGGCATCCTCGAGCGGCAGCGCCCCGCCCGACAGAGAGGTGCCCGAGCCGCGCGGCACAACGCGCACATTGTTCTCGTGGCAATAGGCCAGCACGCGGGAGACCTGCTCCACGGTCTCCGGCAGAACCACGGCCAGCGGCAGCTGCTGATAGGCCGTCAGGCCGTCGCACTCGAAGGGGCGCATGCCACGCTCGTCGGCGACGACACCTTCCCCCGGCACGATGGCCGACAAGGCCGCGACGATTTCGGAACGGCGCTCCAGCGTGTCGGTGAAGGGAGCGGGCATTGCCAGGCGGGTCATCAGGTACTTCCAGGTTCTCAGATGCAAACGGAGACGCCCGAGGCGTCTCCGTTAGAAAACGTCCAAACTGGAGTTTAGCGCATCGACCGGTTCACGTCGTCACGCTTGACCTCCGGAAACAGCCACATGGCCACCACCATGGCCGCGCCGAGGAAGATCACCGCGTATTTCGGCCCGATCTGACCGAGCTGCGCCTGCAGGACATAGCCCGCAATTGCGACAGCCACGACGATCAGGGAGATGAGAATCTTTACCTTGGTAGGCATGGTCCGCTCCGGAATGTGTGCAGGAGTTCAGGTCTGGAGACATTTGGAAATCCTCTCTCAGACGAAGCGATCGAGCAGGCCTCCGCCGAGGTGGTAGAGCACGGCCAGAGTGCCGAGCTGCACCACCATGAGCGCGGCGAGAACCGCACGGCCATCGCGCCAGCGCTCGGGCCAGGCTTCGAAGGGCGTTGGGGCGAAGAGAAAGACGAGCCCCGCCACGACCACGAGGGAGGTGACGCGGAGTTCCAGGTAGCCGAAGGCGAGCGTGGCACCCGCCAGAACCACCATTAATCCCGCATTGAAGACCGCCAGGCCGACGCTGGACGCGCGACCACGTTCGATGGCGGCCTTCAATGGGAAGGACCCCGACAGGACAAGGAAACCCACACAGCACAGCGTCCAGAGCAGCGTGAACCACAGTAGAGAGGGGAGGTTTGGTTCGATCATGCTCATGGGGTCGACTCCTTGGCTTGAAAGCTCGCAAGTGCGGGCGGCACAGGCATTCCGCCCGCATGGGAGAAAGTCATTCCGCCGGCTGCGTCGCGGCGCCTTCGCTGCGACGCGGCGTGCGCGAGGTCTTGCGCATGTCGGTCTTCAGGAAACGCGTGTCGAAGCCGTTGAAGAGGTGGCCGAACAGGCCGCGGTTGAGATCGGAGGTCCCAAACGCCCAATCCATGATCGGGAACGTCAGGTTCATGTTCCGCTCCATCATCAGCGACTGGTTGTGATGCGCCGCGTGGTGGCGCGAGATCGTGTTGATGAAGGGCGTGTTGCGGACGAACCAGTTCTCTTCGATGTGCGTGCAGAAGTGCATGAACTCGTAGAGCAGGTAGACGGTCGTGGTGGTGGTGATGAACAGCCAGCCGACGTTGGGCGAGATCAGCCAGGCCAGCACCACCGCGCCCGGGATCGACATCAGCGTGAAGGTGACCAGCGCATAGGGCGGGAAGAACGTCACGCGCCAGTCATGATGGTCGGCGAAGCGCATCTCCTCTTCGGTGAAGAACTGGTGATGCATCAGCGTGTGGCGGTTGTAGACGGCGCGCAGCAGGGGAATGCGCGAGGGGCGGTGCATGACATAGCGATGCAGCGCCCATTCGAAGAAATTGCAGAACAGGAAGACCACCGGAATGACGCCCCATTCCCACCACAGCACGTCGTGCAGGTTGGAGATGTAGACGTAGAGCGCGGTGAAGCCGATCGCGTAGATCACCGCGATGTGCAGCCAGCCGTTGTACCAGCCGGCCACGCGCTCGCGGTAGGTGGCCCGATACTTCCTCTGGCGGTCCGACATCGGACTGACGGCAAGTTCCATTGTTCCCTCCTCAGGCTTTCAGGGCGGAGAAGCGCGGTCCTTGCGCGATTCCTCGCTCGCATATAGCTAACATATCAGTCATACATTAATTGGCAAGAGCGGCTTTTGCGGTTTTCGCAAATTGCGCTTTATAGCATTTGATATACGCCTGAGATATTACACCGGTGCGAATGCGACGCCGACAACGCGATGGAGGGAACAAGACCAATGACGCTGCGCTACAAGGCTGCCGTGCTGCACGCTGCACAGGCCCCGATGCGGATCGAGGAGGTGACGGCGGCACCGCTGGCGCCCTCCGACGTGCTCGTGCGCATCCGCGCCGCCGGCCTGTGCCACACCGATCTCGAGGTCATCGAGGGCGGCCTGCGCTATCCCCTCCCCATGGTGCTCGGCCATGAGGCTGCCGGCGTGATCGAGGCCGTGGGGCCGGAGGCCACGGGCGTTTCCGTCGGTGACCATGTGGTGCTGTCGTGGAACCCGCATTGCGGGCACTGCTTCTATTGCGACCGCAGCCTGCCGATCCTCTGCGAGGGCTACCTGAAGGAAGGCCCGCGGGCGCTGGCCTTCGATGGCCGCCCGCGCGCCAGCCTCGGCTCGGAGCCGCTGCACCAGCTCATGTTCCTCGGCGCCTTCGGCGAATATTGCGTGGTGGCGGACCAGCAGGCGATTCCGGTGCCGAAGGAGCTTCCCTTCGACCGCGCCTGCCTGATCGGCTGCGGGGTGATGACCGGCGCCGGCGCGGCGCTCAACGTCGCCTCCATCGGCACGGCGGATGCGGTGATGGTGATCGGCTGCGGCGCGGTCGGCCTGGCCGCCGTGCAGGGCGCTCGGCTGGCCGGCGCGGAAAAGATCATCGCGGTGGATCTCGACGACGCCAAGCTGAAGCTTGCCGCCGGCATGGGCGCGACCGTGCTGGTCAATGGACGCACGCAGGACGTGGTCGAGGCGGTGCGCGCCGAGACCGGCGGCCGCGGCGCCGACGTGGTGCTGGAATCCGCCGGCAGCCCGCTGGCCTTCCGCACCACGGCCGAGGCGGTGCGGCCGGGCGGTGAGGTGATCTGGCTCGGCAAGATCGACGTCGAGAAGGACGTCGCCTTCCGCTGGGGCTCGCTGATGGGCGAGAAACGCATCCGCCGCTCAAGCTATGGCGGCGCCCGCCCCCGCCGCGACTTCCCCTTCTTCGCCCGCGCCTATCTGGAAGGCCGCCTGCAGCTCGACGAGCTGATCTCGCGGCGCATCGCGCTGGAGGAGATCAATGACGGCTTCGACGCGCTGCGCCGCAGCGAGACGATCCGCAGCGTGGTGATGTTCGACTGACCGGAAAACGAGCGCCGGGGCTCACCGCCCCGGCGCAGTCAAATCCAGAAACCCTCACGTATCCAGTGTCTTGCGGGCGAAACTTTCGATGTAGTCGATCAGCTTGTCGGACGCGTCGCCGGCGCGCTTTCCGGCGCGCTGGGCGATGGCGTCGGCAAGCTGGGCGTGCAGGTTGGCGGCCAGCGGCAGGTCGGCCGCGCGCTTGTAATGCTGATACCAGAAGCGACGCGAAAGCGCGTGCATCAATCCCATCGAGCGCGCGGCGAATTCGTTGCGCGCGGCTTCCGCAATCAGGAGATTGAGCTCCCGATCCAGGCGCATGAACTCGATGTCGTCGGCCGTTTCCGCCGTCCTGCGCATGCCCTTGGCAAGTTCGGCAAACTGCTCGCATTCCTCGTCGCGGGCGCGCTCGGCGGCCATTTCGGCCATCAGCCGTTCCAGCACGCGCCGGACTTCGAGCAGGCGCAGCTGCGTGCGCAGGTTGATCTCCGAAACCAGAACGCCGCGGCGCGGCAGCACCACGACGAGGCCGTCGCGCGCCAGCCGCTGCAGCGCCTCGCGGATCGGGGTGCGGCCGATGTTCAGCCGCTGCACCAGCGCCAGCTCCGAGAGCACGGTGCCCGGCGGCAGTTGCAGCGTGGCGATGAGCTCTTCCAGTTCGCGATAGGCGCGGTCGGTCAGCGTCCCGCCGTCGACCAGTCCTCCCTGGCGCGGCTTGCGGGTGGACGGGGCGGCGGCGTTCTTTGCACCGGCGCGTTTGACTGCGGCCTTTGCCATTCGGAACCTCCTGCGTCTCTCCGCTCTCCCGCGGAGACGGCACATCTGTTTTGTAGCTGAAATATCACTGAGTCGTTGATAGGATATTTGTTGCCGCGCAAACCCCGGCCGCACGCAGGCTTGCAGCGAAGCGGGAAGCGTCGAAGGCCATGGGGTTGTGGCCGCAGCCTCTCCACATTTCGAGGCGGGCTCCGGGAACGCCTTCCGCCAGCTGGTAGGCATGGTCCGGCGGGCATTGATCGTCCTCGCCGCCATGGATCACCAGGGTCGGCAGCGCGATTTTCGGCAGCACACCACGCAGGTCCGCCGCGCGCACCGACAGCCAGGCGCCGGCCACGGCGGTAGTCGTGGCTGCAGCGGCGAGATGCAGGCGCTCGGCCCGCTCCTCGGCTTCCCGCGAGATCGCGGCTTCATCCGCGCCGTGGAACCACACCGCCTCCGTTCCCGGATAGGGCGTGCCGCTGGTCAGCACCAGGCCATCCAGCTTGGAGCTGTCACGGGTCTGGAGCCAGGTCAGCGCCACCAGCACACCCATGCTCCAGCCAACAAGGGTCACCGGCGGGGGCGCGGCGGCGATCACCGCATCGAGATCGCGGGCGAAATGCTTCAGCGTGTAGCGGTCGATGGAGGCCGGCGAGAGCGAATGCCCCCTGCCCCGCAGATTGGGCATCAGCACAGCACGACCGGGCCCAAGATGGTCCGCCACCGCTTCCCAGGCCGATGCGGTTCCCTGGATGCCGTGCAGCAGGACGAAGGAACCCCTGCCCGCATCGCCGGAGAACCGCTCGACCAGCTCGATCGGCCCCTCTTCCGTCGCCAGAAGGCGGCTGGAATTCATGCCGTGACAGCCAGAGCGGCGTCGACGTCGGAGCTCGTCATCTCCCAGTCATTGGCGAAATTGGCCACCACCTCGCGCATGAAGCGGTCGTAGTGCTGCAGCGCCGGGGCGGCGGCGCCGAAATGATCGGCCAGCAGCGACAGCGCCAGCTGCGCTGGCGCGGGCCCCTCATAGCTCCACTCGAAGCCGTCCTTGCTCAGTTCGCGGATATCGGTGCGGTTGCGCAGCTTCTCGCCGTCCACGGTCACGTGCACCCCGTCGATCGTGCGGTCACCCCGGTATGTCTTCATGGCGTCATCTCCCTAGTTCCGACAACTGATATGTTAGTTGTTGGATTATAATATCGCAACCGTGAAAGCGGCTTGACGGACCCTTGCCGCAGACAAAAGGACGCCCTCCCGAGGGAGGGCGTCAGCACACGAACACCAGGAGGACAGGTGCGTCAGGCCGCCGGAGACGGCGCAACCGCGCGCCGCCGCAGCCGGCCCACCATTTCGGCAAGCGGCCCCCACAGCAGCAGCACGAAGGACAGGATCATCAGGCTGGAGACCAGCCCATTGTCCATGAACACTTCGAGGTTGCCGGCCGAGCCGATCAGCGCCTGGCGGAAGGCGTCTTCCGCGCGGTCGCCGAGCACCAGCGCCAGCACCAGCGGCGCCAGCGGATAGTCGAGCTTCTTGAAGATGTAGCCCACCCCGCCGAACACCAGCATCAGCCAGATGTCGAAGCCGGAATTCTGCACGGTGAACGCCCCGATGGCGCAGAGCATGAGGATCACCGGCGCGATCAGCGCGAAGGGAATGCGCATGATGGCGGCGAACACCGGCACGGTGGCCAGCACCACGAACAGCCCGACGATATTGCCGAGATACATCGAGGCGATCAGGCCCCAGACGAAGTCCTTCTGCTCGACGAAGAGCAGCGGTCCCGGCTGCAGGCCCCAGATCATCAGGCCGCCGAGCAGCACCGCCGCCGTCGCCGAGCCCGGAATGCCGAGCGCTAGCATAGGCAGCAGCGCCGAGGTGCCGGCGGCATGGGCCGCGGTCTCCGGAGCGAACACGCCCTCGATCTCGCCGGAGCCGAAGTTCTTGCCATTCTTCGAGAAGCGCTTGGCGAGGCCATAGCCCATGAAGGAGGCCGCGACCGCACCGCCCGGCGTGACGCCGAGCCAGATGCCCGCGAAGGCCGACCGCGCCAATGTCATGAAATAGCGCGGGACCTGCGCCCAAGTGCGGAAGACCACCATCAGGTCGATGCGGGCGTGCTTGCCCTTGAACTCCAGCCCCTCCTCGATTGTCAGCAGGATTTCGGAGATGCCGAACAGGCCGATGACGACGACGAGGAAGTCGATGCCGCTCATCAGTTCCTGCGCTCCGAAGGTCATGCGGATGGCCCCCGAGATCGTGTCGAGCCCCATCCCCGCGAGCAGGAAGCCGATCGCCAGCGAGGCCACGATCTTGGCGCGCTCTTCCTTGCCCATGCCGACAAAGCTGCAGAACGTCAGGAAGAACACCGCGAAGAATTCGGCCGGGCCGAAGCGCAGCGCGAACTTCGCCACCAGCGGTGCCAGGAAGGTGATCAGGATAACGCCGCAAATGGCGCCGAAGAACGAGGCGGTGAAGGCTGCCGTCAGCGCCTCGCCCGCCTTGCCCTGCTGGGCCATGGGATAGCCGTCGAAGGTGGTGGCCACCGACCATGGTTCGCCTGGAATGTTGAACAGGACCGAGGTGATGGCCCCGCCGAACAGCGCTCCCCAATAGATCGAGGAAAGCAGAATGATGGCGCTGGTCGGGTCCATGCCGAAGGTCAGCGGCAGCAGGATGGCCACGCCATTGGGCCCGCCAAGGCCCGGCAGCACGCCCACGAAGATGCCGAGCAGCACGCCGATGAACATGTAGGCGACGTTGTGCCAGCTCAGGGCGACGTCGAAGCCGTGAAGAAGAAAGCCGATATTTTCCATTCCAAGCCGCCCCTCAGTAGCCGAGCCAGGCTTCCAGCGGCCCTTTGGGCAGCGGCACCTGGAACTGCATTTCAAAGATCCAGAAGGTCGCGACCGGGATGATCACGGCGGCAAGGATCGGATTCCACCAGCGGAACGAGCCGAAGGCGATCATGAAGGAGGCTATCAGCAGGCCGGACGCCACATAGATGCCGACATAGCCGATGGCGAAGACGTAGACGATCAGCGGCAGGAAGACCTTCATCACCTGGGCTAGCTGCGTCCAGGTGACGAGCGTTTCCTCCGCGCGCCGCCAGCCGTTGATGAAGATGACGACCGAGGCCGCCAGGAGAAGCCAGGCGATGCGCGCGGGGAAGAAGCCACTCTGTGGGCCTCCCTGCCAGCCGGCGCCGCGGCTGTAATTGTCCCACAGCGCCGCGCAGGCAAGGCCGATCAGGACCAGCGCCACGACACACTCGGTGGCGCGCCGCGACAGGCCGCGCTCCTGTTCCGGATGTTCAACAGACATAGTTTCAACCCTC
>Ga0164243_10007408_pt1 | contig 16391 bp, 7 predicted proteins | sample OricompcompostOP_FD_108781 | JGI IMG/M metagenome (GOLD analysis project Ga0164243, IMG submission 108781) | Organic Plus compost microbial communities from Emeryville, California, USA - Original compost - Organic plus compost (OP) | ecosystem: Engineered > Solid waste > Mixed feedstock >...
AATAGGACATCCAGCTATACTATTTATAAACACGGCCGCGGCCACCTTCGCCGTCTGGGCCGTCGGAGCGCCGAGCCTCCAATGCGAGGCTCCCGGGCTTTTATAGACACTCCGGATGAGTCATGGCCGACGAAGTCGATCAGGAGATGATGGCGGTGGAGGAATGCCCAAGAAGCAGGATCCGCTGCCGATTATAACCCAGCACAGCAGGATACATTGTTCATCCAGGAGTGCCACGTTGCAATTCTTTTTCCCACACGCACTCTCGGCGGCAAGAAAATGCCCATTCAGAGCCCTAAATCGCCGGCGGAATTTATAACACTGAAGCACTAGGTCTTGCGACGACACAGCTTCATGTTCTGAATCGGTCTTGCAAAGGAAGAATGCCAAACGGAATCGCACCAGCTAAGACTCGCGAAAGATTGAGCTTGTATAGTTTCTTCCCGTCGGATATAAACCGGAGGGGTCGAGATATTCGAGGAGACGCTTGAGTCTCAGGCCTCCCTGTGGTTTCTGGAGCCAAAGCAGTATATATCTGTATGTTTCACTCGACCAGATGACCTACCGAGCATTAGTAAGTATTACTCGGACATCTGGCCTTCAAGCAACCATTCAGTAGGCTTGCGCATGCATGGGCCGCGTGATATCTACGATGGGTATTGTCTACGGCGTCGTTTGAACAGTTCCTTCTGAGTTATTCTCTGTTTCTACAATCAAGGAGGAAGGGCGCACCCGGTCTCTCTTTACGCATTGAACCTCCTCTCCCTAGAAGCGGTTGTGTGTTCCGGCATTCTCAGGTTAGTGATCACAGAGTCAGTGGCTGAAAACCTACCTATCAAGCGAGCCAAGCAATCGCGCACTTGAGTGTCAAGTGCATCTTTCTTGAAAGGCCTTTCATCTAACCATCATCATCATCAGGGTCGGACTCGCGTTTACTCCGTGTTCTGAATCAGCGAGGTTTTGGGGGCGTTCTTCTGTCTGGAGCCAGAGAACCTCCTCGATCCTACTCTCCTCAAGTAGCCCACAGGACAGCTTTCCTGGCCTCTCGCTGTCCGAAGTCACCAAGCACTCGCCGAATCCCAATTAACGAAGGGAGTTCACCTTGCGGAGGGGTGGTACTTCCTCTCTGACCAGGTGTTGTGCCATCCATTTTCCACATCTAAATGATGGCCCGTTGGCAGGAGACGAGACGATTGTCAATGCTATTTGCGGCCCAATCTCAACAACCAATACCCTGTTCTAAACTGCAATGACTGTCTGGGCGCATTAGGTACAGCGCATCTAGCAAGGGGCTCTAGACTGGAGCCTTACCCCTTGGTTACTTGTCTACCCTCCCTGCCTGCCTTGTATTCCTCTCAATCAAATGACCAACTGAACTGCCAAAATCAGCGGTTCAGAGCCATAGCGGCGAAAATCTCAACCGCCTGACACCGATGTTTTTGCGGCGGGGTTTGTGTCAGTTACTCAATCTGTTCGATCTGTCAACCCCGAACTGGAGGGAAAGGAAATGCCTCCTCGTCTCCCTGTTTGTTGGACGTCAGGGTCGGCCAGGGCCAGTGCTGCTTTTTACGCAGCCGTCCTGGTCCATTGATTTTCTCGTTTCTCGCTTTTTATATACGCCTTTATCAGCGACTATGGTGGCTCTGCGCTCTTTCCGAGGGTTCGTCGTCTGGTTGTGTTTCGAGTTGGTCCACGCGAAGGGATCGTGACATCGTAGCCAGCGTGGCGTCGCAACACCTTATCGATCTACTATCACTCCGTTCGGCGGGAGCTGAAGGGCCTCGTAGTCTTGGGACGCTGAAAGCCGCAGCCCCGGTACAGAATGGACATTGATAGCTGAACGGGCCCGCGTCGAAATTTCGGGCGTAAATATCATCTCGGGCAAATATCAACATTCCCATCTTTGAGTGATAACTCCCCGTCTTAGAAGAAATTCTCTGGCATCAGTCGGTCGTTTGAAGTCCTAGGAGCAGACTTCCGATCATCTTCACTGATGGCTGCCTATGGACTTATCGTTTTGGAGATATAATACATCCCAGGATGCAGTGAATATATACTTCTCTCTGCGGTGTTGGCGCTGAGATTTTATCGCCCTCCGGAACAAGAGGACGCAGAGAATAACAAGCGGCGAACCCCAAAAGCTTCTAGAAGAACACGACGCACTCAGCACTCAAAAAGGGGATCTTAAGACGCAAGGGAATAAGCACGCTCCAGGTTCACCATCAGCCTTTTAGACAACATCCCGTATGACCTTGGATTTCATCCCGTCAACGGTGTGTTTGATGGCATGAAGACATCCTTCTTGTGAAACGTCCCACCAACAATCCGGCTTCATTTTATGCCTTCCCACCGAAGAAACGGAACAAAACCTTGGGACCACACGCACCTTTCCATCGATACAACGGAAGTGGACTTAATAATTGAGAATACTAACCGGCAACTTACCCAGCAACCGGATTGGAATCCCCTTGGCGGTGCTTACTTCGTTCTTCTTGTCTGGTGTTTGTTGCATCCAGGGTAATCTCGCCGACACTCCTCCCGTCCGCACCATTACAATCATCGAAGTCAGAAGCGGATCATCGAGCAGTTCCAAGCGAAAAGGGCATTACCCCTGAGACAGACTTCCCTTCCGATTTCAAGCCGAAAAGGCATTATATCTGCGTCGAGCCTCTAGATGAATTCCCTGAGCACGAAGAAATTTTCAAAGCCAATGCTGAGGCCTGCCGAACAGTAAGTCCCTTATGATATCGTAGCCGTTCACTTATTAATTTCCTATAGATCTCAAAGGTTCTTCGTGTCTATGAATGCCAGGATCCTCGGTTCGTCGAATGGGTGTTGGAGCCTTACGGATGCGGCAAACGTTTCGCTGGATGAAATGGGAGCCAGACTGCAATCCCACTGGATGGAGGAGACCTAGGCTTGGTGCTCAGTATAAAAACTATTTTGTCGAGGCCTCAGACAGCACGGAGCCCCCGTTTGGTTCATTATGGGGAAGACATTTGACGCGGAGACCAATCATGCCATCTTCCCCGTTCCTTTCTGTCATGAGACCCGCGAATCGGAAGATATATATCTCACGGCTTGTGACTTCAGTCATTTTCTCTGGCCTGACTGACTCAGCCAATATCTGCGTCTCGAATCACTGCTGGGTGCTCTTCGACGTGAAACCATATTTCTCTCTAAAGCGAGAATGCCCCTCTGCAAAAGTTGTCCTCCTTGCCAATCTGCAGGAGACACTGCTGTTTAGATAAATACATAATTACTACTAGAGGGGAAATCATTTTTGATCTTCATAACAAGAAGGAAGGTACGAATTCCTCCCTCACGGTTCTTACGGACGACGACGTTCTCACTGTTAACAGTGGATTCATGCAGTTCTCATGGTCGAAGTAAACTTTGATCAGCGCCTCCGACATCAAGGGGGATGCTTAGACTGCTAGATCCCTCTCGCTCGAGATTTTCTATATATCGTTGCAAGCCACCGACACAAACAACAAACCTTGCCCCAATCTTATAATCATTCTCTATGGGGCGCTGGTCATCTTTCTCAAAAAAGAACCAACTTCCGTTCCTACTACCACCGTCGTATGCGAGCGCATTCAGATCCAAACAATGGAGAATTCCCATTAATATGAAGGAGACATCGCCGATAAGGATGGGACTGCCGTCGAAGCTCGATGTCACTGGAGATTGCGACAGGGTCGTCCTTGTTATAGCTCGGGCACGCCTATACGAGGTTATAATAGCCAACTTCACGAGCTCTGATAAATATTAGATGGTCAACGCCCTGTCGCACGCATCGGGGCAATGGCTGAGGAGTCGTCGCGCTTGCTCCATGCACCCCAAGGCTCGCATGAAACTGTTGACAGCGGCAAATATTTTCAACGATTTTTCAGCCAGCAGAGGAAAGGGACATCGATGACGAGGAACAGCTCCCTGGGGACGATGAGGTCACCGTCCCTGACGAGGACTGGGCAGAGAACGTGGACACGGAAGGAGACTGAAGGAGAAGCGAACCGTGGAACGGCTCGCGTTCGTTATTCCCGCCCCGTTCCTTTTGAGGACGGTCCCAGGACATATCCAGTGTGGCATCGCCTGACCTACAGGCGGTAATGAAAATGCCGTTGTCGAAGGCAGAAGTTCAGCCACTCGATTTCCAACGCACGCCAGGAGGCCAGTAATCGGGTCACAACATGCGGAGTAATATGACCTGCACAGCTTGTGGCGATTGGCATCACATTTTCAATCGCACGAAGGCCGATCCACTCTACGCAGAGCCTAACGGGTCCTTTTTGCCTGGGGCCAAAGGGAAACAAAGGCCCCTGCGAGACCACGGGAAAAACCGGTCGAATTCCAGTTACAGCGAGACCACTGATAAACACTCTCCAAAAACTCCCCTATATATTCAGCCTTCTGTGGTCGAGCCATAAGTTTAGCATCTTCGATGGCCTCCCTGGCTTCTTAAATATAACCAACTCCTTCTGAATGGTTCAACAAAGTGATATAGCTGAATTGAGATCACTTTATTATTTATTCTAGAAGTGGAATCAGTTGGGGGTAATTAAGATTGCTGTTGTTTCGCGGTGATAGAAAGCACTGGCGATGAGGCAAAATTGGTCACCACCATGGCCAGGAGGGGATCTCCGTGCCGGTCTTGGGAGAGTAATTGGCAAAGCCTGTAAGGCAACGGGAGGGGAAGCTAGACTGGCCGAGAAACCCGGACTAGGTATGGTTATATACAAATACGGCAACGACGCGAACATCGAAGGATCAGCTGAATTACTTCCTCGCGGCTGCAACATTAGGGAAGCCCGAAAAAGGGAAGCAAGGTTCCTGACACGATAAGCATGCAGAGGGCCTACAATCTTCACCAAGTCGGCGCAAACAGACCCGCCCTGCAGCTCCTCCCGTTTTCTTCACCCCCCAATTATCCCCCTTTACAGCGGCAAGAGTGAGATGGTGGCTTCAGTTCTGGGAGGGCTCCTCGGGAAGTTCACATATTAGTTATGACCAACTACGACTCGAAAGCCTTGGGGAGCGTCGAGAGAGTGATCCTTTTAACAGCGGCGGAAATACGGCTGAAGGGGCAATGTTGAAGGGCTAAGGAACGGTTACCCAGGATGCGGCTATTTGATTCTCCTCTTCCAATGGCGCCCACGTCGCGACACTGACTCTGGAAAAGCAAGGTAGACCAGATCCATCTTAAACTGCTTCCATTACACCGGCTCCTACCAGGAAAGGATTCCATTCTTGAAGCAACTCCCCAAACAAGTCGAGACACCGACATATCCAAATAATAACAAGGGATTACAGAGGCGCTGAAATACCGGTCTTGTTTCTGTCAGGGCCGGGTTCTCTTTGAGGCCTACGAGCGGACAATTACCTTGTTTCCGCCGAAAGCTAATGACAACGGTGTCTATATAAACGCGCCCCAGATGGTATATGCGCCATAAGCTGGTCATTCCAAGATCAGTCTTCAACACTTTGCCGGGCCCAACTTGATTCAGATGGGTCTTGAGGACGACAGCGACCTACCAGTTTTGTTTTCACTGCTCTCGGCTCGTCCGGAGGAACGAGGGCTGGAACCATATCAGGTAAGAGCTGCGTGCCACGTTTAACGTCTTTCATAAATTGTTTCTAACTTTCTCTCAAGCTGCTTGCGTGGGCATGGGTTCTGATTTCTGTGCGCTCGGGAATGGGACGGGTTTCAAACTATGTCTTTGGAACTATGACAGGTATCGCCTCTACAATGAGTCTCTCTATATAACTATAATAAGAAACTACTTAAGCTCTATTACAGTTGTAGATAGCTTAGGAAGTTTTCTTAAACTACTTCTTTAGCGTAACTAAGCTAAGGACTTCTAGTCTATAACAGTGAAGAGAAATCCTGAGCTTTTCCTGTCATTGCCTACAAAAATACAAGACAAGCTATACTAGAGAGAAGATTATATCACTATTATAAAGGAGTTTGAGGATCTCTCTCTTAAGGTGAACTCTGAAATGCGAACAGCTTGCAGGAATCAACTTCTCAAGCAGAGGCGTATACTTGAGAAAGAAGAGCTTCATGGGGCCTGCAGTATCCAGGGCTATATGCAACCCGCGGAGAGCGAAGGGAAAGGGAAGCCTCATGTAGACACGGACCGTTCTTGGTTTGATCGCCTTCGACACATGATGCCGGAACGCGAAAGGCTCTCACACACGCTGTTCTGCATTTCTCCGCTACGGAGCCCGGAGGGTATATCGGCTGCTAAGGATCTTCTTTCCCTCCTGAAGAGTAGCTGCCGAGTTGCGTATCAACTGTCACTCCGGCCGCGGCAAGGCAGATGCCCAGTGCCTAGCTGTGGAGTGGATCTTGAATGGTGAGGACTAATTCAGAGCTGAATTTCTCTTCTTAATGCTAACCTGCGCATTTGTTCTAGGTTACATTTTGATCGCAGATGGAAACACGTTTTCGAGTGCTCTATGGCCTACCACAAAGAGGGTCATAAATTTGTCGAATTTTGCTCTATATGCCACCATGGGGTGGCAGGCCTAAAGGTATGGGGAAACTACTGCCAAGATCACATCAACAGACACCCTTACACTAGCTATATCTACCTAATATACTATTAGTTAAGTATTAGGATTGTAATAATCTAGGTATAGCTAGTAGTTAATACTAATCACTGATTCCACCCTCTATCTTCTATGGCTGGCTTAGTCCCTTATACGTTTGCGAAGGCCCCTTTGAGGCCCTTATGGGATCTCTATAAGATCGCCTCCCCACGTGGGCACGTCTAGCTTCTCCAATTCGGAACGCTCGCGTAGACCTTTATGAGGGCTTCGTGAGGTCTAGTAAGTTACGTTATAGTCTAGGAACCCTTAGCGCAGTATTAACTGATTATGGGACCTTCGAGCCCTGCGGGATCTTTATCTGCTAAGGAATCTTCAGTTGTCGTGGCTCGGTAAGTGCTCCTTGCGACCTGGCACTTAGTCTGTAATTGCCCTCTATGTGGCCGATGGCTTGTGGCTGTGCGATTGTTGGAATGCCTGCGGCGGCTTCCGTGACGCGGTGGTTATTGCGGGCGCGAGATGCGACGGGGATACGGCCCACTAGAGACCTTATATGGGGTCTGGTCACGACATTTACTGACTTAAGTAACTTAATAACAGTCTCATATTTATTTTCTACATCCTACGACAGCGGCGTCGGGCCATACTCGCTATCCTTTGAGTTAACATTGACCTTGCCTGTTTCGAGTAGCAGCTTGACGACAGCCTCCTGTTTGTTCTCCGCAGCCCACAATAGCGGCGTCCGGCCAAACTCGCTATCTTTTGAGTCAACATCGACCTTGCCTGTTTCGAGCAGCAGCTTGACAACGGCCTCGTGTCCGTTCTCCGCGGCCCACGACAGCGGTGTCTGGCCAAACTTGCTATCCTTTGAGTTAACATCGACCTTGCCTGTTTCGAGTAGCAGCTTAACGACGACTTGGTGCCCTCTTATAGCGGCCCACAACAGTGGCGTCCGGCCATACTCGCTATCCTTTGAGTTAACATTGACCTTGCCTGTTTCAAGTAGCAGCTTGACGACAGCCTCGTGTCCGTTATCTGCGGCATATGACAGCGGTGTCACCCCTGCGTCGTTTGGCTCGTCGATATCAACCCCAAGATCAAGCAAGAACTTCACAACCTCAATACTTCCAGCGGACGCTGCAGAGTGCATAGGCGTTTGTCCCTCCGCATTCTTTGCATCTGGGAGGAGTTTGCCAGCGCTGTTGGTGAGAAGTCCAGCCAGCACCGTCGGCTTGTCCAGCCCCGCAGCGCTGTGCTGCAAGTTGCCATTCATCACCAAGAAATTTATGATAGATCCGGTCGCCCGGCTGAAGAACCTGGCCAACATTGCATCGAGCGAGTTTTCGATCCCAGTAGCGAGAACGGCAGAAGCATGTTTCGCCCAATACTTCTTGCAGTAGGTGAATATGCTGTAGTAAGGCTGCTGCGCCAAATTCAGCATGCTCAAGGCGCAGATAATGATCTTGTCGAGAGCCGCGATCATCCTCGGTTCCGAATAGTCAGATAGGTCACATGAATTAAGTTCCGGGGCGGATTTCAAGTAGGACGTGAGCAGCGGGCCACCAATTCTCCATATTTGATCACGCAAAGAACATCGGTCTTCATTGTTGGAATCCTGATACACTGCCTGTAATGCTGCGAAGTCCAATTCACCGGTCCGCGTACGCATCGCCTCTTGAGTCTTCCGTGCAAGACTCCGGAAGGCCGAAGAGTCCAGTAAACCACGAAAGCATCGAATTGAAACGTTGCTCAAGGCCGTAGAGTAAGTGGAGACGAGCGATTCCCAGGTATCCAGAACATCTCTAGCGGTCATGAACCATAGGCAACTGGATAGCAGACGTCTATGACCGCGGTATAGGGCCATTTCTGTTGTAACCAGACCCGGGTCTAGAGTTCTGAACCCTCTTCGAAGCATATGGTCCCTGACCGACTGGTGAATCAGAAATATCCTAGGTGGTTGGTTACCGCCATCAACGTTCGTATATCTCCAGGGTATATGCGTGCTCGAACTTGACATTATGGACACAATGGAGTCAGAAGAGTCGGAATCTGAAGTGTCTCTCTCGGACTCAGATATCGATTTCCGATCACCAGAAGCAGTTTCTCTGAGTCTAACTGACTCATCAGGCACATCCGTGCGGAAAGCGAAGTCCGAATTGTCTGGTATGGAAGAAGTTTCTGAAGCCTCGGAGTCTGTCGACTCGTCTTGGGTATCAATGCCTGAATCACTACCCAACTCGCGTTCCGCCGGCCGTCTCAACTCTGCAAGACCTCCAGTAAGAGCCAAAAGAGTTCGGTTCATCTGATCGTTGGTCGATATAAACGATGGGAGTGACTCAAGATCATGTATCGAAACATATTTCTCTTTAACAGTAATGTTCAGGGCTAGCCGAAGCTCTTCGATTGACGGAGGGGTCTTCGCCAAGCAGATCCACTGGAATAGCTTAAGCGATGTCTCTCGATCTTCCTCTGGAATGGACGAAAGTATATCGTCATAGAGAGCTGAGAGATTCTGCGGTAGAGCTCCAATGTCAGCGGTAATCTGCGCTGAACTCCTGCCAGACTCATACAGTTTGGCTGCTCTAGACGTCACTATCTTCACCCACTGAAAACTGCCATTGGCAAGGTCTCCGATGGTCTTCTGGAGAGCCTCAACAAGATCCACATTGCCGTCACCCATGCTCCAAGACAACTCCTGACGCAGGTAAGACCTGATGTCTTTTCCGTTCTCCCTCTCCGTAACAATTATATTGTCGTCGTTCGCGCGCGCGAGATTGGGATAATGCCTGCAAGAAAAGCACACACTAAACCGGTTCTTTGCATTGCAAAACTTGGCATCCAGTCGATGGAAACGGTAAATCAAGGCTCGAATTTCATCCGTCTCATCTTCCCCTTCAGTCCCGCCTCTGCACTCGTCCAAGGCATCGATGAAAATGCGGACGTCGGCAGTATTCAGTACGGTGGAAAGGGCTTCCTCGAAGAACGTCAGAAGATCGTCGGCGTGCCATTTCCACCCGTCAACACCGGACTCGTGTCGCAGCTCGAATGTTTGGAGCAGCCTATCAACGGCGCCAGAAGATTTCAGGAGCAACTGATTCAAAAGCGAACGCAGAAGACCCTCACGCGTGCGTTGAAGCGGATTACCGAGGCCGTAGAAGAAAAAGGACAATGTATAAGTCTCTGGACCACCTGCCGCTTCTCCCCTGGCAGCTGAATTTTGAACGGCGTATTTCATGAGTGTGCTTTTCCCCGTTCCTGGGTGTCCCAGCAGCCACAAAATGCCTCGTCCATGGTTTTCCCAGGAACGATATATGCTATGGCGCAAGAACCAGCTGCAGGTTTTTTCTGCGGGGTTCCGAATGCTGTCGATGCGTGAGTACATATCTTGAAATGATAACGACTTGAGACATTTCAGACGCATCTCCTCTTGTGGACCAACAGGACCGCGGGCCTTGGTATGCTTTTCTTCAACTTTCCGAGAATATGTTGCATCTATGAAAGACCTGATTTCGGAGACAATCCTTCTGTACCCTTGGTCTTCGGGAGACGCAAACTTTGGCATATCTCTGTGGTTGTTGGGAATTGGGAGGCTTGTATATCCTTCAATGATGGCTGACATCTTGGGAACGATCATACCGACTCCTGGTGACTCGTGCTCCTCATAGAAACACGTCAGCGAAAAGCGATGGCCGTTTCTGCGCAGCCACAGGCCGAACGACTCCTGAAGGTCGGCAAGAACTGCATTCAATAAGAAACATGTTCGTCGACACAGATATGGCAAACTTGCCTTCAGAGTCCGGCCTCAGAACGGCAACTATGCGCGTGTTGACCCTGAGCCCTCCGGCCTTAAGAGACCGCACAACCACACTCCCAAAGTTGGCCTTACCCGATCCTCGATGGGGCGTTCCCAAAAAGCATATTCCCACGACACATGCATCTAGCTGTCGATGGGACTCGTCGAAGGAGCCCGATGAGATGCACAGCGCTTTCTTGGCGACCAGTCCGCCGAGACTGTGCACGACGAGGACGATCTTTCTGTCCCAAGCTCCCTGGTCCTGTTCGCTGCGTCGGAGGGCACCAAGCTCGGCCACCAGCGTCTCCGCGTGGTTGCGCAGCGTTCCTTGTCCGACGGGAGCGAAGAGCTTAGCCACGTCTGCGTCGTACCCGAAAGTAAGCACGCGGCTAGCTGGGATGTCCCTTGGCAGCAGCTGTGTCGGCCAGTAGGTCCTCGCTCCTTCGTGGTTCCATGTGCGGAAGGCGTCACCCGTCAAGCCGTGGATGAATATGATGTCGGCCGTAGCCGGAGTCGGAGGGGTGTAAACAACGTGCAAACCCTGTGTCTGATTGCCAGAGAAAATAGCGCTGATAGGGCTAGTCTCGCAGATGATGGTCTGCGGAGGTAGCAGGCTTGGACTAGGCGACGTCGCTGCTGCATCCTGGGAGGACGACGATAATGGCATACTAGCATTTGAAATTGGCACCTTGCTGATGGTTGGTACTGGTGGGCCCCGTCCAGCTCGCGATTCGCAGTCGTCGTGCTGTCGCCATGATCTCACGAGTTTCTTGACCTTTTTCATTTCTACACTACCCCAACAGGACAACGGCAGAGGGATGCGTTGGAAGCGCTGACAAATTAGGCTTAAAGTGCTAGTTCAATTCAGTCTGGGTTTGACGATCTGGAAAGCGGGGTCGCTGGCGGGCAATGTACTAGACGAGCTAACCTGTGGCCCCCTGAGCTCGGCTAACCTCTACAGGAATGTTACGTAAGGTTAGCCACAGGTCGGGATGGTAATTGACGGGGACGCCGCACCATTTTGATACGGACGCAGCACTTTTAGCGCTTCTCATTGGTCCGAAAACCGTGTCGGCCCGTCAAGCAGCACTGGAAGAATCAAAGCAGGTTTCGTGGCTGAACTGGGTCCCAGGTATAGAAGAGGAGGTAAAATGGCCTAGCGACTACGGCTGTGGACGGTAAGTATAATGGCCAGAGGATATGTTGCCCTAGATCTGCCAGGAATGAGCAATTCTGTTATTATTCTTCTGCTACTGCCTTTCGGCTGAATATAAGATCTAATAATACCTGTAGGGTTCGACGGCTCATGTTCATGGGCCTGTTGTCGCCAGTTAGAATGTAACCCTATTGCCGCATGCGGACGTCGTAAACTTAGCTTTGTGTCGATTGCGATGTTATTTTGTTTGGGTTCCGTTTCTGGATGCTTTTTTATTCCGAGATGCGCCGCCCGATGCTGGCTTCGAACGTATCAAGGGTTTAATAAAGTAGGGCCTGGAGCCACAAGAGGGCTATCCTCTAAGGATCGATGACCGCTGAGTTTTTACCAGGGGCCTAGGCAGCAATTTGCAAGCTGTATAACGGCGAGTAACTTTCCAAGTTCTCCTTGCCATCACATGACCGGAGTGTTCTTAGCACAGACTACAGCCTTAATTAGAGTTATTCTAGATGGCAACAGGAAAGGCACTTGAGATCATCCCGAAGACTACCGTACCGGACGATACACAAAACACGACGGACATGACTTATTTCAAAAAACCCCAGAGGTTATTCAAGCTTTCCGCAAATGACGGATGTGCAAACACCGCACTCTCCAACTTTTGATATGGAAGATGCCCTATCATAGCCACTTCCACGACGCTCATCAACTCTCCACCCTCGGGCCCGAGACATGAAAATCCAAGGATCTGCCCGGTCACTCCATCAACAACTGCTTTCATCATGCCCCTTGTCTCATCTGTCTCCAACGCCCTCGCAACAGAGCTCATGGGCATTGCGGCGGTCATGATCTTCTTTTCGGGGTGCTTCTCTCGCGCCTCATGCTCATGTAGTCCAACGTGAGCAAGCTGTGGATCCGTGTACACCACGTTTGGCACAAGCCTGTCCGCAATAGAGAGCCTCGAATCAGAAGGGAGTAGTGAAGATTTGAGGATTCGGAAATCGTCGTAGGAGATGTGTGTAAATGCTGGGGGACCCTTCACATCACCCATTCCGTAAATCAGAGGGACAGACGTCTCAAGGAATTCATTGCACACAATATACCCCTTTCCGTCTGTTTTTATTCCCGCTGCTTCGGTATTCAATGCATCGGTATTTGGAACTCGGCCGGCTGCAAGGAGAAGATGCGTGGCACCTGTGAGGGTTTTCATGCCGAATTTTGTCTTCAACAAGAGGCTAAACCCCTCAGGTGAAGAGGATAAAACGCCGGCGGCTGTTGTTTCCGTATATACGGCCACGCCATCCTCTCTCAAGATATCCAACAGAGTATCTGCTATGTCTGGATCCTCGCGAGGTAGAATTCGTGTGTGACGTTGGACAATTGTCACGTCCGATCCGAGCCTCCTGAACAATTGACCAAATTCCACTCCAACATATCCACCCCCAATAATAACTAAATGTCGAGGCACCTCGTCCAATTCTTGAATCGATGTGGAGTCCAGAACTCTCCCGCTTTCAATCTTCTCTATCCCTTCAGTTTTCGGATGCGCCGGTCGAGCGCCAGTGTTGATGACGATGTGGTGGCCCCGAATCAGCTTCTCACTCCCATCAAGCATTGCCACCTTCAAGGTCTTCGCATCCACAAAACTCGCTTCGCCACATAGAACGTCCACTCCTGACTCTTTCAATCCCTTTTCAACTCCTGTTCGAAAAGCGTTAACGATATCGTCCTTTCGCTGGCGGACCCTGGTCATATTGACTGCAATCTCGTTCTTCTCTCCTTTCTGACTGGGTATTTGTACACCATAATCTGGGGCCCTATGAGCCAAATACGCGACACGCCCGGAAGCTATCATAGTCTTGGTGGGCGTACAGCCCTCATTGACGCAACAGCCCCCGATGTGCACTTTCTCGATTAGGGCAGTCCTTTTCTTTGCTTTGGCGAAGGCATTCGCTAGAGGTCCTCCACCTTGACCAGAGCCGATGATGATGGCATCGTATTGTGTGGTGGCTGCCATATTTCTGGTGAGTCGCTGTTTATGCTTTGGTGGATGGGTCGGCAAGAATGCACCAGACGGATCTGTGAGCTGTATGAGGGAGAACCCGCCCCATAAGACCTATGAACTTAAGCTGTCCGGGTTATAAATATATCGAAATAGTATGAACAAATAGGTGGTAATGAATACATCATTTTTACGTGTGGCTGCACCGCTGCGGTCATGGGTCCACATTGGGAAACCCGATGGACCATAAATAAACATGACGTTCGACTGAATGTCCAGACTCGACTGACTGCCCTCTGTTTTTTTGCATTGCGTTATCCTCAGTCTCCTAGAGGTAAGCCTCAAAAGTGTAACGCAGCCATCGCGCGGGAAGGACGAAACAATAAAACACTAAATTGACGAACTAAGCCACGTTTATAATCCTAGAAATGGGGCATGTCACCACTTGTCTCTCATAATATCTTCGTCGCATTTAAACATTCTCGAGACCTTGGCATAATTTACAGATTCTGGCTTTTCTATAAAAGCCAGCGCTTCATCAATTGGGCGTCATATTCGTCGAAGTAGGGCTGATTTGAAGTTGGCTGTAAGTCTGATGTGTGATCTGGCGAGCTGTAGGTCCGGCGTTTCCTCGGGAAATCCCTCCAGGAAGCTTCTGGAAGCAAGTTCCTCCAGCCAGCGGGCAAATGCGGCTGAGCTTTGCAGTTGCAGTTGAACCAACATGAGGAACTTGATCCTCGATCGATTCATCTCGTCCGTTTCCTCATCCCATGGAATCATCTGGACGTAAAGATGAAAATATTCGGCGTCGACACGGCTCCAGGAAACAGTGGATCAAAAAATAAGCCCGCCTTCAGCTTCAGTCGCTTGCGCAACTCCCATCTCGTCAACAAGATGATGGGCGAAAACACAAAACCCGGACCTTCCACGGGGGAAACTGCAACCCAGCCCCAACCGGGACGGTACCAATACACCCCACTGGACACCTCCGCAAAGGAAATCCGCCTCCTAACCCTCTACGCTGGCGCCCGCGACGATGACATCCACATCTCCCTGCACACGGCCTCGCTAATCGACCCGTCCAACCCGCCCGTGTACGAGACTCTCTCGTACGTTTGGGGCTCCGAAGCGAACCCACAGCCGATCTACGTCGACTCGGGTCCCCTTCCCAATAAGAAAGACAAAAACCGAGACGAGAACAGCGCGACGACCGAAAACACCATCCTTGTCACGCAAAATCTCCTCGTCGCGCTGCGTCACCTGCGCGAACCAGACAAACCCCAGACGCTCTGGATCGATGCCGTGTGCATCGACCAGGCGAACCTCACAGAGCGGGGTGCCCAGGTCGCACTCATGGGCGAGATTTACTGGCGGGCGTGCAACACGGTGATCTGGCTGGGGCCCGCGGGAGAAGGGGATGACGACAGCGACTACGCGCTAAGCCTGCTCCAGACGGCGGCGCACGTGGTCAGCGTGGACTGGGACACGGGCATGATGCGTCCGTCGGCCATGGCGATGCAGGAAGCACGCGCGGGGAATTTAGCAATCACGCGCTGGGCGAACAAGGACGCGCTGCTGCCCTTTTTGGCTGCGCGGCAGCAGCGCGCGCTGAGCGGGCTCTTTGGGCGGCCGTGGTTCGAGCGGCTCTGGGTCAGACAGGAGGTCTTCCTTTCGCGGAGCAAGAGCATCATCTGCGGCGGTCTCCAGCTCGAGTGGGAGTCGTTCCGGGCGGGCGTGTTTTGTTTCTATCGGAGGCCGTACCTGGCCGTCACGGACGAGTTCGACGCAGAATTCTTGTTCAAGAGGACGCGCGTTTACGAGCTCTGTCGCGGGCAGAGACAATGGATGGTTTATGGTACGCTGCGCCATCAGCTGAGGGATCTACGGTGGAAGGACCCCCGCGATGCGATTTATGCCGTCAAGCACCTGCTCGGTCCTGCGCACAGGGCTTTGGAGTTCACACCCGACTATGCGAGGCCGGCTGGGGACGTATTTGGGGACGTGGCCACGCGCCTGGCGACCGAGTGTCGGGATATCTCGTTCTTGGCATCTTGCGAGCTCGAGTCCTCGTCGCTTGCTTGTCTGCCCACTTGGGTTCCCGACTGGTCTACCAGGATGAAATGCGCCTGGCCCATTGAGCCCATCTGGAGCGCTTGCTCGTGGATTTCCGCTCATGCTGAGTGTGTTAACACTGGGGTGCTCCGTGTCGCGGGCGTCCAGATGGCCACGATCGAGAGGACGCAGGACATGGTTTTGACGCCAGCGAAGACGATCAACGGATACTGGTTCGACAGGGCCGTGGTTGTGGACACCATAAAGACATTCCTGCCGCCGAGCCGCGAAGCTCTCGACGCGAAATACGTCGGAGGGGGAACACTGCTCGAGGCATACTGCCTGGCCTTGCACAGGGGAAGAACGTCGGAAAATTTCGAAACACCAAATGGCGGTGCGCTCAGCATGGTCAAGGCAAAGAATGCGCTGCTGTCCATCTCTGAAATGACGAGGGCGCCGGCCAGAGGGGAGCTGCAGGATGACGATCCTCTCGAGATGTTCCTCGCGACTGCGAACGAGGAGATGTACGGGAGGTGTTTTGTCTCTACTACCGAGGGCTACATCGGGCTGACACCCGCCACCGCGAAACCAGGGGACATCGTGTGCGTCTTGTTGGGAATCCACGTTCCGCTTGTTCTTCGCCAGACGACGCCAGTGCCGGGGAGATACCAAGTGGTTGGATCGTGTCGTGTCCCGGGGCTGATGTGGGGCGAGGCCATCACGGGAAATCAGATGCCGCACTGTCGACCTGTCCGATACGCGGCCGAGGTCGACGACATGATCGATCGGCACCGGGTGAAGATGGTTGACCTCAGAGACGGAAGCGACAAGAGGAA
>Ga0164243_10007409_pt1 | contig 16391 bp, 17 predicted proteins | sample OricompcompostOP_FD_108781 | JGI IMG/M metagenome (GOLD analysis project Ga0164243, IMG submission 108781) | Organic Plus compost microbial communities from Emeryville, California, USA - Original compost - Organic plus compost (OP) | ecosystem: Engineered > Solid waste > Mixed feedstock >...
CTACATCGAGTGCTTCTACAACCCGACGCGCCGGCATTCGACGCTCGGCTATCTCAGTCCCGTACAGTTCGAGAAAGCTCAAGAAGCTTAGGTCGGTGTCAACGGAACCGGCAGCAACCCAGGGTGCCGTGCAGAAATCCGGTGATGAATTGATGGCGGCCCTCAATTGTGGAAGTCGCCACTTCTCTCCTTATCGAGAATATTCCAAGCTTGCCGGCCAGATTGAAGCAATGACCGCCAATACGCGCCAACGCGCGGAGAGGTACATGCTCTACAACAAGGCGGCTTCTGGAACCTCGAACACATTGCCGGACGGCGACACGTGCGAGCCGTGATACGTGCACCATCCGCTGCTCGGAGCAGTGCGTTGGCTCTCGCCTTGGCGTGCAGCGCAGGGGCTTTGCCGTGGTTTGCAGATGCGCAAACCCGGCCTTTGGAGCAAAGCGGCGCTTACCCCAAGCTGGACCGTTCCACCGACATTGCCGGCCCTGACGCCAATGCGAACGGCGTGCGCGACGACATCGAGGCGTGGATCGCCGCCCAGGCTCTGTCGGAATCGCAGAAGAAGGCGCTTCTACAGAAGGCACGCACCCTCCAGCAAACTCTGCTGGCTAGCCTTGACGACAAGGATGCCTTGCAACGTGCCGGTGAAGGCTTGGCCGCATCCTCCCGATGCGGCATGCTGCAGTTCCCCGAATACTCGGACTTCTCCAAACTGGCAGGGCAGATCGAGGCCATGACAGCCAACACCCGCCAGCGTGCCGAGCGCTATATGAAATACAACGCAGCTCGATCCGGCAGCTCGACGACAAATCCCAGGGGTAACACTTGCGAAGACTGAGCATGGCGGTGCTCATCGCAATGTCCCCATTCGGATGCACTGAGGACATTGGCGCCCATCCGCCCACCCTGCGCGACCAAATCGCCGCACTTGAGCAAGGCGGCGCCAACCCCAAGCTGGACCGCTCCGCGGACCTTGCCGGACCCGACGCCAACAGCAACGGCGTGCGTGACGATATCGAAGCGTGGATTCATTCGCTCAAGCTCAGCGATGTACAGACGAAGGCACTCATGCAGGATGCCAGAGCAACCCAACGCACTCTAGTGGTCAGCCTTGACGACAAGGATGCCTTGCAACGTGCCGGCGAAGGTCTGGCCGCATCGTCCCAATGCGGCATGCTGCAGTTCCCTGAATACTCGGACTTCTCCAAGCTGGCAGGGCAGATCGAGGCCATGACGGCCAACACGCGCCAGCGTGCTGAACGGTACATGCAGTACAACAAGGCGCGCTCTGGAAGCTCGACGACCAGTCCCAACGGCGATACCTGCGAGCCTTGACGCGCTCACTGTTTGGCTGATCGACGCCTACGGCGCAAGGCATCGCGCCGCGGCCGGCTGCGACTGCCGCGCGCCGCTGAGCACGAACAACTGGTGCCTGGCCAGCCAGCTTCCCTGCGCGAGCGCGCTGCGCGCCCAGCGGGACGCTTCGCACAGGTCGACCGGAACGGCGGCGCCGTGCAGGGCCGGCCCCGCCACCAGCAGCGTGGCCAGCAGCTCCTGCGAAGCGACGTCGCCTGCCCGCGCTGCCGCGCGCAGGAAGGCCATCATGGCCTGGTAGTCGCGCGCCGAGCGCGCCTCCAGAGCGAGTTGGTGCAGTTGCTCGGGTGTGGCGATCAGGGATTCATCGGCGCCGGCGAAGCCGGCGAGCGTCAGCGCGAGGCCGAGAACCGCACCCCTGCGCAGCAGGCGGCGGGCGGCCGATGTGTTCGATCGGATGGAAGGCATGGATATCTCCTTGTCGGGAACGGCCATAGGTCGTGAGGCCGGGTCACGCCGGCGCCCGTCAGCGCCAAGGACGCGAGACGAGTTCGATGCCGAGCAGCAGCAGGAACAGCAGGAAGCACAGCCGGAATGTCTTCGGCGCAATGCGGTGGCGCACGCGCTGGCCCAGCCACATCCCCGCCAGCGCAGGCAGGATGGCGTAGGCGGACAGGCCCAGTTGGCCCATGCGCAGCGCGCCATGTGACAACAGCCCCGCCGCCATCGCCAGCGTCGACACGGTGAACGACAGGCCCAGCGCCTGCACCAGTTCGTCCTTCTCCAGGTTCAGCGACTGCAGGAAGGGAACGGCCGGGATGACGAAGACGCCGGTCACGCCCGTGATGCCGCCGGTGAGCGCGCCCGCGACGGGAGACAGCCAGCGTTCGGCGCGCGGCGCGATCGACAGCCGCGGCATGGCCAGGGCGCAGCACGCATAGGCGATGAGCGCCGTGCCGAGCGCGGCGGCCGACCACGCCGCGTCGGCACGGACCAGCAGGCCGGCCCCCAGCGTGGTGCCCAGGACGATGCCCGCCATCATGGGCCACAGCCGGCGCCACAGGCGCGGCGCGGCGGGCCCGGCCAGCATCTGCCACAGGTTGGTGACGAAGGACGGGATGAGCAGCAGGGAGGCCGCCACGACCGGCGACAGCCACGCGCCCAGCACGCCCATGGCGACCGTCGGCAGCCCCATGCCGGTGACGCCCTTGACCCAGCCGGCGGCCAGGAAGGTCGCGCTCAGGGCGACGAAGGAGGCAAGGGAGATTTCGGGCATGCGCCGCATTGGACGCACGCGCCCGCTGCCGCACAATGCGGAACTTTGCAGCAAGCCTCCGGATGTTCCGAAGGCTGAACCGGCGCCTTTCCCCCATGCGACTCGATCTCTCGGACCTGCGGCTTTTCCTGTCGATCGTGGAGGCCGGCAGCATCACCGCCGGCGCGCAGGCGGCGCATCTCGCGCTGGCCTCCGCCAGCGAGCGGCTGCGCAGCATCGAGGAGCATGCAGGCGTCCGGCTCCTCGAAAGGCGCCACCGGGGCGTGGTCACCACCGAAGCCGGGGAGGCTCTGGCCCAGCATGCACGGCAGATGCTCCGCCAGAGGGAACTGCTCGAGCAGGAACTGCAGGACTTCGCGCGAGGCCGCCGCGGCAGCCTGCAGTTGCTGGCCAACACGGCCGCGCTCACCGAATTCCTGCCCGGCCGGCTGGCCCCCTGGCTGGGGCGCCATCCCCGGGTGGACGTGCAACTGAGGGAGCGCACGAGCAGCGGGATCGTCCGCACCGTCGCGGCCGGCCTGGCCGAGGCGGGCATCGTCTCGGACGCTGTGGACACCTGCGGCCTGCAAGTCAGGCCCGTCGCGGCCGATCACCTGGTGCTGATCGTTCCGCCGGGGCATCGGCTGGCGAAGGGCACGTCGACCAGCTTCGCGGACGCGCTGCGCGAGCCCTGGGTCGCGTCGGCGCCGGGCAGCGCGCTGCACGACCACCTCGAGGAGCATGCCCGCCGCCTGGGCGGCAGCCTGGACGTGCGCGTCCGGATGCTCACCTTCGACGGCCTGTGCACGATGGTCGCGCACGGGGTGGGCGTCGGCGTGATCCCCCGCGCCACCGCCCGCAGGCTTCGGCGCCGCCATGGATTCGAGGTGCTCGGCATGCAGGAGCGCTGGGCGCAGCGGCGGCTGTGCGCCTGCTACCAGGACTGGAAGCGGTTGTCGCCGCCGATGCGCAGCCTGCTGACGCACATCGGCGTCGAGGCCTGACGGCTCGGAGCGTCCGGCCGGACAGGCTCCGCCGCCTCACCGCCCCTTGAACACCGGCTCGCGCTTCTCGACGAAGGCGCGCGCCGCCTCGCGGTGGTCCTCGGTCTGGCTGCAGTGGATGTGGTGGGTGGCTTCCAGGTCCAGGCAGTCGTCCAGTTCGCCGTTCACCGCGCGGTTCAGGTTCTCCTTCATGTAGCGGTAGGCGACGGTGGGACCGGCGGCGAGGCGACGGGCGACGGCCTCGGTGCGCTCGGCCAGTTCCTCCGGCGTGCAGACCCAGTTGGCCAGGCCCAGGCGCAGCGCCTCGTCGGCCGTCACGCGCTCGCTCAGGAAGTACAGCTCGCGCGCCTTGGCCGCGCCGACGAGGCGGGTGAGGAAGTAGCTGCCGCCGTAGTCGCCCGAGAAGCCGACGCGCGCGAAAGCGGTGGTCATGATCGCGCTGCTGGCCATCACGCGCAGGTCGCAGGCCAGCGCGAGCGCCAGGCCGGCGCCGGCCGCGGCGCCCGGCAGGGCGGCGATGGTGGGCTTGGGCATGCGGTACAGCATGCCGGCCGTGGCGCGCTGGTTGACGCGCTGGCGATGGATGGCCTCGTCGATGGTGAGCGCGCCCACGGTGCCGTCGCCGGCCGCGGCCATGCCCTTGACGTCGCCGCCGGCGCAGAAGCCGCTGCCCGCGCCGGTGAGCACGACGCAGCGCACGGCCGGATCGAGTTCGGCCTCGGCGAGCTGGCGCGCCAGCGCCTCGTTCATCGCGCGCGTCATGGCATTGCGCGCCTCGGGACGGTTCAGGGTGAGGGTGAGCACGCCGTCGTCGAGGCGCGCCAGCAGGTCGGGGGTGCCGGTGTCGAGCATGTCTGCCATCCGTTCTTTCTCCTGGGGCGTTCAGGCCAGGCCGAGCTGCTTCGCCTCGGCCTCGTAGTCCGGGTAGGAGGCCTTCATGGTCGCGCCGTTGAGGATCATCTCGGCCACCAGCGTGCGCGTGGGGCTCTCGTAGACCTTCGTGCGCACCCACACGGACTCGGTGCGCGCGCTCTCGGAGAGCGCGATGATCTCGCGCTCCAGCTCGTAGTCCTGGTCGACGAAGAGCGGGCCCCGGATCAGGCGGATCTCCTGCCCGGCGAACAGGCCCACCGCCGGCTTGCGGCCGCCGAGCTGCGCGTCGGCGATGGTGGAGCCGAGCAGCACGCTGATCATCTCGGTCGGGATGATCGGCCGGCCCCAGGGCGAGGCCTTGCCGCCCTCGGGCGTGTACCAGTCGCAGGGCTCCGTGATGGCCTCGAGCTTGTCGGCGAGTGTGAAGGGGTAGTGGTCGCCCATGTGCTGGTCGTAGCCCATGCGGATCTTCTCGACCACCGCGCCGCGCTGGCCCACCTTCAGGTCGCGGTTGATGACCAGCCCCTTGGGCGGGCGCAGCTTCGCGATGCGCTGCTGCAGCTCGTGCGGATGCGGCGAGGCATCGCCCACCGAGGCGGTGCCGGTCAGCACCGGCGTGCCGTCGGCCTTCTCGGCGTGCAGGCGCACGAAGGCGGCGCCCGGCGCGGGCGGCTCGACGAAGGCGCGCACGGACTCACCCTCCACCACCATGTTCTGGTAGTGGGCGCTGATGCAGCCGGTCTCGAACCAGGCGCGGCCGAAGAGGTGGAACAGCAGCGGATCGAACTGGCTGAAGTGCGTGGGCCCCTCGATGGGCCCGGCGCGCAGGCCCAGGCCCTCGGCCATGGCGTCGTCGTGGATGGACTTGTGGCCGTCGTAGCGCTGCTCGGCCAGCATCTGGCGCGGCTGGCGCAGCGGGCCGCACAGGTGCAGTGCGGTGGAGGAGAAGGGCGAGGTCATGGTGTGTCTCCGGGGAAGCGGCAATGGTGGCAAAGCCCGGCCGCCGCGGCTGTCGCCAACATCACAACCCGCGCCGCGCCCGCATGACAATGCGCGCTGGCCCAGCCCTTCCCTGCCTGCCCATGCCCGTCACCCTGGACGACAAGCTCGTGGTCGCGATCTCCTCGCGCGCCCTGTTCAATCTGGAGGAGGAGAACCGCCTGTTCGAGGGCGGCGACCCCGATGCCTACATGCGCCTGCAGCTCGAGCGGCTGGACGTGCCGGCCGCGCCGGGCATCGCCTACTCGCTGGTGCGCAAGCTGCTGCGCTTCAACGACGACGGCGTGCAGCGGGTGGAGGTGGTGATCCTCTCGCGCAACGACCCGGCCTCGGGCATGCGCATCTTCAACTCCGGCGCGGCGGCGGAGCTGCGCATCCAGCGCGGCGTGTTCACGCAGGGGCGCCCGCCCTTCCGCTATCTGCACCCGCTCAATGCCGACATCTTCCTCTCGGCCAACGCGGAGGACGTGCGCGAGGCGCTGCTGGCGGGCTTTCCGGCCGCGCACGTGAACGTGGAGGCGGCGCTGGCCAGCAGCCTGCACCCCGACGAGGTGCGCATCGCCTTCGACGGCGACGCGGTGCTGTTCTCGGACGAGGCGGAGCAGGTCTTCCAGGCGCAGGGGCTGGAGGCCTTCCAGGCCAACGAGGTGGACAAGGCCGCGATCCCGCTGGGCGCCGGGCCGTTCAAGCCCTTCCTGGTCGCGCTGCACCGGCTGCAGCAGGCGGCCAGCACCGGCATGCGCATCCGCACCGCGCTGGTCACGGCGCGCGGCGCGCCGGCGCACCGCCGCGCGATCCAGACGCTGATGAGCTGGAACATCCGCGTGGACGAGGCGATGTTCCTCGGCGGGCTGGACAAGGGCGGCTTCCTGCGCGAGTTCGAGCCGGACTTCTTCTTCGACGACCAGACGGGCCACGTCAGCTCGGCCGCGCGGCACGTGCCGGCGGGGCACGTGGCCAGCGGCGTGCGCAACGTGGCGGCGACAGTGCCGGGCAGCCGGCGCCGGCCCGCTCAGCCGCCGGCCAGCAGGCGCACGGTGGCCTCGTCGCGCCCGCCCGCGAAGAAGCGCTGAAGGCACGCGCCGTACGCGCCGTTCGGCGCCACCGCGTCGAACAACGTCATCGAGGAGCGGAACTTCAGGTCGTCGGGCGGGCCGAGCACGTCGCGCACGTTGGCCGTCGGCGTGCGCAGCATGAGGCCCGCGCATTCGGCCAGCCGCGGCCCGAGCAGCGGGTGCGCCAGGTAGGCGCGCGCCTCGTCGGCCGAGGCGATCGCGTAGCGCCGCGCCATCTCGCTGTGCCCCAGCCCGGCCATCTGCGGGAACACGAACCACATCCAGTGGGTGCGCTTGCGCCCGGCCGCCAGTTCGGCGCGCACGGCCTCGAACACCGGCGCCTGCGCTTCGACGAAGCGCTGCAGCCGCCAGGGATCGCCGGCCTCGGCCACGGCCCGGCTCAGTGCGTCGGGGCCGAGGCCGCCTTGGGCACCGGCGCGCCCGGCGGGCGGGGCTTGTCGTCGCAGGCGGCCACCAGCCAGGCCAGGGCCGCCAGCAGCGCCAGCGGCAGCAGATGTCTCGGTGGTCTTCTGCGCATGCGGGCCATCCTACGCGGGGCAACGGCCGCGCACAACGCGGCGCCCTAAGCCCGGCTTCAGCTTTCGCGCGTCGGCCGCCGCTAGGATGCGCCCACGCGCCCGGCCGGCAGCGGCCGGCTTCCCGCACGCCCACAAAGCCCCACGATGACCGACGCCAAGCCCTCCCTGGCCACCACCCTGCGCCGCATCGGCGCGCTCACCGCGCCCTACTTCCGCTCGGAAGAGAAATGGCAGGCCCGCGGCCTGCTCGCGGCCATCGTGCTGCTGAACCTGGGCGCGGTGTACATGCTGGTGCAGATCAACGAGTGGTACCGCGTGTTCTACGACGCGCTGCAGAACAGGGACCAAGTGGTGTTCTGGCAGCAGATCGGCCGCTTCTGCTGGCTGGCGCTGATCTACATCGTGGTCATGGTCTACAAGTTCTACCTGACGCAGTTGCTGCAGTTGCGCTGGCGCGTGTGGATGACGGACCACTATGTCGGCCGCTGGCTGGCGGACAAGGCCTTCTACCGGCTGGAGCTGGCACGCTACACCGCCGGCAGCGACGACCTGCCCGACAACCCCGACCAGCGCATCCAGGAGGACCTGAACCTGTTCACCACCTACACGGTGACGCTGTCGATGGGCATCCTCAACGCCGCGGTGACGCTGGTCAGCTTCGTCGGCATCCTGTGGACCCTGAGCGGCTCGCTGACGGTGCCCCTGCCGGGCGGCGGCACCTGGGAGATCGCCGGCTACATGGTCTGGGCCGCGGTGCTGTACTGCGTGGCGGGCAGCGCCATCGCCCACTGGATCGGCAAGCCGCAGGTGCGCCTGAACTTCCAGCAGCAGATGCTGGAGGCCAACTTCCGCCACTACATGATCCGCATCCGCGAGTACAGCGAGGCGATCGCGCTGGACGGCGGCGAACGCGCCGAGCGCCCGCAACTGGACCTGCGCTTCACCGAGGTGATGAACAACTACCTGCGCCTGATCCGCAACCAGAAGAGCCTGACCTGGTTCAGCAGCTTCTTCGGACAGGCGGCGATCATCTTTCCGCTGATCGTGGCCGCGCCGCGCTACTTCAGCGGCGCCATCCAGCTCGGCCAGCTCATGCAGATCAACTCGGCCTTCGGCCGCGTGCAGGAATCGCTCTCGTGGCTGGTCGACAACTACATGTCGCTGGCGGTGTGGAAGGCGACGACGGACCGCCTCTCGGGCTTCGAGCACAGCCTGGCCGCGCAGTCGGGCCGGCGCGAGGGCTTCGAGGCCACCACCGCGCCGGGCGCCATCGACGCGCGCGGCATCGCCATCGACCTGCCCGGCGGCCGGCGCCTGCTGGACCGGACGACGCTGCACGTCGCGCCGGGCGACACGGTGCTGGTGCACGGCCCCTCGGGCAGCGGCAAGTCCAGCCTGTTCCGCACGCTGGCCGGCATCTGGCCGCATGCGCGCGGCCGGGTGGCGCTGCCGGCCGACACCATGTTCATCCCGCAGCAGCCCTACTTCCCCGACGGGCGGCTGCGCGACGCGCTGGCCTATCCCGAGCCGGCCGGGCAGTACGGCGACGAGGCGTTGCGCCAGGCGCTGGAGGACGCGCTGCTGCCGCACCTGGCCGACCAGCTCGACCGCGAAGACGCATGGGGCCAGAAGCTCTCCGGCGGCGAGCGCCAGCGCCTGGCCGTCGCGCGCGTGCTGCTCAAGCGGCCGGCCTGGCTGCTGGCCGACGAGGCGACCAGCGCGCTGGACGAGGAGGCGGAAGCCACGATCTACCAGCGGCTGGTGGAGGCGGTGCGGCGCGCCGGCGGCGGCCTGGTCTCGATCGCGCACCGCCGCACGCTGGGCGCGCACCACCAGCGGCGCTGGACGCTGCGGCCCGAGCCGGAAGGCAGCGCGGCGGCCTACCGGGTGGAGGTGTCGTAGGCCGGCGGCCCGCCTCCGGGCCCGGATTCCCCGAACACCTCGATGAGGAAGTCGAGAAAGGCGCGGATCTTCGGCGCCACGTGCTGGCGCGACGGGTAGACCGCGTGGAGCGTGGTCTCGACCGTGCGCCAGTCTTCCAGCGCCGCCTGCAGGCGGCCCGTCTCCAGGTCTTCCTCGACATAGGGCCGGGGGATCAGGCTGAGGCCGAGGCCGGCGCGCAGCGCATCGCGCACCGCCAGGCTCGACGTGACCGAATAGCGCGCATCGACGGCGATGCGCTCGACGCGGCCGTCCTGGCGGAACTCCCAGGTGTCGGCATGGCCCGAGAGGCTGAAGCGGATGCAGGCATGCGCACCCAGCTCGGCCGGCGACGCGGGCACGCCGTGCGCCGCGAAGTACGACGGCGCGCCGCACAGCACGTGCGGCATGACGGCGAGCCGGCGCGCGACCAGGCTGGAGTCCTCCAGGTGGTCGCTGCCGCGGATCGCGAGGTCGAAGCCCTCGCGGACGATGTCCACGCGCCTGTCGTCCAGGTCGAGGTCGAGCCTCAGGGCCGGATGGCGCGCCAGGAAGGCGGGGATCGCCGTCGACAGGCGCGTCAGCGTCACGGTCATCGGTGCGCTGACGCGCAGCACGCCGCTCGGCGCGGCCTTGACCGGACACAGCGCCTGGTCGGCCTCGGCCAGCGCGTCGAGCCCGCGCACCACGTGCTCCAGGTAGATGCGCCCTTCCTCCGTCAGCGCCATGCGCCGCGTGGTGCGATGGATGAGCCGGGCGCCCAGCCGCGCCTCCAGCTCGGCGATGTTCTTGCTGATCGCCGGCGCGGACAGGCCGAGCCGGCGCCCGGCCTGCGCGAAGCTGTTCAGCTCCGCCACGTGGCGGAACACGGTCAGTGCGGTGAAGCGATCCATTATTTTCTATTGGTGAATTTTTCAATTCCAACATCGGCAATTATCAATTCGCGGTGAATTTCTTAACCTCCATTCCGACAACCCATCGTCAGGAATGGCAGGCATGACCCACCCCACCATCGCGCTCATCGAGCAGCGCTTCTCCGCCAACCTGTTTGACGCCTCGCACCGGCTTTCCGACGGCGAGATCGAGCGCCTGGTGCGCCTGGCCGTGCGCGCGCCCACGGCCTACCACCTGCAGAACTGGCGTTTCATCGCCGTGCGCTCGCCCGAGGGGAAGGCCCGCCTGCGCAGGCTGGCCTGGAACCAGCCCAAGGTGGAAGCGGCGGCGGCGACCTTCATCGTCTGCGGTGTGCGGCCCGACGCGGGCGCCCTGCCCGAGCGGCTGCGGCCCTCCATCGAGGCCGGGTTCATGCCGCCCGACATGCCCTCGGCCTGGCAGGCGGCGGCGGCCGGGCAGTACGGCGATCCGCGCGCGGCGCAGGACGAGGCGGTCCGCTCCGCGACCCTGGGCGCGGCGACGCTGATGCTCGCGGCGCAGGCGCTGGGCCTGGCCTGCGGGCCGATGACGGGCTTCGACGCCGGCGGCGTCGCGCGCGAGTTCGGGCTGGCCCACGACGAAGTGCCGGTGATGCTCGTCGCGGTCGGCCGCGCCGCGCCCGGCAACTGGCCCCAGAAGCCCCGGCGGCCGCTGGCCGAGGTGCTGGACATGGCATGAAGGCGCGCACCTCCGACCTGCTGCTGACGGCGATCGCGCCCGCCATCTGGGGCAGCACCTACATCGTCACCACCGAGTTCCTGCCGGGCTTCCCGCCGATGACGGTGGCGCTGCTGCGGGCCCTGCCCGCCGGCCTGCTGCTGCTCCTGATCGTGCGCCAGCTTCCGGCAGGACGCTGGTGGCCGCGCGTCTTCGTGCTCGGCGCGCTCAATTTCTCGGTCTTCTGGAGCATGCTGTTCATCTCGGCCTACCGCCTGCCGGGGGGCGTCGCGGCCACGGTCGGGGCGGTGCAGCCGCTGATCGTCGTCTTCATCGCCGCCGCCCTGCTGGGCAGCAGGCTCCGGTGGCCGGCCGTCCTCGCCGCGGCGCTCGGGCTGGCGGGCGTCGCGCTGCTGGTGCTGACGCCGCGGGCGTCGCTGGATGCAGTGGGTGTGGCGGCCGGCCTGGCCGGCGCCGTCTCGATGGCCTTCGGCACCGTGCTGACCCGCAAGTGGCAGCCGCCGGTGTCGCTGCTGACCTTCACGGCCTGGCAGTTGACCGCCGGCGGGCTCCTGCTGATCCCCGTGGCCTGGGCGCTCGATCCGGCCATCCCGGTGCCCACGGCGGGCAACCTGTTCGGCCTGGCCTGGCTCGGGCTGATCGGCGCGGCCCTGACCTGCTTCCTCATGTTCCGCGGCATCTCGCGGATCGACCCGGCCGCCGTGTCGCTGCTGGGCTTCCTCAGCCCGACGACGGCCGTGCTGCTCGGCTGGGTGTTCCTGAACCAGGCGCTGAGCGTGGCGCAGGCCGCCGGCGTGCTGCTGGTCATCGGCAGCATCTGGCTCGGGCAGCGCGCCAACGGCGCGGGGCGGGGCTGAGAGCGGGCCGCCAGACGTCCCGGAAAGACGGAACCCCCGCCGGACTTCCGCCCGGCGGGGGTTCCGACGAGCCGTCGATGCGGCCCGCGGATCAGGCAGCCGTCAGGCCGCCACGCCCTTGGCCACGTCCGCGTACTCCTCGATCTGGTCGAAGTTCATGTAGCGGTACACGCTGGCCTTGTCGGCGTCGATGACGCCCATCTCCTTGAGGTACTCCTCCTTGCTGGGCAGCCGGCCCAGGCGCGAGGCGATGGCGGCCAGCTCGGCCGAGCCCAGGAACACGTTGGTGTTCTTGCCCAGCCGGTTGGGGAAGTTGCGGGTGCTGGTGGAGATCACCGTCGCGCCCTCGTGCACCTGCGCCTGGTTGCCCATGCACAGCGAGCAGCCGGGCATCTCGGTGCGCGCGCCGGCGGTACCGAAGGCGGCGTAGTGGCCTTCCTTGATCAGCTCGTTCTGGTCCATCTTGGTGGGCGGCGCCACCCACAGCTTGACCGGGATGTCGCGCTGGCCGCCCAGCAGCTTGGCAGCCGCGCGGAAGTGGCCGATGTTGGTCATGCAGCTGCCGATGAAGGCCTCGTCGATCTTCGTGCCGGCCACCTCGGACAGGAACTTGGCGTCGTCCGGGTCGTTGGGGCAGCAGACGATCGGCTCCCGGATGTCGGCCAGGTCGATCTCGATCACGGCGGCGTACTCGGCGTCCTTGTCGGCCTCGAGCAGCTCGGGCTTGGCGAGCCAGGCCTCGACCTTCTCGATGCGGCGCTGCAGCGTCTTGGCGTCCTGGTAGCCGTCGGCGATCATGTTCTTCATCAGCACGACGTTGCTGGTGAGGTACTCCTTGATCGGCTCGGGGTTGAGCTTGATCGTGCAGCCGGCGGCCGAGCGCTCGGCCGAGGCGTCCGACAGCTCGAACGCCTGCTCCACCTTCAGGTCGGGCAGGCCCTCGATCTCGAGGATGCGGCCGGAGAAGATGTTCTTCTTGCCGGCCTTGGCCACCGTCAGCAGGCCGGCCTTGATGGCGTACAGCGGAATCGCATGCACCAGGTCGCGCAGCGTCACGCCCGGCTGCAGTTCGCCCTTGAAGCGCACCAGCACCGATTCGGGCATGTCCAGCGGCATCACGCCGGTGGCCGCGCCGAAGGCCACCAGGCCCGAGCCGGCGGGGAAGGAGATGCCGATCGGGAAGCGGGTGTGCGAGTCGCCGCCGGTGCCCACGGTGTCGGGCAGCAGCAGGCGGTTGAGCCAGGAGTGGATCACGCCGTCGCCCGGGCGCAGGGCCACGCCGCCGCGGTTGCTGATGAAGGCCGGCAGCTCGCGGTGGGTCTTCACGTCCACCGGCTTGGGGTAGGCGGCCGTGTGGCAGAAGGACTGCATCACCATGTCGGCGGAAAAGCCCAGGCAGGCCAGGTCCTTCAGCTCGTCGCGGGTCATGGGGCCGGTGGTGTCCTGGCTGCCCACGGTGGTCATGCGCGGCTCGCAGTAGGTGCCGGGGCGGATGCCCTCGCCTTCGGGCAGGCCGCAGGCGCGGCCGACCATCTTCTGCGCCAGCGTGAAGCCGGCCTTGGATTCGGCCGGCGCCTGCGGCAGGCGGAAGACCGTGGAGGCGGGCAGGCCCAGGGCCTCGCGCGCCTTGGCCGTGAGCGAGCGGCCGATGATCAGGTTGATGCGCCCGCCGGCGCGCACCTCGTCGAGCAGCACGTCGCTCTTGAGCGCGAAGTCGGCGATCTTCTCGCCGCTTTTCTCGATGCGGCCTTCGTACGGGAAGATGTCGAGCACGTCGCCCATCTCCATCTTCGACACGTCCACCTCGATCGGCAGCGAGCCGGAGTCCTCCTGCGTGTTGAAGAAGATCGGCGCGATCTTGCCGCCCAGCGTGACGCCGCCGAAGCGCTTGTTCGGCACGAAGGGAATGTCGGCGCCGGTGGCCCAGATCACGCTGTTGGTGGCGGACTTGCGCGAGGAGCCGGTGCCCACCACGTCGCCCACGTAGGCCACCAGGTGGCCCTTCTTCTTCAGGTCCTCGATGAACTGGATCGGGCCGCGCTTGCCGTCCTCCTCGGGCTTGAAGGCCGCGTCGGGGCGGGTGTTCTTGAGCATCGCCAGGTAGTGCAGCGGGATGTCCGGGCGGCTCCAGGCGTCGGGCGCGGGCGAGAGGTCGTCGGTGTTGGTCTCGCCGGGCACCTTGAACACGGTGACGGTGATCTTCTTCTGGACTTCGGGGCGCGAGGTGAACCACTCGGCGTCGGCCCACGACTGCATCACTTCCCTGGCCTTGGCGTTGCCGGCCTTGGCCTTGGCCGCGACGTCGTTGAAGAAGTCGAACATCAGGAGCGTCTTCTTCAGCGCCTCGGCGGCCACGCCGGCGACCTCGGCGTCGTCCAGCAGCTCGATCAGCGGATGCACGTTGTAGCCGCCCACCATGGTGCCCAGCAGCTCGGTGGCCTTCGCCTTGGAGATCAGGCCCACCTGGATGTCGCCGTGCGCCACGGCCGCCAGGAAGCTGGCCTTGACCTTGGCCGCGTCGTCCACGCCCGGCGGCACGCGGTGCGTCAGCAGGTCCAGCAGGAAGGCGTCCTCGCCGGCGGGCGGGTTCTTGATCAGCTCGATCAGTTCGGCGACCTGCTTGGCGTCGAGGGGCAGCGGCGGGATGCCCAGCGCGGCGCGCTCGGCAGCATGATCACGGTAGGCTTGCAGCATCTTCTTTTCTCCAGACGATCATCGAGGGGCGGCGGCGGCGTTCAAGCAAGGCGCGCGCCGCGCCCGTGGGGTGGGGGTTCTATTTGCCCTTGGGCGACTTGCTCGTCGTCGTGTCGACGTCGCCGAGCAGCGAAGGGGGCGGGTTCTTCTTCATCTCTTCGGCAAAGGCGGCCTGGCTGGCGACCTTGCACTCGTCGGCCAGGCGCTGGCCCTGCTTCTGGCTCATCAGCATGGACTTGTTGCCCAGCTGCAGCCACAGGGCGCCGCGCTGGGCATCCTCCAGGCGCACCGCGCCGGTGCGGCTTTCCACCGGGTGCATGCGGTAGTTGACGCCGGCATGGATGAGGCGGAAATAGCCGGTCTTCTTCGGGTCCGGCTCGATCTTCACGTTGGCGCCCAGCTCGCAGTCCACCGCGCCGGTGTAGACCTGCTCGGCCACCTTCAGGTCGGCCTCGGTCAGGTCGGCGTAGGGGCCGTCGTCCACGGCGATGGGCTGCTTCTCCTCCACCTTCTTGATGACGCGCTTGGGCACGACCTTCTGCGTCGCCTTCTTGACGGTGGTCTTGGCCCGCTCCTTCAGGGGCGGCTTGGTGGTGTCGGCGGCCTGGGCGGCCACGCCGGTGGTCAGGGCCAGGGCCAGTGCGGCCAGGAGTGCGGGGGTCTTCATGGAGTGATGTGCGTGGATCAGTGGGTGGAGCCGGTGCCGCCCGGGGTGAACCAGGCCTGCGCCTCGGCGGGAAGCGCACGCCCCGTGGCATGCGCACGCGCCAGCACCTGCCAGAAATGCCGGTAGCTCGCGCGGTCGTGCAATGTGCCATCAAAACTGACCGGGGCCCACTCGGCCTGGGCGGCCGCGGCGATGATTTTTGTAGCCATGTGAATCTGTTCCTCTCCCGGCGCGAAGGCTTCCAGGATGGGACGGATCTGGCCCGGATGGATGCTCCACATGCGCGTGTAGCCGAACTCGTTCGCCGCGCGCCGGGCGGCGGTGCGCATCGCCTGCGCATCGCCGAACTCGGTGACCACACAGTGCGAGGGCACCTTGCCGTGGGCGTGCGCGGCCGAGGCGATCTCCAGCTTGGCGCGCACCACCAGCGGGTGGCTGAACTGGCCCTGCACACCCATGCCGTCGGCCGGGATGGCGCCGCCGTGCGCCGAGACGAAGTCCATCAGCCCGAAGCTCAGCGACTGCACGCGCGGGTGGGCGGCGATGTCGAAGGCGTTGCGCACCGCCAGCGGCGACTCGATCAGCACGTGCAGCGGCAGCGCCGCGGCGCCGGCCGCATCGACGGCGGCGACGGCCGCCTGCACGTCGGCCACGGACTCGACCTTGGGCACCATCAGGTGGCACAGGCGGTGCCCGGCCCCGCCGGCGATGGTGGCCACGTCGGCCTCGAAGGCGGGGTGGTCGACCGGGTGCACGCGGGCGGCGACGCGCATGCCGGGCGCGGCGGCTAGCGCGAGTTCGGTCACCAGCGCGGCATGCTCGGCCTCGCCGCCGACCGGGGCGCCGTCCTCGCAGTCCAGCGTCACGTCGAACACGCAGGCGCCGAACTCGGCCGCCATCTCGGCCTGCAGCGCGAGGCTCTTGCGCATGCGCGCCTCGACGCCGGAATAGTGGTCGCACACCGGCAGCGTGACGGCGCCGGCCTGGGCGCCGAGCAGGACTTCGGCGGGATGCACAGCACTCATGCCGGCCTCCGGGCCACGATGAACATGCGGGGGAAGGCCAGCAGACGCCGGCCGTCCGCGCGCGGGGCGTAGGCGGCCTCGACGCCGCGCTCGTACTCGGCCAGGTAGCTCTTCTTCAACTCGGGCGGCAGCGGATCGACGAAGGGGCGCAAGCCGGTGCCGCGCACCCATTCGACGATGGCCGCGGCCGAGGCCATGGGGTGCTGGTAGACGGTGTGCCAGACGTCCGCGGCCGCTGCGCGCGGTGCGAGCAGGTCGTAGTAGCCGCCGATGGGCAGCAGTTCGGTGCGGACCCGGTCGGCGTCGCCGATGTGCGCCGCCCAGGGTTCACGGCCGGCCAGCTCGCGCATGAGGCGGTGGGTGGGCTCCTGGCGGTTGTCGGGCATCTGGATGGCGAGCACGCCGCCGGGTGCCAGCAGGCCGAACAGGCGCGGCACCAACTGCTCGTGGCTGGGCACCCATTGCAGGGCGGCGTTGGCGTAGATCAGGTCCGGCGCCGGGCCTTCGGGCGCCCATGCCGCGATGTCGGCCTGCTCGAAGCGGGCCTGCGGCAGGCGCTCGCGCGCCTCGGCGAG
>Ga0164243_10007410_pt1 | contig 16391 bp, 13 predicted proteins | sample OricompcompostOP_FD_108781 | JGI IMG/M metagenome (GOLD analysis project Ga0164243, IMG submission 108781) | Organic Plus compost microbial communities from Emeryville, California, USA - Original compost - Organic plus compost (OP) | ecosystem: Engineered > Solid waste > Mixed feedstock >...
CCCAGGGCGACCACGTTCTCGTTGCCCCCGATGAACCGGGGAAACCAGAAGCCCTGGCCGAGGTCGAACGTCCACCGCGGGTCCTCGGGCGCGGAGGACAGGTCGGGCAGGGTGTCCACAGGCGGGGTTCGACGCGACGTCGGTCACAACGATTCGCTTCTTTCGTTACCGGCGCGTAGTGTCGACTGCAGTGATGCAGCCATGACGGCATGCGTCAACGCGTCGTAGAACGCCTCTCTCGCAGGTCGGTGCCCCACGGGGATGCCGACGTCGGACACATCGGATGTCCACGACCTGCCATTGACTTCGTACGGCGAACGAGCCCGCGACACCCGCGTGTTCGCCATCCGGCACCGACCATCGGCAGTGGAACTGTCGTCCTGACTCGCGTGCCACGCACAGGAAGAACCCTGCCCAGACAATGACTGCTGTCATCGACACCGTCGACACGAACGTCGACACCACTCCCACCGCTTCCGCCGCACCCCAGGTGACCTTCGAATCCCTCGGTGTGCCAAGCAAACTCGTGAAGGTCATGGAATCGCAGGGCAAGGCGAACGCCTTCCCGATCCAGGCCGACACCCTGCCCGACACCCTCGAGGGCAAGGACGTCCTCGGCCGCGGCAAGACCGGCTCGGGCAAGACCCTCGCCTTCTCCATCCCGCTCGTCGCGGGACTCGCCGAGATGGAGGTCGAGCGCTACGTCGGCAAGCCCACCGGGCTCATCCTGGCGCCGACGCGTGAACTGGCGACCCAGATCGCCGCCGTCGTCGAGCCGCTCGCCTCGGCCGTGGGCCTCACCGTCACCACCGTGTTCGGTGGCGTCAAGCAGGCCCGCCAGGAGCAGGCCTTCCGTCGCGGCGTCGACATCGTCGTCGCCTGCCCGGGCCGCCTCGAGGACCTCATGCGTCAGGGCATCGTCCGCCTCGACGAGGTGGAGATCACCGTCATCGACGAGGCCGACCACATGGCCGACCTCGGCTTCCTGCCGGTCGTCACCAAGATCCTCGCCGCCACCCCGTCCGACGGCCAGCGCATGCTCTTCTCCGCGACCCTCGACAACGGCGTCGACAAGCTCGCCAAGCGTTTTCTCGACAACCCGGTGATGCACTCGGTGGACTCCGCCGAGTCGCCCGTCGCAGCCATGACCCACCACGTCTTCGAGGTGTCCTCGGCCGGCAAGGCCGACCTGGTCGCCGCACTCGCCTCGGGCACCGGCCGCCGCGTGCTCTTCATGCGCACCAAGCACCAGGCGAAGAAGCTCGCCAAGAAGCTCACCGAGCAGGGCATCCCCGCGGTCGACCTGCACGGCAACCTCAGCCAGGCCCAGCGCGACCGCAACCTCGCCGCATTCGGCCAGGGCGACGTGCGCGTACTCGTGGCCACCGACGTCGCCGCCCGCGGCGTCCACGTCGACGGCATCGAGCTCGTCGTCCACGTCGATCCGCCGGCCGAGCACAAGGCCTACCTGCACCGCTCCGGCCGCACCGCGCGCGCCGGCAGCTCCGGCGACGTCGTCACCGTGTGCCTGCCCGAGCAGCGTCGCGAGGTCGCGCAGCTGCTGCGCAAGGCCAAGATCAAGGTCACCCCGGTCAAGGTCGACGCCACCTCCGCCGAGGTCGACGACCTCGTCGGCGAGCGCGCACCGCGCGTCTCCGCCGCCGAGCGGGCCGCCGCCGAGAGCGCTCGCGGACGCGGTCAGAACGGGAACGCCCGTTCGCAGGGCGGGCGCTCGCAGGGCGGTCGACGCGGCGGACGTTCCGGACGCGGCCGCGGTGAGCGCGGCGGGTCCGCCCGCACCGAGAACGGCGCCGGACGCGGCGAGAGCCGGGGAACCCGCGCACAGGCCCACACCGCCGCCCGCGGCGACGGTGCAGGCGCCGCGCGTCGTGCCGGCGGCCGCACCTCGGAGAGCCGCGCGACCGGTCACGGGCGCTCCGGTGAGCAGCACCGTGCCGGTGGCCGCGTGCAGACCCGTCGGGTCCGACGCCCCGCGGGATCGCCTGCCGGTCGCTGATCCCCGGGACCGGCCGAATCCCGGAACAGCCGGCCCGCAGAACAACTGAACAACCCGCTCAGGCGGGCAGGAACCTCGAAGCAAGCCGTGGCGCAAGCCACGGCTTGCTTCCCCATGCGAAGGCCCGTCCGGTCAGCGCCGCCCAGGCCGGCGAGATCCGGCCGTATCCGGCCAGCAGCGCGGTGGTCGCGTCGACGCTGATGTGGACGTCGGGACGCCGCGGTTCGGGCGGGTTGATGACCAGGTCGCCGTCGGTGAACTCGTAGATGTAGCGCTCCGAGCATCCCCGGAGCCGGATGTCGTAGGTGGCATCGTGGCCGGCCGCGCCGGCGGAGTCGACCCAGCTCGGCAGGATCTGCTGCCGGCCGCGGATGATCATCAGCACCACATCGGGTTCCACCCACCACTGTGCGCCCACCGCGCGGGCGATGTCGTGGCCGTGGACGACGAACTCGCCGATGAGGATTCCCAGCGCGGCGTCCGCGCGGATGAGCCGGTCGCCGTCGAAACGCATCTGGGGAACCCGTGCGTTGAAGTGCGAGACCGCGTCGACGAGCGTGTCGAGGTCGTCGCGCAATCGATCGGCCAGCACCCGGACGTCGCGGGTCGGCAGGTTCGCGATCTGCTTGGCGTTGAAGTCGGGAACGTCGAGGGCGTCCCGGCACCACTCGCCCTCGCCGCGGGCGAGCGCGAGGAACCGCGTCGGCGCGAGGGCCACGTGTCCCAGGCAGTCGACGAGCGTCCAGCCGGGGGTGTGCGGAAGACGGGTCTCGGTGTCCTCGACGCCGTCGACGAGCTCGAGGAAACGCGCCCCGGTCGTCAGGGCCGCGTCGATGTAATCGAACCGCGAGAACATTCCGGTCACGCGCGGTCTCCCACCCACATGGGGGACGAGACTACTACCACCGCAAGCGGCATGCGACACGCCGGTTCCCGGCAGGCGGGAGGCGTGCGATCGGGTACGCGCGCGAGCGGTCGCCGAGTTCCGCCGACCTCGCTCAACCCGCCTCGCCCAGCCGCACGAACACCACTCCGGCCACGATCAGCAGCCCGCCGATCAGCTGGATCGGGGCCGGCAGCTCGTCGAGTGCGATCCAGGCGAACAGCACCGCGAACAACACCTCCGACAGTGCGACGAAGGACATCACCCGCGCGCCCAGGAGACGTCCGGCGGCGATGCCGAAGCCGTAGGCCATCGCCGCGGACACGACTCCCAGCAGGAGCAGCGGAACCCACCAGGGCAGCGACAGCGTCCCGATGTCCACATCCGCCGTGCCCGCGGTCATCGGCAGTGCTCCGACGAGCCCGGCCAGGCCCAGGACGACGGCCCCGACCAGCAGTCCGCCGGCGGCGAGGGCGAGCGGCGGCAGACCGGTGCGTTCGTCGGCCGAGATCACAAAGTACGTCGCCGCCCCGACCATCGCCGCCAGCGCCCACATCACGCCGACCACGCTGATCGGCACGTCACCGGTCAGGTCGAGGACCAGCGCGAGACCGGCGATCGCCAGTGCCGCACCGAGGACCGTCACCCGGGTCGGCCGTTGGGCGTGTCGCAACCACATCCACACCAGGACGGCGACGGGGGCGGTGTATTCGATGAGCAGCGCCACGCCGACCTGCAGATAGGTGACCGCGTAGAAGTAGGCGAGCTGACAGCCCGCCACGGCGAGCAGCCCGTAGGCGGCGACGACGCCCCAGGACCGGGCGGCGGGGCTCGCCGGGATCGGGGGCTGCCGGTCGCGGAACGCCAGAAAGCCCGGGATGGCCAGGACCGCGGCGCCGACGGCGATCCGCACGGTGACCGTCGCGCCGGCCGACCAGCCGGACTCGATCATGGCCCGCGCCAGTACCCCCGAGATCGCGAAACAGGCCGACGAGACGAGCGCGAGGACGAATCCGACAGCGGGACCCGACGGCCGTCCGATGGTCGGGACGGTCACGGGCTCTTCGCGGCGACGATCGCCGCACGCACCGCCTCACGGCATTCGTCGCCCGCGGGTTCCCCGACGCCGAGGTAGAAGCTCGCAGGCCGGCCCTCGTCGCCGACGAAACCGGTCACGGAGAACCCGTCGGCGGTCTCGGGCTGGTCGATCGAGGCGACGGCGAGCGCGGCCGACATCGCCGAGATGCCCCGCCGGGCACCGGAGACCACGACGATCAGGTGGGTCGGATGCAGCACGACCAGCGTCTGGTGCTCGGAATCGGGGTCGGCGGGATTGCTGCGCCGCCCGAACAGCCGGGCCGGCCACGACGACGCCGGCAGGTTGATGGATCGCGTGCTCCACGCCGGCAGGTCGTCGGTCAGGACGAGATGACGGGCCTCCGCATGCTCCCGGAGCGCGGCCGCCACGGCGGCGGTGAGATCACTGAGATCGGCGCGGGTGGTCGTGCGTTCGTATGCGGGACCCATGACTCGACAATGTAGCGGGCGCGGCCCCCGCCGCGTGGCGTCCCGGACACGCCCGCTCGTCGCACCCGCCCGGCAGGGTTCGGCGGATCGCTACCGGCGCCCGAGGAGCGTCCGCCGCCGCGGCGCCGCCGTCGGCAGCAGGCCCGCTTCGAGGTCGGCGAGCAGCGAGGCCACGGTCTCCGCGGAGTCGGTCTTGTTGGTGCCGATGAACCCGGTCGGCCCGCGCTTGATCCAGCCCGTCACGTAGACGCCGGGCACCGGCTCGTCACCGTCGAGCACACGTCCGGCACGGTGCGGGATCACGCCCGTGTCGTCGTCGAACGGCAGGCCGGGCACCGCGACCCCGCGGTAGCCGACGGACGTGAGCACCAGCCCGGCGTCGAGAACGCTCGTCTGCCCGGTGGGTTCGATGCCCGACGCGGCGCCGGTCGCGTCGACGGTCAGGCGGTTGCGGCCCACCAGGACGCCCGTCGCGCGTTCCCCGCCGACGATCTCGAGCGGGGAACCGAAGAACGCCAGACGGATTCGCCGGCCCTCGGGCGCGGGCCGGGACGCACACTCGGAGAGGATGTCCAGCTTCGTCTTGATCGTGTTGTCGGCCGCGGAGTCGATCCGGGTCGATTCCAGGTCCGCGGGATCCACCACCACCGGGACGCCGGAGTCGACGAGCCCGATCAGCTCCGGGAGGGTGAAGGCCGCGTGCACGGGCCCGCGGCGTCCCAGGACGACGACCTCCTGCACCGACGAGGTGCGAAGCGCGGCCAGGGCCGGACGCGAGATGGACGTCGCGGCAAGGGTTTCGGGATCGGCGACGAGGATGCGTGCGACGTCGAGCGCGACGTTGCCGTTGCCGACGACCACCGCGCGTTCGGTGGACAGGTCGACCGACAGGTCGGCGAAGTCGGGATGGCCGTTGTACCAGCCGACGAAGGCGGTCGCGCTCGTCACGCCGGCCTTGTCGACACCGGGGATCGGCAACCGCTTGTCGGTGGGGGCGCCGCCGGCCCAGATGAGCGCCGAGTGACGCGTGCGCAGGTCGTCGAGCGAGATGTCGCGTCCCACCTCGGTGTCGAGGAGGATCTCGAGACGGGGATTGCGGGCGATGTCGTCGAACAGCCGCATCACCTCGCGGGTGTTCAGATGATCCGGCGCGACGCCGTACCTGGCGAGGCCGAACGGGCGGTCGAGCCGCTCGTACATGGTGACCGAGACCTGCGGGTGACGCAGCAACTCGTCGGCGGCGTACATGGCCGACGGGCCGGACCCGACGATGCCGATCGACACCGGGCCGTCGACGGCGAGCTGCCGCGGGCGGTCGATGGGGGCCAGCGGCAGGCGGCGTGCCGGATCGACGGGGAACCGGGCCGCCGAGCCGTCGACCGTCTCGCGGTACTGCGACGCGTTGACCTCGGCGAACCGCTCCTGGCCGGTGGGCAGGCGGTGGCCGGGGACGATCGCGCCGACCGGGCAGGCGCTGACGCAGGCGCCGCAGTCGACGCAGGTCGCCGGGTCGATGTAGAGCATCTCCGAGGTGCCGAAGTCCGGCTCGTCCGGAGTGGGATGGATGCAGTTGACCGGGCATGCGTAGACGCACGACGCGTCGCCGCAGCACGCCTGGGTGACGACGTGTGGCATGGGGGTTGCTGTCTACCTCTGTGGGGCCGCGACTCAGGCGGCGGTGTAGGTGGGCTCGCTGCGGAAGCGCGAGGAACGGCCGTGGATTCCGAGCGCGCGCCACACCAGCCGGGCGACCGGATTCATCAGGCCGCTCTGCTCGGCGAGCATGCGGACGTCGCCGAAGACGTTGCGCAGGAAGCGCTTCGACTCGGGCGAGCGCCAGAAGATGTCCTTCATGACCTCGCGCGGGACGTCGAACCGTCGCTGGAACTCCCGCGGGGGCACCACGATGGCGCTGCACAGGGGGCGCATCGTGATCGGCAGCATGATCGACAGCGCGAAACGCTGGAAGGCGTTGCGCTGCGGCACCTGCTCGCGGATGAAGTGATGAGCGAACGAGATGTGGCGGGCCTCCTCGGCGACGTGCAGCTGCATGACCGCCGCCATCGTCGGATGGAGACGGGCGCGGGTGCGCAGGAAGTCCTTCTGGATGTGGTCGATCGGCTCCTCGCCGCCGAGCACGCCGAAGAAGAACACCACCGGGAACACCGTCGAGATGAGCGGCACCAGCGGCGAGATCACGCGGTAGCCGACCTTCGCGCCGGGGACGTCCATGCCGACCCGGTTCACGAACTCCTGGAACATCAGGGTGTGGTTGCACTCCTCCTTGGATTCGTGCGTGGTGTACCGGAATTCGCGTGCCCCGTTGGGCAGCTTGAAGCTGTACTGCATCAGCCCGCGGATAAGGACCGACTCGAACTGCAGGCCGACCTTGGCGACATTGGCCTGGCGCCACATGCCGATCTCGATCTGCTTGTCCTGCGGCAGTTGCTGGTACCAGGGGTGGCGGCCGATGGGGTCGACGTCGTAGGACAGGATCCAGCGCGGATCATTCGGGGTGACCGCCATGTGCGGTGCGTCCCAGTCGATGTCGACGTACGGATCGAAGTTGCGGTGCACCGAGGCCGCGGACAGGTCGTCGAGCACCTGGGCGTAGTCGTGGCCGTCGCCGGTCTTGTCGTGTTCGGGAACGTAACGCTTGCCCGACTCGTCGGTGGACTCGGCGGCGGGATTGGTCAGAGCTTTGGTCATCGTCGCGTCCTTCGCAGATGAGGCCAGGCTGCCGTCAGGCTGCCACAGCGATTGATTCGAACGTATTCATCGAGACCTCTATTTGTCAACAGTCAATGTCACGATCGGGTCTGACCTGGCTGTTCGACGCTCCTGACGGTCGCGCCGGCCGGTCGCGGCGGGGTAATCCGAACGGTTGGTTTCGCGCTGTCGCCGGGCGGGCGGCGGGTTAGAGTTACCGCACCGATTGGTGTCGCAGGCCACACAGACCCGACAGGAGCAGAATTGTCTCGTGCTATGAGCGGCGGACCCGCGGCGCGGCGCCCGGTTCCTCCTCCCGGTCCGGCACCGCGTCCGCCGTCTCCGGGGCCCCGCCCGGCCGGTCCGCCCCTGCCAGGTCCGCCCCTGCCGGGCCCGGCGCCATCGGGACGCGGCGACCTCACGCCGGAGCTCATCGAGACCGACGTGTGGACCGACGCCATGGTCGCGGCGGCCGGCATCCCCGTGGTCGACGTCCCGTTCGTGACGGTCGGTTCGGGGATCGGATCGTTCGTCACCGTCGACTACCTGCGGATCTGCGGGGTCCCGGTCGAGCAGATCGCCGTCCTCGGCCCGCAGGACGTGCCCTGGCACAGTTACGAGTACCTGACACGGGTCTCGCAGATCCCGCGCGGGGAACGCCTGCGCTCGGACTCCGCGTCGACGCCGGACAACATCTGGGGCTTTCCCTCCTACGCGGTCCGCGAGGCGTGGGCCGACAGGACGCTCAAACCGCTGTGGAACATCCTGGTGGAGCCGATCTTCGCGAACTACTACACCCCGCGGGCGGGTCAGGCCTTCGAGTCGATGGAGAAGGAGTGCAAGCGGATCGGCTACCTCGAGTGCCTGCGCCGCGGGCAGGTCCGGATGATCCGGCGCCGCAACGGAGGCGGCTACTTCACGATCCTCACCCCGCCGCAGGGGACCTCGCCGACCAAGCGCGTCGCGTTCCGGAGTCGATGGGTGCACGTCGCGATCGGCTATCCGGGCATCAAGTTGCTCCCCGACCTGCAGGCGTTCCGCGAGACCTACCGGGATGCGAGCAAGGTGGTCAACGCCTACGAGTCGCACGAGCACGTCTACCAGTCGCTGCGGCGCAAGCCCGGGACGGTGGTGATCCGCGGCTCCGGGATCGTCGCCTCCCGCGTGCTGCAGCGTCTCATCGACGACCGCGACGCCTACGGCCTGCAGACGCAGATCGTCCACCTGTTCCGCACCTACGTCGACAAGTCGCACGGCTCGCACATCTGGATGCGCCGCAAGGGCAAGGACGGCTGGGCCTACCAGGGCTTCAACTACCCGAAGTCGGTGTGGGGCGGCCAGTTGAAGGCTCGCATGCGCAAGCTCGAGGGCCACGCGCGCGCCGAGGCCTACAAGCAGATGGGCGGCACCAACACGCCGGTGCGGGACAACTGGCAGGAACAGCTGCGGCGCGGGCGGCGTGAGGGCTGGTACCGCGTGGCCGTCGGCACCGCCGAGCGCCTGGTGCCCGGTCCCGGAGGCCAGGGCGTGGTGACCACGGTGCGCGTCGACCCGCATGCGCCGGTCCGGCAGGACCACCGGCCCGACGGCACCTTCGAGATCTACGCCGACTTCGTCATCGACTGCACGGGTCTCGAGGCCGACGTGCGCGAGCACCGGCTGCTGCGCGATCTGCTCGACCACACCGGCGCCGGACTCAACCCGATCGGCCGCATGGACGTCGAGCGCGACTTCGAGCTGCGGGGCACCCGCAACGGCGACGGCAAGATCTACGCCTCGGGGAGCGCCACGCTCGGCGGCTACTTCCCGGGCGTCGACACCTTCCTCGGGCTCCAGATCGCCGCGCTCGAGATCGTCGACGACCTGGCCCGGCAGGGCTTCTGCAAGAAGCTCACGCCGTGGCGGTCGACGGCGCAGTGGTGGCGGTGGGTCAACAACAAGGGGGTCGACTGACATGCTGCCGACCCTGTGGGGGCGCATCCAGACGCGGGTCCTCGTCCTCGGCATCCTCGGCGGGGTGTGGACGCTGGTCCTCATCCCGTTCCTGTGGTTGCTCTCCCCGGGCAGCCCGTCGGCCGCCGATGTCTTGCGCGTCGCGTACACCGTGCTGTTCACGGTCATCGTGCTCGGCGTCGCCTGGGAGTTCGTCTACCACTTCCTGCAGCAGTTCCGGTGGGAGAAGGACTGGCCCACCCTCTTCGGCCTGGTCACCGCGATCAACGAGGGCGTCGTGGCCTGGCTGGTCGTCCACGGCACCGGCATCCTCCCGCAGGATCTGCGGCCGTCGCCGCTGGTGTTCTCGGTGCAGTTCGTGACGACCTGGCTGCTGGTGTGGGTCGCCGTCAACGGGCCGCTGCGGGCGGTGTTCCCGCACTGGCGATTCCGGGGAGGTCGGTTCCTGTGACCGGTCCGGGCGAGATCCCGAGCGTGACCCCGACGGTGACCCTGGTCCCCGGCACCGGGATCGTCATCCGCAAGCCGGCGTTCCTGGCGGTGCTGTTCGACGCCGTGCCGGCGGCCTTCGTCACCGACGTCCTCGACATCGAATCCGCGGTCGCCGTGCCGGATTCGGCGCCGCGCCGCGGGCGGCACCTGGTGCGCGCGCTGGCCCGGCTGGTCGCGACCGCCGACGAGCCGGTCGACATCGGCTTCGCCGCACCCGACGACGTCGGCGTCGCGGTGTTCCTGGCGGGCGACGTCTACGGCGAGACCGACGGCCATCGGATCGAGCCGGGCGTCGACGCCCCGTACGACAAGGCCATCCCGTGGCCCTACGAAGGGCTCGGCCTCTACCTGGAGGGGACCGTCCCCGCCGAGGTGGGGGAGGAGAGATTCGACCTCGTCGACGGCGTGGTCCCCGCCGCCGGTGCGCTTCTGCACACCCCGCTGGGGCTGCGCGGGACCGAGTTCCACCCCATCGGGGAGTCCGTGCGCGGCGCGGTCCGGGCCGCGCGATCCGGCGAGGGCCCGGTCGCGGGCGCACCCGGGGCCCCCGGGATCCCGGAGGGCGCTCCCGCTCCCGCGCGAACGCCCGGATCTCCGCAACCCGAACCCGTCGAACGCGAGGGCGAGCCGGTGCCCGGACCAGCGGGTGGCGGGGCCGGTGTCCCGCCGCCGGCGGACGGAGACGTCGCCGGGCCGGAGCCGGTCGGGGCGGCCCTGGGTGCGGAGCCGGAGAAACCCGCGGTCGAGCTCGGGAAGCCCGCTGCCGCAGCCGGTTCCGGAGAGCAGATCCCGTCGGGCCCCACCGAGCGGTTGCGGCCGGAACCGGCCGCGGCACCCGATCCCGCCCCGGTCGGCGAACCGCTGCCCTTCACCTCGACGCCGCTGGGAGGAGCCCCGGACGGGCGGCAGGCGCCGAAGAGCCCGTTGCCGCCGGCCTCTCCGGGCGGTGCGCACTCCCCGGTGCCGCCGGGCCGGCCGGAACCGGTCGCCGAACCGGTCGAACCGCGCCCTCCGCTGCCCAAGCAGGAGCACTCCAGGCCGGTGACCGAGGTCGTGCGGGTGGAGGCGAGTCGCGCCAGGGTTCATGGAATCCGTTGCGCCCGAGGGCACCTCAATCATCCGCAGTCCTGGCTGTGCGGCGTGTGCGGCATCCGCATGGACCAGCTGACGACCTTCCTCGTGGAGGGCGAACGCCCGCCGCTGGGCTGGCTGCTCCTCGACAACGGATTCACCTTCCTGCTCGACGAGGACCTCGTGATCGGACGCGAGCCCGGGGCGGCGGGGAGGAACACGGCCGGGCCCAAGCCGATCCGGGTCAAGGACGAGACCGGTCAGCTGTCGCGGTGCCACATCGAGATCCGCCTGGTCGAATGGACCGTCCAACTGGTCGACCTCGGCTCGGCGAACGGCACCTTCGTGACCGACCCGACCACCAGCCGCGAGATCCGGCTGCTCCCTCACCGGCCGCATGTCCTCGTTCCGGGGTCGCACGTCCGGATCGGCGGACGGCACTTCATCTTCGAGTCGCATCACGCGAGGATCTGAAGGCCGGGTCTGGCAGATGGACAAACACACGGTCGCGTTTCTCCTCCTGGATGTCGCGGTCATCATCGCGGCCGCTCGGATCGGCGGCATGATCGCGCGCGCCGTGCGCCAGCCCGCGGTCGTGGGCGAGATCGCGGCGGGCCTCGCGCTGGGGCCGAGCCTGCTGGGTCTTCTGCCCGGAAGCCCCGACGAGTGGCTGTTCCCCGGCGACGTACGGCCCCTGCTCGGCGGTCTCGCGCAGATCGGTCTCGTGCTGTTCATGTTCATCGTCGGCCTCGAGCTCGACATGCGCCTGACTCGCGGTCGCGAACGCGCGGCCGCGAGCATCTCGGCGAGCTCGATCGTCGTGCCGTTCGGACTCGGTGCGGCTCTGGGATTCCTGCTCTACCCCGCGCACGACACCGTCGACGGCGTCCACATCGAACGACTCGGCATGGTCCTGTTCACCGGTGTCGCGATGTCGATCACCGCGTTCCCGGTGCTCGCCCGCATCCTCACCGACCGGGGGATGATGCGCACCGTCCCCGGCGTGTTCAGCCTGGCGGCGGCCGCGGTCGACGACATCCTCGCCTGGACGCTGCTGGCCTTCATCATCGCCGTCATCTCCGGCGGCAGTCCGGTGGAGGTCGCCGAGATCGTGGGGTTGACGCTGGTCTACGCCGCGGTCATGTTCGGACTCGTCCGCCCGCTGCTGGCGAAACTCGTCGAATGGCGCGACACGGCCGGCCGGCTCACGCCGGACATCCTCGCGGTCATCCTCATCGGGGTGTTCCTGTCGTCCACGGCGACCGACGTGATCGGCATCCATCAGATCTTCGGCGCCTTCATGTTCGGCGCGGTGATGCCGAAGGTCGGTGCAGAGCGACTGCACCGGGAGATCCTCGAGCGGCTCGAGCAGGTCAGCGTGCTCCTGCTGCTGCCGATGTTCTTCGTGGTCACCGGCCTGAGCGTCGACCTCGCCGCCATCGGGGTGTCCGGGCTGTGGCAGTTGGGCCTGGTCCTGCTGGTGGCCGTGGCCGGCAAGTTCTGCGGGGCCTACGCCGGCGCCCGGCTCAGCGCGATCCCGACGCGCCAGTCCGCGGCCATCGCCGTGCTGATGAACACACGCGGCCTCACCGAGCTCGTGATCCTGTCGGCCGGACGGGATCTCGGCGTGCTGAGCGACGACCTCTTCGCGATGCTGGTCGTCATGGCCCTGGTGACCACGGTGCTCACCGAGCCGTTGCTGCGTCTGGTGTACCCGGACAGCGTGGTGGACAGCGACATCGCCGCGGCGGAGCGGCGCGCCCTCGCCGCGGCCACCGCACCCCGGGTGATGGTGGTGCTGCGAGATCCGGCCGGCACGGTCGAGGAACTCCGGGACCGCCATCGGCGGATGCTCGACTGCGCCACCGGATACGACGTGGTGCTGGCCGGGGTGCTCACCTCGCCGGACCGCAGGTCGGCCCGTCTCGAGGTCGGCGTGCCGGTGGTGCCCGACTTCGCCGCCATCGCCGAGGCGATCGAGAAACTCAACCTGCTCGGCTCGTCGCTGACCGGGGCCGGGGCGGTGTCGGTGCTCTGCCGGTTCAGCGCCGACCCCGCCGCCGATCTCGACGCGATGGCCGAGAACGCCGGTGCCGACGTCATCGTCGTCGACTCCGCCGACCGCGGACTCGCCGAGCGGCTCCGGGCCGCACCGGTCGCCGTCGTCGACGAGGCGGCGGCGCCGGGTGCGGCGCCGGGTCGAGGCGTCGTGACCTGCGTGTCGTCGGACGGTCGTGCCGGCCGCACGGCCGTGGTCCTCGCCGCCGGGCTGGCGCTGTTCGGCTCGCGGACGCTCACCGTCGTCTCCGGCGCCTCGCGTCGGCGTCTGCTCAACGACCTGAGGCCCGTGTCCGAGCGCGGTGTCGCGATCACCGTCGTCGACCCGCGGCGTCACCGCGCCGAGGACGGTTCGTTCGTGGTGGCCGGGGCGGCCGGCGAGGAAACCGGGGCGGCGGTCACCGTCCTCGACAACGCCCGCACCAGCGAGGAATCCCTGGGTGAGCGGATCACCACCCTCTATGCGCTCGCCGACGCCGCAGACGCCGCGGACGCGACGAGTTCGTCCACCACGTCTTCACCAGAGAGGCATTGACATGGCCACAGTCGAGATCCCGCGTCGGCTCGCGGATTTCACCGTGCTGAGCAAGCTCGGTGTCGGCGGCAACGGAACCTTCTACCTCGCCGAACCGCCGGCGCGTCTCGGGCTGGACACCGATCGCGTGGTCCTCAAGGTCTTCAGCGGGGTGTGCAGCGACGACGCCTACCGGCGCGGCGTCCGGGAGCTGCGGGCGTTCGCGGCGGTGGCGTCCCCGTATCTGGCCGCGCTGTACGACGCGATCCTGCAGGGCCAGTTCATGTATGCGATGGAGTACTTCCCGCTCGGCTCGCTGTCGTCGCCGGCGCGTCGGCTCGATCGTGACGAACGCCTGGCCGCCGTCGCCGACGCCGCGCGCGGGGTGCATGCGCTGCACGAGGCGGGAATCGCCCACGCCAACATCACCCCGTCGAGCATCATGGTCACCGAGACCGGCGGGAAGATCTCCGATCTGGGACTCGCCCGGGTCCTCGCGGCCGACGAACCGATCACGAGCTTCGCGCAACCGGGAGCCGTGCAGTACATGGATCCCGCCCTGCTCGCCGGGGACATGCCGTCGCGGGCGACCGACATCTGGTCCCTGGGTGCGTGCCTGCACCGGGCGCTGACCGACGAGGGCGTCTACGGCGAGGTGCCCGACGCGCAACCGCTGCTCGCGATCCGCGCCGCGTTGTCGACGCCGCCGACGCTGTCGGAGAGGCTGACCCGCGACGAACGCACCCTCGTCGCGAACTGTCTCGCCCTGGCGGGGTCGCGTCCGGCGACCGCACTCGAGGTCGCCGAACGGATCGACGCGCTGCGGAACAGGTGACCGGTGCGGGGCCGGACGACGCCGCCCGGTGACGACCGCGCGGTTCAGCCGAGTGGTGCGGTGCGCCACCAGGCGTCGAGGATCTCACGCCCCGAGTGGTCCGGCCAGGTGGCGATGACCGTGTACGGAACATGGACGGGCGCCGAGAAATTCGTCACCAGCCAGCCGTCTTTCACGCTCTCCCGGCTCGCCGACGCCGGGCCGTCGCGCCACGTGATCTCGTCGCCCGGGTAGCCCTTCAGCGGCGCGGTCACCTTCTGTTGCGCGCCCGGCGGTGCCGTGTGCCAGACGGCGTAGGTCAGATTCTCCGGGTCGGTGCAGGAGATGCCGTCGACACCGTCGCGGGACACGGCGGCGCAGGTGGCGTCCCGCCAGCCCGTGGCATCGGGAGACGCGGGGATCAGCCGGGGAAAGGCATCGGCGATGTGGGACACCGCGGGTGGCCACGGTGCGGGAGCGTTGCGGGAGCCGACCAGCATGACCGCGCCGACGCACACGGCGACGACCACGGCGGCGACGAACAGCGGCACCAGCCACGCCTTGCGCGACCGCGGTATCGACGACCCGCCCTGCGACCACACGGGCCCGGCGACGGGCCCGGCCGGGCGGCCCGGGTGGCCGGCGGTCCCGAACACACGCGGAGCGGGGGAGCCCGCAGCGTGGGCGTCGGAGTCGGGGACGCGGGCGAGCGCACCGTGGGGCGACGGCGACGGCATGACGTCGGTCGGCGGTTCCCCGTCGGTGTGGGTGAGGTGCAGGGCGAGCTCGGCCGCGCGGACGAATTCGGCGCAGGTCCGATACCGGTGTTCCGGCCCGGGGTCGAGCGCGCGGGCGAGCACGGCGTAGAAGGCGGGCGAGACCGCTCCCGAGACCCGGTGCCGGGCAACGGATGTAGTGCCGGTCAGCAATTCGACGAGGACGCGTCCGAGGCCGGCCACGTCGGTGTCGGGATGCGGGGTGTCCTCGTCCTGCGGGGGCGGCGTCAGGCCGAAGCCGCCCAGCGTGACCACGCCGGGCGGGCGCAGGTCGGCGGGGCCCGGGTCGGCATCGGTGTGGATGAAGATGTCGGATGTGACGAGTCCGCCGTGGACCAGGCGGCGGAGATGCGCCGCGTCGAGCGCCTCGCCGACCGCCCGGACGATCACGACCGCGCGATCGACGTCGATCCCGTCCGGGTGGTGGTGCACCAGTGCGGCGGCGTCGTGTCCCGGCACGGGTGCGGTCGCCACCCACAGGTGCCCGTCGGCGAGACCGTGGCCGACGATGCGCGCGATCGCGGGATGGGTTGTCGCCCTGGCAGATTCGTTGGACCGGGAGAACCACTGCCGGAAACGCGGGTCGGCGCTGTGCTCGGCGTCGACCACGGTGAGGACGACCGGGGGCGGCGATCCGGACCCGGGTGGGGCGGCTGCGCGGGAACCGGGTGCAGGGGAGTCGGAGGCAGGGGAGTCGGAGGCAGGGGGGCCGTGATCGACCGACGTGGCGCGGTAGGTGGTGCCCGTCGCGATCCGGCGGAGCACGCGGTCGATGCGGTATCCGGCGAAGACCGAACCGTGGGCGAGGTGCTCGCCGTGGGTGGCATCGAAGGACACGCTGGCTCCCTCACCTGTCGTGTGAGAGTCCGATCCTACTAGCAGTCGGCGACCACGGTGGTCAGCGCGGTCTCGGCGCGCTTGCGCCGCTCGAGGAGCCACTCGGGGAAGTAGGTGTGGCTCACTCGAACAGCGCCGGAGCCGAGCCGAACAACATCACGATGAAGAACGCCAGAAGGAACCACGAACCGCCCTGCCACAGTTGCCATCGCCCGCCGCGCCGGTACACCCGGTAGGTTCGCACCAGCATCGAGATCGCGCCGACGAGGACGACGACGGGTGCGGCCACGATGAGCGCCGTCTGCAACGGATCCGACGAGAACCCGGCGACGACGACGAGCGCGAGCCCGAACACCGCGGTGATCGCGACGTGGGTCGCGATCTCGCGAAAATCGTTGCCGCCGTTCCGCGGTTCCGGGGACGTGTTCGGGTCGCTCATGATAAGCCCACGGTACACGTCACGGTCCATGCCGACGCCGCACGTGATCAGGACTTATTGCTCTTTGCCGCCGGTCGTCGCGCGGGGCAGGATGGAGTCAGGGTCCGGACGGGCCCGCCGTCAAAGGAGATGAGCGAGGGAAATGAACGCGATACTCGTCGGAGTGGACGGTTCGGACGCTGCCACCAGCGCGGTGCGTTGGGCCGCCAAGGCCGCGGCGGCCGAGCATCTCGACCTCAAGATCGTCAGCGCCTATGACGCGAGCACCAGCGACTACGCGCCCGGCCTCATCATCCCTCAG
>Ga0164243_10007411_pt1 | contig 16391 bp, 14 predicted proteins | sample OricompcompostOP_FD_108781 | JGI IMG/M metagenome (GOLD analysis project Ga0164243, IMG submission 108781) | Organic Plus compost microbial communities from Emeryville, California, USA - Original compost - Organic plus compost (OP) | ecosystem: Engineered > Solid waste > Mixed feedstock >...
GCCGCCACGATGGTCATCGCGGTGCCGACCGGCGTGAAGATCTTTTCCTGGATCGCCACGATGTGGGGCGGCTCGATCGAATTCCGCACGCCGATGCTCTGGGCGATGGGATTCATCTTCCTGTTCACCATCGGCGGCGTGACCGGAGTCGTGCTCGCCAATGCCGGCGTCGACCGCGCGCTGCACGACACCTATTATGTGGTCGCGCATTTCCACTACACTATGTCGCTCGGCGCGGTCTTCACCATCTTCGCGAGCTGGTACTACTGGTTCCCGAAGATCAGCGGCTACATGTACAACGAGACCATCGCTAAAGTGCACTTCTGGGTGACCTTCATCGGCGTCAACCTGGTGTTCTTCCCGCAGCACTTCCTCGGCCTCGCCGGCATGCCGCGCCGCTATGTCGACTATCCCGACGCGTTCGCGGGCTGGAATTTCGTCTCTTCGTGCGGTTCCTACATCTCGGGTTTTGCCGTGCTTATCTTCCTGTTCGGCGTCGCCGAAGCGTTCATGAAGAAGCGTCATGCGGCGAACAGCCCGTGGGGCGCCGGCGCCACGACGCTGGAGTGGACGCTGTCGTCGCCGCCGCCGTTCCACCAGTTCGAAGTGCTGCCGCGGATCAAGTGATCCGCGGGTGAGGTGATAGGCGTATGTCGTTGATGACACCGAGTGCGGAGTTCGATGCCGGTATCGCCCGGACGGGTGCGGCGTCGCCTCCGCAGGCGGAACTGAGCGTTGCGGGCGTCGAGGATTTCGTCGCCCTGATGAAACCGCGGGTGATGTCGCTCGTGGTGTTCACCGCGCTTGTCGGCATCGCGGTCGCGCCCGGCACGCTGCACCCGGTGATCGGCTTCGCGTCGCTTCTCTGCATTGCGATCGGGGCCGGCGCCTCGGGCGCGCTCAACATGTGGTACGACGCCGACATCGATGCGGTGATGACCCGGACGCGGCAACGTCCCATCCCGGCCGGTCACGTCAAGCCAGGCGAGGCGCTGGGCTTCGGCGTCACGCTCGCGATTGGTTCGGTCGTGGTGCTGGGGCTTGTCGCCAATGTCCTTGCGGCCGCGCTGCTCGCCTTCACGATCTTCTTCTATGCCGTGATCTACACCATGTGGCTGAAGCGCTGGACGCCGCAAAACATCGTGATCGGTGGCGCCGCGGGCGCGTTCCCGCCGATGATCGGCTGGGCCGCCGCGACAGGCAGTATCGGCATTGAATCGGTGATCCTGTTCGCCATCATCTTTTTCTGGACGCCGCCGCATTTCTGGGCGTTGTCGCTGTTGCGGGCGGACGAGTATTCGCGTGCCGGTGTTCCGATGCTGCCGGTGATCGCGGGCCGTGACGCGACGCGGCGCCAGATTCTGATCTACTCGATGTTGCTCGCGCCGCTTGGCATTGCTCCCTATGCGCTCGGGTTTGCGGGCCTCGCCTACGGCGTGACCGCAACCGTCGGCGGGGGCGTGTTTCTCGCGCTCGCGCTGCGCCTGTTCCGGACGGGCGATGCGCCGGGATCGGACGCGGCGGCGAAGGCGCTATTCGGATATTCGATCCTCTACCTATTTGCCCTGTTTGCAGTCATGCTGGTGGAAAATCGGGTGCAGGTTCTGTTCGGGCAAGTCCTGTTCGGGGTCTCGGGGGCGTGAGCGGACGGGACCGGGTGATGGGTGATGGCGAAAACGATCCAGACGATGGCATTACGCTTACACCGGAGCAGATACGCAGGAGGCGCAATCGCTCGATTGCCCTCGCGCTCGTGCTCGGGGCGCTGGTGCTGTTCTTTTACGTGGTGACGATCGTCAAACTCGGTCCGGGTGTGTTGAACCGGCCGTTATGACAGGGCGCTGATGCAATGGCTGTCGAAGGCCAAGGCCGACTGAAAAAGAGGGAACGGGATCTCCTGATCGCGGCCGCATGCGGCGTCGCGGTTGGCGGCATGGTCGGGCTTTCGTTCGCCGCGGTGCCTTTTTACAACTGGTTTTGCCGCACGACTGGATGGGGAGGCACGACCCAGGTGTCACGCAGCGCGCCTGCGGAAGTCGCCGCCCGTACCCTCACCGTCAGGTTCGACGCCAATGTCAGTCCCGGACTGCCGTGGAAGTTCGAGCCTGAAGTTACATCCATGCAGGTAAAGATCGGCGAGGTTGTGACTGTCAAATACCACGCGATCAACCTCACGGCGCGAGAGACACACGGCGTTGCCGCGTACAACGTCGCGCCGCTGACCGTCGGCTCGTATTTTCAAAAGATCAACTGCTTCTGCTTTTCCGAGCAACATCTAAAGCCTGGCGAGAAAACGGATATGACGGTCGTGTTTTACGTCGACCCGTCAATTCTGAAGGATCGCGAGCAGGACGACCTCAACAGCATCACCCTGTCCTACACGTTTTTCCCCGCGCGCGAGTCGGCGCGCGGCGTTTCGGCCAGCGCGGCAGCATCGTCGCCAGGTCGGATATGAGCACTTTCGAACGGAGACAATAATGGCCGACGCTCACGCCAAACAACATGACTACCACCTGGTCGATCCCAGTCCGTGGCCGATCGTCGCTTCGATCTCAGCCTTCGTTCTCGCTGTGGGCCTGATTTCCTGGATGCATCACATGTTCGCGGCGGCGCCGCTGGTGTTCGGGGCGGGCGTGCTGGGCGTGCTCTACACCATGCTCGGCTGGTGGCGTGATGTCATCCGGGAAGCGGAGAAGGGCGGCTTCCACACCCGCGTGGTGCAGATTTCCCACCGCTACGGCATGATCCTGTTCATCGCCTCCGAAGTGATGTTCTTCGTGGCGTGGTTCTGGGCCTATTTCAACGTCGCGCTGTTCCCGGACGCGGCGAAGGAAATCGTTCGTTCGGCGTTTCTCGGCGGGGTCTGGCCGCCGAAGGATATCGAGACGTTCGATCCCTGGCACCTGCCGCTTTTGAATACGCTGATCCTGTTGACGTCCGGCACGACGGTCACCTGGGCGCATCATGCGCTGCTGGAGAATGACCGCGAAGGCCTCAAGTGGGGCCTGGTCTGCACGATCGCGCTCGGGCTGCTGTTCACTTGTGTGCAGGCCTTCGAATACATGCACGCGACGTTTGCCTACTCCGGCAACATCTATGGTGCGACGTTCTTCATGGCGACCGGCTTCCACGGCGCCCATGTCATCATCGGCACGATCTTCCTGATCGTCTGCCTGCTGCGTGCGACCGCGGGCCAATTCACGCCGACCCAGCATCTCGGCTTCGAGTTCGCCGCCTGGTACTGGCACTTCGTCGACGTGGTTTGGCTGTTCCTGTTCGTATGCATCTATGTCTGGGGTTCCGGTGGAGGCCACGCCGCGGGCGGGCACTGACATTACGGTTCCGCAACAACTTCGCGAAAATATGAAGCGGGGCGGTATTGAGCCGCCCCGCTTTTTTTGCGAGTGCTTTGTGGGCGGTTGTCTCGGTCGCCTGCAAGGCTACCGGGAATTTAATAATCCGAAGCGCCTATTGACGGTTGCAGGAATGAACCGTTGGTGCTCATAATCGCTCAAAGAAAAACCGATTGCCTTTCGGAACAACGGGAGAGATGCCCATGATCGACAAATACGAATTTGATCGACGCCAGCTTGTGCTCGGTGGCTCCGCGCTGGCCGGCGCGGCACTCATGCCCGAAAGTGTTTTCGCCCAGGCTCAGCCACGCCGAGGCGGCACGCTGCGGGTCTCGATGCCCTACAATCCCGCTTCGGTCGATCCGATGACCGGACGCAATCTGCCCGACTTCAATGTGCTCTACGCGGTGTTCGACGCGCTGATCGATTTCGAGCCGGCAACGCTGGAGTTGCGGCCCGGGCTTGCCAAAGCGTGGAAATTCACGGACCCGAAGACGCTTGTGCTCGATCTCGTCGAGGGCGTCGCGTTCCACGACGGAACGCCCTTCAATCCCGAAGCCGTCAAATTCAATCTTGAACGCTACAAGACCGATCCGCGCTCGAACGTGAAGGCCGACCTCGGGGCGCTGGACAAGGTCGAGGTTACCGGACCGAACCAGGTGACCCTGCGGCTGGGCAAGCCGAATGCGGGCCTGCCCGTCATCCTGACCAATCGTGTCGGCTGCATGGTTTCGCCCAAGTCGATCCAGGAAAAGGGACCGAACGTGGACCGCGCGCCGGTCGGCACCGGCCCGTTCAAGTTCGTGAGCTGGCAGGACAACGACAACATCAAGGTCGTGCGCAACGAGAACTACTGGAAGAAGGACCTGCCTTATCTCGACGGCATCACCTACCGCATCATCAACGAGCTCAACACCGCAGCGCGAACCGCGATCGTCGGCGAGGCCGATGCGGTGCTCAACATGCAGGCGCCGCAGAAGCTTGTCGCCGACCGTTCGTCAAACGTGAAGGTGAAGGTTGGTCCGTCGCTCATCTTCTACGGCGCGTTCCTCAACTATGGTCGTCCGCCGCTGAACGATGTCCGCATTCGTCAGGCGTTGAACTACGCCATCAACCGCGACGAGATCAACAAGGTCATCACGATCGGTCTTGGCGAGCCGTCGAGCGCGATCCTGCCGAAGGTTCACTGGGCGCAGGATCCCGCGACCGCGAACTACTACACGCATGACATCGCCAAGGCGAAGGCGCTGCTGGCGGAAGCCGGGCATCCGAACGGGATCGAGATCGACGCCTATGGCTGGTCGGACCAGACCGCAATGCAGCGGCAGGAACTGATCATCTCGCAGCTCGCCAAGGCGGGCATCCGTATCAAACTTACGCCGGCCAGCCCCGGCCCGGCGATGCAGGCTGCCCTGATCGAGCAGAAAGGATCGATGCTGTTCAGTCCGACCGGCGGTTATCCGGACCCCAGTCAGTTTTACGATGCGTTGTTCGCCAAAAACGCCTTGCGCAACGCCGGCAAGGTCGAACTGCCGGGCTATCGCGAGCTCGTGGACGCCACGATGACCGAGAACGACCAGGCTGCGCGCAAGGCCTTGTTCGCGAAGCTGCAGCGTTTTGTGATTGAACAGGCGCTGCAATTGCCGCAATTCATTGCGCCGAGCATCATCATCGTGGGTCCGAAAGTGGAGAACCTCGTCGACAATCTGCTGGGCACGCCGAAATTCACCAATGTGTGGCTGAACGCGGCAAGTTGACGCCTTTGCGGGTCTGAACTCCGGACTGTCGTCCGCGCGGCTGCCCGGTTCCGGCAGCAGCTTTGCTGCGGGCGCGTGAATTGACGACAATGATGCGCTATCGCGGCGGGGCTGGGCATGTTCTGATGCCGCACGTCATCAGCTCGGGAGCGCCGCGCCATGCCTCACTTCGACGCCATCGTGATCGGCAGCGGACAGGCCGGCCCTTCCTTGACCGGCAGGCTGACGGGCGCCGGCAAGACCGTGGCCTTCATCGAGCGCGAGCATTTTGGCGGGACCGTGCGTCAACGACGGCTGCATTCCGACCAAGGCGCTGGTGGCGAGCGCACAGGCCGCGCATGTGGCGCGCCGCGCCGCGGATTTCGGCGTCACGATTGCCGGCGCCGTCGGCGTCGACATGAAGGCGGTCAAGGCGCGCAAGGACAAGATCGTTGCGCGCTCGCGCACCAACGTCGAAAACTGGGTGCGCGGCATGAAAGGCTGCACGGTTTATATCGGCCACGGCCGTTTCACCGGCCCCAAACAGGTTGGCGTCAACGGCGAGACGCTGACGGCCAGCCAGATTTTTCTCGACGTCGGCGGGCGCGCGACCGTGCCCCCGATCCCCGGACTCGACAGCGTGCCGTATCTCACCAACACGTCGATGATGGATGTCGATTTCCTGCCGCGCCACCTGATCGTTCTGGGCGGCAGCTATATCGGACTTGAATTTGCACAGATGTATAGCCGCTTCGGCAGCGCGGTGACGGTGCTTGAAGCCCTGCCGCGCCTGGTGCCGCGCGAGGATGAGGATATTTCCGCGGCGATCACGGACATTCTCGAGAGCGGAGGCATCGAGGTTCGCACCGGCGCGAAGGCACTTGCGGTGAGGAAAACGGGCGAGGGCGTCGCGGTCGAGATCGAAACCGCGCAGGGCAAGGCGCAGGTCGACGGCTCGCACCTGCTGGTGGCGATCGGGCGCAGGCCGAACACCAACGATCTCGGGCTCGATACCGCCGGGATCAAGACGGATGCGCGCGGTTATATCGAGGTCGACGATCAGCTTCGCACCAATATCGCCGGCATATTCGCGCTTGGCGATTGCAACGGCCGTGGTGCGTTCACGCACACGTCCTACAATGAATTCGAGATCGTGGCGGCGAACCTGCTCGACGGCGAAAGCCGCCGCTTGAGCGACCGCATCATGGCCTACGCGCTGTATATCGATCCGCCGCTCGGGCGCTGCGGCATGAGCGAAGCGGACGCGCGCAAGTCCGGGCGGCCGGTGCTGATGGCGATCTGGCCGATGGAGCGGGTCGGCCGCGCGGTCGAACGCAGCGAGACGCAGGGTTTCATGAAAATCCTGGTCGACCGTGACACCCGGGAAATTCTCGGCGCGTCGCTGCTCGGCGTCGGATGCGATGAGGTGGTCCACGCCGTCCTCGATCTGATGTACGCCAAGGCGCCGTACCCGGTGCTCCAGCGGGCGATGCATATCCATCCGACTGTGTCGGAATACCTTCCGACGATGCTCGGCCAGCTCAAGCCTTTAAGCTAGGGCACGCCGGCGGCCCGCCGTTGGTTTTGCCTAAATTTACGCCCGGAGGCGTTGTTTCAGAGGCCTCAAGGCTTTAATTCAGAGGCAGCCCAAGCGGATGTTCCGCCGCGAGTTGTCCATGACCGATCCCTCCTCACAGGTGTCACCCTTCTTCGCCGGCGTCATGTGCCGGTGCCCGCGCTGTGGCAAGGGCAAGCTGTTTTCAGGCTTTCTGACCTTGCGCCCGCATTGCGACGTGTGCGGCCTCGACTACAGCTTCATCGACGCGGGCGATGGACCGGCTGTGTTCGTGATCCTGTTTGCGGGGTTCGTCGTTGTCGGCGCGGCACTGGCGGTCGAAACGCTGTATCAGCCGCCTTACTGGGTCCATGCGGTTTTGTGGGGTCCGCTGATCCTGGCGATGACGCTCCTGCCCGTTCGGCCTCTCAAAGGCATCCTGATCGCACTGCAATTCCATCACAAGGCGGAACAGGGGCGTCTGGAAAAGGTTGACCGCAAGCCATGAGCGACAAACCGCGCGGCTTGTTTACGCCGACCGTCACGGCGTTGGCGGCGTTTGCAGTGCTGGTGGGGCTCGGCGTCTGGCAGCTCAACCGCAAGCAATGGAAGGAAGACCTGATCGCCTCGATGACGGCGCGCTTTGAGGCTGAGCCGCAGGATTTTCCGGCGCGGGACAAATGGCCGTCGATGACGGCTGAAAATTCGGAGTTTCTTCGCGTCAAGATCGATGCGGATTTCTGGCCGACCCAGGATGTCTACGCCTATATCGCCGGCTCGGCGCTGCGCGACGACATCAAGTCGCCGGGCTATTTTGTGTTTCGTCCCGCAAAGCTGCCGGACGGGCGCATCGTCGTCGTCAATCGCGGCTATGTGCCGATCGACTATACGACGCCGTCGCCATCGGGCCGGATCCAGTTGACCGGCTACCTGCGCTGGCCGGAGCGCGAGTCGATGTTCGTCTCTTCCAGCGATGCCAAGGGTGAGACCTGGTTCGTGCGCGACCATCAGGCCATGGCCGCCGCGCGGGGCTGGGGTGAGGTCGCGCCGTTTTACATCGATCAGGAAGCGCCGGTACCCGAGGGTGGGTTCCCCCGGCCGGCCAGCCTGAAGGTGAGGCTGCGGGACGATCACCTGGGCTACGCGCTGACCTGGTTTGGGCTCGCCGCGGTCCTGGCCGTTGTTTTTACCATCTGGCTCATTGGGCGTCGCCGAAAGGCCGTTTCGGCCGAATAGCCACGTTTCCAACGGTCCGGCGATGATCTAGACTTATTTCCGGTACCGTGGCGATTGGTACTAGAAATATCTTTAATAACAATTACTTATGGAAGTGCGTCCCGGGGGGTCCCGGGGAGCGTGAGGAGTGAACTTGCGTTATGTGTCGACCCGGGGCGAGGCCCCGGCTCTTAATTTTGTGGATGTGACGCTCGCGGGGCTCGCCCGCGACGGCGGACTTTATGTGCCCGAGACCTGGCCGTCGCTGGCGCCGGATGCCATCACGGCGCTGGCGGGAAGGCCGTATGCGGAGGTCGCCGTCGAGGTCATCGCACCGTTTGTAGGCGACGCGGTCGCGCGCGCCGATCTCTCCCGGATAGCACACGAGGCTTACGGCACTTTCCGCCATCCCGCCGTGACCCCCCTTGTGCAGATCGCGGACAACAATTTCGTGCTGGAACTGTCGCACGGTCCGACGCTCGCGTTCAAAGATCTGGCGATGCAGTTGTTGGGCCGCCTGATGGATCTCGTACTGACCCGTCGCGGCGAGCGTACCACCATCGTCGTTGCGACCTCCGGCGATACCGGCGGCGCGGCGGTCGAGGCGTTCCGCGATCGCGCGCAGGTCGATCTCATCGTGCTCTATCCGCATGGGCGCGTCTCCGATGTGCAGCGCCGAATGATGACGACCGCTGACGCGCCGAACGTGCATGCGCTCGCGGTCGACGGCACGTTCGATGACTGCCAGGCGATCGTAAAGGGCTTGTTCAATCACCATGCCTTCCGCGACCGCGTCGGCCTCTCCGGCGTCAATTCGATCAATTTCGCGCGCATCGTCGCACAGGTCGTCTATTATTTTACGTCAGCCGTTGCGCTGGGCGCGCCGCACCGCAAGATCGCTTTCACGGTGCCGACCGGCAATTTCGGTGACGTATTCGCCGGTTATGTCGCGCAACGCATGGGCTTGCCGGTCGACCGGCTCACCGTCGCCACCAATGTCAACGATATCCTGGCGCGGACGCTCGCGAGCGGCACCTATGAGCCGCATGGGGTCGTCCCGACCATGTCTCCCTCGATGGACATTCAAGTGTCGTCGAATTTCGAGCGGCTGCTGTTCGATGCCTATGGGCGCGATGCGTCGGCCGTGCGGACGCTGATGGCCTCGTTTGCCCAGTCGAACCGCTTTACAATCGCCGGCAAGGCACTTGGAGAAATCCGCAGGAACTTCACCGCCGGCCGCGCCGACGAAGAAGAAACGTCCGCAACTATCCGCACCTTGCGGCGCGAGGCCGGTTACCTCGCCGATCCCCATACGGCGGTGGCGGTCGCCGTCGCCGAGAAGGAAACGCGCGATCCGGCGACGCCGATGGTCGTGCTGTCGACCGCGCATCCGGCAAAGTTTCCCGATGCGGTCGAAGCCGCCTGCGGCATCCGTCCCGAATTGCCGGACTGGCTGGCCGATCTCAATACGCGTCCCGAACGCATGACCGCGATTGCCGCCGACCAGTCTGCCGTCGAGAAATTTATTGTGAGCGTTAGCCGCGCCGCACAAGGAGCTGCTGCATGAGTGTCGAGCTTACCCGCCTGCCATCCGGACTCGTCGTGGTCACCGACGATATGCCACATCTGGAGACCGCGTCGCTCGGCGTGTGGGTCGGCTCCGGAAGCCGCGACGAATCGGACGACGAGCACGGCATTTCACATTTTCTCGAGCATATGGCGTTCAAGGGCACCAATCGCCGGACGGCGCGGGATATCGCCGAACAGATCGAGGCGGTGGGCGGCGATCTCAATGCCGCCACGGGCGTCGAGACAACGGCCTACTATGCGCGCGTGCTGAAGGCCGACGTGCCGCTCGCGCTAGACGTGCTCGCCGACATTTTGTCCGAACCCACCTTCGACCCGGATGATCTGGCGCGCGAAAAAAATGTCATCCTGCAGGAAATCGGCGCCAGCGAAGACACGCCGGACGACATCATTTTCGAGCACTTCCAGGCGACGGCCTTCCCGGACCAGCCGGTGGGCCGCACCATCATGGGGACGCGGGAAACGGTGAAAGCGCTGGATCGCAAGCAGTTGCGCAGCTATCTCGCCCGGCACTACCGCAGCCCCGACATGGTGATTTCTGCCGCCGGCGCCGTCTCGCATACGCAGATCGTCGCGGAAGCAGAACGCCTGTTCGCTCCGTTTGCAGGCGAAGCCGCGCCGCAACCGGTGCCGGCAAAATTTGTCGGGGGCACCAAGATCGAACACCGCGATCTCGAGCAGGTTCATCTCGCGCTCGGCTTCGAAGGTCTGCCTCAAAGTCATGCCGATATCCATAGCCTGCAGGTGTTCTCGAGCGTGCTCGGCGGCGGAATGTCATCGCGGCTGTTTCAGGAGGTCCGTGAAATCCGCGGGCTGTGCTACTCGGTCTATGCGTTTCATGCGCCCTATCACGACACGGGACTGTTTGCGATTTATGCAGGGACCGACCCGAACGATCTCGATGAACTCATGCGGGTCTGCGCCGGCGAGATCGAAAAGGCCGCCGAGACGATCACCGAGACTGAGATCGCCCGCGCCAAGGTGCAGATGAAGGCGGGGCTCTTGATGGCGCTGGAGAGTTCCGGCGCGCGTGCCGAGCAACTGGCGCGTCAGATGATGATCCATGGCCGGCCGATGCCGCTTGACGAGATCGTCGGCAAGATCGAGGCGGTGACGGTCGACAGTGTACGCGCGGCGGGAACGGCCTTGCTGTCGCGCGGCAAACCGGTGGTCACCGTACTTGGGCCCGGCACGCGGCTTGAAAGCGCCGCCGCAATCGCGGAAAGTCTGACCCGCCGGTTGATGTAGATCAGAGCGTGACGAATTTGCTTTCGTTTGTTGTGGTCTCGTCGCAATCCGCGAAGCCGGAGCCGAGGCGCCAGCGCGCGGGATTGAAGGCAGCCCGGATCGGGTTCATCTCGCGTTAGGATGATGGTGACACGCTGGCAGCGTGTCGGCCGGCAGGTCAGGTTCGGTAAGTGACAGATGGCTTTCTTTCGCACGGTCAGCCTTTCCGATTTTTCGCCCGCCATCGAGGGGGACAAGGTGACGCTGCGCTGGCCGGCCGCGGGCGATTTTGCGGCGTGGTCGCATTTACGCGAAATCAGCCGGAACTTTCTGGTGCCCTGGGAGCCGGCCTGGCCGATCGACGACCTGACCCGCAGTGCCTATCGCCGCCGCCTCAAGCGCTATGCTGAAGATCAGCATAACGACGTGTCCTATTCGTTTTTCGTGTTCCGCCGGCAGGACGATGCGCTGGTCGGCGGGCTTACGATCGCCAACATCCGCCGCGGTGTGGCGCAGGCGGGCAGCCTCGGCTACTGGATGGGCGAGCCGTTTGCCCGGAAGGGCTACATGACGTCCGCCGTCCGCGCGGTCGCGCCCTTTGCATTCGGCGCGCTGAACCTGCATCGGCTGGAGGCCGCCTGCATCCCCACCAATGCTGCGTCGATGCGGCTGCTCGAGAAGTGCGGGTTCGTGCGCGAGGGCCTGGCGCGGCAATACCTGTGTATCAACGGCCAGTGGCAGGACCACGTGCTTTACGCCCGGCTGCGGGACGATCCAGTGCCGGCAGCTACCGTCTGACATGATGTAAACGTCCGGTGGCTGCGCGCTCCCGCTCCGTCTTCGCGGCGACGAGCGGGATGGACGCGCCTGTCACCGGAAAGGTCGTCGGCTACGGAACAAGCACGATCTTTCCAAAATGCTTGTTGGCCTTCATCTGCGCCTGGGCGGCAATGGCCTCGTCGAGTGGATACGTCTTGTCGATGGGGAGAGAGAGCTTGCCCGAAGCGATCGCGTCCTTGAGATCGGCCCACATCACGCGGGTCTCCTCGCGCAATTCGTCAACCGAGCGGGTGCCGTGCGTCACGCCGATATACTGGATACGGCGCCTGGCGTGCAGGTCGAAATCGAACTCCGCCTTGCCGCCGCCAAGCCGGCCGACATTGATGATACGGCCGAGAATGGCCGTGCATTTCATGTTGCCGATCGCCATGCTGCCGGACACCTGATCGACGACGATGTTGACTCCTTTGCCGTCGGTGGCTTTCAGGACTTCGTCCGGCCAGTCAGGACTGCTCGTGTCGACAGCAAGGTCTGCACCGAATTCCTTGAGCCGGGCCCGGCGCTCTGCATTGGTCGACGTCCCGATGACGAGTTTGGCTCCGAGATGCTTGGCGATCTGCAACGCCATCAGGCCAACGCCGGAACTCGCGCCCTGGATCAGCACGCTGTCGCCGGGCTTGAGCTTGCCGTTGGTCACCAGCGCATCGTGCATGGTCGCGACCGCGACCGGCAGCGTTGCTGCCTGCTCGTATGACAGGCTCGCGGGAATCGGCACCACACGCCCCCAGTCCGCGACCGCATACTCCGCATAGCCGCCCGCGCCTGCGCACATGACGCGATCGCCGGGCCTGAAGCCGCCTTGGCACTCGCTGCCGACTTCGACCACGTCGCCGGCCCAATCGAGACCGACGACCTTGCCGAGCGAGCCGTGCGCACCCGCGCCACGCGCGGCGTTGAGGTCGGCGCGGTTGAGGCTCGCGGCGCGCACCTTGACGAGAATCTCGAACGGCTTCGGCGCCGGTTGCGGAATGTTCTTGATCTGCAATCCCTGTTCGCTCGACACGGCCGCTTTCATCTTTTTCTCCGTTCATGTTCCCGATGACAGGTCGGCGCATGGTCTAGCATGGCGGGCGAGCCGGCGGATATCGTGTGTCGCGATGACCGGCATGCGCTGCGGCGAAAGCCGACGCGAAATACCTGTCGCCTGTCAGGCGGCGGCAGCCTTCAGCTTTGCCGCGATGTCGCTGGGAAATGGACGCGGCCGCCGTGTTTGCGGATCCAACAGCACCAGAATCGAGACCGCCGCGGCCGTGCATGTCTCGCCGACGAACAGCGCATGCTCGAAGGTAAGGGAGGTGGTGCCGACGCGTTTGACCCGCGTGGCGATCGTGACTTGCCCGGGAAACGTCATCTCGGCCAGGTAATCGATTTCGATGCGGCGCAGCGCGATGACCGCCTCCGGCACCGAAAAGCCCAGCTTCGGATCGCGCGAGTATCCCACCCGGCCGCTTTCGAAGAACGTCGCGATCGCCACGTTGTTGACGTGGTTCTGCACGTCGAGATCCGCGAAACGGATATTGTCGGTCATACGGTGGGGATAGTCCGAAAGGCGGGGCGCGGGGGGCCGCTCCGACATGTTTATTCTACCTTTTCTAATTTTAGAGGCGAAACCTTGCCTTGGACGCGAAATATTGGCAATTGCATGCGGGCCGGGTCTCCGGATAGAGCAATGCCGGGCTTTACCGGACCCTTAAGCCGGAATTGATTCATCTCACATTGTTGAATCGGTTTCCCGAGGATAAGTCGGGCTGGCGTGCGCCCGCCACGGAAATCGATAACGCGCAGAATAAGTTAAGCAGGACAAGTAATGAGCGAACCGATCAAGACTGACGTGCTGATTATTGGCGCCGGCCCGTGCGGCCTGTTTGCCGTGTTCGAACTGGGACTGCTCGATATGAAAGCCCATCTCGTCGACATTCTCGACAAGGTCGGCGGCCAGTGTTCCGAACTCTATCCCGAAAAGCCGATCTACGACATTCCAGGAATTCCGGTCGTGACCGGGCAGGGCCTCACCGACGCGCTGATGGAGCAGATCAAGCCGTTCAATCCCCAGTTTCATCTCGGCGAGATGATCGAAAAGATAGAAAAGATCGGCGATCCGCTGTTCCGCGTCACGACCGACCAAGGCAAGGTGTTCGAGAGCAAGATCGTCGTCATCGCCGCCGGCGGCGGCTCATTCCAGCCCAAGCGCCCGCCGATGCCCGGCATCGAGGCTTATGAAGGCACGTCCGTCTTCTACTCCGTGAAGAAGATGGAAAGCTTCCGCGACAAGAACCTGCTCATCGTCGGCGGCGGCGACTCCGCGCTCGACTGGACATTGAACCTTCAACCGGTCGCCAAGCGCGTCACGCTGATGCACCGCCGCGACCAGTTCCGCGCCGCGCCCGACAGCGTCAACAAGATGCGTGCGCTCGTGGCCGATGGGAAAATGGATTTCGTGATGGGCCAGGTGACGGCGCTTGAAGGCGAGAACGGCCAGATTACCCGTGCGCATGCCAAGCCCGACAAGGGCGAGCCCTACACCGTCGAGTGCGACGCCATGCTGCCGTTCTTCGGGCTGACGATGAAGCTCGGGCCGATCGCCGATTGGGGACTTGAGTTGCAAGGCGAGGTTATCCCGGTCAACACCGAGGCGTTCGAGACCAACGTACCGGGCATCTTCGCCATCGGCGACATCAACACCTATCCCGGCAAGTTGAAGCTCATTCTCTCGGGCTTCCACGAGGCTGCGCTGATGTCGCAGAAGGCATCGAAATACGTCTATCCCGACAAACGCATCATCTTCCAGTACACGACCTCGTCGTCGAGCCTGCAGAAAAAGCTCGGCGTCGCGTAAGGCACCCAATCGCATTGCGTTTTGATCTCGTCATGGCCGTACACTTGTCCCGGCCATCCACGTCTTAGTTCCTGTCAGCCAGTTGAAAGTAAGATATGGATGCCCGGCATGAAGCCGGGCATGACGAGTAAAACGGCCGGCTCGTTCTACTCATCGCTCGCTTTCTCCGGCGGCGCCAGTGCCTTCCGTGTAATCCCTGGCTGCGGGCCGGGGAGCGTGAGCACCTTTCGCGCGGCCACAACGGCCGCGTCCGCCATCGCCGCATGGCCTTCCGCCGTGGGGTGCACGGCGCCGCCATAGACTGCGGAAAGCACACCCCACATCGCGTCATGGATATCGGTCGGCTGCATCGACGCCAGCACGCCCTGCGGATAGGTCATCGCCGCGAAATAGCTGTCGTTCGCGGTCCTGATCCAGCGCGTGCGCGGCGCATAGGCGCGGAACTCGCTCGGGCGATAGGGGCAGTTGAGCGGCGTGCTCGCTGCCTCGCTCGCGTTCGGCGTAAAGCTCGTGCCGTCCGGCGCGAAACAGGCGCGGTCGAAATCCGGGTCTTCCTGGCTGCGCGCGCACACGCCATGACCGGCAAAAGCCTGCTGATGGGAATCCACAAACGTCATGCCGCCTCCGCCGGTGCACGTCGCGTTGGTGCAGATCGCGAGCGCCTTCAGGCGCGGCAGGAACTTCAGTTCGACGAAATCGGCTGCCGCGCGCATGCGCTCGGGATTGGCGTTGAATGCCGGATGTACGTCGAAACCGTCCTTGCCGCCGCTGCAGGCATCCCCGTCGGCAGTCAGCACCGGATCGGCGTAAGAGGTGAACACGACGCGGGAAAGATCGCCGACGAGCGGCGTCAGCGCCGCACGTAGCCGCGCAAATGACGCGGGCAGCTTGCTGTCGAGCAGGGCCTGCGACTGCGCCACGCTGCCGATGACGCCGCCACGCTTGAACAGAACGCGGGAGAACGGCTCGTTGATGATCACGTCGGCGACGAGATTGGAGAAGCCGATGTCGTTGGCGCCGACCGTCAGGAAAACAAGATCGAGGTTGCGGTTTGGGTCGCGCTGGCGCGCCCGGGCCAGCAATCGTGTGAGTTGCGTCACCTGCGCGGGCACGGTGGCCGCGCATTTGCGGTCGCCGCAATCAAGTTCGCGCGCGCGCATCGGGCCGAGCAGTCCGGCATCAATGGTTGCGCCGGTGCAGGCGAGCGGCAGAAACGTCACCGAGATCTGCGGATGCTCGACGGCGAGCGCCAGCGCGGCGCGCAGTTGATAGCTGTAGAGCGAGCGGTGACAGGCGGCGTTCTGCCAGCGCGCCCCGAGCTTGTTCCACGCGTCCGCCGATGCCGCCGAAGTGAGCGACTGGTCGCAGGCGCGGTCGCCCTTGTAGCCGGCGCGGCTCGGACGGAAATACTCGCTGTGCGAGGTGCCGACGAATTGGCGGAAGCAGAAGCCGTCGTCTGATAGCGCTACCGGCCGATCGGGATTGCCTTCGCCTGCGGCGATTGAATCGCCGAGGCCTGCAATCAAAAGATCGCGCACGGCGATGGTGGCGCGCGCTGTCGCAAGAGTGCTGTCGTCGCGGGTGATGTCCACTGTCACTTCGCTCGGGCGGCCGTAGGGCACTTGAACCTGCGTCTCCGCATTGCAATTGGCGCGGATGTCGCGCACCGATCCGTCGCCGAATGCGAAGTGCCAGGTGCAGACGCTGACGCCTGTGCCGTCGAGCCATACGCCAACGCGATGTCCGGCTGGATTTAGGTAGTTTTCGCGTACGCCGTCGCGATTGCATGAGTCGACGATCTCGCCGGCCGGGTCGATACACAGCCGTCGCACCGTGTTGCGCGCCCAGCCGCGACCTTCGCTCTGGGTGGCGAGGTCGTGTTCGGCCTCGAGAATGCTTTGGCCGCGCATCGCGTCGACGTGCAGGATGAAGTCTTTCTCCTCACGAAAAAGACGGAAGCGGTTTTTCACTTCCCAGACGATGCGGTAAGTGCCATCAGGCGCGCTTTGCGCGAAGGCGTCCGCAGCCGGCAGGGCAAGCGC
>Ga0164243_10007412_pt1 | contig 16386 bp, 19 predicted proteins | sample OricompcompostOP_FD_108781 | JGI IMG/M metagenome (GOLD analysis project Ga0164243, IMG submission 108781) | Organic Plus compost microbial communities from Emeryville, California, USA - Original compost - Organic plus compost (OP) | ecosystem: Engineered > Solid waste > Mixed feedstock >...
CTACCGAAATGATTGTTGTTTCCGGTATGTTCGCCAACAAATCAAAAGCAGACAGTTTAAAAACTGTTTTAAAAGGCACCTATCCAAAAACGTATGTTTTAAAATCAAAGATTTACATTGGTTATATACATTGAGGGGGTGAAACTATGTGTTATATAGTAAATTTAATCTAACTTATAAATTAATATCATAATTCCAAAACTTTACCCTTTTCTACATAGAAATTTAAACGTAACTTTAGGCTGCAAATTTTCAATCTATGAGCTTATTATTTCAATCCTTACAATTAAAAAATCATACGTTACAAAACCGTATTGTGGTATCACCTATGTGTCAATATTCTGCCGAAGATGGTTTTGCGAATAACTGGCACCTGGTCCATTTGGGGCAGTTTGCTATTGGAAAAGCGGGGTTAATAATGCAAGAAGCTACAGCTGTTGTTCCTGAAGGGCGTATCACTTACGGCGATTTGGGGATTTGGAAAGACGAACACGTTCCGTTTTTAAAGAACATTGTAGATTTTGTTCATTCACAAGGCAGCTTAATGGGTATTCAACTGGCACATGCCGGCAGAAAGGCATCTACCAACAAACCGTGGATTAACCGCAACCAGTTTTTACCAAACGATGTAAACGGCTGGCAAACCGTTGGTGTATCAACCCTTCCTTTTCGTGAAACCGATCATCCGCCGGTAGCTCTTTCTAAAGACGCTATTAAACAGATCATTCAAGATTTTAAAACGGCAGCACAACGTGCGGTTAACGCCGGCTACGATATTATTGAACTGCACGCAGCTCACGGCTATTTAATCCATCAGTTTTTTTCGCCGTTAATTAATAACCGTACCGATGAATATGGTGGTAGTTTTGAAAACCGTATCCGCTTTTTAATTGAAATCATTGAAGAAGTTTCAAAAGTACTTACGACTCAATCATTATGGGTCAGGATTTCTGCAACCGATTGGGCAGAAGGTGGCTGGACATGTTACGAAAGTGTAAAGTTGACACAGATTTTAAAAAATATAAACATTGAAGTAATTGATGTATCAACAGGTGGTGCGGTGGCGCATCAGCAAATTCCGGAAAGCGAAAATTATCAGGTTCCGTTTGCAAACAGAATTAAAACCGAAACTGGAATGATTACCGGAGCGGTTGGTTTAATAAACAATGCACAACAGGCAGAAACAATTTTACAAAACAAAGAAGCCAATTTTGTATCGGTTGCACGCGGCTTTTTACAAAATCCGCATTTGGTTTACGAATTTGCCAGCCAGTTAAACATTGCCATTGACTGGGCACCGCAATATGAACGTGGAAAAGAGTCTTTTTAAATTAAAATGGATTATCAAATAAAAAGTTATAAACCCGAATATAAAGACCAAATACTCGCTGTTTGGGAACGTTCTGTTTTAGCTACACACCACTTTCTGAAACCTGAAGATTTTATAGAAATAAAACAATTTCTACAAAAATTTAATTTTAATGATTTAAATGTATTTTGTGTAATAACTACTGACAAAATCGCTGGTTTTATTGGTATTCACAAGCTTAAAATTGAAATGCTTTTTATAGATCCATCACATTTCGGAAAAGGTTTTGGAAAGGTACTGCTTCAATTTGCATTTGAAAATTTTAATGTAAATCTTGTGGATGTGAACGAAGAAAATACAAATGCCCGGATATTCTACGAGAAACATAGCTTTGAAACATTTGAAAGAACAGACACTGATGATTTGGGAAAAAATTATCCTTTACTAAGAATGAAATTAAAAAATCGTTAAACCTGTATCTTATCCCAGGCAACTACCTGTACCCCAGGTGAATAATACACTTTTAATGGCAGGGTCTTTAAATCTAAATTTCCTAAAACATAATTGGTTTGCAGTTCGTATAAATTCAATTCGCACAATTGCCAGGGAATGTGATGAATATCGTAACGGTACAAATTTTCATTGGAATCAGCATATAAATAATACCGTTCGGTTAAAAAAAGATCTAAATCGGTCTTATGTTCTAAGGTAGCACCTGGCTCATATTTTACCTGAAAAGAAAACCGGTTTTTATGGAATTTTGATCGGAAAAAATCTGTATTGTTCCGATACATCTCAACGTGTTCATAAGGTAAGACCGATAATAATTTGGCAAGGGCTACTGAAATGATCTTGCCGGCTTCTATATTCAGAAAATACACGCCTGGTTTATCATCTTTAACTACATAAGTACGCAGGTTGATCTCCTCGAAAGTTGAAAGGGGTGCAAACGCCGGGAAAAATCTAGGTCTGATTTTTTCCATTGTAAAAGCAACCAGTGACACATAAGCTTCGTTGTTAAACAAGTCTATTTCTAAATTTTCGGGAACAAACTCTTTTAAAACAGATGCTTCAACTTTCCAATGAAAAAACAATACCCTGTTCCATTCCTGATAAAAACTAAAAGAATGTTTTGGTTTTGCCTAAGTTCGGTGGTCGGTCTGTTTTAGAATTTCTTTTATTGACAAACTCATAATCAGGCATCTTTCTTATCATTGAGAAATTCATCAGTAAAATGCCTGCGTTGCTTTCCGGCTGAAAATTTAGCAGTATTATAATCGTTTGATTTATTTCGAGGTATTGATAAAGACTGCCATTTTTCATTTTGAATCATCTTTCCGATAAAAACAATCTGCCCAACGTGATACGGATAATGTGCCAATTGTCGATTAATGGCTTCCAGCACCGTATGCCCTTCGTTGCGAATGTAAATAATATGTTCCAAATCGGTTGTTGACAAGCTGTTCAGTGTATTAAAAAGACAGTTCCAACCGGCTTCCCAATTTTGTAATACTTCGGCTTTTGTTTTTAAATCGTTTTCAAATTCGCCATCACGGTTACGAGTTTCTTTTTCACCATCAGTCGTGAAAATATCCGTCCAACGTGACAGCATGTTGCCCCACAAATGTTTCACAATAACTGCAATACTGTTACTTTCTTGATTAAACTGCCAAAAGAAATCGGCTTCTTGCAGCTGGTCAAACGTTTTGTCGCCCAAATGTTTGTAATAGGCAAACTGCTTTTTTACACTTTCTATAAAATTTAAATCCATATAACTTTTTAAAATAATGATAAGTTGTTTTTTTCGGGATAAGGTAAATCCAGATTAAAAACGGTATTCAATTTTTTAATGAAAAAGGTTGCAAGTAAAGGCGATTCTATTTCGATATTTTGATGAATGAAAAAATATAGTTTTTGCAAACCGTTTGCACGCCAGTCTTGTAAAACTTCTAACCAATCGTTCAAACGGTCGTAATCGGCAGGTGTATTCGCTCCTACATACCTAACAAACGCCGTATTGTTGGTTAAGCGCATATGAACCATATCACGCCTTCCGGCAGTATCAACAATAATATTGGTTGCGTTGTTCTGCTGCAACATACTACAATATTGATCTAAAACCGTTTTATTGGAAAACCATTCTTCGTTACGAACCTCAACAGCCAACGGAAATCCTTTCGGAAATTCTTCGATAAAACTCTGTAGGCGGTCAAAGTCTTTTGGGTTGAAATTTTCATGCATCTGTAAAAAGATCATTCCCAGCTTTTCTTCGAAAAAAGCTACCGAATCGGTAAACGTCAATACTTTTTCGCGAGTATTTAACAACCTGCTGTAATGACTGATAGATTGTGGAATTTTAGGAAAAAACTTAAAGTCTGCCGGTGTTTTCTTATTCCAAATGCTTACCTGTTCTTTAGACGGGGTGTTGTAATAAGTAGCGTTGAGTTCAATACTATTGAATTGTTGCGAGTAATAAGCCAATTCATCTTTTATGCCTTTTGGGTAAAATCCCTTTAAATCAGTTTTGTTCCATTTTGCACAGCCCACAAAAACCTCAAAATCATTAGGTTTATCATAACTTTTTAAGACTTTGTACGTTTCTGTCGGAGTTGGCGGTAAGGTGAAATCTACCAACGAAGGATCGGCAACTTTTCCAAATTTCATTTTTTATTTAAATGTAAGAAATATGTACAAAAACAAACCAATTTGTTTATAAAATCTTATTTTTAAACAAAAATTTAAGCAATGAAAAACTTATTGTCCCTGTCTGTTCTGCTCTTAACGGTTGCCTGTGGTTCTTTAAAAATGAAAGATAACGGTTATAACGGCACATGGATTTTACAGAAACAAAGCGGTGGTTTCGCAGGACGAACCACTACTCCGGAAAAAGAAACAAAACTTGTTATTAAAAAAGATAAGATGTTTAGTTATGAAGACGGAACATTAATTGCAAAAAGTGCTTTTAATGTTGAAAAAGGCAAAGTAATTCAAAGTTCCGAACCGCAGGATATAATTATTGGCAACAAACTAATGAAACAATCTATTGCTGTAAGTGGCGACACCCTTATTATTGCCGACCAATGTTATGATTGTTTTACTTATACCTATTTAAGAAAGAAGTAAAAGCAGTACATCTTTTTTATCAAACATATATTGTACTTTTGCCATAAAGTAAAGAATTATGTTAGAGAATAAAAATCAGAATAAAACCTCCTTAGCACAATTAGGCGAATTTGGTTTGATCAATCATATTACACAAAATTTCCCTATTCAACAAAAATCTACTTTAAAAGGTATTGGAGATGATGCCGCTGTTTTAGATTTTAAATCGAAAAATGTAGTTGTTTCAACCGATTTATTAGTAGAAGGCGTGCATTTTGATTTAAGCTATATGCCGTTGAAACATTTGGGATACAAAGCAGTAGTTGTCAATTTGTCTGATATTTGTGCAATGAATGCCAGACCTACGCAAATTACGGTTTCCATTGCGGTATCAAACCGTTTTCCTTTAGAGGCTATTGAAGAATTGTATGAAGGTATCCGTTTGGCTTGCAACAGTTATAAAGTCGATTTAATTGGCGGCGATACCACATCAAGCACAACAGGATTGCTTATCAGCGTTACTGCTTTGGGCGCGGTAAAAAAAGAAGAAATTGTTTATCGTTCGGGAGCTAAAGAAAACGATTTACTGGTCGTTACCGGCGATATTGGATCGGCTTATATGGGTTTACAAGTGCTGGAACGAGAAAAACAAGTGTTTTTAGTCAACCCGAACAATCAACCCGATTTAGAAGAATATTCTTATATTATTGAACGTCAGCTAAAACCCGAAGCGCGTACGGATATAAAAGAATTACTGGAAAAATTAGATGTAAAGCCAACAGCAATGATTGATGTTTCTGATGGAATTTCATCTGAAATACTGCACATTTGTAAGGCTTCAAACACAGGATGTAATTTATATGAAGAAAAATTGCCTTTAGACCCGCAATTTATCAACGTGTGTGAAGAATTTAATTTAGACAGTACCACCATTGCCATAAACGGCGGCGAAGATTACGAATTATTGTTCACGATTTCTATGAATGATTTTGAAAAAATTAAAGCCAATCCGCATTTAACGGTTATTGGTCATATCACTACCGAGAACGAAGGTACACATTTAATAACACGCGAAAATACAAAGCTACCTTTAAAAGCCCGTGGTTGGAATGCTTTAAACGAAGAGGAATAAACTTAATAAACATTATGAAAAAAACACTACTATTAGTATTTGTATTTTTAAATACATTGATTTGTTTTGCACAGTCTAACAAAATTCAGTTTGAATACAACAAACAAATTGTTTCGGGAAAATTAAAAACTTCTTTGAATAATTTACGAGATTATATTGTCGTAAAAAGTGATAATAATGAGGAACAAAATTTTAATATAGCTCAAATAAAAGATATTGTCATTAACGAAGAGTCTTTTGTAGCTGTTAAAGTTTTAAATGATGACTCGTTAACAAAAAATATAGCCTCGTTAAATCATTTATCTGAACCAAATTATAAAGAAAATTGGCTTTTATTAAAGGTATTGGTTAAAGGAGACTACAATTTGTATCAATATTCGTCTAATAATTTTAGTCAGTTTTATTATCAGGATAAAAATACAAGTGAAATAAAGCCTTTGATACATAAGCAATACATTGTGGGGGCTTTTTTAAAGAATAACAATCGTTTTCGTAGTCAGTTACGGCAAGAACTTCCATTGTATTATTTTGTATTAAAAGATTACGAAAAATTAGAATATAAGTATGATGATTTACTGAGGTACTTTAATAAGCTTAATGGTTATGAAGAGGATCAAGGCATAAAAAAAATGAATCTTAAAGTCTCTGTTTTTGCAGGTTATCTTATAAATGATCTGAAAGGAAAGCGTTATCATTCAGATATTTCAATTTTTGGATTCGCACTTCCAGACTATCAATTAGAACAAAAGTCAGATTTGGTTTTTGGTTTTGGTGGTGAAATTATGTTAGACAAAAAGGAACTAAACGCAATTTTTTTGGAAGTTGCATTTTCAAAATACAGTACAAGCTATTATTTAGATAGCTACAGTTCTGAATTAAGTAAAATTGATTTTAGATTTAAAACAAATATTTTACTTTTTAATTTAGGATATAAACGTTACTTTAATCTTTCTTTAAATTCGCAGGTATATGTTTCAGGAAGTATGTCGGCTAATTTTTTCAATACATCTAAAAATTATACCAATTATCATTGGTTTAGATCTTGGACAGATCATTTAGGGGAATATCACGAAGCTGGATCCTATGAAATACTGCAGGGAAGAAAAAAATTTTCAGATTTGGGAGGAAGAATTGCTTTGGGATATAGATTTAAAAGACATTATTTTATAGAAGCTAATTATCGTTCCGCATTTAATTCCGAAAACACAGGCTTTAAATATAATGTAACTTCTTTTATAGCAGGATATACATTTTAAAAGTAAAAAGGCAGCGATTAAATCGCTGCCTTTTTACTTTTAATGCGAATTCAACATGCTTTTAGGATCTAAATACATATCTAACTGTTCTTTCGTTAAAATGTTATGTTCTAAAATTAAATCGTACACGCTGCGGTTTTCTTCTAATGCCTGCTTGGCAATTTTGGTACTGTTCTTATAACCAATGATTGGGTTTAACGCCGTAACAATTCCAATGCTTCTATACACTTCATTCTTTAAATGTTCGGTATTTGCAGTTATTCCTTCCACACATTCCACACGTAATGTATCAATGGCATTTGATAAAATTTCAATAGATTCGAATAAGGTTAAAGCAATAATCGGTTCCATTACATTCAGTTGTAACTGTCCGGCTTCAGCAGCAAGACTTATAGTCAATTCGTTGCCAATAATTTTAAAACACACCTGATTAACCACTTCCGGAATCACCGGATTAACTTTCCCCGGCATTATAGACGATCCCGGTTGTTTTGCCGGCAGGTTGATTTCGTACAATCCGGCACGCGGACCAGAAGCCAGCAAACGCAAATCATTACAAATTTTTGAAAGCTTAACGGCTAACTTTTTCATTGCTCCGGCATACGCTACAAAACCACTAGTGTCAGATGTAGCCTCTACCAGGTTTTCAGCCAGTTTAACCGGTTCGTTTAATAAAGTAGCCAGTTTTTCGGTACATAGTTGCGCATATCCTTTAGGAGCATTTAGACCGGTTCCAATTGCGGTTGCACCCATATTGACTTCTAAAAACTGATATGCATGTTCTTGCAAATATGGAATTTCTTTTTTTAGTGTAAAGGCAAATGCCTCAAATTCTTGTCCCAATGTCATGGGAACGGCATCTTGTAATTGGGTACGTCCCATTTTGATAACACCTTCAAATTCTTTGGCTTTGCGGTCTAATGAAAAAAACAGCTTTTCTAACGCATCGGTTATTAGTTTTGACGAGTGAAACAAAGCCAATTTTAAAGCTGTGGGGTACGCGTCGTTTGTAGATTGGGATAAATTGACATGATCATTTGGCAAACAATGCTGATAATCACCTTTTTGGTATCCCATTTTTTCTAAAGCAATGTTGGCAATTACCTCATTTGCATTCATATTCACCGACGTACCTGCCCCACCCTGAATCATGTCAATAGGGAATTCATTAAGATACGCACCGTTTAACAGCTCTTTACAGGCTGCCGAAATAGCGTCTTTTATGGTTTCGTTTATTAATCCCAGTTCATAATTGGTCTCAACTGCGGCTAATTTTACAGCTGCTAAAGATTTGATAAAAATGGGGTATTGGGATAATTTGTGGTTTGATATTTTAAAGTTGTTTATGGCACGTTGTGTTTGCACACCGTAGTAAGCGTTTACAGGAACTTGCAAATCGCCTAATAAGTCTGTTTCTGTTCTAAAAGAATTCATACTTTTTCCTTTAAAAGTACAAAAAAATTAACAGATTCGTATCTTTTAAAAGAATATTAACAAATTAATAGCTTAAAAGAAATAATACGCATTTTCAATATGATTGATTTCGGTTTCTTTGCCTAATATCACCGAGATAATATCTAAACTTACGTTATAATCAATATTTTTCTCGTTGATATATGCATTGGTTGCCTCTAAAATCAGCTTGATTTTTTTATTGTTTACAAAACTTTCAGGTTCACCAAAATGGGTGGAAGTTCGTGTTTTTACCTCGATGATTGCCAACGTTTCGCCTTTTGAGGCTATAATGTCAATCTCTGCTTTTTTATAACGGTAATTGGTTTCTAAAATGGTGTACCCATTGGCAATTAAATATTCTTGTGCCAGTTTTTCGCCTTTTGATCCGGTATCATTATGCGTTGCCATTTCAGATATATTTTAATGTGGTGTATTGACCGGTTACATTCAAAACTACTTTTGTTCCTAATTTCAAAGCGCGATTGTCTAAAATATGTCCGGCAGGAAAATCAAAACAAACAGGGAAACGATATTCTTTACAAATATCCAGGACAATTTGTTTTACATCATATCCAAAAGGAATCTGATTATCGTGCATATCGGTCATTCCCCCAATAATCAATCCGTTTAAATGCTCTAAACAACCGTTTCGTTTTAAATTGTAAAACATACGGTCTATGTGGTACAGATACTCATCTAAATCTTCCAGATACAAGATTTTTCCTTGCGTATCCATAGCTGATTTAGATCCCAGCAAACTGTAAATGATAGATAAATTTCCGCCAACCAGCAATCCTTCTGCTACACCTGTTTTATTGCTTAAATCAGCAGGAATATTGAATTCATAACTTTCACCAAATAATGCCTTACGCAAAGTTTCTTTTGCATCATTGCTTGCTTTTGGGACCGAGTACGGCATAATGGCGTGCAAAGTAGCAACTCCTAAATTGTGAATGTGGCTGTGCAATACCGTAATATCGCTGAAACCGATAATCCATTTAGGATTTTTAAGAAACCCAGAGAAATCAATTTGATCAATAATCCGTACCGTTCCGTAACCACCGCGGGCAATCCATATTGCTTTAATAGCAGGATCGTCTATCATTCGTTGTAAATCATCGGTACGTTGCTGGTCGGTACCGCCCAATTGGTTAACATTGACATCGATTGTTGCTCCGAATACGATATTTAATCCCCACGATTTAAAAAGTTCTACTGCCCCAGTGGCTGCTTCACGAGAAAAGCTTCTGGCGGTACAAACCATTGCCACAGTATCTCCTTTTTGTAAATAGGCAGGTGTTTTCATTACCAGTTATTTTTAAACAAATGTATTTAAAAATCTTTGATAAGACCAATAATAAGAGTTAGCTTGTTACTTATTTCTCTAGCTCTATTCTATCAAATCTCCAGTATTATTTTTAACAACAGAATTCTACATTCATAAAGTTAAAATTAACGAATTATTTTGTTATTAATTAATAATTAACAATATTAGCATCGTAATATTAAATTTTGTTAATTATAAATAGAATTAAAACTTTGGTATTTAGCTTACTTGGGGTAAGCCTACTAACAATTGGATTATACTCTTGTAGTAATGAAAACGAAATTAATGAATTAAACGAAAATCGGGAGTCGTTGTTAATGCAAAAACAACAATCGGTTTCTGTACAAAATTTAGGCGAATTACACAATTTGGGATTGAGCTATTTAAGAGATAATGAATCTTTAATCCTAGTCAAACGGTAGATTATATTATTGATAACTCTATTGGATTGCTTAATCTCAATAATTTTGGCATAGATTTATTGTATTCCAAAGGTACAGATTCAATAAATCTATCAACAGGATTAAAAGACGCAGTACTAAACAATTATCTTACAAATCTTAGTGAAATAAACACTTTAATTCTCAATGATTCTACAATAAGTTCAACTGAAAAAGAGCAAATACAATCTATACAGGAAAGTTTAGATATAGCAATAAGCAACAATAATATTTTGTATTTAAATAATCAGATAAATGATCATATCAATTTATATGAGAATACCACTTGGGGAGAAAATCAAGGAGAACTAATAAGTGGATATTTGTATATTATGAAAGGTTCCCTGGAATATTGGAACGGCGAGATAAATCAAGGTGGGGATAATAATAAACAAACATTTGCTTTGGTTCAAGTTGATGCTGCAGGGTATCTTTATGGCTGGTTTAAAGCTTGGGCTATTGATAAATTACAAAACGAAAATGATCGTATAAAAGCAGGCTTAAATACTGGTTTACAATTTTCTTTTGTTCGTGGATTAGGATATGTCATCAAATAAAAAAATGAAAATCAAATTTATATTATATCGGTTATTAATATACTTAACCTGTGGAAGTATAGTTTGTTACTTAATTGATTACTTTTTTTACCCTGAATTGAATAGTTTATCAATTATTAAGAAAAATTATTTGATGTTAATCTTTATATCCATTGTCTTTTCATTATTGGATTACAGGAATAAATATAAGATTAAAGATACAAATTAGTAATCTTCCAATTAAATAAACTCTGATAAAGTTGCAAACACTGTAAAAGCTGCTTGTTACTTATCCTTTTATTTTGTTGAAATGCCAAACAAATAACATTTCTTTAGGTCTTGTTCGTTTTTAAGTATAATTAAAAATCATTAAATTTGTAGAAATTTTTAATTTAATTGATTATGTACCCAGAAGAAATCGTGAAACCAATGGAAGCAGAATTGACTTCGGCTGGTTTTCAATCATTACATACATCGGCTGAAGTAGAAGATGCTTTGGCTAAAGAAGGAACAACATTAGTAGTAGTAAATTCTGTTTGCGGTTGTGCGGCTCGTAATGCACGTCCGGGAGCGGTAATGAGCTTGAACAACTCTAAAAAGCCATCAAACATTGTAACTGTTTTTGCCGGTGTGGATAAAGATGCCGTAAATACAGCACGTGAAAAAATGTTTCCTTTTCCACCGTCATCGCCTTCTATGGCGTTGTTTAAAAACGGAGAATTGGTTCACATGTTAGAGCGCCATCACATTGAAGGGCATCCGGCTGAAATCATTGCAGAAAATTTAAGAGAAGCCTACAACGAACATTGTTAATCTTTTAATGTAATTTATAGAAAAATCCACTGTTTCTCGGTGGATTTTTTTATTTGTCGTATATTTGTACATAAATTACACAAAGTGCACAAAATCTTATCTTATCCTGTAAGTATTGTATATTATTTGTTCTTGAGCGTGAGCTTATTGCTTTTTCATCCGATACAATGGATTTGTTTGAATTTGTTTGGATATCAGGCACATAAAAAAAGCGTAGATGTTTTACAATGGTTTTTAATGCGCAGCGCAAATATTTTAGGTACAACTTTTTCAGTAAAAGGTCGTGAAAAGTTGCCGTTAGACAAACCCATTATTTATGTATCAAATCACCAATCAATGTTTGATATTGTATCGATTATATGGTTTTTGCGGGCAACACATCCAAAATTTGTAAGTAAAAAAGAATTGGGTAAAGGGATACCAAGTGTATCGTACAACTTAAAACACGGTGGTTCGGTTTTAATTGACAGAAACGATCCAAAACAAGCACTGCCAACAATTAAAGGTTTAGGAGAATATATACAAAAACACCACAGATCGGCAGTTATTTTTCCGGAAGGAACCCGATCAAAAAACGGAAAACCCAAACGTTTTTCTGAAAACGGTGTAAAAATGCTTTGTAAATTTGCACCCGACGCGTACGTTGTTCCGTTGACCATTAACAATTCGTGGAAGATGTTCCGATTCGGAATGTTTCCAATGGGGTTAGGAAGCGCCATTACCTTAGAAGTACACGAAGCAATGAAAGTTTCTGATTACGATTTTAAAACGTTATTCGAAAAAGCAGAACAAGCCATTGTTTCTTCAATTAAATAAACGCAACTAAAAGTTGCTTAAATATAAAAATAAAGATGTCTATTCAAAATGTACGATTAGAAGTAATGCAGTTCTTGGAAAAGAACATTGATACTTTTGTTCAGAATTATTTAATTCCTGTAGAAAAGATCTGGCAGCCTTCTGACATGTTACCCGATTCACGCAGCGAAAATTTTTTAGAAGACGTTCGTGAACTACAAGCTTATGCCAAAGAACTGCCTTATGATTTCTGGGTGGTTTTAGTAGGCGACACCATTACCGAAGAGGCTTTACCAACGTATGAATCTTGGCTAATGGACGTAGAAGGTGTTGACCAAAGAGGGGGTGAAGATGGCGACGGAAACGGATGGGCTAAATGGATCCGCCAGTGGACGGGTGAAGAAAACCGTCATGGTGACTTGTTGAACAAATATTTGTACCTGTCGGGGCGTATAAATATGCGCGAAGTTGAAATTACGACACAACATTTAATTAACGATGGTTTTGATCCGGGTACCGACCGCGATCCTTATAAAAACTTTGTATTTACCAGTTTCCAAGAATTAGCTACGTATGTTTCACACAACCGCGTGGCACAATTAGCAAAAAAATACGGAGATCACAAATTGTCAAAAATTTGCAGAATTATTGCCGGAGACGAAATGCGTCACCACCACGCATATTCAGAATTTGTTGAACGTATCTTTAAAGTAGATCCGTCAGAAATGATGAAAGCTTTTCATTATATGATGAAGAAAAAAATTACCATGCCGGCTAATTTAATCCGTGAATCGGGCGGTGCAATTGGCGATGCGTTCCATCATTTTTCTGAATCGGCTCAACGTATCGGCGTTTATACCTCTATGGATTATGTAGATATTTTAAACAAGCTGATCAAACGTTGGGAAATTGATAAAATCAACAACCTAACCGATGAAGCCGAAAAAGCACGCGATTATCTGATGAAATTACCAGACCGTATGGCAAAATTAGCCGACCGTATGAAAATTTCAGACGAATCACATGTTTTTAAATGGGTAACACCTGCAATTGTAAAATAAATTACTAATTAAAGCTGATAGAAATATCGGCTTTTTTTATCTTTAAGAATATGGAAAAATATATCGAACAAACCATCACTTTTGTAAAAAAGGAATTAAAAGATGCTGAAGCCGGTCACGATTGGTTTCATATTGAACGGGTGTATAAAAACGCGTTGAATCTTTTAAAAACCGAAGAAGGGAATGAACAAATTGTACTTTTAGGTGCTTTGCTACACGATATTGCCGATAGTAAATTTCATAACGGCAATGAAACTATTGGTCCTAAAAAAGCAATGGATTTTATGACTTTGATTGATATAGACAATGAAGTTAAAGAACACGTTGTAAAAATCATTGAAAACATTTCGTTTAAAGGCGGAAATTTCAATAGAACATTTCAATCAAAAGAATTAGAAATTGTACAAGACGCCGACCGATTAGATGCTATTGGAGCCATTGGTATTGCACGTGCTTTTAATTACGGTGGATTTAAAAACAGAACCATTTATAACCCTTCTGAAAAACCAAAGTTTGGAATGACTAAGGAAGAATATAAAAAACACGAAGGTTCTACTATTAATCATTTTTATGAAAAATTATTACTCCTTAAAAATTTAATGAATACCGAAACAGGGAAAAAACTGGCAGAAAACCGACACCAATATATGGAAGATTTTTTAGCACAGTTTTATAACGAATGGAACGGGAAAATATAAAAAAGTTATTTAATTTCAGGCTTATCACTAATAATACGCATTTCTTGTTGCGGAAACGGAATGCTGATGCCCGCTTGGTCTAATGCTATTTTAATATCTTGTTGCAAGGCATTGCGTGCATCCCAGTAATTATCTTTTGCAGCCCAAGCGCGGATGGTTAAGTTTACCGAGCTGTCTGCTAATGCACTTACAAAAACATCTGGAGCGGGATCTTTTACAATTCGGGAGTCGTTATTTAAAATTTCTAAAATAACGGTTTGTGCGGTTTTAATGTTAGAATCGTAACTAATGCCTACAACATATTCAAATCTTCGGTTAGTTATTTTACTAAAGTTTTTAATAACCGAGTTTGCTAAAGCACCGTTTGGGCTGTACACTTTTATTCCTTGTGCTGTTGTTAAAGTGGTGTATAATAAATCGATCTTGTCAACAGTACCATCGGTTCCTGCTGAGTTTTCGATATAATCACCAACTTCAAACGGACGGAATAATAAAATTAGCACACCACCTGCAAAGTTTGACAAAGATCCTTGTAATGCCAAACCAACTGCTAATACCAAACCAGATAAGGCTCCTAAAATAGCTGTAGTTTGAAAGCCAAGATTCCCTGCAATAGATAGTAAAAGCAATGCGTACAAAACAAATTTGATAATTGACATTAAGAACCCTCTTAACGATATATCCACATTTCGTTTGTCAAAGCGTTTGTTAACAATCTTTAAAACTGTGCGTATTATGAATAAACCAATAATCAATGCCAATATCGCAGCAATTATTGAGGGAATAGCCTTGATTAATAAGGCGATGATTTGTTCTACATAAGTTGAAACGTCTGTTACAACATATGATATTCCTTCTTTAACATTTTCCGGCTTTGCAGCATTTAGAATTTCTTCTTTTTCTGCTGCCAGCGATAAGGTATCGTTTACTATATTTAATGAATCCTTAAACATAACTTTGTTTTTCTACAAAAATAAAAAAAGAGATGCTTTAGGGCATCTCTCTTTACAAAATATTTATGTTTTTATATCGCTAATTTTTTAGCTATACTTTTTGGTAAACCGTTTTTGTGAACCATGATATCGGTTGCTTTGTATTTCATAAATTCTTTAGTCATATACATATACCCTTTGTAATCGTTTGATAATCCCCAAGAGTTTTTAACGATATAGTATTCTTTACCGTTTTGGTCTTTAGCGATCCCTACAATGTGCATTCCGTGATCATCGGTTGTTTCGTAGTTGTCAAACGCTTTTTGACGATCCGCATCGGTAACCTTTTTCTCTGGTTTTGGTCCATTAAACATCTCTGCCTTTTGTTCTGCGGTCATTTGTGTAAAATCAATTTCAGGAATGTAAGCTACACCGTTTTTCCAACTAAAACCTTTTTCAGAAACATCACCTCCCCAAGCAACAGTATATCCGTTCTTTAAAGCATTGTCAACAATTTCTACCAATTCGTCTTGTTTAACATTCCAAACCTGGTCAAACGCCCAGTTATCAGGAACTAATAAAGTGAATTTAGTGTACCAAGGATATTCCTGGAAAGAAGAAATTTCTACATAATCATCAGGATTGATTCCTACCACTTGGTCTGCAAACGTTTTAGGTGTATATTTTTTGCCTTCATACATAAATTCTGCCGGAGCTTCGCCTAAATAGGTATCAATAACCGAAATATAAGCTTTTAACCAGTTTTCAGACAATTTATCATTTTTAATAACCGCCGCTAAAACAGATTCGGTCATTTTAGACATTTCTGAAAAGTTGTTACGTGTTTGTCCTTCCTGTAAACCGGTATAAACACTTCTTGGAACGGTACCGTACTGTTTGTACATATTCATTACATCGTGAAACGCACCGCCTTCGCCCAACGTAACCGCACCGTGCATCTTTACATACATTTTCCCTTTTTCGATGTATGCATTACGTGCTGTGAAGATTTGAGCCAGCTCAACCGGTTTTTTACCCATACGGATCATTTCAGATTCAATGAATGAGTTTCCTGAGTAACTCCAGCAAGTGCCCGATGAACCTTGGTCTTTAATAGAAGTATTCTCTAAATTAATTACATCGGTAAATGTAAAATGGTCTTTACTGTTAGCACTTTGATTTGATTTTACTTTATTGATTAAATCATCTTGTGCCGATGCATTTGAAGTTGCAGCTAATGCAATTAATACTGCCGCAAATAATGGTTTTAATTTTAATCGAAACATATTTATAGTTTTGAATATTTTTATAGTGGGTACGAATTTAGGAAATTTGTTACAAATGATAGAACATATTTATAAATAATACGTATAGTCCCCACAGTAGGATTATAAAAAACACAGGCTCCCTCAAAAAGACAGCTTTTTGAATTATCCTATAAAAGAAAATTTGTCTTCAAAATATTTTCCTATTACCGGTAATGGTTTCATTTGTGCACTGTTTGCATTAATAATACCTATAATCATCAAA
>Ga0164243_10007413_pt1 | contig 16386 bp, 14 predicted proteins | sample OricompcompostOP_FD_108781 | JGI IMG/M metagenome (GOLD analysis project Ga0164243, IMG submission 108781) | Organic Plus compost microbial communities from Emeryville, California, USA - Original compost - Organic plus compost (OP) | ecosystem: Engineered > Solid waste > Mixed feedstock >...
GAGGCACCATGCAGGTACAGACGTTCACACCTCGTTCGGCGTCGAGAGGCCGGGCGGGAAGGGCGACGATCGCATCCGTCGCGGCGCTGCTGACGGCGCTGCTGCTCGTCCTGGCGACGAGCGCCGCGGCGGCGCGCCGCAGGCCCGCCGTTCGACGCCGCGACGCCGATGGTCTTCGTCGCGCAGGGCAGCCCAGCCCAGCTCGAGGCGGCGGTGCAGACGAACGGGCAGGTCGTCTTCCAGAACGTCGGGGGTCCTGCCCCGACCGCGTACAACGCGATCTCGTACAACACGGCTGACAACTACATCTACGCCGTCGCGACCAGCGGACCCGACGCCGGGAGGGTGATCCAGGTCGACGCGACCGGCGGCACGACGCTGACGAGCATCGCGGTGACGGCCTTCACCGACAACACGACCGTCAACCTCGGCTCCTTCGGTCCCAACGGCCTGTACTACGTCGGTCGCTCGGGGGTCGTGCCGGTGGCGGACGCGAGCCGCCTGCAGGTGATCGACATCGTGAGAGGCACGACGTCGGTCCTCAACCTCAGCCAGCCGCTGAACTGGTCCGCTGCCGACTTCGCCTACGCCAACGGCTACCTGTGGGCGGCCTCGGGCGCGGAGGACCTGATCCAGCGGATCGACCCGACCACGGGCACGGTCGACACCTTCCCGGTGCCTGCCGACCTGTTCCCGGGCGGCGACAACATCTTCGGCGCGGCCTGGACCTACGGCAACGGCAATCTGGGCTTCCAGGACAACGTGTCCGGCAACGTCTTCCAGATCGAGGTCACCAACCCGAGCGCCGCGACGCCGACCTTCAGACTGGTGTTGTCGCAGCCGGGTCCGCCGAACGGCCTCAACGACGGCACCTCCTCTCCCGGCCTGCCGACCGATCTGGCGATCGCGAAGGACGCGACGCCGTCGGTGCTCGACGGCGGCCGGATCACCTACACGCTGACGGTGACCAACAACGGCCCCGGCAACTCGTCGGGCTACTTCGTCAGAGACGTGCTGCCCGCCGGGCTCGGCAACGCGACGACGAGCACGACCGGCTGCACCATCGCCGGCGGCGTGCTGACCTGCGTCGGCAATCCGCTGAGAGCGGGCACGTCGGCGGCGCCGATCGTCGTCACCGCTGACGCGCCGACCCCGTTCTCCGCGCCGGTCGCCAACAGCGCGACGGTGACGGGCAACGAGTCCGACCCCGATCCGAGCAACGACACGGCCACCGCGACGACGCGCCCGATGCGCGCCGACCTGGCGCTCAGCAAGACCGCGACGTCCAGCCCGGCCCATCCCGATCAGAACCTGACCTACGACCTGGTCGTCAGAAACAACGGCCCGGACGCGGCGCAGAACGTGGTCGTGACCGATCAGCTGCCGGCCAACGTGACGTTCGTCTCCGCCAGCGCCGGCTGCGGGGTGAGCGGCACGACGGTCACGTGCAGACTCGCCTCGCTCGCGGCGGGCGCGTCGCACACGTTCAGCGTCACGGTCAGAGTGGCGGCGTCGGCGTCCGGGACGCTCTCCAACAGCGCGACGACGACCAACGACATCCCCGACCCCGACACGAGCAACAACAGAGAGTCCGAGGACGTGCCGGTCGAGCCGCTGGCCGATCTGGAGATCGTCAAGCGGGCGCTCGCCAACAGAGTGGTGCCCGGCCGGCAGATCGCCTTTGAGCTGACGGTGACGAACTTCGGTCCGAGTGCGGCGAGGGATGTGAGTGTGAGGGATCCGCTGCCGAGGGGGCTGTCGTTCGTCTCGGCGTCGGAGGGCTGCACGTTCGCTTCGGGCACGGTGACGTGCACGGCGGCGTCGTTGGCGTCGGGGAGATCGCTGACGTTCAGGGTGGTGACGAGAGTCGCCGCGTCGGTGACCGCGGACAGCATCGCGAACACCGCGACGGTGGAGAGCTCGACGAGGGCTCCCGATCCGACCAACAACAGCGACAGAGAGACGGTTCCGTCCGGGCCTGAGGCCGATCTGTCGGTCGTGAAGATCCCGTCGGTCGACAGGGTCGTGGTCGGCGGGCAGCTGTTCTACACGCTGCTGGTCAGAAACGACGGTCCCAGCGACGCGCAGGAGGTCGTCGTCACCGACACGGCTGGTGCCGGTCTGACGCTGCTGTCGGCGAGAGGCAGCCAGGGCGCCTCGTGCTCGGTGAGCGGCGGCAGAGTGACGTGCAGATTGGGGACGCTTGCTGCTGGTGGGAGCGCGCAGGCGCTCGTCTCCGCGCGTGCCGATCAGGCGGGCGAGCTGACCAACACGGCCACGGTCGACAGCACGACCGAGGATCCGGATCCGAGAGACAACCGCGACGAGAGCAGAGTGACGGGCGACCCGCCGCCGGCGGTCGGCCCGCAGCCGGCCGATCTCGAGATCGTCAAGAGCGCCAACAGACGGTCGGTGCTCGGCAGCGGTCTGATCACCTACACGCTGAGCGTGCGCAATCTCGGCCCGGGGACGGCGACCGACGTGCAGGTGGTCGACACGCCGAGCCTGAAGGTCAAGGTCCGTTCGGTGAGACCGAGCGTCGGCAGATGCACGACCTCCGCGCCGATCAGCTGCGCGCTCGGGACGCTGAGAAGCGGCGCCACGGCGACGGTCCGGATCGTCGCCCAGCCGCAGGCCGCGGGGACGCTGCGCAACAGCGCGAGCGTGACCGGCAACGAGCCCGACCCCAGAGCGGAGAACAACATCGACGGCACCGCCACGAAGGTGCAGGGCCTGCTGAAGATCAGCAAGGTCGCGAGCACCAAGGTGGTGCGCGCGGGCGGGACGCTGACGTACAAGATCCGCGTGACGAACGCGAGCGCGTTCGCGCTGAGAGCGGTGCGGGTCTGCGACGACCTGCCGTCGGGTCTGGCGTTCGTCTCGGCGACGCCGAAGTCGACGCTGGTCGGCGGCAAGCGCTGCTGGACGGTCAGAGCGCTGGGCGCGAAGAAGAGCAAGACCTTCACGCTCAAGGTCCGCGTGCTGAGAGGCGCGGGCGGGCGGAAGGTCAACGTCGCGACGGCGACCGCTCCGGGCGCGCGCGGTGCGCGCAGCAGAGCGGCGACGAGCGCCGCGACGATCCGCGTCCTGCCGACGCAGGCGCGCGGCGGAGGCGTCACCGGCTGAGCGACGCCCGCGACACTCCCTGATCGGACCGACGGCCCCGCAACTGCGGGGCCGTCGTCGTTTTCGGAACTCTCTCCCCAATCGGCGTGTAGCGAAATTCTTTCGACAAATGTCTTCGACGAAAGAAATCTCTGCTAGAGTGCCCGGCAGAGAGAACGGTCGCGTCACTTCCCCTCGGGCGACCGCAGAGAGGAGAGAGATGAACGTCTTGCACGTGCGTGCGCCGCGCGCCGCGGCATGCCTCGCCGCGGGCGCGCTCGCGCTCGGCATCGCCGCATGCGGCAGCAGCAGCGACTCCGGCTCCGGCTCGGCCGGCACGACCGGCGGCGGCGACGGCGGCTCCGGCTCGGTCGGCGTCACCGTCATGAACGCCACCAACCCCTTCTTCAAGGCCGAGGAGCAGGGCGCCGAGGCCGCCGGCAAGGCGCTCGGCATCGACGTCAAGCTGCAGAACGGCAACCAGGACGTCGCCGAGCAGAGCGACGTGATCGACAGCTTCATCCAGCAGAAGGTCGCCGGCATCGTGATCGACCCCGTCGACACCGACGCCGTCGGCCCGGCCGTCAAGCGCGCGACCGACGCCGGCATCCCCGTCGTCGCGATCGACAACGACGCCAAGGGCGCCGACGCGACGCTGACGACCGACAACGTCCAGGCCGGCCGCATCTCCTGCAGATACCTCGGCGAGCAGCTCAGAGGCGAGGGCGCGATCGCGCTCCTCAACGGCACGCCGATCAGCGCCGTCGCCGACCGCATCAGAGGCTGCAGAGAGGCGCTCGCCGACTTCCCCGGGATCGAGATCGTCGCCGACCAGCGCGGCGACAACGGCCGCGACAAGGGCCTCGCCGTCGCGACCGACATCCTCACCGCCCACCCCGAGGTCAGAGGCTTCTTCGCGATCAACGACCCGACCGCGGCCGGGATCGAGCTGGCGGCCAAGCAGAAGGGCCGCGACGACATCGTCATCACCAGCGTCGACGGCGCCGGCGACGCGATCGACTCGATCCGCGACGGCGGCCTGATCCGCGCGACCGCCGCGCAGGACCCGATCGGCATGGGCAGACGCGGCGTCGAGCTGGCGCGCGAGCTGGCCGCCGGCAGAGCGCCGGCCAGACGCGTCCAGCTGATGCCGACGACGCTCGTCACCGCCGACAACGCCGACACCTACAGAGGCTGGGACTGACGCCATGAGCGCGGCAGCACCGCTCCTGAGCCTGCGCGCGATCGAGAAGTCGTTCGGCCGCGCGCGCGTCGTCCGCGGCGTCGACCTCGACGTGCGCGCCGGCGAGGTCCACGCCCTTGCCGGCGAGAACGGCGCCGGCAAGTCGACGCTGATGAAGATCGCGGCCGGCATCCACCAGCCCGACGCCGGCACGATCGCGATCGACGGCGCCGAGGCGGCCGTCGGCTCGCCGGCCCGCGCCCGCGAGCTGGGGGTCGCGCTCGTCCACCAGGAGCTGGCGCTGGCGCCCAACCTGACCGTCGCCGAGAACCTCGCGCTCGGGCGCGAGCCCCGTCGCGGCGGCCAGCTCGACCGCGGCGCGCTCGCCGGCGACGGCCGCGCCGCGCTGGCGCGCGTCGGCGCCGACTTCCCCGCCGCGCGCAGGGTCGAGCGGCTGTCGACCGGCGAGCAGCAGCTGGTCGAGATCGCCCGCGCGCTGTCGCACGAGCCGCGCGTGCTGATCCTCGACGAGCCGACCGCCTCGCTCTCCGAGCGGGAGGCGCGGCGGCTGTTCGAGATCGTCCGCGGCCTCCGCGCCGACGGGCTGGCGATCGTCTACATCACCCACCGCATGGAGGAGATCCAGCTGCTCGCCGACCGCGTCACCGTGATGCGCGACGGCGAGCGGATCGCGACGCTCGAGCGCGAGCAGGCGACGCCCGACGCGATCGTCGAGCGGATGGTCGGCCGACCGCTGGCCGCGCTCTACGAGCACGAGGAGCGGCCGCCCGGCGCCGTCCTGCTGCGCGCCCGCGGCGTCGGCGACGGCCGCCGGATCGGCCCCGTCGACCTCGAGCTGCGCGCCGGCGAGATCGCCGGCATCGGCGGCCTGATCGGCGCCGGCCGCAGCGAGCTGCTGCGCCTCCTCTACGGCGCCGACCCGCTGCGCAGCGGCGTCGTCGAGCTCGACGGCCGGCCGCTGCGCCTGCGCGGCCCGGCCGACGCGATCGCCGCCGGCATCGCGCTCGTGCCCGAGAGCCGCAAGGAGCAGGGGCTGCTGCTCGACCTCTCGGTCGCGCAGAACATCGCGCTGGCCAGCGCCGGCGGCGCGCGCTTCTCGCGCGGCGGCGTGCTGCGGCGCCGCGCGATCGCCGCCGCCGCCCGCGAGCACGCGGCGGCGCTCGACCTGAAGGCGCGCTCGGTCGACCAGCCGGTCGGCGCGCTGTCGGGCGGCAACCAGCAGAAGGTGCTGCTGGCGAAGTGCCTCGAGCTGCGGCCGCGGGTGCTGCTGCTCGACGAGCCGACGCGCGGCGTCGACGTCGGCGCGAAGGCCGAGATCTACAAGCTGATGGGCCAGATCGCCGCGCAGGGGGTCGCGGTGCTGTTCGTCTCCTCCGAGCTGCCGGAGCTGCTCGGGATGAGCCACCGCGTGCTCGTGATGCGCGCGGGACGGATCGCGGCGGAGCTGGCCGGAGCGCAAGCGAGCGAGGAGGACGTGATGCGGTACGCGACCGGTGCGACGGCGAGCGAGGCGGCGTGATGTCGGTCACCCGGATCCTCCCGAGGGCGGGCGGCGAGGCCGCCGAGCGCCGCGGCCGGCTCGACGCCGACCGCCTCGGCCAGTCGGTCGGCGTGCTGCCCGTGCTGGTGCTGCTCGTCGTCGTGATGGGCTTCGCGGCGCCGAACTTCCTCACCGTCGACAACTTCTGGGAGGTCACGCGCCAGGTCTCGGTCAACGCGATCCTGGCGATGGGCGTGACCTTCGTGATCATGACCGCCGGGATCGACCTGTCGGTCGGCTCGGTGCTCGGCGTCGCCGCGATGGTCGCGCTGCTGCTCGCCGACGGCGGCTCGCCGCCGCTGCTGTCGCTCGCCGCCGCGCTCGCGGCCGGCGCCGCGATCGGCCTCCTCAACGGCCTGCTCGTCTCGCGCCTGCGGCTCGCCTCGTTCATCGTCACGCTGGCGGCGCTGACCTACGGCCGCGGCCTCGTCTACGTCGGCACCGACGGCTCGACCGTCACCCCGCCGGAGGTCGGCTTCGCGTGGCTGGGCTCGGGCACCGTCGGCGACGTGCCGGTGCCGGTGATCGTGATGGTCGTCGTCTTCGCGCTGCTGTGGTTCCTGCTCAACCGCACCGTCTTCGGGCTGCGGGTGCGCGCGGTCGGCGGCAACGAGGAGGCGGCGCGCCTCAGCGGCGTCCCGGTCAAGCGGGTGCTGACGCGCGTCTACGTCGTCTCCGGCCTGTGCGCCGGCATCGCCGGCCTGATCCTCGCCGCGCGCCTGCAGAGCGCCGCGCCCGACCTCGGCGCCGGCTACGAGCTGAACGCGATCGCCGCGGTCGTGCTCGGCGGCACCTCGCTGATGGGCGGCCGCGGCTCGCTCGTCGGGACGCTCGTCGGCGCGATGATCATCGGCGTCCTCTCCAACGGCCTCGTGCTGATGGACGTGCCGTCGTTCTGGCAGCAGCTGATCCAGGGCGTCGTGATCCTCGTCGCGGTCGTCGCCGACCGCCTGCGCACGGTGGCGCGCGAGTCATGAGCGCGCCCGTCCGCATCCAGTGGCTCGGCCAGGCCGGCTTCGCGCTGCGGCGCGAGGGCCGCCTGCTGCTGATCGACCCGTACCTGTCGGACTCGCTCGCGGCCAGACACCGCGGCGGGCGCTTCAGCCACGAGCGGATGGCGCCGCCGCCGCTGCAGCCGGCCGACGTCGCCGGCGCCGACTGGTACCTCTGCACCCACCGCCACTCCGACCACATGGACCCGGCGACGATCCTCGGCGTCGCGCGCGCCGGCGGCCGGCCGAGCTTCCTCGTGCCGCGGGCCGAGCGCGACAGCGCGCTGGCGCGCGGCGTGCCGGCCGACCGGCTGGTGACGATCGACGCCGGCGAGCGGCTGTCGCTCGGCGGCGGCGCGACCGTCACCGCGGTCGCGGCCGCGCACGAGCGGATCGAGCGCGACGCGGCCGGCAGCGTGCGCTGCCTCGGCTACGCGATCGAGCTGGGCGGCGTGCGGATCTACCACTCCGGCGACTGCGTCCCCTACGACGGCCTCGTCGAGCGGCTGCGGGAGCTGGCGCCCGACGTCGCGCTGCTGCCGGTCAACGGCCGCTCGCCCGAGCTGCTGGCCGCCGGCGTGCCCGGCAACTTCAGCGCGCGCGAGGCGGTCGAGCTGTGCGAGCGGGCCGGGATCCCGGAGCTGATCCCGCACCACGTCGGCATGTTCGCCTTCAACACCGTCGCGCCCGAGCGGCTGCGGACGGAGCTGGCGGCGGCCGCCCGCACGGTGCGCTGGGAGCTGCCGCAGCTGGGCGCCGAGCGCGAGCTGCGGCCGGCGACGGCGCGCGCGGCCGTGGAGGCGGTGCGATGAGCGCGACCGTCCAGCCGCTGGCGGCGCGCCTCGCCGCCCACCGCGTCGTGCCGGTCGTGACCGTGCCCGACCCGGCGCTCGCGCCGGCGCTCGGCGACGCGCTCGCCGCCGGCGGGCTGCCGGTCGCCGAGGTGACCTTCCGCGCCGACGGCGCCGAGCGCGCGATCGCGCTGCTGCGCGAGCGCCGCCCCGAGCTGCTGATCGGCGCCGGCACCGTGCTCGACGCCGCCACCGCCGACCGCGCCCATGCCGCCGGCGCCGACTTCGTCGTCGCGCCCGGCTTCAACCCAGCGGTCGTCGACCACTGCCTCGAGCGCGGCATCGCCGTCGTCCCGGGCGTCAACGACCCCAGCGGCGTCGAGGCCGGGCTCGCGCGCGGGCTGACGCTGCTGAAGCTCTTCCCCGCAGAGGTCTCCGGCGGCGTCGCGCTGCTGCGCGCGCTCGCCGGCCCCTACCCCGCCATGCGCTTCATGCCGACCGGCGGGGTCACCCCCGGCAACCTCGCCGACTACCTCGCGCTCGGCGCCGTCGCCGCCTGCGGCGGCACGTGGATCGCCCCGAGCGACGACATCGCGGCCGGCCGCTTCGAGCGGATCGCCGAGCGTGCGCGCGCCGCCGTCGCGGCCGCCGCCGGCCGCGGCACCCCGACCGACCAGGAGCATCGATGACACTCGCCGCACCCGACTACCTGCCCACCCCCGGCACCGCCCTCGACGGCAGGGTCGCGATCGTCACCGGCGCCGCCTCCGGCATCGGCGAGGCGGTCACGCGCGGCTACGCCGCCAACGGCTGCAAGGTGCTGGCGGTCGACCTCGACGGCGAGCGGCTCGACGCCGTCGTCGCCTCGATCGCCGCGACGACCGGCGGCGAGGTCGTGCCGGTCGTCGCCGACGTCAGCGACGAGGCGGCGGTGCAGGCCTTCTTCCGGCGCGCGCTCGACGCCTGGGGCCGGCTCGACCTGCTCGTCAACAGCGCCGGCCGCGACTCGCTCTCGCCGCCGGTCACCGAGGTGACGCTGGAGGAGTGGAACAAGACGATCGGCCCCAACCTCACCGCCGTCTTCCTCACCTGCCGCGAGGCCTTCCGGATCATGGAGCGGCAGGAGGGCGGCGGGCGCATCATCAACATGGGCTCCTCCTCGACGCGGCTCGCCTCCGGCCCCGGCCACTCGCCCTACCGCGCCTCCAAGCACGGGATGCTCGGCTTCTCCAAGAACATCCTGCTGGAGGGCAAGGACAAGGGGGTCGGCGTCACCGTCATCAACCCCTCGCACGTGAGAACGCCGATGACCGAGACGATCGACCGCGGCGTCTACGACGGCGACCTGCCGGCCTTCCTCGACGGCTGGCTCGACGAGAAGGAGCAGCGCGAGGGCGTCCACGCCAGCTGCATCGACGTCGGCAACGTCGCCGAGCTGGCGCTGTTCGTCGCCACGCGCAGCCCCGACGTCACGATCCCGACGCTGTCGCTCTACCCGACGCACAAGATCCACCGGTACGGGATGGAGGTCTGAGCGTCGCGATGAAGGCCGTCGTGCTCGAGCGCCGCGGCGCGCTCACCTACACCGACGTCGCCGAGCCCGAGCCGTTCGGCGAGCGCCCCGTGCTGCTGCGAGTGGCGGCCGTCGGCGTCTGCGGGTCGGACCTGCTGCGCTACGGCAGCGACCTCGCCTACCACTTCCCGCTCGTGCTCGGCCACGAGTTCTCGGCGATCGTCGAGCGGGCGCCGGCCGGCGGCCGCTTCGCCGCCGGCGACCGCGTCGCCGTCTACCCGCTGCTGGCGCGCGCCGGCGACCCGTGGGCGGCGATCGGCGAGCACCAGGTCAGCAGCGGCTACGACTACTTCGGCTCGCGCCGCGACGGCGCCTTCGCCGAGCGGCTGTGGGCGCCGGAGGCCAACCTCGTGCCGATCCCCGACGACGTGCCGCTGACGCACGCGGCGATGGTCGAGCCGGCGGCGGTCGCGCTGCACGCCGTGCGGCGCGCGCCGCTGCCGGCGCACGCGACGGCGCTCGTGATCGGCGGCGGCTCGATCGGCGCGCTCGCCGCTCTCTGGCTGCGGATCCTCGGCGCCAGCCGCGTGCTCGTCGCCGACGTCGACCCGCGCAAGCTGGCGCAGCTCGGCGAGCTGGGGCTGGAGACGATCGACGCGGCCGCCGGCGACGCCGCCGAGCAGGCGCGCGAGCTGACCGGCGGGCGCGGCGTCGACGTCGCCGTCGAGGCGACCGGGCTGCCGCGCTGCGGCCAGCAGGCGATCGAGGCATGCGCCCCGCGCGGCCAGGTCGTCCTGCTCGGCGACATCCACGGCGACCTCGTCGTCTCCGAGCGCCACGTGAAGGCGATCCTGCGCCGCGAGCTGACGCTCCACGGCACGTGGAACTCGCGGATCGCGCCGGCCGGCGCGAGCGAGTGGGAGATGACGCTCGCGCAGCTGCGGCCCGGCGGCGGCCTCGACGTCGCGCCGCTGATCAGCCACGTCGCCGAGCTGGAGCAGGCGCCGGAGCTGTTCGCCGCGATGCACGAGCGGCGGATCGCGTTCGCGAAGGTGATCTTCGCGGTCGCCGAGGAGGCGCGCGCGGAGGCCGCCGCGCGGGCGGCCGGCGGGCGGGCGGCGGCGCGATGAAGGCGGCGCTCTACACCGCCCCGGGGCGGATCGAGCTGGCCGAGGTCGACGTGCCCGAGATCGGCGCCGACGACCTGCTCGTGCGCGTGCGCGCGGCGTCGATCTGCGGCACCGACCTGCGCATCTTCCAGCACGGCCACTTCAAGATCCCGGCCGGCACCCGCCGCGTGCTCGGCCACGAGCTGGCCGGCGAGGTCGTCGCCGCCGGCGAGCGCGTGCGCGGCTACCCGGTCGGGACGCGCGTCGCGGTCGCGCCCAACGTCGGCGACGGCACCTGCGACATGTGCCGCCGCGGCCTCAACAACATGTGCCCCCGCTACGAGGCGTTCGGCGTCTCGCTCGACGGCGGCTTCCAGGAGTACATGCGGATCCCCGGCTTCGCGCTGCAGCAGGGCAACGTCTTCGCGCTGCCCGACGGCGTCGACTGGCGCGCCGCGGCGCTGGTCGAGCCGCTGTCGTGCGCGTGGCACGGGATGGACAAGCTCGGCGTCGGCGCCGACGACGTCGTCGTGATCGTCGGCGCCGGCCCGATCGGGCTGCTGCACCTGCTGCTGAGCCGCGTGCTCGGCGCGCGCAGGACGATCGTCGCCAGCTCGCCCGGCCCGCGGCTGGCGCTCGCGCGCGAGCTCGGCGCCGACGTCGTCGTCGACGTGCGCGCCGAGCGGCTGGAGGAGGTCGTCCGCCGCGAGACCGGCGGGCGCGGCGCCGACGTCGTCGTCACCTGCGTCTCCAAGCCGGAGGTGATGAGCGAGTCGATCGGGCTGCTGGCGACGCTCGGGCGCGTCAACTTCTTCGGCGGCCTCGGCAGAGGCGCCGACGTGCCGATCGACGCCAACCGCGTCCACTACGGCGGCCTGCTCGTGACCGGCACGACCGGCTCGCGCAACGCCGACTACGCGGCGTCGCTGCGGCTCGTCGCCGACGGCCGCGTCGACCTCGCGCGGCTGGTCACGCGGACGTTCCCGTTCGCGCGGGTGCAGGATGCGTTCGCGGCCGCGGCCTCCAAGCAGGAGATCAAGGTGATGCTGCTCGACGAGGAGCGCGCGGCGCGATGAGAGAGCCGGAGGAGAGATGAGACCGAGATACGCGATGGCGTTCGACGCGAGCACGTCGAGCGTCCGCGCGATCCTCTTCGACCGCGGCGGCGCCGCCGTCGCAGAGGCGGCGCGCGACTTCCAGCAGCACTATCCGCGGCCGGGCTGGGTCGAGCACGACCCGCACGAGATCTGGAGCGCGCAGCTGGCGGTCGCCGCGCAGGCGCTCGAGCGCGCCGGCGCGCGGCCGGCCGACGTCGCCGCGATCGGGATCACCAACCAGCGCGAGACGACCGTCGTCTGGGACCGCGCCACCGGCGAGCCGGTGATGCGCGCGATCTGCTGGCAGGACCGCCGCACCGCGCCGATCTGCGAGCAGCTGCGCGAGCAGGGGCTCGAGCCGTACGTGCGCGCGACGACCGGCCTGCTGCTCGACGCCTACTTCTCCGGCACGAAGCTGGCCTGGATCCTCGACAACGTCCCCGGCGCGCGCGAGCGCGCCGAGCGCGGCGAGCTGCTGTTCGGCACGATCGACAGCTGGCTGATCTGGAAGCTGACCGGCGGGCGGGCGCACGTCACCGACTACACGAACGCGTCGCGCACGATCCTCTTCGACATCGCCGCGCTCGACTGGGACGAGCGGCTGCTGGAGGCGATGCGCGTCCCGCGCGCGATGCTGCCGCAGGCGCGCCCCTCCGGCGACCGCTACGGCGAGACCGCGCCGGAGCTGTTCGACGGCGCCGCGATCCCGGTCGCCTCCGCGGTCGGCGACCAGCAGGCGGCGCTGTTCGGGCAGGGCTGCTTCGAGCAGGGGATGGCGAAGGCGACCTACGGCACCGGCGCCTCGCTGATGCTCAACACCGGGCAGGCGCCGGTGCGCTCCGAGCACGGTCTGCTGACGACCGTCGCCTGCGGCTGGGACGGCCGCGTCGACTACGCGCTGGAGGGGCTGATCTACACCTCCGGCGGCGCGATCCAGTGGCTGCGCGACGAGCTGGGGCTGATCTCCTCCGCGGAGGAGACGGAGGCGATGGCGCGGCGCGCCGGCGGCAACGACGGCGTCTACCTCGTGCCGGCGTACAACGGCCTCGCCGCGCCCTACTGGGACCAGTACGCGCGCGCCGCGCTCGTCGGCCTCAGCCGCCGCTCCAACCGCGACCACGTCGCGCGCGCGGCGCTCGAGTCGATGGCGTACCAGATCCGCGACGTGCTCGACTGCATGGCGAGCGACTCGGGCCTCGCCGCCGCCGAGCTGAAGGTCGACGGCGGCGCCGTCCGCAACGACTTCCTGATGCAGTTCCAGGCCGACCTGCTCGGCGTGCCGGTGCTGCGCCCGACGGTCGTCGAGTCGACCGCCCGCGGCGCCGCCTTCCTCGCCGGCCTGGCGACCGGCTTCTGGAGCGGTCGGCAGGAGCTGCGCGACAGCTTCCAGCTCGACCGCCGCTTCGACCCCGACATCGACGAGCGCGAGCGGGAGCGCCTCTACGCCGGCTGGCGCAAGGCGGTCACGCGCGCGCTCGACTGGGAGGACCACTGATGGACCGCAGCACCGCGCCGGCCGCCGCGCCGGCGCCGACCCTGACGCCGGCGAGCGAGCCGACGATGTACTTCGTCGGCGTGACGACGGGCCAGTCGTCGATCATGCGCGTCTTCCCCGGCTGGATGCGCGAGCTGGGGCTCGAGGCGCGCATCGCCGGCATCGACCTGCCGCTGCGCGCCGAGCCGGAGCGCTACCGCGAGGTCGTCGCCTTCATCAAGCGCGACCCGCTGTCGCTCGGCGCGCTCGTCACGACCCACAAGCTCGACCTCTTCAAGGCCGCGCGCGACCTCTTCGAGGAGGTCGGCGACTCGGCCGCGCTGCTCGACGAGGCCAGCTCGATCTCCAAGCGCGGCGAGCGGCTGCGCGCCCACGCGATGGACCCGATCACGAGCGGGCTGTCGCTGGCGGCGATCCTGCCCGACGGCTACTGGACGCGCCAGGAGCCGCAGGCGCGGCTGCTGCTGCTCGGCGCCGGCGGCTCGTCGCTGGCGCTGACGCTCCACCTGCACGAGCGGGCGCGCGCCGGCGGCGACGTGCCCTCGCGGGTCGTCGTCACCAACCGCAGCCCGGCGCGGCTGGAGGAGATGCGCGCGATCCACGCGCGGATCGGCTTCGCGCTGCCGGCCGACTACGTGCTGGCGCCGGCGCCGGCCGACAACGACGCGCAGGTCGAGCGGCTGCCGGCCGGCTCGGTCGTCGTCAACGCGACCGGCCTCGGCAAGGACCGGCCCGGCTCGCCCCTGACCGACGCCGTCGCCTTCCCCGAGCGCGCCGTCGCGTGGGACTTCAACTACCGCGGCGAGCTGGTCTTCCTCGACCAGGCGCGCGCCCAGGCCGACGAGCGGACGCTGCGCGTCGTCGACGGCTGGACCTACTTCATCCACGGCTGGACCCGCGTGATCGCCGAGGTCTTCGACCGCGAGATCCCCACCAGCGGGCCGGCCTTCGACCGGCTGAGCCAGATCGCCGCCGACATCACCGGAAGGACCGCCAACGCATGAGCACCACCGCCTCGACCCTCGTCGACTTCGACCTCCAGACCGGCCTCTCGAGCGCGCGCGAGCCGCTGCGGCGCAGGCTGTCGGCGATGCGCGGCATCTTCGCCGACGGCGACGCCTACGAGCGGCGCCTGGCGCAGGACGACCTGCTCGTCTACGAGTTCTACGACATGGGCGTGCCGGAGACCTCGGGCGACGTCGCCTACGGGACCTCGATCACCTATCCCGGCCGCATCGGCGACGAGTACTTCATGACGAAGGGCCACTTCCACACCGTGCTCGACACCGCCGAGGTCTACTACTGCCTGCGCGGCCACGGCTTCATGCTGATGGAGAACCCGGAGGGCGACGTCGAGCTGCAGGAGCTGACGCCCGGCAAGGCCGTCTACGTCCCCGGCCGCTACGCCCACCGCTCGATCAACGTCTCCGCCGAGGAGCCGCTGATCACCTTCTTCGCCTTCCCCGGCCACGCCGGCCACGACTACGGCACGATCGAGACGAGGGGCTTCCGCAAGCTGCTCGTCGAGCGCGACGGCCGGCCGCAGCTGGTCGACAACCCGCGGTGGGGTGGATGAGCGGGCGGATCGCGATCACGCCGCGCTCGCTCAGCGAGCACGGCCACGCGGCGCTGGAGCCGCTGACCGAGGCCGGCTACGAGCTCGTCTTCCCGAGCCCGGGCCGGCAGCCGACCGAGGCCGAGCTGCGCGCCGTCCTGCCCGGCTGCGTCGGCTACCTCGCCGGCGTCGAGCCGGTCGGGCGGGCGCTGCTGGAGGCGGCGAGCCCGACGCTGCGGGTGATCAGCCGCAATGGCGTCGGCACCGACGCGATCGACCGCGCCGCCGCCGCCGAGCACGGCATCGCGGTGCGGGTCGCGGAGGGCGCCAACGCCGAGGGGGTCGCGGAGCTGGCGATCGCGCTGATGCTCGCCGCGACGCGCCACCTGCCCGCCGCCGACCGCGCGATCAGGGCCGGCGGCTGGCGCCGGCGCGCCGGCGTCGAGCTGCGCGGGCGGGCGCTCGGCCTCGTCGGCGCCGGCCGCATCGGCCGCCGCGTCGCCGAGCTGGCGCTCGGGCTGGGGATGCGCGTGCGCGCCTTCGACGCCTTCCCCGACGACGGCTTCCGGCCGCGCGGCGACTTCGCCTACGCGCCGCTGGAGGACGTGCTCGCCGGCGCCGACGTCGTCTCGCTCCACTGCCCGCCGGCGGCCGAGCCGTTGATAGGGTCGAGGCAGATCGCGACGATGACGCCCGGTGCCCTGCTGATCAACACCGCCCGTGCCGGCCTCGTCGACGAGGGCGCCGTCCTCGCGGCGCTGGAGTCGGGCCGGCTCGGCGGCTACGCGACCGACGTCTTCGTGCAGGAGCCGCCGGAGCTGACGCCGCTGCTGCTGCGCGACGACGTCGTCACGACGCCGCACGTCGGCGGCTACACGGCCGAGAGCGTCGGCCGCGCGGCGCGCGCGGCCGTCGACAACCTGCTCGACGAGCTGGGGCGGTCGTGAGCGCCGTCCCCGACGACGCCGGGCGCAACGTGATCAGCGCGATCGCGGCGAAGCTGCCGTACCTGCGGCCGGCGCTGCGACAGGTCGGGGAGCTGGTGCTGGCCGAGCCCGAGCGGGCGAAGGGGATGACGATCAGCGAGCTGGCCGCCGCGGCCGGCGTCGCCGACTCGACCGTCACCCGCTTCGTCAAGGAGCTCGGCCTCGGCGGCTACCAGAGCCTGCGGGTCGGGATCGCCGAGTCGCTGATGACCGAGCGCGGCGAGAGCGAGGAGGAGCGGCAGGGGCGCTACGTCTACGAGGGGATCACCCAGCTCGACTCGAGCGCCTCGATCGTCGCCAAGATCGCCGGCGGCGGGATGCAGGCGCTCCAGCGCACCGGCGCCGGGCTCGACCCGCAGGCGGTCGACCGCGCGACCGACCTGATCGAGCGCGCCAACGTGCTGCTCTTCTGCTGCATGGGCTCCTCCTCGATCGCCGGCGAGGAGGGCGTGATGCGGTTCGTGCGCGCCGGCAAGAAGTGCCTGCTGTTCCGCGACCAGAGCCTGCAGCTGATGAGCGCGACGATCGCCGACCCGCGCGACGTGCTGATCGGGATCAGCGTCTCGGGCGCCTCGACGCCGGTCGTCGAGGCGCTCGAGCAGGGGCGCGAGAACGGCGCCGCGACGATCGCCGTGACGGCGACGCAGGACTCCGAGATCGTCCGCCACGCCGACGTCGCGCTCTACAGCACGGCGCTGCCGTCCGAGCGCGAGGGCCTCTACGGCGAGTCGGTGACGGCGAAGTGGGGCCAGCTGCTCGTCATCGACGTGCTCTACGCGACCTACGCCGCGCGCCACTTCGACAGCTCGCTCGAGCACCTGCAGCGCACCTACGAGAGCGGCATCCGCGCGACCCGCCTGCGCGAGCGCTGAGCTCGCGATCACATGTGCCCGGTGGCCGGCCGCGGGTGGTGGGTGCGGCTGAGCGCGAGGCCGAGCCCGATCATGCCCACGCCGAGCGCGAAGTGGAGCCAGTCGTCGGCCGAGTTGACGGGGATGA
>Ga0164243_10007414_pt1 | contig 16383 bp, 17 predicted proteins | sample OricompcompostOP_FD_108781 | JGI IMG/M metagenome (GOLD analysis project Ga0164243, IMG submission 108781) | Organic Plus compost microbial communities from Emeryville, California, USA - Original compost - Organic plus compost (OP) | ecosystem: Engineered > Solid waste > Mixed feedstock >...
GCCGAGGCGGGCGCCGCCGGCAAGGATACGCGCGGCATGATCCGCCAGCATCAATTCACCAAGGTCGAACTGGTCTCGATCACGACGCCAGAGCAATCGATGGACGAGCATGAGCGCATGCTGGCATCGGCCGAGGAAGTGCTGCGCCGGCTCGGCCTGCATTATCGCGTCGTCACGCTCTGCACCGGCGATATGGGCTTTGCCTCGCAAAAGACCTACGACATCGAAGTCTGGCTGCCGGGCCAGAACATGTATCGCGAAATCTCAAGCTGCTCGGTCTGCGGCGACTTCCAGGCGCGGCGCATGAATGCGCGCTATCGCCCGAAGGGCGGCAACCCGCGTTTCGTGCACACGCTGAACGGCTCGGGCGTTGCCGTCGGCCGCGCGCTGATCGCGGTGATGGAAACCTATCAGCAGGCCGATGGATCGATCGCGGTCCCTGACGTGTTGCAGCCCTATATGGGCGGTCTCAAAACAATCCAGAAGGCAAATTAAGTGCGCATTCTTGTCACCAATGACGACGGCATCCACGCGCCGGGCCTGAAAGTCTGTGAGGATATCGCGCGCAAGCTGTCCGATGACGTGTGGGTGGTGGCGCCGGAAACCGACAATTCCGGCGTCTCGCATTCGCTGTCGCTCAACGATCCGCTGCGTCTGCGCGAGATCAGCGAGCGGCATTTCGCGGTGAAGGGCACGCCGACCGATTGCGTTATCATGGCCGTGCGTCACATCATCAGCGATCATAAGCCCGACCTCGTCCTGTCCGGAGTCAATCGCGGTTCGAATGTCGCCGAAGACGTCGGCTATTCGGGCACGGTAGCCGGCGCGATGGAAGGCACGGTGCTGAACATTCCCTCGATCGCGCTGTCGCAGGCCTATGGTCCCGGCAATCGCGACAATCCGCCATGGGAGACCGGCCGCACGCTGGGTCCCGATCTCGTGCGCCGGATCCTCGCCGCCGGCATCCCGAAGGGCTCGCTGGTCAACGTCAATTTCCCGGATTGCCATGCCGATGCGGTGCAGGGCGTCTCGGTGACGGCGCAGGGCAAGCGCGATCAGGAATTGCTGCGGATCGAGCCGCGCTTCGACGGCCGCAGCAATCCGTATTACTGGATCGCCTTCGCCCGCAAAGGCAAGCCGACGCCAGTGGACGGTACCGATCTGTCAGCGCTTGCCTCCAACCGGATTTCGGTGACACCGCTCCGCCTCGATCTCACCGATCAGACGTATATGACGACGCTCGCCGAGGCACTGGATTGATACGCGGCGCGTTTGCGATGAAAATACGTGGTCCGTTCGTTTCCGCGGCGGGAGCCCGGTTCTAAAAGCGCTGGATTGCCGCTTGCACGGGAAGGAACGGGGATAGGGTGCCAGGCGATGTGGCCCGACAAACCAAAGGTGTCGAACAAGCAGCTGGACCGGATGGAGTTCATGCTGACGCTGCGGCGTCGCGGCATCACCGATCCGGCGGTCCTGCGCGCGATGGAAGAGGTGCCGCGCGAAATGTTCGTGCCGGACAGTCTCAGGCCTCAATCTTACGACGACCACGCGTTGCCGATCGATTGCGGGCAGACCATCAGCCAGCCCTATGTCGTGGCCTATATGACCGAGCTCCTGGAGCTGCAGACACGCCATCGCGTGCTCGAGATCGGCACCGGTTCTGGCTATCAGGCTGCCGTCCTGTCGAGGATCGCGGCGATGGTGGTGACGATCGAGCGCTACCGGCGTCTCGCCGAACGTGCCCGCAAGACCTTCGACATGATCGGGTACACCAATATCGAAGTCATCAGCGGCGACGGCCTTGACGGCGCACCGCAGCGCGGACCGTTCGACCGCATCATCGTCACGGCCGCGGCTGAAACGCTTCCCGATGCCTGGATCGATCAGCTCACGGATGACGGCATTCTGGTATTGCCGCTCGGGCCGCGCGACGGACCGCAGCAGATTGTACGGTTTCGCAAGACAGGCGAAGATGTGTCCCGTGAGGATCTAATCGCCGTGCGCTTCGTCCCATTGCTGCCGGGGCAGGCGAAAGAACTATGAAAAGGAATTGTAAACCTCAATTGCGCGTCGTGTCATGACACCGCCATTAAGGTTTACGAGCCGCCCACAATTAAGGCGACATTTACTCCGCCGGTGTTAACTCATTTTGCGTTATGTAGCGTGAGTGAGTTGTAACCGATGCGTGCTGCTGAGCCCCTTCGCTCGCCCTCCGGATATCGTCTGGCTGTTTGCGTCACGCTCGCCTTGGCGACAGCTGGCTGCAGTGGCGATGCCAATCGCTTCGAACAACAGCCCTTCTCAAATCCGTTCTCATCGTCATCGCGCGTGCAGGATAGCACGGGCTCCGTGCCGCAATATCGGCAGCCGGCTCCGAATTATGTGGAGAGCCGTCCGCTCGGCCAGCCGCAATATGCGCAACCGCAGTACCAGCAGCCGTATCCGCAGCAGCAATATCAGCCCGCGCCGCAATATCAGCAGCCTCCGTATCAACAGTCGCAGTATCAGCCGCCTGCGCCGCCGCCGGTCGTTCGCCAGGATGTGACCGGTTCGGTGTCGCGGCCGGCGCCGCGTCCGGTCGTGGCGCAGCCGCAGACAGCGAAAAACTGGGACTGGAATGGCGGGACGCCGGTGACGGTCGGCAAGGATGACACCATCCAGACGCTGTCGCGCCGTTATGGCGTGCCGGCCTTGGCGATTGCTGAAGCGAACGGCATGTCGACCGGAACGCCTATTTATCCGGGCCAGCGTCTGGTCATCCCGAAATACGGCAATGGTGGTTCGCAGGTTACAGCCGCCGCGCCGCGTCCCGCTGCGGAGCCGCGGCCTGCGTCTGCTCCGCTCGTGACGGGCAGCGTTCGTACGCCCGCCGTTCAGAGCAGTCAGCATACCGTCGCCCCCGGCGAGACGATGTTCAGCATTGCGCGTAGATACAAGGTGAGCCCGCTGGCCATCGCCAAGGCGAATAATCTGCCGCCGCATCACATGGTGAAGATGGGCGAGCGCCTGACCATTCCGGGCGTTACCACGTCGCGCACTGCGACGGCTGCCGCTCAGCCTGCTCCGTTGACTGCCGCTGCGCCGCGTACGACGCAGCCGGTCGCCGCGCCGGCTCCGCAACGCGTCGCAGCGGTGCCTCAACAGCGCGCCGTCGATACGCAGCCGGTCACCAATTCAGCCCGTGTCATTACGCCGGCGAAGGACAATCCGGTCGAAGATACAAAGTCTGAGGCTGCAGAGACGGGATCGACATCCGGCTCAGCCGGCTTCCGTTGGCCCGCGCGTGGCCGCATCATCGCGGGCTTTGGTCCCAAGCCGACCGGTCAGCAGAATGATGGCATCAATCTCGCGGTGCCGGAAGGCACGCCGATCAAGGCTTCCGAAGACGGCGTTGTCGCTTATGCCGGCAACGAGTTGAAGGGCTACGGCAATCTGGTTCTCGTGCGTCACGCGAATGGATACGTCACGGCTTATGCCCACGCCAGCGAACTGACTGTAAAGCGCGGTGAAACAGTGAAGCGCGGGCAGGTCATCGGCAAGTCCGGCCAGACCGGTAATGTTACGTCGCCGCAACTGCACTTCGAGATCCGCAAGGGCGCAACGCCAGTCGATCCGATGCCGCATCTTGCTGCGAACTGATAACTCTGAATACGTTTGGAGCCTATGCCCGCTCGTCCCCGCGAAGGCGGGGACCCAAAGCGACAAGACTGGATTCCCGCCTGGGCGGGAATGAGCGGCAGGTGGATACGCTTTATGTAAGCCGTATCCCTTGCCGTCCTGCCAGATCCTGAATGAACTGCCACGCCACGCGGCCCGAGCGTGAGCCGCGCGTGGTCGACCATTCCAGTGCATCTCGCCGCAAGTCGTCCGCATCGACCGGAATCTTGAAGTGCTTCACATAGCCGTCGATCATCGCCAGGAATTCGTCCTGACTGCATTTGTGGAAGCCGAGCCACAGACCGAAGCGATCTGAGAGCGACACCTTCTCTTCGACCGCTTCGCCGGGATTGATCGCGGTCGAGCGTTCGTTGTCGATCATGTCGCGCGCCATGAGGTGACGGCGATTCGAGGTCGCATAGAGAATCACGTTATCCGGGCGTCCCTCGATGCCGCCTTCCAGCACCGCCTTCAGCGACTTGTAGGACGTGTCCTCGCCATCGAATGACAGGTCATCGCAAAAGACGATGAAGCGAAAGGGCGCCGGACGCAGCAGTGCCATCAGCGCCGGCAGGCTTTCGATATCCTCACGGTGGATTTCGATCAGCTTCAGAATGCCCGGTTTTTTCGAGGCCGCGTTGACGGCGGCATGCGAGGCCTTGACCAGCGATGACTTGCCCATGCCGCGGGCGCCCCAGAGCAGGGCGTTGTTGGCTGGCAGGCCGTTGGCGAATCGTTCGGTGTTCTCGATCAGGGTGTCGCGGACGCGATCAATTCCCCTGAGCAGCCCCATCTCGACGCGGTTAACCCGTGGAACCGGTGTCAGACCGCCATCGGCCTGCCAAACGAAGGCGTCGGCGGCCTTGAAATCGATGTGGTTGCTCGATTGAGGAGACAGGCGCTCCAGCGCTGCGGCGATGCGATCCAGCGTCTCCTGGTTGAGTGAAGCCGGAGTCTTGGAGTTTTGGGAGCGGGATGTCTGACGGGCCGGCCCCTTCGCGGAGCGTTTGGCGGTCTTTTTGGGTTTGGGCATGCGGCGGCGCGTCCTCTTGATTGGCAGCAATGCACCCCATAGCTCTGCCGAAAAAGGCCTGCAAGGCCAGTGATTTGTCTCGTGCTTACAGCCTTTGGGCTGCGTCTGCCCGCGACATTGCAATTGGGGCGGGCGTCGCTATAGTCCGCGCCGTTTTCGGGCGCGATGTTCGCGCCGGACCCCTCAAAGAGGCCCGTTCGATGCTCATTACGCCCGCCTATGCGCAGGCTGCCGGTGGTGACAGCTCCTCCATGCTGGTATCGCTGCTTCCGTTCATTCTGATCTTCGTCATCATGTACTTCCTGATCCTGCGCCCGCAGCAGAAGCGGGTGAAGCAGCACCAAGAGATGGTGAAGAATGTCCGCCGCGGCGATACCGTCGTCACCTCGGGCGGTCTGATCGGCAAGGTGACCAAGGTGATCGACGACGATCAGATTGAAATCGAGCTGGCGGACGGCGTGAAAGTGCGGCAGGTGCGTCAGATGGTCAGTGACGTTCGCGCCAAGGGCGAACCGGTGAAGGGCGAGCCGGCGGCCAAGACCGAAGGCTAAAAGGGCGGATGGTTCCAGCCTGATTTGTTGACGCTACGATATGAAATATCGAGTTGTCGAGGCTCCGGACTATTCGCGATAACGGATAAGGCCTATGCTTTATATTTCGCGCTGGAAGATGTTGGCGATTATCGCGACGACGCTGATCATCTGCGCATTCGCGATTCCGAACTTCTTCCCCAAGGACGTCGTCGACGCGTGGCCGAAATGGGCCCAGCGCCATATCGTGCTCGGTCTCGACCTGCAGGGCGGCTCGCACATCCTGCTGGAAGTCGATTCGAACGCCGTCCGTCAGGAGAAGGTCAACGCGCTGCGCGATGACGTACGCCGTGTGATCCGCGAGAACAAACTGTCGCCGGCCAGCGTGACGGTGAAAGGCAACACGGTCGAAGTCCGCATTCGCGAGGGTGCCGACGCCAGGCTGGCACTGCAGAAGCTGCAGGAACTGTCCCAGCCGCTCGGCGGCCTGTTGCAGGCGACCGGCCAGCGCAGTGTCGATGTCGTTGACGCCGGCAACGGCGTATTTCGTCTGACGGTGACTGAGCCAGCCCTGGTCGAACGTATCCGTCAGTCGGTCGATCAGTCGATCCAGATCATCGAACGTCGCGTCAACGAACTCGGCACGGTCGAACCCTCGATCCAGCGCCAGGGCGTTGATCGCGTTCTTGTCCAGGTGCCGGGCCTGCAGGACCCGCAACGCCTGAAGGATCTGCTTGGCAAAACCGCGAAGCTCACCTTCCGCATGGTCGACATGACAACCACGCCGGAACAGGCGCAGCAGGGCCGCGTGCCGCCGGACTCCGAATTGCTCTATGGCAGTGCGTCGGAAAACAAACAGCCTTATGTGATCGAGAAGCAGGTCGTCGTATCAGGTGAAGACCTCGTCGATGCGCAACCAGGTTTCGATCAGCGCACCAGCGAGCCGATCGTTTCCTTCCGCTTCAACACCAACGGTGCGCGTCGCTTTGCGCAGGCGACGCAGGAAAATGTCGGCCGTCCGTTTGCGATTGTACTCGACAATGAAGTCATCTCGGCCCCGGTGATACGCGAGCCGATCATTGGCGGCTCCGGCCAGATTTCCGGTAACTTCTCGGTTCAGTCCGCCAACGATCTGGCTATCCTTCTTCGCGCTGGCGCTTTGCCGGCACCTCTGACGATCATCGAGGAACGCACCGTCGGTCCCGGCCTTGGGCAGGACTCGATCGAGAACGGCTTGCGCGCCGCCTGGATCGGTTCGTTCGCGGTCATCATCTTCATGTTTGCGACTTATGGGCTGTTCGGCCTGTTCGCGAATATCGCCGTGGCCTTTAACGTCGCGATGATCCTCGGCATCCTGTCGCTCTTGAACGCGACGCTGACCCTGCCAGGTATCTGCGGTATCGTGCTGACGGTCGGTATCGCGGTGGATTCGAACGTCCTGATCTACGAGCGTATCCGTGAAGAGGTGCGGGCCGGGCGCTCGGCGCTCAATGCCATCGACGCCGGGTTCCAGCGCGCGCTCGCGACCATCCTCGATTCGAACATCACCACCTTCATCGCTGCCGCCGTGTTGTTCTATATCGGCACCGGCCCGGTCCGCGGCTTTGCCGTGACGCTGGGCATCGGCATCATCACGACGGTCTTCACCGCCTTCACCCTGACGCGCCTGATGGTGGCTCTGTGGGTGCGTTGGTGGCGTCCGCGAACCGTTCCGATCTGATCGAGAAAGCAGCCCGTGCGCATTCCGCTCCTTCGCATCGTCCCGGACGATACCAAATTCGACTTCATGCGCTTCCGGCGCATCAGCTTCCCCGTATCGGCCTTACTGTCGATCGTGGCGATCGCGCTGTTCTTCCATAACGGCCTGAATCTCGGCGTCGATTTCGTCGGTGGCACGTTGATGGAGATCCAGTCGAAGCAGGGACCTGCTGATCTCGCGAAGATGCGATCGACCATGTCGTCGCTCAATCTCGGCGAAGTGCAGCTTCAGCAATTCGGCGCGCCGACCGACGTTCTGATCCGCATTCCGCAGCAGCCGGGCGGCGAACTCGCTCAGCAGCAGGCCGCGCAGAAGGTGCGGGCGGCGCTGGGCGACACTGTCGACGTTCGCCGCACGGAAGTCGTCGGCCCGCGCGTGTCGACTGAATTGCTCGCCTACGGCATGATCGGTCTTTTGGTCGCGATCTGCGGTATCTTCGTCTATCTGTGGTTCCGGTTCGAGTGGCAATTCGCGCTCGGCGCGATGATCGCCAACGTGCACGATCTCGTGCTGACGATCGGCTTTCTGTCGCTGTTCCAGATCGAATTCGACCTGAACGGCATCGCAGCCTTGATGACGATCCTTGGTTATTCGCTGAACGACACCGTCGTCATCTATGATCGCATTCGCGAGATGCTGCGCCGCTACAAGAAGATGCCGATTGCGGACCTTCTGAACATCTCGGTGAATTCGACCTTGTCGCGCTCGGTCATCACCCACGTGACGGTGACGCTGGCCTTGCTGGCGCTGTTCTTCTTCGGTGGCCACGCCATCCATGCCTTTACCGCAACGATGCTGTTCGGCGTGGTGCTGGTCGGCACCTATACCTCGATTTTCATCGCAGCACCGATCCTGATCTATCTCGGCGTCGGTCTTGGCCGTCAGGAGGCCGACGAGCCGTCCCCGACGAAGTTCGAGGCCGAAGTCACCAAAATGGGCAAGCCGTCTGGCGTAGCCAAGCCGGCAGCGGCCAAGCGTTAGGCATTGGCGGATCGTCCGACCACGCCGCATTTCCCGCGTCCGGCGCCGATCGATTCCTACGGCAAGGGCGGCTTCCGCTTTGCCGGCATGTCGCATCGCGGTTCGCTGTTGCTGCTGCCGAGCGGAATCTGGGCCTGGCCGGTGACGGCTGCAGAAGAGATCACTGCCGACAGCCTTGCGCCCGTGATGGCCGAAGCCGATGACATCGGCATTCTCCTGATCGGCACCGGCCGCACGCGCTGGCCTTTGCCGGTCGAATTGATACAACTCTTCGCCGCCCACAGGATCTCCGCCGAGACCAGCCAGACCGGTCAGGCGGCCAATACCTACAACATCCTGCTGGATGAAGGCCGCAAGGTCGCTGCCGCGCTGATCGCGGTGGATTGAGCAGCCTCACGGCGTATTCTCCGCGCATGTCGAACACCGCCGATCATTGCCAAGCCCTGGTGAGGGAGGCCGACAAGGACAGGTTTCTGGCCACGCTGTTTGCGCCGGCCGCGGCGCGGGCCGATCTGTTCGCGCTGTATGCCTTCGACATCGAGACAGCAGCCGTTGCGCATCGTGTCCGTGAACCGATGGCCGGCGAGATCAGGCTGCAATGGTGGGCGGACGCGATCACCGGCAAGGCCGATGCAGCGGGGCATCCGGTCGCTGAGGCCTTCCTTGTGATGGTGAGCCGTCATGTCATTCCGGTCGCTCTTGCGCTCGGCGTGATCGAGGGGCGGCAGCGCGCCCTGTATCCGGACTGGCATCCGGGCGAAGCGGAATTCGAGTTGGAAGCGTCGGAAACCCTCGGCGCCATCTATCAGATCGCCGCGCATATCCTTGCCGGCGCGCCGACCGAGGCCACCAAGCTCGCCTGTCATCATGCCGGCGTCGCCACAATGGCGGTGCAGATGTCATCGGACGGCATGTCGTTCGATCGCACGCTGCTGGCAGGACGTCATCTCGATGCGGTCAAGGCCTTGATCACATCGATTCCGGAAGCGGTTTTGCCCGCTTTCCTGCCGCTCGCGCTCATTGCGCATGATCGTGCGCAGCTTCCGCAGTGGCGCAAGCAATGGATTCTCTGGCGCGCGTCGAAGAATTTGGCGGGGCGGCTGTAAGTTGTTCGCCATTCCGGGACGATGCGCAGCATCGGACCCGAAATCCAGTCAGTGAGATGCTCGTATTGAACACTGGATGCCGGATCGCGAGCTTGGCTCGCGTATCCGGAATGACAAAGAGCTAGAACGCAAATCGGTCGCGCAAATTCTGGCGGCCGGCGACGATGCGCGCGACGACTTCCTTTTCGGTCTCGTTGCCGATCAGCGGATCGATGAGATCGATCTGGTTCATCGCCACGAGCTGCAGGATATCGGTGCGGATGTCGCCGCCACGATTGCGCGGCAGGTGCTCGACCACCTGCAGCCGCTCGGGCGCAGGGATGTTGTCCGGGCTTTCGCCCAGAAATGTCAGCAACTCGCCTTCAGCCAGTTTCTCGCCTTCGACATAGGCATACAGGCCGGTGCCGGTGCGGCGATCAGGGAAGGCGACGATGACGGCATCGCGCACATCTGGATGCTCCTTCAGCCGCGCCACAAGCTTCGGCGCATCGTTGACGAAGCGCGGCCCCGAGCCTTCGCGGTCGGTGAAGTTCAGCATGCCGCGCGTGATCCAGTAATAGACCTTCTTGCCGGTCGCCATCCAGATGCGGGTCGGCAAGGTCTTGCGCGACAGGATGCGTTTCTCGCTCGCCGTCAGCGCATGCGCGGCATAGCGGCGCTTGTGCTTGAGCATGTGCCGCAGGTCTTCATAAGCCGCGAGCCGAAACAGCGTGGTCCTTCGCGAAAAGCGCGTGGCAAGCTGGAAGTCGGTCAGCGAGGCATAGCCAGTCGGCGTGCGCAGCCAGTTCTGTTCCTTGGCAAGGTCGTTGTGTGTCACGCATTCCCGATGCAGCGCGCGCAGCGCCCGGCGGGCCGAGCGGAAATAGTTCACGTCGCCTTCGGGCTTGGCGATATGTAGCGGCAGGCCATCGATCCAGCCGCGCACCAGTGTCCGTTTGCCGAGGAACAGGAGCGGGGGTGCAATGCCGAGGCTGCCGGCGATCGCCAGGGCGCGGGCCTCGCGCTTGAGGAAATGCCGGGCGACGATCGCGCTCCACCACGGCACGAGGTCGATCCGCCGCATGACGGCTTCGATCTCGCCATTCGGCGTCGTGAAGGTGCCGCGCTCGACGGTCGAGAACACGTCTTGCTTCAGGATCAGACGGCTGCGGAAGCGGCCGGCGAGCTCGGCGGGTATGGTGTCGCGGTCATTCATGCTGGTTGGTGCCGCGCTTCTAGCCCGCGCAGCGGATAATGTCATGCCGCTGCAATAAGGGGTGAGGTGCCGATCCACTGGTCGAGATCGGCGAGGGCACGGGCGGCCAAGGCCCGCTTTTTGGCGATGGTTTTTGCGGTCCCACGCAGGCGCTGGCCGTTCTCGTCCTTGGTCGGAACCTGCGCCAGCGGCGGGAACAGGCCGAAATTGATGTTCATGGGCTGGAAGGAACGTGGTCCGGCATCGATGGTTTCGATATGACCGCCGGTAATATGACCCAGCAGAGAACCAAGCGCGGTCGTCGCGGGAGGACATGCGGGCTCGGTACCAAGCCGCTCGGCAGCTGCGAAACGCCCCGCCAGAAGGCCGATAGCCGCCGATTCCACGTAACCCTCACATCCGGTGATCTGGCCGGCGAAGCGCAGCCGCGGCATCGCCCGCAGGCGCAGGCGTTCGTCGAGAAGCTGAGGTGAGTTCAGGTAGGTATTACGATGCAGCCCGCCGAGCCGGGCAAATTCCGCGTGTTCGAGACCGGGAATGGTCCGGAAGATCCGGACCTGCTCTGCATGCTTCATCTTGGTCTGGAAACCGACGATATTATACAGCGTTCCCAGTCGGTTATCCTGCCGAAGTTGAATGATTGCATAAGGTTTTTCATGCGGCTTGTGAGCATTGGTCAGGCCGACCGGCTTCATCGGACCGTGGCGCAAGGTTTCCGGTCCGCGCTTGGCCATCACCTCGATCGGCAGGCAGCCGTCGAAATAGGGTGTCGACGTTTCCCATTCATGGAAGGAGACGGTGTCGGCTTCGATCAGCGCGTTGACGAAGGCCTCGTATTGCAAGCGGTCGAGCGGGCAGTTGATGTAGTCGGCGCCCGAACCGCCGGGGCCGACCTTGTCATAGCGCGACTGGAACCAGGCCTTGGTCATGTCGATCGACTCGCGATGCACGATCGGCGCGATGGCATCGAAGAAGGCGAGCGAGGATTCGCCGCTGACATTGCGGATGGCTTCGGAGAGGGCCGGCGAGGTCAACGGTCCGGTAGCGACGATGACATTATCCCAATCCTCGGGCGGCAAGCCGTCCACTTCGCCGCGTTCGATTGTCACCAGCGGATGATCGTGAAGGGCCTTTGTTACCGCTGCGGAGAATTCAACGCGATCGACAGCAAGGGCGCCGCCGGCCGGGACCTGATTGGCATCTGCCGCACGCATGATCAGCGAGCCGAGGCGACGCATCTCCTCGTGCAGAAGGCCGACCGCGTTGGTCTCGCGATCATCGGAGCGGAAGGAATTGGAGCAGACGAGTTCAGCGAGCCCGTCCGTGTGGTGCGCGGCCGTCGCTTGTGTCGGGCGCATCTCATGCAGAACAACAGGCACGCCGCGCGAGGCGATCTGCCAAGCAGCTTCAGAGCCGGCGAGGCCACCGCCGACGATATGGACCGGACTTTTGGAGTTCATGCCGGATAGCTAGGCGAAGCGGAGGCCGCGGGCAATCGGCATGAAAGGCCATTCCTCGGTCTTGGCTTGGTCTTGTCTTGGTGTGGTCTTGCGCCACAAAAACACAGCGCCCAGTCTTGAGGACTGGGCGCTTGCGAACCTTGGATTGCGTCAGACTGCGTTGCAATCAAACGGCGCGTTCGGCGTTTTCCCAGGCGACGCGCGGGATGTCCGAACGGCTGATGCCGATGTCGGCGAGTTCACGGTCGCCAAGGCGGTTCAGTTCCTGAACGCTGGAACCGTAGGCGCGCCACTGGCGGAGGAAGCGGAAGAAGTGAGCGAGAAGCATGGTCGTTATCCCTTTGAAGATCAGTGAAGTTGTTACTGATTCTGACCATCAAAATAGCGATCCATGGTGCGGCGCAAAAGTTTTTATGTTGCGGTGCAGCTATGCATTAGCTGCATGTGGAAGGTCATAATCCATTAAACTTTGAACTAATTTGAACTGAAAACGGCTGAAAATTCGTCATTTTCTACGCTGAAGACTTTGCAAATATGCATAGGTGTTTCTACGGAGAAGGGAGTCCGCGTTGCACTGCGAATGCGGCATGCCTCACTTTAGGGATAGCCGTTCTGTTAATAGTATCTAGACACCATTGATGCTTGGGGCGAGCGGTCCGTCACTTGGGTCGGACACCCGGCTTGCCGCTGGGCGGAAAAAAGAATTCCACCCCAGCACCTTCGAGAGCCAGGCGTATTGGGCTTAGCGATTCCTCGGTGGACGAGGGAGCGTCATTTGACTCCTCAAGGCGTCGAATGGTGGAACTCGATACACGCGCAGCTTCTGACAATTCGCGCACCGACCAATTGACGACCCCGCGTGCTGCGCGGATTTGCGCGCCGGTCAGGACCTCGTCGGTATCGGCCGCAACAGGCCAGACCTTGCTTTCGTGAATGTCTGATGAGATGCCAACCCATTCGCGTATTGTGCCCGTCTCCATCATGATGGGCGCGGCGCGTGACAGCATCCAGCGATACGTGCCGTCCGGCTGTGCGATTTGATGCTCAACCGAATATTCGCGCTTGTTCTCTAGAGCCTCATTCCAGGCCTGCAATGTCCGTTCGCGGTCATCGGGGTGAATGAGGTCGATCCATCTTGAACCAAGAAGCGGCGCAGGATTCTCACCGCGCAGTTCGCGCCAGTTGCGGATATCGAGCAAGTTGCCTTCTGCATCGGCCGTCCACACAAACGCATTCGTCGCGATGACCAGAGCGCGGAAGCGGGAGTCGCTCGCATTGCGTGCCAGCGCGACTTCGCGCTGTTGCGTGACATCAATGAGTATGCCGAACGCGCGTACCGGCGTACCGGTCTTGTCGAGATGGACTTCCGAGCGATTGGCAAGCCAGCGCAGCTTTCCGTTTGGCTGGATAATGCGCAACTCGCGATCGAGCGGCAGGCCCTCGCTGACGATGCGATCGAATTCGCCGGATGATCGCCGGTCATCGGGATGCATCAGCGCGGCAATGGCCGCGTAAGAGGGATCAACAGCCCCAGGCTTTAGGCCAAGCAATTCATAGAGACCGTCGGACCATGTCATCTTGCGCGTCGCAAGATCGACGCTCCAGAGTCCCGCGCATGCCTTTTCTTCTAGAAAGTGGAGTGTTTTGTCCGCGCCGGCTTCACCTTCGAACAGCTGCATCTGACCCTCCATCTGAGGGGAATGGCTAATCGGATAAAATTTCCGGTTCCGTAGTCTAGCACGCAAAAAATTGGTGGCAATAGCAGGCACGTTCCGCAAAATTACTTGTCATGCGTGTACGCTTTAGAATTGAGCCAAATAGGCCCGGAAGTGTCTTAAATAGCGCCACACGAATGTGAAATGAGGTCGAATTGGCCATGGTTCAGGTCAGGTCACTGTTCTTTGATGTATTCGGCACGGTCGTCGACTGGCGCGGCGGTGTCGCGCATGGGGCCGAAACCCTGTTGGCGCCGCTCGGTTACGACCTCGACTGGCTGGCCTTTGCCGATGCCTGGCGCAGTGAATACCAGCCGGCGATGGAAGAGGTGCGGGCGGGACGCATTCCCTTCAGCAAGCTTGATGTTCTTCATCGGTATAACCTCGATCGTATTCGTCCGCGCTTCGGTCTCGATCGGCTCAGCGATGAGGATTGCCGAAGGCTCAATCTCGTCTGGCATCGCCTTCCGGCCTGGCCGGATTCAACCGAAGGCTTGCGGAGGCTGCGCGCCAAGTTTCTGATCGCGCCAGTTTCGAACGGCAACATTTCGCTGATGGTGGATATCGCGCGCCGCAACGACTTCATGTGGGATGCGATCCTCGGTGCCGAGGTGGCTCGTGACTACAAGCCAAAGCCAGAAGTCTATAACGCGGCCTGCGCCGCCTTCGATTTGCCGCCGGACCAGTGCATGATGGTGGCTGCGCACAGCTCCGATCTTGCTGCCGCGGCGGCTCATGGCTTGCGGACCGCCCATATCGCGCGGCCCAACGAGCATGGCCCCGGCAAGGGCGAGGCAGATCCCACCGTCCCGGTCGATATTGCAGCGAAGGATCTGATCGATCTGGCGGCGAAATTGTCGGCTTAGGCCAGGGCGGCCCGAGCGTTGCTTGCGCAAAGGCGCCTCTGCTATAGCGACGCCTGAACATAAATTGGAGCCAGCATGTCCGTCGATGCGGCGACCGTCCGCCGAATTGCTCATCTGTCCCGCATCGCTGTCGCTGACAGCGAGGTCGAACATCTGCGCGGTGAATTGAACGCGATCCTGGCCTTCGTCGAGCAACTCTCCGAGGTCAATGTCGATGGCGTCGAGCCGATGACGTCGGTGACGCCAATGATGATGAAGAAGCGCGAGGACAAGGTGACCGACGGCGGCATTGTCGCTGATATCCTGCGCAATGCGCCGGCGTCGGAGGGCCCGTATTTCGTCGTGCCCAAAGTGGTCGAGTGAGGACGCATCATGTGCCTCGCCTGCGAAGAAGCGGATATGTATTACAAGTGGCAGCTCATCCAGCAGATCGCCAAAGGCGAGATGCCGGAGGGGCATTCTGAGGACGATCTCCGCGCTCTCGGCCTGCCGCTTCCCGGCGAGATCGAGGTGGTGGAAGAGCCGGACGGTACCAAGGTCGTCCGCCAGAAAGCACCGCCCGCCAAAAAATCCACCGCCGAATTTGCCTGCGATAGTCCGACCGAATGACCGATCTCACAACGCTTACGATCGCCTCCGCCCGTGACGGACTTGCCAGGAAGGACTTCAGCGCTACCGAACTGACGGATGCGCATATCGCGGCTGTCGAGAAGGCGCGCGTCTTGAATGCCTACGTGCTCGAGACACCCGATCATGCGCGCGCGCAGGCGAAAGCCTCGGACGCAAAGATTGCATCCGGCAATGCAGGTCCCTTGGAAGGCATTCCGATCGGCGTGAAGGATCTGTTCTGCACCCGCGATGTCCGCACGACCGCGTGCTCGAAGATCCTCGGCAATTTCATTCCACCTTACGAATCCACCGTGACCTCGCAGCTCTGGCGCGATGGCGCGGTGATGCTCGGCAAAACCAACAACGACGAATTCGCGATGGGCTCGTCGAACGAAACCTCGGCGCTCGGCGCAGTGGTCTCGCCATGGCGGCGCAAGGGTTCGAACACGCCGCTGGTGCCAGGCGGCTCGTCCGGTGGTTCGGCTGCGGCCGTCGCTGCGCGGCTTTGTCTTGCTGCGACCGGCACCGATACCGGCGGTTCGATCCGCCAGCCGGCTGCCTTCACCGGCATCGTCGGCATCAAGCCGACCTATGGCCGCTGCTCGCGCTGGGGCATCGTCGCCTTCGCATCCTCGCTCGATCAGGCAGGTCCCTTCACCCGCACGGTGCGCGACAATGCCATCCTGCTGCGCTCGATGGCCGGCCATGATCCGAAGGATACGACGAGTGTCGATATGCCGGTGCCGGATTATGAGAAGGCGATCGGCAAGTCGGTGAAGGGCATGAAGATCGGCATTCCGAAGGAATACCGCATCGACGGCATGCCGCCGGAAATCGAAAAGCTGTGGGAGCAGGGCGCCGAATGGCTGAAGAAGGCCGGCGCCGAGATGGTTGAGATCTCGCTGCCGCATACGAAGTACGCCTTGCCGGCCTACTATATCGTTGCGCCGGCGGAGGCTTCGTCCAATCTCGCCCGCTACGACGGTGTGCGTTACGGCCTGCGCGAGAACGGCCGCGACATTATCGGCATGTATGAAGCCACACGCGCCGCCGGTTTCGGTGCCGAAGTGCGCCGCCGCGTGATGATCGGTACCTACGTTCTCTCGGCCGGCTATTACGACGCCTATTATCTGCGGGCGCAGAAGGTGCGGACGCTGATCAAGCGGGACTTCGAAACCGTGTTCGACGCGGGCGTCGATGCGATCCTGACGCCGGCAACGCCGTCGGCGGCGTTTGGTGTCGGTGAGAAGGGTGGCGCAGACCCGATCGAGATGTATCTGAACGACGTCTTCACTGTGACGGTGAACATGGCCGGTCTTCCGGGCATCGCCGTTCCGGCCGGTTTATCGAACGAAGGGTTACCTCTGGGGTTACAATTGATCGGCCGGCCGTTCGACGAAGAAACCTTGTTCTCGCTTGGCGAAGTGATCGAGCAGGCGGCCGGATCCTATTCGGCCGAGGCGTGGTGGTGA